>CXWK01004632.1_pt1 | contig 65844 bp, 70 predicted proteins | sample 590851 | NCBI WGS metagenome assembly CXWK01 (sample SAMEA3498364, study PRJEB10139) | wastewater metagenome | biome: wastewater treatment plant; material: activated sludge | place: Denmark | collected 2014-08-01 | reverse complement strand
TGAACAGATTCAGGACTCATTTTTGATCCGGGTAATTTAACTTTCACTCCAGACTGATTTATAAACTGCGATGAAAGTAAGAAGAAAATTAACAAAAGCATTACAATATCAGTAAGCGATGAATAACTAAAAATACTTAATGGTTCGGCTGACGTTTTAAATTTCATTGTAATACCTATACTTCAAATTCTAAATCTTCATCTTCCTTCTCACCTTCTCTGCCATCCTGGATTACATCAACAACATCATTAGCTACAGTTTCCATTTCGCCAACAAGTTTTTTTACATTTCCTAAAAAATAATTATAGAATGCAAGTGCTGGTATTCCAACTATTAATCCATAAGCTGTTGTAATCAGTGCTTCCCAAATTCCACCAGCCAAATCACTTGGTCCAACTGCACCCTGTAATTCCTGTACAGTCATAAAAGCAGTTATCATTCCGGTAACAGTTCCTAAAAATCCAAGCAAAGGAGCAACACCTGCCACTGTAGCTAAAACATTTAAACCTTTTTCAAGTTTTCCGATTTCCTGACTTCCTGCATTTTCAATAGCATCCTTAACTCTATCATGTCCAAATCTATATTTCGTCAATCCTTTTCTAACAATATTTGAAATAGGAGATTTTTCTTCCATACAATGACTTATAGCGCCTGAAATATCCTTCTTCTTTATAAATCCTCTTATTCTAACCATAAAAGCCGGAACATTAATTCTTGCTTTTCTAAGAACAATAAAACGATCGATTACAACNNATTATGCCGCCTTTAAGGAACATATCTAAGAGATTCATAATTAACCTTTTGTTTATGAATTAGCGAATATTTTTTTTAATAAAATTTTGTGCTTCTTCTTTTGAAGAAAAATTTCCAACTCTAACTCTGTACCAGGTTCCTCTTTCCGGAATTTCAGCAGTTTCTACAAAAGCATTGTACCCTTTGTTCCTATATTTTCCAGCTTCATTTTCAGAAATGGATAAAGCCCTAAATGAGGCTACCTGAACTACATAATAATCACCATACTTAAAAATATTGTCGCCAACATTTAATGATTTACCAGTTGGGATTACAGATTTAATTTTTTGATTTTCTAGGGTTGCAGTTTTATTTGGAACAACTTTCTCAATTTTCTTTTCAATAGGCTTTAATTGTTCGGGTTTTGTTTGATCTGGTTTCAATTGTTCATTTTTTTTGTCTTCATTTTTTGATGAAGGTTCGATCGGAATATTTTCCTCAGGCAATATTGATTTTGAAATAGTTGTTTCATTTACCTTAATTGGATACGGATAAGTAACCGGAATGTCAAAATTTCTTTTAATCATATTAGCATTATCAGAATTCAATACAACTTCTTTCTGTTTTATAACTACTTCATTTTTTTTGTAAAATTCCAGATACCAATACAGCGCCAAAGACAAAATAATTACTAACAAAGGAAACAAAATGAATGGAACAATATTCCTTTTACTATTTGGTTCAAAATATTCAGGTTTTTGTTCCTCATCCTGTTTCAAAATATCTTGATCATCTGTTGTTTTATTTTCTTCCATAAGAGTTTCTTCAATTGGTTCAACCAGATTTTCACTATTTTCTTCTAAACTTTCTATTACACCTTCTGAAGCACTTTCTTCTATAATTTCATTATCATTTATTATATCTATTTCACTATTCAGTTCATTTTCCAAATTGGAATCAACTGTTATTTTATTATCGATTTCTAAATTATCAGTTACATCTTCATCTATACTAGTATCAAATTTATCAGGAGTAATTTTATATTCTTCAAAATATTTTGAGGTGCTTTCCCAGAATTCCTTATCAGGATCTTCATTTTTACTTTTTTCTACTTCTGTTTGTAATAAACTAGAATTTTCGTTTTCATCTGTAAATTTATTTTCTTCCTCAAATTCAAATTCAGCTTTCTCAATAATTTCAATCTCATCTTCCAAAATATTTTCATCAATGCTATTTATAATTGCAAAACTGTTATCATTAAGCAACTCATCCAATTTTTCGGATGAAGCCTCAACTTCATCATTCTGATTTAATAATTCTGTTGAAAGTTCACTTTCGTTTATCTGAATATTTACATCTTCTCTCTCAGATTCTTTAGTTAAATCAGTTTCTTCTTCAAATAAATCTTCTTCAATTGAAGGATTTGAACTTTCATTTATTTTTATCTCAGATTTATTTTCTTTTAAATCGTTACTTAATCTTTCATCAGTTATATCAAGTATAGAATCAGCTTCAATTTGTCGAGAAAGATCTTCACCAAAATCCCAGGCTATATTTTTAAGCTCTTTAGATTGTTTTTCATACTCGCTAATTCCTGATTCAACAGGAGCATTAGTTTCTGTTTCATCAGAAATTTTTGTGTCCGTTCGTTCAATTTCGTTCCATCGTAATTGGACCTGATTTGAGTTATAAGATCTTGCATCAATTACTAAAGTTGGAAAGTTTTCCAATGATTCAGCAATTTCTGATTCTGAAATTATCTTTTCTACTTTAGATTCAATTAATCTTCTGTATTCATAACCTGAAGTCGGTATATAAATACTATCAAATGGTACGCCTCGTAAAGGTATTAATGGTTTACCAATGCTTAAACTAAAAGCAGAATCGATAGGATGATAGTCTTCTTCATCAAAAATTGGGATATTAAAAACCAATCCCTTTGTTTCAGATTTTCTTAAATCTTTATCTTCAGAAAACAAAACAAGATCAACTTCTTCTTCTGATATTTCGTTATTATTAAAACTAAAAACAGGTTTCTTAATGCTTCCTTTAATAAGATGGAAGTAACCAAAATCTTTTAAAGAAATTGATTGACCGGTTTCTACAATTGCAGAAATTCTCTTTAAAAATAATTCAAAAAATATCTTGGCGTCCGAATCCGGGACACCAACATTTTTTGCCATTTTTCTAATAAGTTCTGCTTTAGTCATAATTAATATCTTAAAAATTTATAGGCGATAGTTAACACCAACAATAACATTTAACGGAACCTCTCGATATCCATTCCAATAATAATTTTTCTGGTTAAATAAATTATTGATATCCAATGTCAAATCCAGATTTGGTTGAAATGAATATATAAATGATAATCCCAAATCAAAATAATCTCCGATTGATTTTTCATTTTTAATATCCGAATATCTTTTAGATTGATAATCAAATTTTAAACTTGATTGAAGTCCATTCTGAAATTTATAACTATAAATCGCAATTAACTTTAGCATAGATTTATATGGAATCTGATTTCCATCAATATCTCGGATATCAGATATTTCAATAGAGCTAAAAAACTGGCCGTATGGTCCAAGATAAAATAAAAAGTTGGCATATGGGCTTATACTTTTCATATCTGCATAATGTAAATCAAACTTTCCTGAATCAATAGCTGGAGCAAAATAAGGAAAATTTTCAGATGAAAAATATTTTAATCCGCCATCAATCTGAAAATATTTATCAAACTCATATTTAATCGATGCATTTAATGAATTACTTCTTTCCCAATAAATGCTGCCAATACTATCAACAGCAAGGTAATGATTTTGCAAAAGATATTCTCCAACACTCATAAACTCAGCAATTGGCGCATACTCACCAAATAATGTAAGATTATTGTTTAACTTAATTGCAACTGATGCATAAAGTGCATTATATGTGTTGCCTGCCCCGCTAGAAAATGTCCAACCGAAAGTACCTTTAATTAATTTTGTAAAATGTAATCCTGCAGTTGGACGTATTAAGAAAAAATCTTTTCCGGAATCATTACCAAGTAAGTTTTTAAGAGAATGATTACGATAATCTATTGTGACACCAGCATTAACAACATTCAGCTTTAACAATCCTTCTGCTTTAAGCCTAATATTATTTTCAGAAAATTCTTCCTGAGAAATATTTGTCATATTGTCTTTGAGTGATATTCCAAATAAAAAATTATTGTTGAAATCATTTTTTATATCAGCTTCAATTTTTCCATAGTTTAAGCTTCTTCTTTCCTCTGGATTATTAGAAGCAAAAAATTTAAAACTTGTTGTGCCATAATTCCCATTTAAATTATACTGAGTTCCCGGCAAAACCTCTCCATCAATATCGGACCAATAGGTTAAATTGAATCCCATCCTTGTTCTGTATCTATCGCTGTTATCTTCGTAGGCACGAATAAAATCACCATTAAACATTCCTTCAAGTATGCCATTTGTAAATGGATGAGCATAATTTGCAGTGATAGTTGGGATTGTATACAAACCAATACCTGCTGATATATTACCTCTATAAAAAGTTACATCATTCAAAAAACTCATATCACTCTTAAGTGGATTTGAAAAGTCCCCAACTTTAAGTGCTTCAGGAGAATAAGATGGTTTAACAAAGTCTTCATTAATTGAAGATATAAAATCTGGTTTGATCTTATCAACCTTTTTAATGTTTAACTGACTTTTACCAGTTATTACAAAATCCGGAAGTTCAACAGTCGGATTTTTTGTTTTATCATCCTGTGCATAGGCAGAATAAAATCCAAAGACAACTATCAATAATACTATAAATCTCATTGTATCTTCCTCAATTTCTTAAGTGCTTCTTCCCCAATTGGAGTACCACCATATTTAGAAATTACCGCACGATACATTTCGGCAGCATTTTTCTTATCATTCAACTTCACATAACAATCACCTAAAAGTAAATATGAACGCATTAGCCATTCTTCATAAAGAGAATNNTCTAACTCTAACTAACGCTGTAATTGCTTCGTTGTACTTTCCCTGATCATATAAAGACTGGCCAAGATAGTATTGTGATCTTGCACCTAATTCATCTGTTCTGTTTTCAGCTAACGATAATAGATATTCATCAGCGATTGAATATCTTCCACCAGCTAGATCAATTAAAGCCAATTCAAACTTAGATTTATCTCCAAAAACAGTTCCTGGATAGTACATTACAACTTCATCAAATACTGAGTAGGCTTCTTGAAAGTTACTCATTTCAAGTAAAGTCATTCCTTTGTGGTATTTTAATTCTGGAATTTTATTAGATTTTTTTAATTCAGTAATTCCTTTGTTATAAGTCTGTATTGCACTTTTATAATCTTTTGATGCACGGTAGATATTTCCTATCTCCAGGATTGAGGCAGAGGCAAGTTCAGATGATTTATAATTCATGAAAACTTTATCAAAATATAAAATTGCTTCCTGTCCTTGTCCAATATTTTGCGCACTCTTGCCTACCCAATAATATGCATCTGCAATAAGGTTACTTTTCGGATAGGATGTTGTAAAACTGATATATTCAGATTTAGCTTTATCATATTGCCTTAAACTGTAATAAATTTCACCCTTCTTAAACAACAATTGATCCGAATAACCTAAACTTGGATTTTTAGAAACAAATTCACCTAAAAAACTAATAGCTTTTTCGGGATTGCCTTTTGCAACATAACTATATTGAATTCCATTTACAGCATCAAATACATTTGAGGATGATGGATATTGGGATAAAACTTTTTCGTAATTCACGATAGCTGAATCGTACTTCTCAGAATTAAATTGTGCATCACCTATCGAGTAATAAATTATTGGTTTTAATTTTGTTTGCGGATATTTAGTCATTACCACATTGTAATGTGAAATTGCTTGTACATAATCCTTTTTCTGAAAATGTATCCAGCCAATCGTATAAAGCGAAACTTCTGCATATTCTGAATTGGGAAATTTTTCCTGTATTGATTTAAATTCAACTATTGCTTCATTAGTTTTTCCTGATTTATAAAGTGCTTGCGCATATTGATATCTAGCATATGGATTAGCACTAAATTTAGAATCTGCACTAAATAATTCTTCATAAATCTTACTTGCAGCAGTATAATTTTTACTGCCAAAATAACTATCTGCCAATCTCAGTCTTGTATCTGTCGTTCTCTTATTTTTTGGATACTTCTTTAAATACTCCACAAATTGATAGGCTGCATTTTCATAATCACCAGAGTTAAAGTAACTATAAGCTTTACCGTAAAGTGTTTGGGAGTTTATATCCTCATCATTCCCGGTTGCATTGTTATATCTAAAAACAGCTTCCTTAAAGTTGTCTTGTGCAAAAAGATTTTCAGCTATAAAAAAATTCAATTTTTGTGATTCAAAGTTTGGATCAGAATTATCCAACTCATTTAAATATTTCAAAGAATTTTTATTGTCATTTAAATGAAATAATGCAATTCCAATACCCAATAATGCTCTGTTCCTTACAGGATTTTCGGCTCCTTTATTTTCAAGTACAATATCAAAATAATTTTTAGCCGCTTTGTAATTGCCTTTGTTCAATTCAATCTCACCTAACATTGCGAATGATTTTCCCCTTAGTACGCTATCCTGAGATGCATTTGCTGATATTAAGTATCTTGTAGCAAGATCAGTATTATCAGAATTAAAATAAACTACCCCAAGTTGATATTGAACTTGTTGGGCCAATGGATCATTAGGATATTTTTCTAAAAATTCTTTATATATACTATTAGCTTCATTATTCTTACCTAAATATCTTTTGCACTCACCTTTCCAAAAAAGTGATTCGATACCAATAGAGTCATTGAAAACAGAAAGTTCCTCAAATCGGGCATAAGCCTCATCATATTTTTTTTGTTGAAAATAAGTCCAGGCTAAACCATACTTAGCTTCTTTAGAATACTCAGCAGCAGGAAATTTCTGTAGTACTTCTGTATAACTTTTTTCTGCATCATTATATTCTCCAACTCGATAATATGAGGTTGCAAGCAGATATAGACTTTCAGAATATATTTCATCCGAAAGATTTACTAGTTTTGGACTTTTTAGTTCAACAATTGAACTTTGATAATCCTTTAATTTGAAATAACATATTCCAATTCGAATCTGAGATGAAGCGGCAAGTGTTGAATTTTTATGATAGGTTAGAAGTTGATCATAATACTTTACTGCATTAATATAATCTCCTTTTTTTTCATAAGCGTTAGCTAATGCATATATGGAATAATCTGCAAACTTTTTATTCCTTTTATCTGCAACAGCCTCCTCAAGAAATTTGATTGCTTCATCAGTTTTGTTTTCTATAGAATAAGATTCCCCTATCCAATACAAACTATTTCCATAATAATTACTTTCAGGGTAATCATTTAAAAGTAGCTTTAATTTTCTTCTTGATAATTCATATTTGTTTTCATTATAATAAATCAAACCTAAATTATATAAAGACTGATCACGATAATTTGACCAAGAAAATGTTTTTACTAAATACTCAAATCCAATTGCCGCTTCATTTTTTCTTCCAAGTTTTAACAACGATTCGGATGAATAATATTTAGCTGTAGCATAAACTTCATCAACAATTTTATAATCATTAAAAAAAACTTCGAATAATCGATTTGCCTGGGCAAATTGCTGACTGTTAAACGCTGCCATTGCTTCATCAAACGTTTGAGATACTGTCTGTGAAAACACTTTTGGGGTAGTAGTAATCAGAATAAAAAACAAGAAGTATTTTAACATTCTTAATCCTTCAAAAAGAAAATGGATGGAAATAGAATAAATACAACAATTCCAAAGTCCAATTATTTAAAAATTCATCAATTAATTTAAACTTTGAAAATCTGTAGCAAATATAGTTCTCTAATTTCCATAAAATCAAGCTACAAAAGAAAATATAGCAATCTTCTAAAGAGAAGTATTAAAAACAAACTTAGTTTCCAACTAATAATTTAAGCTTAAATCTATGATTTTTTTGAGATAGTGAAGCGTGAGTTTGCTATTTTCTTTTTCTGTTTTGATATTCAATTAGTGTTTTAACACCAAATTTTGCACTAGATTTAGCCGATATTAGAGATAAATTGTCAAATATTTTTTTTATGGAATTTGATTTGACTTTCAATCTTACAAGTCCATTTATATGTGAATAAAGCTGATCTTTAAATTTTAAGGTAGCTAAAATGGAGATTATGCATACTTCCCTTTCCTTTAAAGAAAGCCCCTTTCTTCCCAACACTTTTCCATAACCTTCAACAATAAGCCATTCAGCCATTTCGGGTGAAAAGCCTTTTATATTTACAATTAATTTATCAAATTTTTCACCATAAATGATTCGGCAATTATTTATTCCTCTCTTGGTGTAATTATGCAAATCATACCCATCGTACTTCTTTTCTGCACTAACAATTTTATTGAAGTTTTTTAGCGAAATAAGAGCGGATGGAAACCCGGCAAACAAATAAGTCTGTAATAATGCTTCGTATATTTTTTTCTTTGGTGCGTTTTTTAGTAACAAATGTTTTAAAATAAAATCAAAGTATTTAGTTTTTCGAATAACTGAAGCTGAGGATAAAAGTGCAAGTAATTCAGTTTCACCTAAATTCTTTATCTGGGTTTGTTGGTATGATTTCATAATTTAAAATAATAAACCCTCGAACTAACGAGGGTTTACTATTTTTTAATGACTATTTAAGTAGTCCTAATTCGTAATCAGCGGTTTTTTTGTAGGTTGGATCAGCTGCTGCTAATTTGAAATTCTCCTTAGCTTTATTCATATCGCCTTTACCTTTATAAGATATTCCCATATAATAATATGGACCGCCTTTAGTAATCTTTGATCTGTATTTTAATGCATTCAAAGAAGCGGCAATAGAATCATCCCATTTACCGAGTTCAGAGTAAACTTTTGCAAGCGAAAGATAAGCCGCATCATAATTATCGTTTTCAACTGCTTTCTTCAAATACTCAATCCCCTTATTTGCATCACCACTGGCTAAAGATTGATTGCCTAGCTTTGCATAAGCCAACGAAATATTTTTTTTAACTTTTGCTTTGGTTGTATTATTAGCTTTTGAGTTTAAAACTTTATCAAAATTTGCAATTGCTTCAGTAAAGTTACCCATAGAAAAAAATACTCCACCCAATGCATTTAATCCACCTTCAAAATCTTTATTTAACTTTAAGCATTCTTCAAATGATTCCTTAGCTTCTACTAATCTATCGGCTTTTTTTAACGCCACACCTTTTTGATAATAAATTCTATAATCTTTTTCAATTAGCAAAGCAGCTGAATATTTTTCAATAGATTCATTAATATTACCTTCTTTTAATAAAGCATTACCTTCATTGTAAAGTTTACCCGCCTCCGGTTTCATTTCTTGCGCGTTTCCCAAAATTGCAATACCTAAAAAAATCAAGAAAGATAATACTAGGCTGTTCTTCGTCATTTTCTATTTCCTTATTTGGTTGATTATTGGATTTACTTTGGTGCGGAAGGCGGGACTTGAACCCGCACGCCAATTAAGGCACTACCCCCTCAAGATAGCGTGTCTACCAATTTCACCACTTCCGCAAATTTGAGGTGTCAAATTATACTTACTGATTTAGAAAATCAACACTTTATTTGTCACTTATTGCTTAAAAATCATTTTTGAGGATGCTTTTTCCCATCCATCAGTACTCTTCTTATCTCATCTTTGAATTTTTTCTCAAAGACAACATACTTACAAACTTGTTCTTTTGAGAATATATCATTTAGTGATGAAATAAAATGCTGACGTTTTTGTTCAATGTTTAGTCTATTCAGCATCAATTCATTTAGAAACTCTGTTTGCCTGGATTCATTACTATTATCACTTGAGTTAAAAGTATTTTCAAGCTCAATAATAATTTCTTCATTACGATTTTCTAAGATTTCAATTTCTTTCTTAAGATCATTTCTTCGTGAGAAAAATCTGACAGAAGTTTCTTCATTCATATCAAGTGATTCAATTAATTTAATTTTTTCCAGCTGCTCAAGTTTATTTTTGTTTTTTAAGATTTTATCTTTCATTTTTTGTGGATAAACTAAGCCTGTTAAAAACATTAGGACAATAATGCTGAATAAACAATTTTTCATTTTAACCTCTTATAAAATTTCTTTTTCTAATAATTGCGAGTATAGCTGATCAACTTCATCATCACTTAACAGATTTTCAACATCATTAATTTCATAATCTGATGTTAATGATGAACTACTTTCAATATTTATTAAATCACTTACTGTTGAATACAATGATTTAGAATAAATGGAATCAATAGTATTTGAGTTTTCTTCTGACAAAATTTTACTTACTTCTGACGATAAATCATAACTATCGACTACCACATTAACTTCTTCTTCATTCAGGTCCACTAATATTTCGTAAACACTTTTATCATTCTCTGTAAGAAGTTGAGAAGTTATCAAATATCCAAATGTAAACATTGCAAATAAAATAAATGCATATTTATACTTTTGCGATTTATCAACTCTTATTTCCTCGGCTTGCTTAGATTTAAAATTTAATAAAATAGATTGTCTATAACTTTCACTTAATTGGATACTTTTGGTTTCATTAACAAGATCCAGTATTTCTTTAAAGTTCTCAGAGAATGAATCTCGTGAAAATTTTAAGTCATCTTTTTTATTGTTAGTTCTCATTTTTTATAAATTCCTTTATTTTACTTAAAGCATGAAAGTGGTTAGCTTTCAATGCTCCAACTGATTTACCTGTTATTTGCGAAATTTCATTGTAACTCAAGTCGTCATAATTTCGCATAATAAAAACTTCTCTTTGCTTAATTGGAAGTTTTTGTATTGCCTTTTCGATGATCTCTAATTTCCTTTTATCTTCAATATTTTCAATAACATCTTCGTCATCAATTTTAGAGTCACTTATTTCATCCAGACTAAAAAAATTTTTTAAACTCCTTTTTCTTAAAAAATTAATGCTACGTGTATTTGTAACTGCATAAATCCAAGTATATAGTGAAGATTCAAACTTAAATGTTTTTAGTTTATCAAAAAGAACTATTAGAACTTCTTGAACAATTTCATCGGCATCAAGATGGTTACCGGTCATTCTTCTTGCATGCCAATAAATCTTGTCCTGGTATTTTATAACTAACCGATTAAAAGCGGATTCATTACCATCCATAAAACTCTTTATCAGTTCAAATTCGCTATTCAGTTCGGTCATAATAATATTATTATTTGGGTTTAGACAAATCTTAGATATAAAAAGTTTAATTCTTTTACTTTAAACCAAAAGTAATTTATAGTTGTCAAAAGAACAAAATCAATAAAATGTTTTAGAAATCTTAGAAAGGAATAAATAGATGAAAAACATCATTTTAGCCGCTGTTATAATTTTTGCTTTAACAACTACCAGTCAGGAAACGTTTTCGCAAAAACGAGATCACCGAAATGGCAAAGAGTTCAGGATGGAACAAATGGAAAAATTAAATCTGACAGTAGAACAGAAGAGTAAACTAGAAAGTTTAAGACACAATCATGAAGTTGCTTTAATAAAACTTAATGCTGATCTCGATTTAAAAGAATTGGAAATGAAAAAACTGAAATCCAATGAGAGTATTTCTAGAATTGAAATGATCAACTTAACAAAAGAAATTAGTTTGATTAAAAATGAAATTGCACTTGCCAGAACAAACCATCAAATGGATGTTTATGATAATTTAGACGAAAATCAAAGAAAAATCTGGATGGACATTCAGAAAAGAATGGGAGATAAGAAAAGTAAAATGAAGGAAAAAGTTAATCATAGAATTCATGAAAGAAGAGAATAATAGAAAATAAAAAGCCGGTTTAACCGGCTTTTTTATAAATCGCCTTCAATAGGACGAATAACTAACTCTTCAGTAACTAAATTTTCTTTTTGTAAAAAAGCCCATACTAAAAGCCTCGCGATATCTTCGCTTGACATCATTCTTTCGGAATATTCATCACGAATTTCCTTAGTCCAGATATTAGTTGCAGTAGCACCAGGAATAACATTTATAACTTTGATGTTGTATTTTCTAACTTCTTCACGCAATGAATTTGTATAACCCAAAAGACCCATTTTAGAAGCTGAATAAGCTGAACTTTTAGTAAATGTTTTTTTGGTTACAACCGAAAGAATATTAATTATTGTACCACCACCATTTGAAATCATATGGGGTAACACAGCCTTTATGGTATATATTGATCCTAAAAGATTTGTATTTATTATCTCATTTATCTCATTGATTGAATTATCAACCGCCAATTTAAAGGAAGTAACTCCAGCATTATTAATTAAACAATCTATTTTTGAATTTAATAATATTTTCTTTACAGTTTGATCAACATTTGTTTGAGAAGCAACATTACAAGGAAAAACTCCAACTGATAATTTATCAGTGTTAAACTCAGCATTAATCCTTTCAAGTTCACTAACTCTCCTACCTGATACAAATACTTTTGCACCGGTTTTAACAAATTCTATTGCAGCTGATTTTCCAATTCCTGAGCTAGCTCCTGTAATCCATACACCAGGTTGTTCTCTTTTCATAAATTTTTTGAAGCAATAAGATTTAAAAATTCAGATCTGGTTCTTGCATCATCTTTAAAAACACCGTGCATTGCACTTGAAGTAGCTGAAGAATTTTGTTTTTCTACTCCACGCATCATCATACACATATGATTTGCTTCTGAAACAACTGCAACGCCAATTGGTTGAAGATATTTATCAATAGTATCAGCAATTTGCTGCGTCATTCTTTCCTGAACTTGTAGTCGTCTTGCAAACACTTCTACAATTCTTGGAATTTTACTTAAGCCAACAATTTTCCCATCCGGAATGTATGCCACATGTACTTTGCCATAGAAAGGCAGCATATGATGCTCACACATGCTGTAAAAATCAATGTTCTTTACTAAGACCATTTCATCATACTTCTCATTAAAAATCGCGTTGTTTAAAACTTCCTGAATATCCTGTTTATAGCCTTTGGTAAGGAACTCATAAGCTTCGGCTACGCGTTTTGGAGTGCTTAATAAACCTTCACGATTTGGATCTTCACCTATTTCGAACAATAAATTTTTTATGAGATCTTTTGTTTTATTCTTATCCAAATTATTCTCCACGATATTCAAAATAATTATTTTCTGTTTCGTAAAGCTTTACGGAGTAGAGTTTTCCAGCTGGAATTTTGTCATTTAATTGATTCCAAATAGCAACAATAATATTTTCCGAGGTAGGATTTAATCCCTTCATAAAATCAGTATCAAGGTTAAGATTTTTATGATCTACTTTTCTTATGACATGCTCAATTATTATTTCTTTTAATTTTTTTAAATCAAGCACAAAACCAGTATCCGGATTTATGTTTCCAGCAACAACTACCTCTAAAGTATAGTTATGCCCGTGCCAATTTGGATTGCTGCATTTACCAAACAGATCAAAATTTTCTTCATCACTTAAACCAGGTTTAAATAATCGATGTGCGGCAGCAAAAGTTTCTCTTCTTGTAAGATAAATCATTTTAATCTTTCAAGGCTTCCATAACTTCTTTATTGTGTCCATCAACTTTAACTTTGTTAAAGATCTTTTTGATTCTACCTTTTCCATCAATTATAAAAGTTGTACGTTCGACTCCCATATATTTTCTGCCATACTTACTTTTTTCTTTCCAAACTCCATACTTTTCAACAATTTTCTTTTCTTCATCAGCAAGCAGATCAAATTTGAGTTTATATTTTTCAGAAAACTTTTTATGTGATTTTACTGAATCAGGACTTACTCCTAATATTATTGCATCCACCTTTGAAAATTTTGGGAGATCATCACTAAAACTACAGGCTTCTTTTGTACAGCCCGAAGTATCATCTTTAGGATAGAAATACAAAACAACTTTTTTACCTAAATAATTTTTTAAAGATATTTTATTTCCATCCTGATTTAATAAAGAAAAATCAGGAGCTTTTTTACCAACTTCTAACATCATAAACTCCGATAGATAATTTTAAGCAAGTGCTTTTTTAACTGCCTCGTAATTTGGTTCATCACCAGCATTTTCGAGAACTTCAGCATACTTTATAATTCCGTTACCATCAACAACAAAAGCAGATCTTTTGGAAACTCCTTTAAAATCAAATTTTCCAGGCACAAATACATCGTATAAAGCACCGTAAGCAGCGCTAACATCTTTATTAAAATCACTAAGCAAAGGAAAGTTATAGTTATTTTTATCAGCAAACATCTTCAACGAAAATGGACTATCTACACTGATACCTAAAACTTGGGCATTCAAACCTTCATAAATTTTTAGCTCATCTCTAAAAGTACACATCTCTTTAGTACAAACACCCGTATTGGCTAAAGGGAAAAAAAGTAAAACTACATTTTTACCATTAAAACTGCTAAGTGATATTTGCTCAGTATCCTGACTAAATAAAGTAAATTCGGGTGCTTTGTCTCCAATTTTTATAGCCATTATAATCTCCTTGCGTATAAATTATTAAATGTTGGAAAGTTATTTTGTTTATCTAATTAAAGTTAGCCAAAAGGGTCTGTACTTTCAAGAAATAGAATTACCACTTGATGTAAATAACAAAATTAAATATATAAAGTTCAAATAAAGATTAGATCAAACCAACTTTTTTTGTCCAATCCTTAAATCCTTGTTCAAGTTGTTCAAATGAATCAATTGCAAACAAAATCGGTTGAAGATGCCAGACATCATAATCCTGGTTTATAATGTTTTCAGGAATAAATTCTTTCACTTCTACTTTGCCCGATAATGCATTTTGAACTTCATTTAACGATGATAAAATTCCTGCCCCGTAAATTCTCATACCAGCTGGATTTCTAATTAAACCAAATTCAACGGTAAACCAATGAAGAGTTTCAAGATATTTTCGGTTCATTCCTTCAGCATTAAGTGCAGCTTCTCCAAACATTTGATAAAAAGAAGCAAAGCTTTTATTTGTTAACAGAGGCATATGTCCAAACATATCATGAAATAAATCTGGCGCGGGTGTGTAATCAAGTTCCTTTTTTCTTCTAATATAATCTGTTGATGGAAAAACTTTTCTTTGTAACATTTCAAAAAAATTCTGTTCATGAATTAATCCAGGAACACGAGCCACTTTCCAACCAGTAGTTTTTAGAAAAATATTACTTAATTCCTTTAAATACGGGATTTTACTATCGGTAAAATTTAGTTTATTAGTTCCTTCTAGATATTCATCGCACGCTCTACCCGGCAAGAATTTCATTTGTCTATTATACAAGAATTTCCAATTTGATTGATCTTCATCAGAGTAATTTGGATAAACTATTTCATCATGTTCGGGTACTGAATTCTCCAATCTTTGTGGAATACAGCGAGGATCAATTCCATCCTCAGCAGCTTTTTCATAAGCGGAAATAATTTTTTCTTCATTTTTATTTTGCATTCTGGATTCCTGTTATTCTGATGTAGAAGTTAAAAATTGATTACTTAATATTCAATAAAAATAATTTCAGCAAAAAGTATTTTAAACTATTAAACTGAAATCATATATTTATTCCTAATTATTTAATGATTTGTAGGCTGGTTAAATGAATATAGACAACAATGGGAAATCACAAATTGAGTTCAATCAGTCTTGCGTTATTCCATACAGAATTTCTAACGGCGAATTGGAGTTACTTCTTATTACATCCATAAAAAAACAAAAGTGGATTTTCCCAAAAGGCTATATTGAATTTAATTTATCTCCCTTTGAATCAGCAAAAAAAGAAGCTTATGAAGAAGCTGGAGTTATAGGAGAAAATGAAACTCTTGAACTTGGAGCTTTTGAATTGAAGAAGAAAAACAGAAGTTCTAATATAAAAGTCTTTTCAATGGAAGTAACAAAGGAACTAAAAGATTATCCGGAAAAAAATTTACGTAAAAGGAAATGGTTTAGTTTAAGCGAAGCTAATGAAACGATTGAAAATGTGGAGATTAAAAACTTCATCTCAAAATTAAAAACGAATATCAAATCATTTAATCAAAATCCTGTTTAATAATTTTTCGAACAACATCTGCTGAACTTTCGTAATCAAATCCCCGACTCAACAAAAATGAAATTATTTTATGTGATATTTTTCTTCTGTCTTTTTCGCGAAGTTTAAGTTTTTGAATTTTTTTTTGAGCTAACTCCATCAAAACATCATTATTTCCATTGACCTTAATAGTTGATAGAACTTCATCAATAATCCTACCAGATACTCCTTTACTAAACAGAGCAGAACGAATTTTATTTGTTCCCCATTTTTTACGATTAAATTTTTCATCAGCAAAGTGAAATGCAAAATTTCTATCATCAATAAATGAATGAGTTTTTAACTCATTTAAAATCTTTTTTATGAGTATTTCATCATAAGCTTTTGTTTTCAGTTTAATGAATAATTCTTTTTCTGAATGGAAGCGCCTCGAAAGGAATGAAAGTGCACGCTGTTTAATGTGGAATAAAATATTTTGTTCAATAAAAAAATCATAGCGGTCGTCAGGAACTTCATCATCCTTTCTTAGACCGCTATTAAAAAATATGTCTTCAGATAAAATTAACTTCTGATCATTATCAAAATAAATTGCAACATTTTTTTCATCTTTACGTACAACTCTGATTATTTTCATCGGTTAAATTTAATCTTCTTTTATTTTTTTTTCCCTTTTGGTTTTTCTTCAGTTTTTTCTTCTGAAACTTGTTCAGATTTAAATCCGGGTAAACCTAGTTTAGTTTTTATTTCAACTTCAATTTTTTTATACATCTCAGGAAATTCAATTAATTTTTGCCTGAATTGTTCTCTGCCTTGAATTCTATCTTCTCCATATGTAAACCAAGCACCACCTTTTTTTATTATACCTAATTCTGTAGCCATATCAATTACATCACCTGTTTTACTAATTCCTTCGTTGTATAAAATATCAAATTCAGTTTGCTTAAATGGTGGAGCAACTTTGCTCTTAACAATTTTTACTTTTGTGCGATTACCAATAACATCTTCACCATCTTTGATTGCAGCAATCCTTCTAATATCAATTCTTACAGAAGCATAAAATTTAAGTGCATTTCCGCCTGTCGTTGTTTCGGGGTTTCCAAACATAACACCAATTTTACTTCTTAACTGGTTAATAAATACAACACAGGTTTTAGATTTAGAAATTGCGCCAGTTAATTTTCTTAATGCCTGAGACATAAGTCTGGCCTGTACCGCCATTGTTGCATCACCCATTTCACCTTCAATTTCAGAACGAGGGACAAGTGCAGCAACCGAATCTATCACAATAATATCTAAAGCATTACTGCGCACTAATGTATCTGTAATTTCCAAAGCTTGCTCACCAAAATCTGGTTGTGATATCAAAAGATTTGCAGTATCAACTCCTAATCTTTTTGCATAATTAACATCTAAAGCATGTTCAGCATCTATAAAAGCTGCAAGTCCGCCCATCTTTTGAGCTTCTGCAATAACGTGAAGGCATAATGTAGTTTTACCGCTGGATTCAGGTCCATAAATTTCAACTATACGCCCGCGGGGTATTCCACCGATTCCAAGAGCAATATCAAGTGATAAAGCACCAGTCGGAATTGCTTCAATATCATTCACAATCCCGTCACCAAGCTTCATTATCGCACCTTTACCATAAGTCTTTTCAATGCCTGCAATTGCATCATCGATAATTTTTAATTTTTGTTCTCTATCAGAAGCCATCATTTCTCCAATTCTTTAAGTTTATAATTTTTAATTGCAAAATATTTAGAGCCATTTTGGTTTAATTCACTTTTATACAATGTAATTGAATTAGCAGTAAAATGTATAGGTTTAAAAGTAAAATTTTTGAAACTGTTTACAAAGCCTGTAACTGGATCATTTTTAATTCTTAACAATGTTATATGAGGGTTAAATATTTTTTTATCTAATGGTATAGAAAATTTTTCAAGATTTTTATTGATTTTATCAGCAATGTATTTTAATGAGTCCTCAATCTTTAATCCGGCACAAAGAATCACCGGTTTTTTATCACGATAAAAAAAATCAAATTTGGTAATTGTACAACCAATTTCTGCATATTTTTCTAGAAAAATCAATTCATTAATAATTTTTTCATTAATTTCAGATGATACATTGCCAATAAATTTTATAGTTAAATGTAATTTCTCATAAGGCTCCCAATTTAGATTATTAAAGTTCCAAACTGATTGACGAATTTTAATCAAACAATCAATTATCTCATTAGGTAAGTTTAATGAAATAAAGAGTCTATTCATCAAATGAAATACCTAATAAACTTCTGCGAATCATTTCAAGTGCAGCCTGAGACGCACGATTTTTATTTAACACTCGATCCTCACCAAACTGAAATCTTTTGGCAGTACAAACCTTTTCATCGCAGTACCCTATATAAACGGTTCCAACTGGTTTATCAGTCACACCACCAGTTGGACCCATAATACCAGTTAAAGAAATTCCAATATCTGCCCCACTGATTGATTTAATTCCTTCAGCCATTTGCATTGCTACTTCGGATGAAACTGCACCTTTTTCAGCCATAACATCTTCATCAACTTTAAGTAGCTCAACTTTAGCAGCATTACTATATGTAACAACTCCGCGTTCAAAATACTTACTACTGCCATTAATATTGGTTATACGATCAGCTACGCCTCCGCCAGTGCAAGATTCAGCAGTCGCGATTCTAAATTCTCTTTCTTTTAATAATCTGCCAACAACTTCTTCCAAAGATTCATCGCCTCGACCGTATATATATCTTCCAATTTTACTTCTAATTTTTTGCTCGATTTCTAAAAGTTTGTTACTTGCTTTGTCCTCTTCATTACCTTTAATAGTTACTCTTAATCTAACCCCATATTGATTTGGCAAAAATGCCAATTCAGCACCATCCAAAAGTTCATCTATGTTTCCAATTCTCTCAGCTATAATTGATTCAGGTAAACCTGTAGTCTGAAGAGTTACTTTTTTGATAAACTCTTTTGGTTCTCCAATTTTTCCAATTAATTTTGGAATAACATAGTTATTCATCATTGCTTTCATCTCATATGGAACTCCAGGCATAACAATAAATATTTTTTTATCATTTTCTATCCAATAACCTGGTGCGGTTCCATTTTCATTTCGTATAACCTCAGCAATTTTGGGAACCATTGCTTGATCTTCGTGCCCTTTTTTTAATTGTCTTCCTCTTCTTTCTAACATACTTTTAATATCTTCCAAAACTTCACCATTAAACTGAAGCTCTGTATCAAAATATTGTAAAACAGCACTCCTCGTAACATCATCGTGAGTTGGACCAAGCCCACCAGTGCAAATTATAATATCAGCTTTAGATGATGCATATTGTAGTTCATCAATAATCGTCTTGCGATCATCGCCGATCACAGTTGATTTTATTATAGAAATATTATTATCTGAAATTAAACTTCCAATAAATGCAACATTAGAATTTATTGTTTGACCAATTAATAATTCATCACCGATGGAAATAAGATATGCATTCATTTTCAATAAACTCCGAATATGTATAATATAAAGTGCATTATTAGTAAAGTATAAAAACCTGAAATTACGTCATCAGTCATAATTCCTAATCCACCAGAAAGGTTTTCTGAATTTCTAGCTGGAAAAGGTTTTATTATATCAAGGACACGCCAGATTAGGAATGATGTTAAAGTAACTAAAAATGTTTTGGGAAGTGCAATTAATGCTATCCAAGTACCAACTATCTCATCAACTGTACACTGAGAAGGATCTTTGCCATAAAGTATTTCAAATTTTGATGAAACAAATAATCCATATGAATAAAGAATCACTATAGCAGGAATGATGATATAAAGATTTTCAAACCCCGGGATTAAATAAATTAATATTGCAGCTAAACTACCAAATGTTCCTGATGCAATTGGTATATATCCAGTATAAAAACCCGACCCAACAATTTTTTCAAACGAGTTTATTTGTTTCATTAAAAAGTTTTTCTATCAGATGTTTATTTTTAATAAGATAAGTTATCCCAGAATGAACTGTGATGATGGTTATAATAAGCATTGTTATATATATAAATTTTTCATTACTCAAATATGAAAACAATGATTCATTACCTATTAAAATTTCCTTCGTATGTAGCCCTACATATAGTAACAACAAGTAATAAAGAAATATCATCTGTAAAAGTGTTTTCCATTTTGCATAATAGCTTGTAACAAAATTATAGCCTCTACCTTCAGCATAGATTCTTAAAAGAGTAACAACCAAATCACGAAAGATAACCAGAATGACCATCCATAAAGGTATTAATCCAACAAGTACGAACCCAATAAAAGCAGTTGAGGTTAAAATTTTATCGGCAAGTGGATCCCAAAATTTACCCCAATCAGTTATATAATTAAATTTTCTAGCCAGCCATCCATCGTACCAATCAGTTAATGCAGCAACAAAAAAAATTGCCAGTGAAATTTGAATTTTTGTTGGATCATTAGATAGGAAAAAAAATAAAAAGATGGGCGTTAAAATTATCCTCAGAATTGTTAATTGATTTGGTAAAGTCATTTTAGACTACCGCTTTTTCAGAAAATAATTTTAAAAACTTAAATTCATAAATGCCAGAATTATGACCATCACTCCAAGTAATTTGTATTGCGTAATTACCAACCTGATTAATTGACTTTACCGTAATTTGATTCGCTGAAAATAACGGAATATACATTTTACTTTGCTTTTCTCTTTCAGATAAGCAGGTTGCACAAGGACAATTTTTTCTTAGCTCCCTAAGATTTAAATAATCTTCACTCTCGTCATCCCAAATAATATTTAATTTTTTTTGTTCAATTATTTTAATTTTTATCGGATACATTTAAGCAATTCTTTCACCTGTCAATTTTTCAAGTGCTTCTAGGTATTTTTCGCTAGTTCTCTCAATAATCTCTTCAGGCAAATCAGGTGGAGGCGGTTGTTTATTAAATTTGATTGATATAAGGTAATCTCTAACATATTGTTTATCAAAGCTTTCTTGCGATTTGCCTTTTTCATACTTATCTAAAGGCCAAAATCGTGAAGAGTCTGGTGTAAGTAGTTCATCTACTAAAATTATTTCATCACCAACTTTTCCAAACTCCATTTTTGTGTCAGCAATAATAATTCCTTTGCTTAAAGCAAAATCAACTGCATTTTTATAAATTTCAATTGTCTTTCTTTTCATAAATTCAATCGTATCAAAACCTGCAATGTCTTTAGCTTTTTCTTCTGAAATATTTTCATCATGCAAACCAATTTCAGCTTTAGTTGCCGGAGTAAATATTGGGTTAGGAAACTTTTCGGATTCAATCATACCAGATGGTAATTTTATTCCACATACTTCTCCAGTTTTTTGGTAATCAACCCAGCCAGAACCAGTTATATAACCACGCACAACACTTTCAATCTGCACTACATCAGCTTTTTGAACAAGCATACTTCGGCCTTCTAAATCATCAGCATATTCCATACAAATAGACGGAAATTTATTTACATCTGTAGTTACAAGATGATTTTTAATAATGTCCTTTGAGTAATTAAACCAAAACTCTGAAATTTTTGTCAATACTTTTCCTTTAAATGGAATTCCTTGTCCCATAATGACGTCAAATGCAGAGAGTCTATCCGTAGATACAATCAAAAAATAATCACCTAAATCATATATATCTCTAACTTTACCACTTTTTACAAAATTAAGTTTTGGAAAATTTGTTTTGAGTATAACTTTTTCTTTCATGTTAAACCTATTTTATTATACTTCAAATATATGCAGGGACAATGCAGAATTCAATAAATGAAAATTTGAATTATGAATACTGAGATTAAAGAATGATGTAAAATAAATTAAAAAACCCGTTTGATTAAACGGGTCAAAGAGTGTGGGCAGGGACGGAATTGAACCGCCGACACAAGGATTTTCAGTCCTTTGCTCTACCGACTGAGCTACCTGCCCTTCAAAATTTAGTGTGTAAAAATATGGAAATTCTGTAAAAACACAAACATTATACAAAAATAAATTAGACTATTCTACTGTAACGCTTTTTGCAAGATTTCTTGGCTGGTCCACATTCAATCCTTTTTTAACTGCAATATGATATGCTAATAATTGTAATGGAATAACTGTAAGAATAGGCATTAACATTCTTATCGTGTGGGGAATTTTTATAGAAAAATCAACTAGTTGGTCTATGTCCTCATCATCTTCATTTGCAATAGCAATAGTTCTTCCACCCCTAGCTTTGACTTCTTGAATGTTACTTAATATCTTTTCATATGTTGAGTCTTTAGGGGCAATAAATACAACAGGCATATTTTCATCAATAAGTGCTATTGGTCCATGCTTCATCTCAGCTGCAGGATATCCTTCAGCATGTATGTAAGATATTTCTTTGAGTTTAAGTGCTCCTTCCAAAGCAACCGGAAAATTGTATCCGCGTCCCAAATATAAGAAGTTGGTTGCATCTTTAAATTCTTCTGCTATTTTTTCAATTTCATCATTCAGTTTCAATATCTTTTCTACTTTTTCAGGAATGGAAATAAGCTCATCAGCAATCTGTTTTCCATCTGTACGACTTAAACTTTTTCGACGAGAAATTAAGAGAGTTATTAAAGCAAACACCGTTAACTGAGAAGTAAATGCTTTAGTTGAGGCAACACCAATTTCTGGGCCTGCATGCGTATATACACCCGCAATCGTCTCACGTGCTATTGAACTTCCAACAGCATTACAAATTCCAAGAACTAATGCACCTTTCATTTTAGCTTCTCGTAAGGCTGCCAATGTATCAGCTGTTTCACCACTTTGTGATATAAAAAAGATCGCGTCATCTTTTTCAATTATTGGATTTCTATATCTAAATTCGGATGCATATTCAACTTCAGTTGGAATTCTACAAAATTGCTCGAACATATACTCACCAACTAATCCAGCATGCCATGATGTACCACAAGCTGTAATAATAATCCTTTTACAATTAGATAATTTATCAGCTACATCTGCAAGTCCACCTAAAACAACATCTCCATCAGTCTGTATTATTCTACCTCTAATAGAATTTCGTAGCGACTCTGGTTGTTCCATAATTTCTTTTAACATGAAATGAGGATATCCTCCTCTATCTATTTCTTCCAAAGTCATAGATATTTCGTGAACCTCTTTTTCTATTTCATTATCATAAATTGTTTTTGCAGTAAACTCATCCTTTTTAATTACTGCAATCTCGCCATCTTCTAAATATATAATCTGTTTTGTATGAGCTATTATTGCAGATACATCAGAGGCTAGAAAATTTTCATTTTCACCAATCCCAACAACCAAGGGAGACCCTTTTCTAGCAGCTATTATTTTATCTGGCTCTTTTGATGAAATTACTGCCAACCCATAAGTACCTTCTACTTCGTGTAATGCGAGTTGTACCGATTTTGTAAGGCTATGACCTCTTTTAGTAAAACTATCTATGAGATGAACTAAAACCTCGGAATCAGTATCACTTTTGAATTGATAACCAAATCCAATTAATCCTTTTTTAAGAACCTGATAGTTTTCAATAATTCCATTATGGATGAGAAAAATAGTTTTATCTGAATTTGAGTGTGGGTGAGCATTTTCTTCGTTTGGAACTCCGTGGGTAGCCCATCTTGTGTGCCCGAGTCCAATACTGGAATTTAACTCAAGATTTTCAATTTTGTCTTCTAAAAGAGAAACTTTTCCTTTATTCTTTACAATTATCGAACTACCTTTATCAACTATTCCTATTCCAGCTGAATCATAACCACGATATTCTAACCTTTTTAATCCATTAATTAAAATCGGGATACAATTTCTTGTCCCAACATAACCTACAATTCCACACATTTATGAAAACTCCTGTACTTTTTAATAAAATAGATGACAACAACTATTTAACTTTTGCAAGTTTCTGAGTAATAGTTTTCACTTCATCACCATGTTTTGAAATAATTTTATAGAAATAAAGTCCGTTAGCAATTTCATCTCCATCTTCATCCCTGCCATCCCAATATACTTTATTGAAACCAATTTGAAGCGAAGCTGATGGAAGAATTATCTCTCTTATCAATCTTCCTGCCACCGTAAAGATTTTAATTTTAAGTTCTTCTGGTGGAATTATGCCTCTCAATTCAAATGTAAAATGGGTGTTGTCCGAAAATGGATTTGGATAATTATAAACTTGTAACAAATCGGGATTATTAAAAACACTAAAAACAGATCTAGACGAAGTTGAATCAAAGAAATTACCAGAAGCATCTTTAGCCAAAACTTCTAAAACATGCCTTCCGTCTTCTAACTTCGGCTTCCAAGTAACGACAGCTTTGGAATTCGGAAAAGGTATATATTCAAAGACTAAATCAGGACCTGGAACATTTAATATTTTTGGAATATTATTAAATGTGTGTACGATAGTAAAATATGTACTGTCAAGCGGCAATGGACTATTGTCTTCAAGGGTAATAATCACTTCTGGTTCGGAAGAGATTATATCACCATTAATAATTTCTCTTCCATCAAATGTAATGTTAAAAAGTGGATTTGCCGAATCTCTGATTACATAGAATAAATTATTAATCTGATTATTGAAAGTATAATATTCCTCAATAGGTGAGGAAACAAGCACTTTAACATCGATTGGAGAAACTGGGGCAGTATATAAAAGATTATCTGATAAAATTATTTTACTTATTGTGGCTGTTGAATCATTATTAACTTTTATATAGGCTGTATAAAAAATTGTATCTGAAAGATTATGATAAAAATCTAACTTTAAACTATCTATAGGAACATAACCTATATTATTAACATTTAATACCATTTCGGTAGGTATGCCTTGTAAAACCGAATCAGGTGTGAAGAATATATTTTTGGGCAGAATCGATATTTCTGGTAGATGATCAAAATTTACTTTAAGTGAACTAAACTTCATCGGTGCTCCAGAACCAAATGATGAATCAGATAAACTAAATTTTAATTTTAAATAATTATAATCCCTAGCATTAATATTTTTTAGATCATGATTTGGGTGTAATAGTGAATCTAATGTAACCCATGAATTATTTATCCTATTTTTGCCCAATAAATATGATTTATAAACTCCGCTCGAATTAGTTTGATCTATACTGAATTCTAAGCTATGCCAGTCTGATGATGGGCCTATATCTTCCGTTATAATATCACCGTTAGCTTCCACATAAGTTCCTCTATATTTAAAAAAGGCAGGGGTGTAAGGTGTACTTCCAGGTCTGAAGGCATTGAAGTATACAAAATCATTTATATGGTCATAAGCTATTGCGTAATAATCTTTTATTTTAGGGGCATACCACCATTCTTCCTCAAAAGTGCCATTACTTAAAACGTATCTTCTAAGCTTAATTAAAGTATAATTCTCATAAATAATAACATAATCTTTAACAACTATAAAACTTACAACTCTATTCATTATCGTACCACTAAAAATGATATCTTCCCCTATTTTAGACCAATTATTAGAAGGATCAAATTTTCTAAGTACGAACTTGTTAGGATACTGAATATTCCCAACTGCTAAGTTATAAACAAATTGCCCGTCTGAGTATAAGTAAATACCGCCGATCTGAGTCGAAGTCGCTTGAGTTAACAATAAACTATCTTGAATTAATACTTGCGATGTGTCTCCTGTGTTTGGATCTATTTTAGTTAAAACATTTGGAATACCCGTGTTGCTATATAAATATCCATCATGAAACATCATTTGACTATGTATATACAGTTCAAGATTTGGAACCGACCCATAATTATTTCCTGCAATTGTTCCGTTTAATCCAGTTCCGATCTTATAAATTTTTGATTTTGCACCCCCATTGAATCCTGGTAGGTTACCAAAATAAAAATAAGTACCATCTGTAGTAAATGTGGATGGTTCGGTTTGATCTGTTGGGATATCAAAATAGATAGAATCTAAGAGAAATTTGGGACTTGGATAAGGCGGTTTTGATTCCGTATTTAATATTAAGCTACTAAATTCATCTGAGTAATTAACATTAGATACACTAAATAATTTCAAATGTTTTTTTTGAGCTAAATATCCAGCACCATTTACATCAGTAATTGTAAATATTTTTATTGAACTCAAATTTGTATCAACTGCATCATAGACAATTGCTCGCCAAAAATACTCACCAGGCGAAAATGGTCCGGTTTTCCATCTAATTAATGCATCAACAGCATTTAGAACAGGCGACTGAGCTAAGAGAGGTATATTTTCAAATTCCGGTGAATCATTGATTTGAATAATGTAATTAAACTGCCTATCAAAATAAAATCCAATATCAGAAATCAAAAATTCTACGCTATCACTATTGAAAAAATAACCGTTAGCAGGTTTTACAATACTTGGTTCTCCAAAATCAAAAATTGAAAAAGACCTGTTTGCTGTATTATCAGAGTAGTCATCTTCAGAAATTCTTTGATTATCATTTACTGAAGCAATTAGTGTGATTAAACCTGATTCTTTGGGGAAGCAAGTAAAATTAGTCGAATCGTTTTCACCAAAATTTGGTAAAAGTACAGAACCAATTAGTGTTGTGTCTGAAATGATTCTTTCATACAATTTAACTAGTACTGAATCATTAGGAAACGATCTACCTAGATTATCTATTTTAAGCTTTACCGTTACCGAATCATTAACCAAGGGATTAATTGGTTCAATAGAGATGCTGGAGGGCTTTATAACAAAATCAGGTTTATAAGGCAATGTTAATTCAATAGCTGGATCACCTAGTAATGTTAGTAACGAAATCATACTTCCATAAGCCTGATTATTTTTGGAATAATTGATCGCCTTACCAATCACATAATTTTTATTATTGAAAATGTCTTCAAATAAATCTTGATTAAGATTAGCAGTAGTTGGCCAAAAAGTCACTCCAGAACTTCCAAAAAAAGCAATACTACCCTTATTAGGTATCGAATTAAATATCTCACCAAAAATTTCCTGATTATCAAAATGAGCTGTATAACAAGTTACGCTGATAACAAACGGTAACTTATTACCATTATTTAATTCATAAATATCATCATTTGTAAAAACAAGATCCCATTGTAAACCGCCACCGTGACCGTAGTAATTAACTATAGCCGCACCATTGTCAATTTCTCGTCTGATATCCGGACCTTCTCCTTGAAAAGGGATATATTCAGGTTTATTAGGATATCTAAAAATTTTAGTGGACCTAATTCCAGATGGTTTAAGAAAAGCATTTTCTAAAAGAATATTCCGATCATTAAACTTAAACTGATTTTCGTCATCAGCAGAAAGACCTGAAGAAAGCAATAAAACGTTCTGTTTCCATTCTTTAGAAGCATCAGCAGGATAATTAATAATCTTATCGACAAGAATATTAGCTTCATCTAAAGTTTCGCAGGAAATCCTGCCTAAAGCAATATCAGGGAAAATATCATTGCCGGCTACAGTTACTATCGAATTATCACTAGGTGCCTGTCCATAAATATAAGCATGATACGGTGGAGATGGAATAGAATTAATCCTGCTTGTAGAAAATATTTTTCTATAATCATAGCTCATATCACCCATAAGCACTATGTATTGTGGTGCAGGAGATTGCCAATTTTCAAAAGCATATTTAGCAAAACTATTTAATGCTAATGGATCAAGAAGTCCAAAAGAAAATTCATTATAAATCGCATCAATATTAACAACTTTCACTCTTGGGGAGGGGGTATTATGAAGATTTGTTCCGCGATAACTCGCAAGTCTTTCTGCAGCAGGAATAAATTCTTTATGTGAGATAATAATATAGTCTGCCCCATTATTAACATTTCTTAGATCAGATGGAGTATTTTGGATAATTGAATCGACGTTAAAATAATAATCATCCGCAACACAATAATATTCGGTTTGAACTGAAATTGTATCAATAAAATAAACGCTTTTATCAGCATCATTTGGTATAAATGGATTAACTAGCATTAAGCCACGCGATGGAACATAGATTTTCATATTGTCTCTTTGCCATCCAAATAAATAATATCTATTCTCCTGATAATTAGATGGGGGACTCTTGAAATAATAATTATTTGCAAATGTTCTATTCCATCGCCAGTATTCAAATTCAATAAAGTTGATTAATACATAGTCTGTATTTGCATTACTACATATATCTCCAAGTAAATTTATTTCAAGTTTCTGCTGATTTTCAAAAATCTGCGCAGTATCACCACCCCCGAATGTAAAAGGAGCAACAAAAAAATCCTTTTCAAAAATTGCTGAAGCCTGTCCATTCCATCTAATATTTCCTAAAACCTTCGTATTAAATTTTATTGTAACATCATGTCCGTTACCTGCAGCACAAGATATATTAGATAACCCATGCATACCAATGCGAATCTTAACGTCAGGTTTATCTATGGCTCTCTTATAGGCAATACTATCTTTCAAATAGTAAATAAAATCCCTAAATGGGGTCCGATTCCTTGCCTCCGCTGATCCCCAAAACCAATAATCTCTTTGTGCATCTATTGCATAACCAAGTTTGTGATATTCATTATCTTCTTCCCAAACTAAGGTTTCCACTGTTTTTGAGATAAGTGGTGTGAGATTACTATTACTATAAGCTTCTTTTGATCTATACGTAAAAACCGAATCAGCCTGATACGAAAAGAAATAAACATTTGTTGTATTATAAATGTTCATTCTAGTAAATTCATCGTGCGGAGTGGCAGGTTTACCGATGAATTGAACATAATCACCTGAATTAAATAAACCATCTTGTTGAATGTCAACAATATCTATTGGGATTGAATTACCATCATTAAAAATTTCCAAATTTCCATCTTGAATTCCACTATTTGGAGAAATACCAGAATTTATTAACTGGTCATAAGTTATTCTATGAACTCCTTTTTTGTTAAGATATATTTTGAAGTAATTTTTATTGGGATTATACCAATTCTGGTCTAAAGGAGAATCAGAAATAATTGGTTCTATTTTACCTGCAAATGATATCGCTTCGGATGGGTTAATCAATTGTGAATTTATGAACTCTTCAGTCATTCCATCAACCACGGGCACAACTAAATCCAGAAAACTTTCACTTTGTTTGTAGTCTATTCTAATTTTGATTTTTTTATTAATGATTAAAATTCGCTCAACGGGATTAAATTGAAACGGAGCAATAGAAACTGATGCAGATTTTATAAACCTATAGACCCCTTCAGAATTTATCGTAGCAGTTTCTAATGGAAACAATGCATTATTTCCATAAACTTCCTGATTATACTTTAAAGTCTCATATGATTGATCAGCCGAATCAGGAGTTGAAATTACAAACTTATCTTTAATAACTTCGCGTTCAATATTTATTACAGTTACAAGTGCATTTGTGTTAAGTGGAATACCTATATCAAAAAACCGGGTTGGTAAATAAGGATTTCCTGAAAGTTGGACTGGATATTTATAATCATATATTTTAGTGAATTGAATACCATCGATTAAAAAATCCTCAACAGTAAAATTGTTATTAAAATTAAATTCAATTATTATATGGTTTTCATCAGATTCAATTATCTTATACTCCTGAGAGAAACTCATAGTGGCAGAAAAAATGTAAATTATTAAAACACTCAAAATAGAAATTAGAGAGTTTTTCATAGATTGCTTCCAAATGAATAATTTTTTGAATGAATTATATTGAAGTTAAATTTTAACGATTTTGTAAACAAGGGTAAAAAAAAAAGGTACTAAACAAGATTTTTTGAATTGATCAACTTAGACATTCCCTTTATTGCTTAGAATAACCCAAAATGTTTTAATAAAAATTTTAAAATCACTAAAGAAAGATTCGGATGAATAATATTCGATTTCCATATCTGTTCTTTGTTCAGGGGTTAAAGTCTGTCTACCATTAATTTGTGAAATACCCGTAATCCCAGGTAAAAATTGAAATACTTTTTTCTGATTATCATTGTAATCTTTAGTTATTGTTATGATCTCAGGACGTGGACCAACAATACTCATTTCTCCTTTGAGAACATTTATAAGTTGCGGCAATTCATCAATACTGGTTCTTCTAAGAATTCTACCAACTCGAGTTATTCTAGGATCATTAATTTGTGTTATGCCCGGTCCAAACTTTAAAGCATTATCAATCATACCTCTAAACTTAATCATTCTAAAAGGCTTGCCATTAAGACCAGTTCGTTCGTGTAAAAAAAACACGGGACCTTTTGAATCAATTTTGATTGCGATTGCTGAAATTAAAAAAATTGGAGATGTGACTAGTAATGAAATGACACTAATAAGAATATCAGAAAACCGTTTGATAAGACTTCCCTGTTTTCCCATAAAGGAAAGTTATCTTCTATATTTGTTCAGAACTTCTGTTAAAGCTTGAATTACTTTTTCCACACTTTGATCGTTCATACCAGGATAAATTGGTAAAGACATTAAACGTGGAAATGAAGAGGAAGCTACTGGATAGTTTTTATCATCTAACTTAAATGTTTCGTTGTAATATAGATGTTGATGAACGGGCATAAAATGAACTCCAACTCCAACATTATTCTTCTTAAGTTCATCAATAATCTGTGCACGATTTTTTGTAATCATATCCAGATTCAATCTGATCGGAAATAAGTGCCAGGAAGATTCTCTATCTGATTTAATAGTTGGAAGTGTAATTAAATCTAAATCCTTAAATGCTTCTAAATATCTAGCGGCAATACTTTTTCTGGATTCCCACATTGAATCAACTTTCTTTAGTTGAGGCAAACCTAAAGAGGCTTGTAGGTCAGTAAAATTATATTTAAAACCTGGTGCAACAACTTCATAATACCAAGAACCTGATTCACTATATCTTTTCCAGGCATCCCTATTAATACCGTGTAATCGCATTATTGCACAACGTTCAGCTATTTCCTGATCATTTGTACAAATCATACCACCTTCGCCAGTAGATAAGGTTTTGGTAGCATAAAAACTAAAACAAGTAACATCTGAGATAGTACCGATTTTTTTACCTTTGTAGGTAGCCGGCAATGAATGTGCTGCATCCTCAAGTACTTTAAGATTATGAGCATTTGCGATTGCTTGAATTTCATCTAGATCACAAGGCTGGCCACCATAATGTACTGGTATGATAGCTTTTGTTTTCGGAGCGCTTGCTTTTTCAATTTCTTCTAACGAAATATTTAAAGTATCATGATCAACATCAACAATTACAGGTTTTGCACCAAAATAACAAACTATTTCTGCTGTAGCTGGAAATGTCATTGTAGGGACAATAACTTCATCATCTTTTTCAATTCCAAAAGCTTCAAGAGCAAGATGTCCAGCTGCAGTCCAGGAACTAACTGCCACTGATTTTTTTGAACCAATATATTTATTGAACTCTTCCTCAAATCTTATAGTCTTAGGTCCCATGCTTAACCAACCAGATCGTAGTGTGTCTACCATCTCATCAATTTCTTCTTCAGAGATAAAAGGTTTGTGAAAGAGTAAATAGTCTTTATTCATAAATTATTTTTATTGTCACTTTGGACTTTCAAATTTAATAATAAGAATCGGGAAGTAAAAATTACATTAATAAATATACTAATAATCAACAAAAATGAGGTCAAAGATAATAATATATTTAGTTTTTCAAAATTAGTTGACAAATTTTTATTTATTAAAAACTATTAATCAAAAGATATTTTCGAGATGTCCAGTAAGAAATCTGATTACTGCAGAATTATCTTTTAAATCAGTCGGAAGATTAACTAAACTATTTGCCATTCTGGTAGCTATTGGAAAATTTGCTTGGTCAAAAAACCATTTACTCAAATCTTCCTTTACAGGATGCAGAGGTGAAATGAACCAATCACCTAAAACTATTTTCATGCTTCTTGCTGATTCATTAAATGCTTCCCTATCTTTAACCAACAAAGGGTACTTTAAAAACATATGGTTATCAAAGTACTCCTCTTTAACGTAATTCCTATTATTTGATTTTAGAAAATTGGTATAATCATTTGCATTTTTAAATCTTAATTGATTAAACTCTTTTAAACCACTCAGGCTTTTAATCCCAGCTTTTATTTGAACATTGGAAATATCTTTAAAATAGTTTTTGGGCATTTCAGTGGATTTTAATTCATTTCCTTGATTTGATCCAAGAATAAAATTATACTTGCTTAAAAATCTATAAACTGAAACTAAAACCGGTTGAGTGTACTTATTTATAAAAGTTTTTCTAAACAACAATAAAAATTTTAGTAGACTAATTTCTCCAAAACCGGGTTTAGATTTATTTAACTCTAACTTCTTTAGTTTCGAAAATAAGGAATCATTCTTAATTACAAGGAAACCACCGATTCCTGTTGAGAAAGGTTTGTTCCATTGAGTAGAATAAAAAGCAGCATCGCAATAGGATCCATTTGGTTTACCATTATAATATCCACCAAAACCATGAGTACAATCTTCTATCGTAAAGAGATTGTATTTATTAGCAATCGAAAGGATTTTTTCAATGTTTGAAGAAAGTCCAAAAGTATTTTGGCAAACAATCGCTTTTGTTTTTTTGGTAATAGATGGTTCAATTAATGAAACATTCATATTGAAAGTAGTTTCGTCAACATCAACATAAACAGGTTTTAATCCTGCATATATTATTGCATTAGGAACAACCACACAAGTTAAAGCCGGAATTATAACTTCATCGTCCTTATCTAATTCCATTGCTTTAAGTATAGAATATAGAGCAACTCTGCCTTTCCAGTAAAGCAGAATTCTTTCTGGGTCGCATTCTAAAAAAGTAGCTATTGATTTTTTATAAATACTTAATTTCATTTTTCTTAAATAAATAATCAAATTTTAACAAGCCGACTAAAGATCCAAAGCCATAGGCAAAATGTATTACAAAAAATGCGCTTATCAGAAAATAAAGTTTTGTAGTGTAGTCATTTATTTTAATACTAACAGAAAGAATTAAAATTAAATAACTAATCAAACTTGCTAATGAGATTAATATAAATAATGAATTAAATATTACAAGAATGGTTGGAATTAATAGTGAAATTATAAACACCAGCGGAACGAGATGCCGTGCGCTAATTGAGTTTAAGTTCTTTGTCAAATAGACTGTTAAAATATTCCAAAGTCCAGTGGAAAAATTGTTTTTTGCAACACCAGTAAAATCCTCACGAGCATAGTAAACGCTATAAGGTTCCGGCAAAAGCATCACCTTTCCACCACCTTTTTTTATTCTTTTATTTAATTCAATATCCTGATTCCGTTTCAAATCAACATTGAAAAGTCCAAAATTTTTAAATACGCTTTTTTTATAACAACCAAATGGAACTGTATCAACTTCCATTGCTGTTTGGGTACCAATTCTGAAATGTGAATTACCAACCCCAAATTTGTTACTTAAAACTTTTCTAATAGCTGAAGATTTTGGATCTTTGTTTTTAACCTCAGTTATACAAATCGTACCAATGTTATCCGCTCCAGTTGATATTGCAGATGAGACTAACTTTGAAAAATAATTTTCTGGAATTTTACTATGAACATCGAGTCGAATTATATACTCCCCTACACACTTTTTAATCGCCTGATTCAGAGCATACGGAACAGTCTTTTCATCATTAATTAGTAAAGTGATAAAAGGATAATCTTTTATAAATTCACTAACTATTTCAAACGTCCCATCATCACTTTTTCCATCAACTATAAATATCTCTAACAATTCTTTGGGATAATCGTTTATTAGAACACTATCCAGGAAATCGATAATGTAATTTTTTTCGTTTCTACAGGGTATTATGACAGATATTTTTACCATACAATTCTAAATAATCTTAGCTGGAACACCAACTGCTTTTGAATTAGAAGGAACATCCTTATTAACCAGAGAACATGCGCCAATAATACTTTTCTCTCCAATTGTCAGACCATCATTTCCAGCTATAATACTTGCTCTCATTCCAATATAAGCACCTTTACATATTTTTATATATGAATGTTTTTGTCCTTTTCCATGTAAAGCAAAATAGCACCCATAAGAAACTGTAACATTTTCTTCAATAATAGTTTGTTTGGGTTCAAGATCATCCAGATAGCATTTCATTCCAATAAAAACATTTTTACCAATTTTATACCCTACTAAATACCTGTACATTAAAATCCGTAAGTTTGAAAATGGTGTGTTTGGAATAATAACTACATTAATAAATTTTCTAAATGGTTTCCATATTATTAACCACAGAGGATACTTGGCATAATATGGTGTCGGTTTTTTGATTAGACGATAAAAAAATTCAGCGATTCTCATTAATGATTAATTAATTGTTTTTAAATATTATAGTGTTCAATCATTGCTGAAACACATTTATTCCATTCATATTCTTCAAAGACCTTTTCTCTTCCCTTTCGGCCCATCTCTAATCGTAAAGAAGGATTTCTGACTAATTTTTCAATCGCCGTTGCAAGATCATTTGGATTCATTGGTTCAACAATAAAACCAGTAATACCGTTATCAACAACTTCAGGCAATCCACCAACATTTGATACAACTACAGGTTTATTACAAGCACTTGCTTCAAGAACAGCAACCCCAAAACTTTCTTCTAATGATGGTGCGACGTAAATATCCAATTTATTATGATAAAATTGGACTTGATCATGATTGATATACCCGGTAAATATAGTATCATCTTGCACACCTAACTCAACCGTAAGATTCTTAAGTTCATCTAATAACGTACCTTTTCCACAAATTAAAAGCTTTATTTTATTCGGATTTTTTCTTTTGATATTGGCAAAAGCTCGAATCAAAAATTCGATTCCATATCTTTTCTCAAGAGTTTTTATCGTTCCAATCACAAGACTATCATCATTGAAAACCTTCTCTACCTCAAATGGTTTAAATCTTTCAACATCAATACCGAATGGAATAACAAAAATTTTTTTTGTGGTATACTTCTCAATTTCAGTCTTCATCACTTTACTTGTAGAGAACAATTTATCAGCTCGTGAAATCGTATATTTAAAAATATACTTGTGAAATAAAGAATACTTTGGAAATCTAAAAACATCACTGCCCCAAACCGAAACAAAATACGGATGAAAATTTAGCATTGCCCCTATAAGCCCATAACTTGAAGCATAATGTGCATGAACAATATCCGGCTTAAATAAATCAATAGCTTTCTTAACCTCACTTATTGCTTTCAAGTAAACTAATTTTGATAAGCTTGTCTCTGCTTTGTCTTGAATTTTTCTAGAAATATGTAATGAAAATAATTTTATCTCCGGAAAGTCTGAATATAAACGAGGATTAGGTTTATGTAGTGAAAAAATGCCGATTCCGATTCCTCTGGTATTCAATGATTTGGCCCATCGAAGTGTGTGAGGAGAATCTGAGTCTGACAATAAAAGTACTTTCACTTAAGCTTTCAAATTTATTATTATAAAGTTAGTATTTTTCTCAGAATTAGCTGCATATACTTCGGTTTAATTTTAATCTTAGATAGTTGCATCATTAGTTTCAACCAGACAATTGAACTCATCAATGAATGAAATTATTTTATTTTGAACTACATCCGCTGAAAGTAATTGCATACATTCATTAGAAGGACATCCTTCTCTTCCTCCATTGGTAAAACACATTTGTGAATTATAACCAACTGAACATTTTATCCTTTTTGAAACATAACTATGTGATTTCCCAAATGGAACTGAGTATCTTGGATTTGTTGGACCATAAATTGTAAAAGTTGCACAACCTAAAATATTTGCCAGATATAGAGGTCCACTATCGTTTCCAAGATATAAGTCACATTGTTTGAGTAGTTCGATAAGAACTGGAATGGAATTACAAACAAAATATCGAATATTATTTTCTCTAAGGATTTCTAAATATCCTCGGTATCCTGGTTCTTGAGGAAGTAAGAAAGTAACTTTATATTCTTTAGAAAGAAATAAACTGATTTCTATGAATTTTTTTAAACCCCATTCTTTAGATTTCCAGCCAGCAAAGGGATGTATAAATATGTTTTCAATAGTTTTATTTTTTTTTAATTTAAAACTATATTCAGATGAGATTTTTTTCTTAAAATAAAATTCAACAAAATTTAAATACTTTAAAATCAAATGCTTTTCAGTTTCAATTTTTGAAAATAAATCATAAATTCCTTCAAAGATATCTTTATTGAAACCTGCAATATGATGAGTTTTTGAATTGAAAATAATAGAAGCAGAGTTGCATTCTCCTGTCAGATCAAGGATTGAATTAAGGTTTATAGAATTAATCTTTCTCCTTATATAGCTTTTAGCAATTCTACGATTAAAATAAAAATCATCTTGTCTTACTACAATACAAGTAATATTAGGTAAAAATAATTTATAGAGATATTCTGAATGTTGATAACATAAGATAAATATTTGAGTATTGGGTTCTTTTCTTAAATTTAAAACAGCTGGAATAGTGAATATTGTATCACCTATTTTATGTAAAAGAATGATTAGTGTTTTATCAGATTTCGAATTAGCACTTTTACGAATATACCTTATGGTTTTGAACAGAGGAAAGCAAAAAGCATTTAATGCTTTAAAAAGTATATGTCTTTTTTGAATTTTTTCATAAAAAGTCATAAAACTCAAAATTTATTTATTAAAACTATTTGCGTAAAAGATTTTGCTAATTAGTGCTTTACTTTTATGATATATGCTTTTAGATGCAGTTTCCCATCTCTCGTAGTAAAACTTAAATTCATCTAATCCAGTTATTAAATACATTACTTTTAGTTGTTCGATAACTAAAATATGATAGGTTAAAGATGAGTAATATTTTTTTGGATAGTCAAAAAGATAATATCTTGACCAGCCTTTTAAATCATAGTATGGAAGAAGTTGCTTAAGTGCATTAGCCCCTTCATTAAAAAGCCTATAAGATTTTTCGTTCTTATTAAGTAAGTAAAGATCATACAATCCAAACAAAGCAAAAATATATCCATTAAGAACTGCCATTGTTCTTATGGGGGTTGAAAACTCTTCAAATACTAATAAAGACTTGAAATAATTCTTTACTCCACCTTTATTGACATCATACTCGAATGGAATTATTGCATCATATGCAAGATCAGAATATTTTTTTTCATTGGATAGCAAAGATGCTCTTGTTAATACAGATATCGCCTCCCCCTGAGCCATAGCTGATAACCATGGTGCTGTTAGATTATAATGCGGGTAAAGATGTTTTATTCGCCAGCAATATCCATTTTTAAATGGTTCTTTATTATCATAAAACCATTCTGCAATATTTAGAAACTTTTCAACTACATCCTTTTTTTGTGATCCTTTGTTAAAGATAACAGTAGACAAACCTAAACCATATTGAGCAATTACAATTGGCTGTTCAATATGTGGCTGTCCTTTATGATTAAACAGAGGTATTCCTTTTTCTGAAAAATATCCTGGGTAATCTATCTTTGAACTGAAGTCTAGGTAGTAATTAGAAAGATTTATTGGCTTTTCTCGTATAGAACATTTGGTTATAGAATTCCAATACTTAACTTTCTGAGGATTTACGAAAATTGATATTTTATTAAAATATGTTTTCAGTTCATCAATCGTCATTATTTTCATTCTTTAATTGGAAATTTTAAAGTACTTAATCCCATATAAATTTTAATTAAAATGACAAATAGTAACCAAAATGGTAAATCTCTGGTTATATAACCATAGGTTAAAAAACCAGCAATCTCGATAAAAGTTCTAACGAATAAACCAATCCCTAAAGCAACAATAACTATTGATAATACATACTTATCTTTTTCTTTATTCCTAGCAAGTTTAATCGTCTCAATACCTAAAGAAAAGAAAACTACGAAGAAACTTATGCCTGCGAAAAATCCTAATATTCCATTTTCTGCAGTATAATAAAGGAAAAAGTTATGCGGATGCGGTTTTCCAAGTTTATTTGAACCAGTTTTAAATAATGCCAAATGATCTGAAGAAGCATAATTGTAAAATTGTTTATCAAACATATCAACCCCAACACCCGTTACTGGATTATCTTGGATAACCTCCAAGCCCATTTGCCAGTAAACTTCTCTATCACTAACAGTATTAAATCTTAGATACCCATCAATTGCTTCTTGAAAAGATGTGATAGTCATATAAGAAAAAAGAAATATAATAATTGTAGTCACTAATCCGACGTATAATAATCTTTTATTTAATATTAACATTATGAAAAAAATACTAAACAGAGCAGCAAGTATTCCACCTCTCGAATTTGCTAAAATAATGATAAAAATATTTAGAATAAGTATTGGAGTGATTATATAATATTTTGTTTTTTTACTGAACCGATCCATAAAAAACATTCCGACTAATAAGGTGATCGATATAAAAAAAATGGTCAAACCAGTATAGCCTAAACTTCCTGAAAGTTGAAATGCTTCACTAATTAATACTCTGGCAAAATAAAGTTGTGGACCTAAAGTAAAAACATCCAAAATCATTCTATAACCCAAAATTACAACAACAGCTATTAAAGAATAGATCATTAAGAAATATGTCTCATTATTTTCGATTAAAGAATAGAAAAGATAACAAAGTACAAAAAATCCAATAGTTCTTAACAAGGCCATTAAACTAATAATTTTATTATCCGAAAATATTGTTGATATGAAAAGAGTAATAAATAAAAAAGATAAAAAATAGACCAGTTTTCTTGGAAGGTTTGGATACAACGAAAATTGAAGCCCGTATTTCCTTAAGAAAAAGATGAATAAAATACCATAGCTAAAAACTGTTAAAATAGTCCTAAATTGTTCATAATACTCAGTCGTAAGAGATATTAACATAATTATAAGCAATGCAATAATAATATCCGTTAACTTATAATAATACCTAAACAACATTATAATAATCATTGGGAATAATATGAAGATACTATTTGTTTCGTAGCTAACTATTGCAATAATTATTAAAATTATTACTGATAGTACTTCGTACTTTGAAATATTTACATGGTTTTCTTTAATCACATTAATAATGATTTTTTTTAATTCGATTTAATCTTATCAATAAAATTAAATAATTCTTTCACTACATAATTGACTGATAATCCTTCCATACATTCATTAGAGGGGCAACCCTTTAACCCTCCTTCCTTAAAACACCATTTTTCTAGGTTATTAGGAGAACACTTAAGTGATAAATTGCAAAATCCATTCATTCCCTTAAGAGGAAGATGAATTTTAGGATTTGTTGGACCATAAATTGTAAAAGTTGGAATCTCCAAAAGATTGGCAATGTGAATAGGGCCGCTGTCATTCCCTATTAAAAGAGATGTGTGTCTGATATTTTCAATTAAGGAATCAATGGTTTCAGTAACAATATATTTTAGTCCCAAATTATCAAGTTCCGATAAAACATCTTGACTAAGTTGCTCCTTTGTAAAAATAATTTCCGGGAAATAGGATCTTTTTTTTATTTCTAAAGCAAGCTTAATAAAGTTTACAAATTTCCATTCTTTGGCTTTCCAGCCAGCAAATGGATGGATAAGTATCTTATCGATTTTATAAAATTTATTTTGTAATAGTCTTTTATCAGTAAATTCAAAAGTTGCCTTCAAAGATAGAAGAACATTAGAATAAATATCAGAGATATGATTAGTATAAATTGCTTCATGAAATTCATCATAAATTGACTTAAATATTATTCTATTAATACCAACTATTTTTAGCGCACTTGAATTAAATATTAAGCTAGCAGAGTTCAATACACCAGTTAGGTCTAATATTATCTCAGGTTGTATTTCCTTTAATTTCTTTCGTGCATAATGAGGAGCAAGTCTATTACCAAATCTAAAGTCTGACCTTTTTAGAGTATGGTATTTATGTTTTTGAAGTTTAATTTGAAAAATTGGTAAAGTTTCAGAATAACAGAAAATATTTAATCTTTTGTTAAATATTTTTTCAATTTCTTGTATGGTTGGGATAGTATAAACTGAATCACCTAGCTTATGTAAAGCAATTATTACAATGTTTCCAGTCTTCGCCGTATTATTTTTATAGCAGTGTCTAATTAGTTTTAAAATTATTTGAATTCCTGAATAAAACATCGATGACAAGATATTTTTCTTTTCAAAAAGATTTGAAAATTCTATTTTATTTATTTCGATATGTGACATTTAAGTTCAATTATCATATTAAAGAATAAAAATAATCATAACGATTTATCTCAATTTAACTTTGCAAAACTAAATATTGTACGTTTAATCACATTAATCTCACTCTCGTTCAAGAGATAAGCTGTAAAATAGAATGAAGTAATAAAGAACATTACAGAGATAATTTTTCCTCCAAAATCATTTAGTTGGATTAAATCACATAATAACTGACTAATAAAATATGAGATCATGAGATTGGTTATGTTGATAATTATTTTTTGAAGAAATATATTAATTTTAATTACTTTTATTTCAATAAAGTTAATAAATATCGCGAAAAACATAAGGAATACATATAATAGCGTTGTTGATAAAGCCAACCCTTCCTCCTTAAATTCTTTGACCAATAAAGCACTGAGAAGTAGCTTAACAACAATAGCTGAAACAGAAATAATCAAAACGTAGTTATACTTTTTAACACTATAAAATATTTTAACAAATAAATGATAGATCGATATGAAAACCAATCCAAAGGAATAGTATTTTAATACCGAAAAAGTTTTAATTGTGTTACTGCTAGAAAATTTTCCCCCTTCATAAAAACTTATAAAAATTAAATCTCCCCAGAAATAAAATAAAAATGATATCGGCAGCATTATATAAAATATCATACCATATGCATTACGTATGTCGTCAATTAGTTTATCAGGGTTTAAAGAAAACTTAGAGAATAAAGTTGTTACCAGTGGGATGGAAAACAATGAGATAGGCAATGAAAAAACAACAAAAGCATAGTTAAGGGCTGATATCCCGCCATAAGATACTTCGGAAATAAATAATCTATCTATTAAAACATAAGAAAGTGATAAGCCTTCAATAAATATTAATGACAGCACTATGCTAAAATTGTCTTTCCCCTTCTTTGAGAAAATCGATCTGATTGGTATGATCTGAAAATCTTCTTTAATTTTTAGAAATAGGAATCCTAGGGATAATAAATAACCAATGGCAAAACTAATTGGAAGTACATAAACCTTAAAATATTCGGTAAAAAATAATAATCCAGCTATATCGGTTATATTCATCAGGGTTAATGAAACAGCTGGCGTTACAAAATTAAATTTTGCTTGTTGGTAGGCCATTATCACTGACATACCTGAATTTATGGGTATGGTTATTAAAAAAATTGAGAACAAATTACTGGCTATTGTTTTGGATTCAATTGTATGGGTATTCAAAAATAATTGTACAATGTAATCAGAAACAAAAAACAATACTATTGAGATAGTTAATCCTGAAAATGCGAAAATCCAAAATGTTTTATTAAAAAACTCTTTACCATTATTTATAGAAATTTTGTTTTCTTCATTAAAAGCAGGGATGAAATAATGCTGGCATAAATATATTGTGGCAGTATTAATAATATTTGGTATAGTAAAACTGATAAGAAATAAATCAAACTCAATACTTAAACCAAATTTATTAGCATAAATAATTTCTCGAAAAAATCCTATTCCCTTACTTAGAATTCCTAAAAGTGTTAAAATTATTGAAGCACCTGCTACAGATTTAAGAAAATTACTATTCATTTGAGATTTTAGGTATGAATCTCACATAAATATCACCATCGATGATGCCATTCAAATGTAACTGATTAAACGAGCTGATAAATTTTTCTGGCTCCAACCATGAATCGAGAGCTAGCTGAAGAGTTTCCCCAACTGAATAATTACATTCAATTTTCCCGATAGTATTTAAATAATTTATGCACATTATTGCTTTATCAATAAATTCTGGTATAGTATATTCAAATGAAATAATATGGATGGGCTCAGACAATCCTTTAATAACCTGTAATTCGTATCCCTCAACATCAATCTTGCAAAAATCGGGCTTACCATATTTTACTATAAGATGATCTAATGTAGTTACTGGTACAAAAATTTGACTATTCCAACTTGCTTTGGAAAAACGGCCTTTACTAACTTGATCTACCCATTCTTTAGATGCAGACGTTAAACTAGTTGAATTACTAATGAACAAGGGAATCATTCCTTCGCTTTCACCAAGCGCTTTATCTTCTATGTTTACACTATTCTTATATCTTCTTTTTAAAAATCTAAGCGGTATAGGTTGCGGTTCAATTGCAACAACCTTTGCTCCTAATTCAAGAAATGCCTCAGTTCTATTTCCATAATTAGCACCGACATCAAAACATAATTGCCCACTTCTAATAAATTGTGAATAGAATTTTACTCTTTTCTCAAATATTTTTTTTGATGAACCATACCTAAAATATTTATCTTTAATAATTTTAAGAGGGTCAAAAAAGTTTAAGCTATGTAGAATGTTGAAGAGCAATTTTTTCATATCTGATTAGTTAAATAAGATGGTAAATATTAAGTCCCGAATTTTTGAATGCAGTAGAAGTTTATATTATTTTACTGGTATTCTTTATTACAAAAAACATCGAAGAAATAAGAAAAATAAAAAATCCTGAAACAATAGTTGCAAAAACAGTTTTGGGTTCAGCTTTTTTCTGTGGGGGAATCGCTTCATCAAGAATTTCTACAGTTGGTATGTCCTTATTTTCTTGAATCTTCTCTTTATAATATTGCTGCTGCAATAAGATATAAACTTCATTTTGGATTCTGACTTCTCTTAATAATCCAGCAAGTTCCTTACCTAAAGCAGGAACATTTTGAAATGCAACTAAATAATCTTCATTCCCAGTTTCAAATTTTGAGTATTGGTTTTTAAGTTCCAACAATTTTCTGTTTAACGAATTATATAATCTATTATTTTCTCCTGCATCGGACTTAATCAAACTAAGTTCAATTTCAGTTTTAATAATTTCAGTTTTTAATTCAGCTGATCCTTCAATTGCAGATTTTATTTGATCCGAAAGTGAAATTGCTTTATTCTTTTTCTGAAACTCCATTAGCTTAGTTTCCGCTGAATCTAGTAACACTTTTGTTTGACTAATCTGTTCTTCAATATAAATTCTTGCACTTTTAGCTTTAGAAGATAACTTTTCATTATTAACGGAATCCAGAGCTTCTATATATGTATTAGAAATTAATGCTGCTAAATTTTTCAAAGAGTCAGAATCACTAAAAATCATAGGAAATAAAGTTGATTTTACATCAACATTTAAAGTAACAATACCTTCTTTAGATATATCGGTATTCAGCTTTTCAGACAATTCTTTTGCTGCATCAATTCTATCATCAGAATTAAATAGTCTAGTTAAATTCAATTTATCAACAACATAAAGAGCTGCGGTTCTACTCTTTAAAATTTCAACGTACAATTGTGAGGTTGCTGAAGACATACCACCTGTTAACAAACTTGAAAAATCACCTCCACTTAGAAGTGAACCAAAACCACCAAGCCCCTCCTGATTTTCGGGTGGAAGAATAGACACATCAGAACGATACGTTTGAGGATAAAAAAAAAGTAAAATTAAAAATAAAAATAAAGTAGAAAGAAAAGTTATTTTTAAAATTGATTTTATATTAAATAAAACAACGTTTAAGATTTCATGCCAATTCATTTTTACCTCGTTGCTACGATTACAGCGACTGATGCTGCTATGATAGCTGCAACTTGTCCCAATATTGCTAATGATGTTGTAAATACATCCCAAAATTCTGCTCCAGGTGGATCTTCAAGAACCCAAATAGTATCACCTGGATCCAGTTTTTCAATTTCATCAGCTTCAACCCACTCACCGGTGTTCACTTTAATAACTCTAACATCATTTTCAATTGCACGCCAGCTGAATCCGCCTGCTAATTGGATATAGTCGGCTACACTTAAACTTGGATTAAAAATTATATTTCCAGGATTTACAATTTGACCAATTAATGTTATATAATTTTTTCTTTCAGGAATGCTAATCACATCTCCTTTTTTCAGAATTACATCTTCACTAAGTTGATTCTTTCTGAATAATGCTCGGAAATCAACAACAACCTTACCATATCTTTGTCTTGATTTTGCTTTAAGATAGTCATATTCATCATCAGTCATATCAACTCTAGGAATAAGCTTGATTCGCTCAAATTCTGGATCGTAGGAAGAATCGGCATCATTTCTATAAAGCGTGGCATCAACTAATGATGCATCCTCTAAAAATCCACCTGCATGACTTACTATTTCAGATAGAGTGGTTTGATTCTTAACTATTTTATAAAGTCCTGGATATTTAATTTCACCCTTTAATGTTATCCACTGTTCATCATAGTATTCACTTAGTTCTCGCACTATAACTTGATCACTATATTTTAAAGTTATCCTGTTGTTTTTAATAAAATCATAAGAATAGTACTTGCTCGATTGTGTTTTTCCATCAACACTAAAACTAACAACTTCAATTGAATCAGTTTTTGCTTTATACAACAATCCACCAGCAAGGTTAATAAATTCATTAAGTGTTTCACCTTCTCTGTATTCATAACTTGCAGGATATTTTACATGACCATTAATGTAAATTGTTTTATCTACTTTATTAACAAGAACAATGTCCCCATTATTCAGAAGTGGGTTTTGATTTAAATGTCCAAGTCTTAAAAAAGTCAAAAAATCATAATCAGTAGTATCATTTTCTCTGGAAATAATTTTAATGTTTCTAATATCGGAAGTTGATTTTAGCCCGGGAGAGGTTTTAATTAAATCTAATAATCTTGAATTTGAAGTTAAGATATACGTAGATGATTTTATAACATCCCCAATTAGTGATACCTTAATCATTCTGACATCAGCTAATGCAATGTATATTTCTACGTTTTTAAAACTACTGTTAAGTTTTGATTCGATTATTCTTTTTGACTCAGATAAGGTTTTATGTCGTAAATCAACCACACCTACCCTAGGTATATATAAAAATCCTTCATGGTTAACTAAAAGATTAAAGTTCCGCTCATCTATTCCACTAATTGAAACGAAAATTTTGTCTCCAGGGCCAACTAAATACTCGTCTGGATCTATGATCCCTTCTGTAGCCTGCATTGATAATAGCAAAGATGACGAAGTATCACGTAAAACATTAAAAGATCTTTCCGGGTAAGATGGTAATACTTGAGCTATAATTTTATTCGATAGTATAAGTACAAGTAAAACCAGAACTATATTTTTTATATTCAAACTGTAACCAAGATTGTTTAAGTATGCAAAGTTAATGAATACTAAATTATTATTAAAAGAATTTGATATTCAAATTATATTTTTAAAGAAATTTTTCTCAATGAAATTAATGTAACAATTACGCCTATGACAGGTCCGAGCAATAAAAGTAATCCAATAAATAAAAATTTATCGGGCAATAATTGATCTATTGGACCCAAATACTTTTTACCATACGAATAGAAAACCCAACCCGCAAATAATGATATAACTCCGGCAAGTAAACCGATAATTACACTATTTAATACTATAGGCATTTTAATTGTAGAAAGTTTTGCTCCGACAAACTTCATTGTTTCTAGTTCAGAATATTTGGAGTTTAGTATCAATCTAACAGTACTATAAACCAAGTAAAGTGAAACTAAAAAGATTAATCCTGTTAGAGAAAAAATATAAATCTTTGCCTGATCTATATAATAAAGTATCTTCTGATAAAAATCCTGTCTAAAAACAATTTCATCTGCCCAGGACATCAATTTTAAATCTGATAAAATCATTTTAATTGAGTCTTTATCAGCATATTCTTTTTTTAGCTTTAGATTGAATGAAGCTGGTAAAGGGTTATAATCAAGAATTTTTCTAAAATCTTCGCCGGTTTCTTTAATAAACAACTCTGCAGCTCGTTCTTTGTCAATAAATTCTGAACCCTTTAGATATTTGTAATATGAAAGTGATTGTTTAATAGTGTCAATCTCATTTTGCACGATGGTATCTTTTACAAAAACGCTTATAACAATATTGCTTTTTAACTGCGTTTCAAAATGGTTAGAAAACTGAATTATAAAAACCGAAAGCGTTACTAATATTACAGAAAGTGTAATCGATACAAGAGCAAGTATAAATGAGAATTTAGACCTTGCAATTAACTTGAACGCTTCTTTTAACCAAAATAAAATCATATGTAATTACGTATAATAATTATCAAAAATTAGATTCATCAATCCATCTGTTTATTCGCCATACCTGAGTTGACAAATCTTTTTTTAAAGCCAGATTAACTCGTCCATCAACTCTAACAACATCCGTTGGATTAAATGTAATTGTTAAATTAAAACTTCTTACAATATTTGCCGAAAGTGAATCCTGTGTGCTTAAAATTATGTTATTCCATATAAGGTCCAATCTTTGAGCATTCTGAAATAATCCATACGTTGAATTCATATCATCATCTCTTCCCCAAGTTACATCAAACCCTTGATCATAATCTCTATAAGTAAAAGTAAAATCGCTGCTTAATAGTTGTCCATAAATTGTGGAATCTTTAAAAGTATAAGCATACTGAAAATTTTGAAAAACTCCCTCAATATTTTTTTGATCAGATACTGGCGGTAAACCTGTGTCATCGCTTTGATCAAGTTTTGGGGCAAACGGATTTGTGCAGCTAATCAGCAACAAGCAAAACGGAAATAATATGGTAAATAATTGATTAATAAAAACTTCCTTTTAGTTCGCTCCAGCTTGGTAAGGTTTCGCTTTTAGTATCTTTCCAAAAATATATTACCCATTCTGATCTGGAATCGCGCAGCATATTAAATTGTAAACTACCAGCATAGTTAGATGGAATTGGATCACCTGTATCTATGGGCAAATTAATATTATAAGTTGCTGTATAAATTAAAGAATCACCACCAAGAGAGCTATAATTTTCATTAGAAAATGTAAGTGAGACAGGAAAATCATTTGGAACTTTATTAACAACACTGCTGAAGTATCTTTTCTCCTCTGTTAATCCCCATCCTTGTAAAAATATTTGATATAGAGAAATTGCTTCACTAGATGCTGAAAAACTAAATTCCTGATTTGTAAATACTGAATCGACAAAACAAGAGATATAGTTCTGGACATTTTTATCAGACAATGAACTAACTAAATTACTTATGACAATTTCGGGCTGTACTGGAGGAAGAAAATTTGATCTGATTTGATCAGGATTTTCCGCCTCTCTCGTTGTAAATAAATCACAAGAAACTAAAATGAGAGATAGTGAAATTATTAAAAATACTTTTTTCATTTCTTACAAATCAAAATCAGTCTTGGTGAAATAATATTATCAAATTCGTTACCAAGAAAATCACCAAATGTTTTGTGAATATCAAATCCAATTTTTGTGAGAGAATATTCTAATTCATCTTTTGTAAACATTCTTACAGATTCTAAAAAACTCTTTATCTGTCCATTTTTAGTTATAACGATTTTCTTATTTACTCTATTGTTTTTTATTTCACGATGCTGGTGAATTATTGTATCAATAATATTTTCTTCAGAAAACTCAACTAAGTTTTGCTGAAGAAAGTATGAGTTAAAAAAATCGAGGACAAAATATCCGCCAGGCAATGTAAAATCATAAGCTTTCTGTAGAACAGCATAATTTTCTTCATCTGATTCGAAATATCCAAAACTTGTAAAAAGATTTACAACAAGATCAAAATCTAAATTCGTATTAAATTCTCTAATATCAGATTTAACAAATTCAATCTTAAGATTTTCTTCATTAGCAGTTTTTTTTGCAATTGATAATAGATTATCACTCAAATCAACCGCTGTTACAATCAAACCTTTTTTTGCTAATAAAATAGCGTGTCTTCCTGCTCCACAAGCCATATCTAATACTCGATAACCAGCAAATGTTTCAACATTATCCAAAATTAATTTAATATGTTGTTCCGCTTCATCTTCATTACGATGTTTATAAAGACTTAGATACTCTTGGGTGTTAAACCAATCTTTAAACCATTCTGATTTCATAAATCCATTCTGTTTAACATTGCTCGGCCAATTGTTGCTTCATCGGCAAATTCTAAATCGCCGCCGATAGGAATTCCTCGTGCTATTCTTGTAACCTTAATATTCAATGGTTTAATAAGTTTGGCAAGATAAAGTGAAGTAGTTTCTCCTTCAGTATCAGGATTTAAGGCTAGAATTATCTCGGATATGTTTTCATTTTCAAATCTTAATAATAAATCTTTTATCTTTAAATCGTGCGCACTAATTCCTGAAAGAGGAGAAAGTACACCACCAAGAACATGATAAAGACCATTATACTCATTAGTTTTTTCTATGGCGATAACATCACTTGCTTCTTCAACAACACAAATTTTTGTCGCATCACGTTTTACACTTTTACAAATTTCGCATAAATCTTCTTCTGTAAGATTAAAACATCTTGTACAAAAATGTAATTTTGTTTTTAAATCCAAAATTGATTTTACAAGTTTATCAACAGAATCCTGCTCAGTTTTTAAAATGTGTAAAGCTAATCTTTGAGCAGTCTTTCTTCCAACTCCGGGAAGTTTACTTAACTCTTCAATTGCGATTAGAAGTGGTTCAGCTATTTGCACTTAAAATCCTGGAATATTTAAGCCTGGAGGAATCATACCTTTTGTAACTTTTGCCATTTCTTCTTCAGCCATTTTGTTTGCGGATTGCAATGCTTTGTTTACAGCAGCAACCACCAAATCTTCTAAAATTTCCTTTTCATCTGCATTAATAACTTGAGGATCAATCTCCAAAGAAATCAATTCTTTCATTCCATTTGCCTTAGCTTTTATCATTCCGCCGCCAGCTTCTTCAGTTACTGTTAAATTTCCAAGCTCACCTTGCACACGTTGCATCTCAGCCTGCATTTTTTGCACTTGTTTCAACATTCCTTGCATTCCGCCCTTCATAAAAACACTCCTATTTTATTTGTTTTTTCTATTTTTTTGAAGCCAAATATAATATAATCGATTGACTTTATACATTTAATATACCTAATTTCTGCCCTGAAATTTACTAAGTAAAACCAGATAGAGGCTTAATGGTAGAAACTTTAAAACATAACAATATTCCATTTGATGAAGGTAATTATCAGCTAATAGAATATCTGGATAATTACTCAAATGGTGATGGTAAAAAAGTTAAGGTTAAAGATTTAGGAAAAAAAGTTGCGTTAACCAATGCTTTTTTCTTTGATTACTTAAAAGAGTATCATATTCCAACCGCTTTTTTAAGAAAAGATGGTGAGAATTCTTTAAAGTTTTCTACCTATCAGGAATATTCTTTTAGAGTTAAAATCTTAAATAGTGCAGATAAAAGAAATGCAAAAATCTTTGGAATGAAAGAAGGTGCTGAGTTATCATTACCTGTTTTTGAATTTCATTATGGCTGTGGTAAAGAAAGTTTAATTAGTGAAAGCCATTTAATTGCGTTTGATTTATGTAATCCTGATGATATGAAATTGATAACTAGAATTTGCTCAAAAATAAATGCAGTCTTAAAATCTTTTTTTGATAGGAGAAATGAAATACTTGCTGAAGTTTGCTGTCATTTCGGAAAACTTGAAGATAAAGTTTTCCTTGTTGGTGATTTTTCTCCAGCTAGCATTAAAATTTTCCCAAAAGATGAATCTGTTAAATGGACAAATCCTTACAAACTTTCAACTCCAACTGAGATAAAAAAATACACCGAACATCTTTTTAATATAGCGAGTGTTAAATAATGTTTACTAAATACGGTTACAATACAATGGGGATAGTATTCATCGTTGTTTTTGTCCTAATTGCAATCAGTATTCTCTTAGATAATAATTTTATCCGTGTTCCGCTTTTATTAATTTCTGCTTTTCTTGTGATCTTTACACTAAACTTTTTTCGCGATCCTGAAAGATCAGTACCAAATAAATCCAATATTGTCGTATCCCCTGCTGATGGAAGAGTGTTATTCGTTAAAGATGTATTGGATGATAAATTCTTAAACAGCAAAGCAAAAATGGTTTCAATTTTTATGTCTCCGCTAAATGTTCACGTAAATAGAATTCCAATTTCCGGCAAAGTGGAATATGTAAAATATATTCAAGGTGAATATCTCGCCGCATTTGAAGATAAAGCCTCCGAACTAAATGAACGAAATGAAATTGGAATTACAAGTCCTGCTGGAAAAGTTTTGTTCACTCAAATAGCCGGATTTGTTGCAAGAAGAATTGTTAGTGATTTGAAAGTTGGAGATTCTGTAAACATTGGAAATCGATTCGGTATGATTAAATTTGGAAGTCGTGTTGATATTATTGTTCCGGAGCAGTGGCAGGTAAAAGTAAAAAAAGACGACAACGTTACTGCGGGCGAAACAATCCTATTTGAATATTAGTGAATGAATCGTTTTAGAATTACACCTTCTGTTATACCGAATTTATTTACCGCTATGAACATGTTCAGCGGTTTTTTTTCGATAATAAGCGCAAGTCAGGGAAACTTTACATACGCCGGTTGGCTAATAATTATTGCAGCAATCTTTGATACTCTTGATGGCTTTATGGCTCGCCTTACAAAATCCAGCAGTGAACTTGGTGTTGAACTCGATTCACTTTCTGACGTTGTAAGTTTTGGTGTTGCACCATCTTTTTTGCTTTACTCAACTTACTTTAATCAATTTGAAGTTTTTGGCGTTATAATAAGTTCACTTCCAATGATTGCCGGTGGATTTAGATTAGCAAGATTTAATGTTCAGCTTGTTGGATTTGATAAATTATATTTTACAGGTTTACCAATTCCATCGGCTGCTCTTGTAATCGTTTGCTTCAACTTATCTTTTTATAAGGATGGGTATCCTGAAGAGCTAAAGATTTTTATTATTCCAATGGTTTTACTTGTTTCATTTCTTATGGTAAGTAAAATAAAGTATGATACTCTACCAAAATTTTCTTTAAATGAAATGAAAAAGAATCCGTTACTTTATGTAGCGTATTTAATTGCACTTGTTGTTTTGATTCTGTTCACCGTTAAAGGATTGTTTTTCATTTTTGTTTTCATGATTGCATTTGGTATTTTTCGTCAGATTTTTAAGTATTTCTCAAACAAAAAACCTGAGTAAAAAGTGTTTAAAGCTACAGTTCTAATAAAACGCAGACCATCTATTTTAGATCCACAAGGTGTTGCTGTTGAAAAAGGCGCAAAGCATCTTGGCATTACCAAAATCAAAAGCACCCGCATCGGAAAACTAATTGAGTTTGATGTTGATCTTTCAGATCGCAATGAAGCAGAAAAGGAAGTAAATCTTTACTGCTCAAAGCTTCTCTCAAATCCAATTATGGAAGATTTTGAGTTCAAACTGGAAGAAGTAAAATGAGTTTAAAGTTTGGCGTAGTAGTTTTTCCTGGTTCTAATTGCGATCACGATGCGTATTATTCATTACGCAAAGTGCTTAACTATGATGTTGAATTTCTCTGGCATAAAGACACAGACTTAAAGCAAAGTAGCGTTATTCTGCTTCCGGGTGGATTTTCTTACGGCGATTACCTTCGCACAGGCGCTATTGCAAGATTCTCCCCAATTATGAATTCAGTCATCAGCTTTGCAAATAAAGGCGGAATTGTAATTGGAATTTGTAACGGATTTCAAATCTTACTGGAAGCTGGTTTGCTCCCCGGAGTTATGATACGCAATAATTCCCTTAAGTTTGCTTGTAAAGATGTTTATCTTAAAACTGAAAACAGAGAAACAATTTTTTCTGCTGAAATAAGTGAAGCAACCAAAGCATTAAAAATTCCTATTGCTCACGGTGAAGGAAATTATTTTGCTGGTATTGAATTGTTAAAAGAACTTGAAGCTAACAGGCAAATTCTTTTTAGATATTCTGATGAAGATGGAAATGTTAGTGATGAAAATAATCCAAATGGTTCTCAATTGAACATTGCAGGAATCGTAAACAAAAACGGCAATGTAATGGGAATGATGCCTCATCCTGAAAGAGCTTGCGATCCAACTCTTGGCAGGACTGATGGGCAGCAAATTTTTAAATCGATAGCAAATTATATATTAAACTAAAGGTGATGTTATGTTTGGCAATTTAGGCGCAGGCGAAATAATACTGATCGTACTAGTAATACTTTTGTTATTTGGTGCAAAGAAAATTCCTGAACTTGCTCAAGGCTTGGGTAAAGGTATGAAGGAATTCAAAAAATCCTTAAAAGATGTTGAAGAAGAAATAAAAAAAACTGATGACGATGTAAAAAAATCTGATAAGTCTTAATTACTGACTTGTCATCCCGAACTCGTTTCGGGATCTATTTAATGTAATATGAAATAATTTTTCTATCATTCCCGCTCTAGGCGGGAATTTTTATTCAAACTCTACTTTTTTTTGAGGTCCTATCATCTCTGATCTATTTTCTCTGCTTTGTATTCTGTTTTGAATAGAATATCTAATCCATTAATTAACTTTTTCTTATTGCTTCTATCTTGGAACGGTATAATCACAAATAATGGACCAATCATATAAAAAGAAAATTCAAAAATATTATCGCTGATGATAGGAGGTCCAAAAATTAAAATGCTAAAAAATAAATTTCTCAATAATGAGTTCATAAGTATTTTATTGCTTGCGTAAGTAACAGAAATCTTCGCTAACTTTTCACCAATGGTACTATGTGGTTGCATAATCAAAGAAATATTTGTGTGACACGAATATATTAGGAATGAAACAAAAAAATAATATTCCCAAATATTTTTAGAATAAAAAGCAATTAGCACTGGTATCAATCCAAAGGACAAATCAATAGCTGAACTTTTTATTCGTTTAATCATCATATTTATTCTACAAAAAAGCTTATTTTTAATTATCAAAAATCTTTATTCAAATATACCAAATGACTTTCTACAAAAACCACAAAGAAAAATTAGAACTTATAAGATCAGGCAAGCTGAGTCTTGCAGCAAATGTTAATCACTTTCTGAAGAATATAGAAGACCAAAAAGATCTTAACGCGTTCAACTATGTTTTTGATGATGAAGCAATTGAATCAGCAAAAACAATTGAGCAGAAAATAAAAAATAACTCAGCCGGCAAACTTGCAGGAATGGTAATTGCGATTAAAGATGTACTAGCTTTCAAAGATCATCGACTCACCTGCTCTTCAAACATATTAAATAATTTTACTTCACTTTACACAGCAACAGCAGTACAAAAACTTATTGATGAAGATGCAATAATCATCGGCAAAACAAACTGCGATGAATTTGCTATGGGTTCATCAAATGAAAATTCTGCGTTTGGTAATGTTTTAAATCCTGTAGATAATACACGAGTTCCAGGCGGATCAAGCGGCGGCTCTGCTGTTGCAGTTGCAGCAAACTTGTGTGATGTTTCTCTCGGAACAGATACAGGCGGATCAATTCGCCAGCCTGCAGCATTTTGCGGAATCTTTGGACTTAAACCAACTTACGGAAGAGTTTCCCGTTTCGGGTTAACTGCTTTCGCTTCATCTTTCGATTCAATCGGACCATTCTCAAAAAATGTTGAAGATGCAGCTTTAGTTATGGAAGTTATTTCTGGTAAAGATTTGAATGATTCTACATCTATCGAAAAAGTAATACCGGATTTTTCCTCTTCATTATCAAAAGACAAAAAGTTCAAGATTGGGATTCCTAAAGAATATTTTGCTGATGGTTTAGATGAGGAAATTAAAACAGCAATCCTTAACATCGTTGATGAACTAAAACTAGAGGGCTATGAAGTCAAAGAAGTTTCACTCCCAAAAACTGAATATACAATTGCTACCTACTATATCTTAACAACTGCAGAAGCATCATCCAACCTTGCACGATTTGATGGTGCACGATATGGTTATAGAAGCAATAATTATAAAAATCTAAAAGAAATGTATTTAAACTCCCGCACAGAAGGATTTGGCAAAGAAGTAAAACGAAGAATTATGCTGGGCACTTATGTGCTTTCTTCAGGATACTATGATGCTTACTACCGCAAAGCACAAAAAGTAAGAAGATTAATAAAAGAGGATTTTGATAATGCTTTTAGGCATGTTGATTTGCTGATCACTCCAACAACTCCAACAGTTGCATTTAAGATTGGTGAAAAATCTGATGACCCATTGCAAATGTATTTGAGCGATATTTATACAACATCTGCAAACCTTGCTGGTATTCCTGGAATGAGCATTCCAATCGGTAAGAACTCAGAAAATCTTCCAATTGGTTTGCAGATTTTATCACAGCAATTTGAAGAAGAAAAAATATTTCAGTTAGCAAAGCACATACAAGATGAAATCTCAAGCTGAAATAACAATTCGCAACTGGACCAGAGAAGATTTCTCTATCGTAAAAAACATTTTACTTATAACGTGGAAAAACACTTACACATTTATTCCTGAGAAAGATATACTTTTTCACTTTAAAAAACATTACAGTGAAGACAGATTGATTGAAATATTGAACGATCCTTATTCAGAGGGGATTATTGCAGAAGTAAATTCGGTTCCTGCAGGTTGGCTAAAATTATTTGAGGATCATATCAACAAAAAATTCTTTGTTTCATCATTGTACGTTTTACCAGAGTATCAAGGCTTTGGTCTTGGAAAAAAACTTTTGAACGAAGCATACAGAATTGCAAAGGAAAAACGATTCAGTAAAGTGTGGCTTGGTGTAATGAAGCAAAATGTAAAATCTTTAGAATGGTATCAAAATCTTGGTTTTATTTTCAATGAAGAAGAACCATTTCAAATGGGTTCAACCCAAGTTATGCATCTAATTGGGTATAAGGTTATTTAGTCTTGATAATTTTCCATTTAGCCTTTAACATTTATCATTTAACATTCCATTAAAGTATTTATCATTATCATAGAATTTCCTTATTTTTGTTCATAAAATTTAAATTAGAAAAGGATTATTTATGGCTATCATAATCGATAAAAACACTCGCCTAGTTGTTCAGGGAATTACCGGCAGTGAAGGATCATTCCACACAACTCAAATGCTTGAATACGGAACCAAAGTTGTTGCTGGCGTAACTCCCGGCAAAGGCGGAACAGATTTTCAAGGAGTACCCGTTTTTAATACAGTTGCTGACGCTGTAAAAGTTCAGAAAGCAAATTCATCTGTAATCTTTGTTCCACCGGCATTTGCTGCCGATGCTATTTTAGAAGCTGCAGGTGCAGGAATAAAATATATCATTTGTATCACTGAAGGAATTCCAACAAACGATATGTTGAAAGTTTATAATTCGATTAAAGGAAAAGAAATTGTTTTAGTTGGACCAAATTGTCCAGGTGTTATTTCGCCTGGAATTGCAAAAGTTGGAATTATGCCCGGCTTCATCCACAATAAAGGAAAAATTGGAGTTGTCTCCCGCTCCGGAACATTAACTTATGAAGCTGTAAAACAATTATCTGATGTTAAACTTGGTCAATCAACCTGTGTTGGTATTGGCGGAGATCCGATTATTGGTTCAAGATTTATAGATATCATCAAAATGTTCAACGATGATAAAGATACAGATGGAATTGTAATGATAGGTGAAATTGGTGGAAGTGCTGAAGAAGAAGCTGCTGATTTTATTAAGAAGAATGTTAGTAAGCCAGTTGTTGGATTTATTGCTGGAAGAACTGCACCTCCCGGAAGAAGAATGGGTCATGCTGGTGCAATTATTTCAGGGGGAAAAGGAACAGCAGAAGAAAAAATGGCAGCAATGAAAAAAGCTGGAATTCACGTTGTTGAAAGTCCTGCAGAAATTGGAGTTACAATGTTAAAAGCAATTGAAAAGTTGAAAACTAAAAAGCCTGTTGTTAAAAAGGCCACACCTGTTAAAAAAGTTGTTAAGAAGTTAACCCCGGTTAAAGTTGTAAAAACCAAGGCAGCAAAAAAGGTTGAGAAGAAAAAAGAAGACAAATCTAAAAAGAAAAATAAAAAATCAGACAAGAAAAAAAGTAAAAAGAAATAGGAGTTCTACTTGAGTAACAAAACATTAGCAATAATAAAACCTGATGCTGTAAACGATAATCACGTTGGTGAGATAATATCCATGATATGTAAAGCTGGATTTAAAGTTAAAGCATTAAAGATGATCAAACTTTCGGAAGATGCAGCAAAAGCCTTTTATGATATCCATAAAGAAAAACCTTTTTATGGTGAATTGGTTGAATATATGACATCCGGACCTTGTGTACCAATTGCACTTGAAAAAGAAAATGCTGTAGAAGATTATAGAAAACTTATAGGTGCAACTAATCCTGCAAATGCTGCAGAAGGGTCAATTAGAAAGCTTTACGCAAAAAGTGTTCAATACAATGCAGTTCACGGGTCTGATTCTGATGAAAATGCTACGAAAGAAATAGCTTTCTTTTTTGGTAGCAAAGAGTTGATTGAAAATTATCCTGCATAAACAAATAACTATTTTTAATAGTACAACCTCCTTTAACAGGAGGTTGTTTTTTTTTGAAGGAAGGAAATAAAATGGAAAAGAAATTTTTATACAGATATTTAATTATTCTTTTTGTTTTTCTATTTTCTTTAAAGTTAAATGCTCAAATAATTAATGGAGCAGATTTACTTTTTTCTGAAAACCCAAACCTTATTTCCGGAAAAAAAGTTGGTGTAGTTTGTAATCACACTTCCCTGCTTGCAGATGGAACTCATTTAGTTGATGCTTTACTAGATCAAGAGACTGTTTCAGTAAAATCAATCTTTACTCCAGAGCATGGCTTTAAAGGAAGTGCTGAAGCCGGTGAAAAAATTAACTATAAAAATAATCTTTACAAAGAAATTCCAATCATTTCACTTTATGGCAAAGATCAAAAACCTTCAAAGGAAAATCTTAAAGATATTGATGTTCTGATTTTTGATATTCAAGATGTTGGTGCAAGGTTTTACACATACATATCAACTATGTATTATATATTGGAGTCTGCCGGAGAAAATAATATTCCGATAATTATTCTTGATCGTCCGAATCCTATTGGTGGTAACTATGTTGATGGACCTGTTTTAGATCCCAATTACAAATCATTTGTTGGGATTGCAGAAATTCCAATAACTCATGGAATGACTGTAGGTGAACTTTCAAATTATTTTGTTGGTGAAAAATTAGTTTCAAGCTGGAAAAATATTTCAATAAAAGTTGTTCAGTGTAAAAACTGGAGAAGAGAAATTCCAGAGCAGTATTATTCAAAATGGAATTCACCTTCGCCAAATATAAATTCATTGGAAACAGCTTTTGTTTATCCCGGAACTTGTTTAATTGAAGGAACGAATATTTCTGAAGGACGAGGCACTCAATTTCCATTTTTGCAAGTTGGAGCACCTTTTTTCAATTCAAAAGATATTATTGAAAAATTGAATCTATTAAACATTGAGGGAGCTGAATTTCAACCGGTGGCATTTATTCCAGAGGATTTGGAGGGAATGGCTACAAACCCAAAATTTGAGGGTAAAACATGTTATGGAATAAAAATTAAAGTTACAGATGCTGCAAAATTTGAGGCAGTAAAATTCGGAGTAAATTTCTTATACATCGTAACTAAATTGTACCGTAGTAAAATTATATTTAACAATACTTCAATAGATAGATTATCTGGAACCGATATTTTAAGAAAAGAGATAACAAAAAAAATTGATCCTAATAAAATTTTTGGATCATGGCAAAAAGGATTAACAAAATTCAATAAAAAACGAATTAAATATTTACTTTATTAAGAGGAAAAAATGTTAAAATACTTATTTGTACTGATAACTTTTAGTTTTGTTTTAATTGGTTGTGGTAATAATAACACGCCTGAAAAAATCAAATCAGACAAAGAAAAATACGAATTTGATTCAACAGACTTAAAGACTGATGGAATTGATAATTCCGGTAAACCGTTTTTAATGGGATATAATTTTAAGAAAGGTGAAAAACATGTTTACCGTCTAACAACTATTTCAAGCAATACTCAAACTTTAGTCATGGATACAACAATGACTTCTGCTGTTGAACAGAAAATAGTCTATTTAATTGATTTCAATGTAAAAGATATTGATGACGAAGGAATTACTGAAGTTGAACTTAATATCAATTCGATAAAATTAAATGCATCAGCAAATGGGCAGAGTTTTGAATTTGAATCGACCAAGGATAACGATACAGCTAAAACAAAACAGTTTGCAGAATTTCATGCTTTACACAATAGTCCATTTAGCATAAGATTTAATAAAAGTGGTGATGTACTTGAAGTATTTAGAGCTGATAAAATCTCTAATAAATTTTTGGAAACTAAGGGTGCTGCAGATACTATATCAGCTAATGACAGAAATACTATAAAACAAGAATTAATTAACGGCGTGCTTGTTCCCATAGTTACACAAATTGTTCGCAAAGTATCTGATAAAGAAGTTTATAAAGATTCATCATGGCAAATTCAACAAGCACCAATACCATTGATGGTTTATCAAATAAACTATGTAAATACTTATAAGATCGAGAAAGTTGAGAAACTTAACGATAGTAGAATTGCAGTAATAGATGCAAACATTTTATTTAACTATTCAGGCAACTCTAAAGTTAACCAGGCTGGAATGCAGTATACATTTCAAAAACCAATTTCGCGAGCTGAAGGAAAAATATATTTTGATGTAGATAAAGGATTCCAAATAAAATCACGAACGAAAACACATTTAGAAATATCATTTTCTATGGAAGCAAATACACCTGAAGGTAAAAAAACAGGAAAACGTCGTGATGTAGTTAGTAATACTAATATTCTTGAACTATTGTAAGATTTTAGAAAGATAAGGATTAATGAAAAAGTTAGTATTTGGTTTCATAATATTATTCAGTTCAATTGTAATAGTATCTTGTAAAGATGATTCTTCAGTAAACCCTGTAGTCGCCAATAGCTCCATTTCAGGTCAATTAAAATTTCTGGATAATTCAGCCGCCGCTTATGCAAGGATTGAATTAAAGAGTAATGCATCAGGCAGATTTATTAATGATACTTGTGATATTAATGGCAATTTTTCTTTTGCACCACTAAGCGCTGGTGATTATACAATAACTTTTAGAAGTACCAGTTATGACATTGCAACTACATATGTTGGCATTAGTCTTCAGGAAAATCAAAATATTGAAAAAGAAGTAATAATAAAATATAATATGCTGGATGATTTTTCTGCAAAAACAATTAATCAAGATGTCTTTTTTATAAAAATGCATCCTGATGGTGCCAGAATTGGAAATAATTATTCTCTTATAAAAAATTTGAGCGGTCATTATACAGCTAATGGTATAGATACTTTAACTTTAAGTGCAGATGTTTATCTAATTGCTGATAGTCTAAATTGGAATAACCCCGGAATGGATTTAACTCCCGATTTTATTAGATCAAATTTTCAGTTTCTTTTTTCTGTGGAAGAAGAGGAAGTTATTAATAGAAGACATCAAATAAATTTTTATAATGATTCTATCCAAATTATGTTCTCAAATCCTGCAAATGGGTTTGCGTTTGTAAGACGTGATTCAGTGGCGAAAGAAATAAAAATTCCTTGTGTAGATTATAGTAACAATGATTTTGGACTGAGGATAACTTACAATTAACTATTAACTTGTATTTCAAAAATTAAAATCCGACTGAATTGAGTCGGATTTTTTTTATTCTTTTACAATAGTAACAACAACTTTAATTCCTTCAACTCTTAATACTTTTATCTTAGCATTTTTATCAATGTATTCTGAATCAGCAACAACATCAATTCTTTTGCCCTCAATCTCAGCTGTACCTCCAGGGCGCAAAGTTGTATAGGCGATGCCAGTTTTTCCAACTAAATCTTTATCAGAAGGATAAGAAACAAATCCGTGTTCGGATTTTTCTGATTCAGATAAAACAAGCTTATTAAATGCTGTAGATTTTGGTAAATATTTAATAAGAAAAAACATTCCAACAAGAGCAAAAACCATTGCACCCGAAAGTTGTATTATTGCAATGGAAACAGCGTGCATATCTAAAAACGGATCACTTCCAAGTAGTGATAGGAATATTGAAGCAAATATCATTACAATGCCTGATATACCCGCAATACCAAATCCCGGAATTATAAATATTTCTGCCAAAAGTAAAACTAATCCAAGTATAAATAATAGTATTTCAAGTATTGAAGCAAGTTGGAGAATATATGATGACCCAAAAAATATTGTTAATGCAATAAGCGCTGATGTACCTGCAAGACCCCATCCTGGAGTTTTAATCTCAGCCATCAATCCAAAAAAGCCAATCATTATTAGAATAGAAGAAATTATTGGATTATTTAAAAATCTAACAACATCTTCTGCCCAGTTAGATGTAAGATAAACCTCTTTTGCATTCTTTAAACTGAAAGCATCCAGGACATCTTTAAAATTAGTTAGGACAGTATCAGCAATTAAATATTTATGTGCTTCTTCAGAGGTTAGGGTTATAAGCGTTGTACTGTCTGATAAGCCTTCAATAACAACCCTTTCATCAACCATGCCTTCAGCAATATCTGTTCTTCTACCATTTTTTTCTGCAGTTGATCGCATTTCAGAACGCATATATGATTGATACTTTTCTCCAACTTTTTTTCCTGTTTCATCAACAACCGTTGCTGCACCAATTGAACTACCTGGAACCATAACTATTTTGTTGCAAGATAAAGCTATTAATGCACCAGCTGAAATCGCACGGTTATTAATGAAAGCTATTGTTAAAACTTTACTGGATAAAATTGCATCTTTTATTTGTGTTGCAGCATCAACTCTGCCTCCGAACGTATTAATTTTAAATATAATAGCATCTGCGTTATTGTTTTCGGCTTCAGATATAACCCGGCTAACATATGGGGCTAATCCTAAATCTATTTCTCCATCTATGTAAGCAACATAAACTGTTTTTTGTTGTGCAAAGGTGTTAAAAACAAAAAGAAGTGCAAGAATGATTTTCATATTAACATCTCAAATTATTTCTTAAAGTAATTGAAGATTTACTTGCTGAAAATAGTGAAAAACAAATCGATATTCACCAATAACTTTTATAGGATAGCTTACTTTAAAATTATATGACCTAGTTTATCGCGCTTAGTCATTAAATATTTTTCATTGTTTTTATTTGGAGTAATTTCGATAGGAATACGATTGATGATTTCAAGCCCATAACCATTCAATCCAACCACTTTTTTAGGATTGTTAGTAAGAAGATTTATTTTTTTTATTCCAAGATTTAATAGAATCTGAGCACCAATCCCATAATCTCTTAAATCAGCTTTAAAACCAAGCTCCTCATTTGCCTCTACCGTATCTCTACCCTCATCCTGCAAACGATACGCCTTTATTTTATTTTCGAGACCAATGCCTCTGCCCTCCTGCCGCATATAAACTAAAGCACCGGAACCATTTTGTTCAATTAAATCTAACGCTGTATTTAATTGATCATGACAATCGCATCTTAAAGAATGAAATACATCACCGGTCAAACATTCTGAGTGCATTCGAACGAGAAATGGTTTGTCCGCATCAGGTTTGCCTTTTATTAGTGCAACCTGTTTTTTCTTATCCAAAAGATTTCGATAAAGATGTAGTCTAAACAACCCGTGATTCGTTGGGAAATCAATATCTGAAATTTTTTCTATAAGATTTTCATTTTTAATTCTATACTTAATAAGTTCCTGAACAGTTACTATTTTAAGATTATTCTTTTTAGCAATCTCAATCAATTCAGGTACTCGAGCCATCTCCCCATTTTCTTTTAGTATCTCACACAAAACTCCGGCAGGATTTAAGCCTGCAAGTTTACAAAAATCAACTGCCGCTTCTGTATGTCCTGCTCTTCTTAAAACTCCCTCTTCAAAAGCACGTAATGGAAAAATGTGTCCTGGTTTTGCAAAATCATTTGAGGTGGATTTTGGATCGATAAGTTTTTTTATAGTATGTGCTCTATCAGCAGCTGATATCCCTGTGGAGGTACCTTCAATTGCATCAACTGTAACTGTAAATTGTGTTCCGTGCAATGCAGAGTTTGATTCAACCATCAGTGGAAGATTAAGTTCATCCAACCGCTTTCCATTTATCGCAACGCACAGCATTCCTCTGCCATGCGTTACCATAAAATTTACAATTTCAGGTGTAACATATTCAGCCGCACAAATAAAGTCGCCCTCATTTTCGCGGTCTTCATCATCAACAACAATTATAACTTTACCGTTTTTAATTTCATCAAGTGCTTCAATAATATCACAAAACATTTACAACTCACTTATTATTTTACAACAGAACCAATTGCTGAACGTTCAACTTTAACTTTTACATTTGGAGCTATTTCAATCAAAACAGTTTTTTCTTCAAGGCCAACTATTGTTGCGTGAACTCCGCCACTCGTAATTATCTTATCACCTTTTTCAATATTAGAAAGAAGTTTTTCTCTTTCTTTAGCACGTTTTTGTTGCGGTCTAATAATCATAAAATAAAATATTGCGAAGATTGCACCAAACATAATTACAGTGCTGATCAAGCTTCCGCCGCCGCCTTCTCCACCTTGTGGTGCCATTGCTAATAATATATCCAATTTATTTCTCCTTTAGTTTTTATTTAGTTCTTTATTGAAACTTCATTTACAGTTTTATTTTTCCATTCAAGAAAATCACCATCAATAATGTGCTTATGAGCTTGCGTTACTAATTGAAGATAAAAATACAAATTATGAATTGATGCTAACTCCAATGCAAGAATTTCTTCAGCAATAAATAAGTGTCTTAAATATGCTCTTGTATAATTTCTGCAAGTATAACAATCACATTTTTCATCTAGCGGATTAAAATCATCTTTATATTTTGCATTTCTCATTGATAGTGTCCCATTCCATGTAAACACATTTGCATTACGCGCATTTCGTGTGGGCATAACACAATCAAACATATCCACTCCGCGAGCAATTGATTCCAAAATATTTTCTGGTTTACCAACTCCCATTAAATATCGTGGTCTCTCTACTGGCATAAAATCAGTTGTAAAATCCACAAGCTCATACATTTGTTCTGTTGGTTCACCTACAGCAAGTCCGCCAATAGCATAACTATCAAAATCCAATTCTAATAAATCGCTAACTGATTTTTCTCGTAAATCTTTATAAACGCTTCCTTGAATTATTCCAAACTGAAATTGTTTATGATCATAAAGTGGTTCAGATTTTTCAAAGGCTTCTTTATTTAAGATTGCCCAGTTACTTGTAAGCTGAACTGAATTTTTTGCATAATCATAATCACACGGATAAGGCGCACATTCATCAAGCACCATCATTATATCAGAACCAATGCTTCTTTGTATTCCAATTACTTTTTCCGGAGTAAAAAAATGTTTTGACCCATCTAAGTGAGATCGAAACTCAACTCCATCAGATTTAAGTTTTCGTAATTCAGATAAGCTAAAAACCTGGTAACCGCCGCTGTCTGTTAATATCGGTTTTTGCCAATTCATAAACTTGTGCAATCCACCAGCTTGTTCCAGAATTCCTGTTCCTGGTCTTAAGTACAAATGATAAGTATTTGAAAGAACAATTTGTGCTTTTATTTCTTCTGCAAGATACCTTTGGTTAACAGCTTTAACCGTACCTTGAGTTCCAACAGGCATAAAAATGGGAGTTTCAACTTTTCCATGGTCAGTTTCAAACCAGCCAGCACGTGCTTTAGAATTCTTATCTAACGATTCAATATTAAGTTTTAACAATACAAATTTCTGAATTTTTATGTGCCAAATTTAACTTAATTATAGGTTCTATCCCAATTGAATATAATGACAAAGATTAAAGGAATTTAGCTTTTTCTTCCTCAGTTGGAATTCTGCAACTATCTTTTTTACCAAAGAATTTATAGCGATTATTTGCAACCAAACTATAAATCCAATCAGTAATTGATGAAGGAAGAAAACTAAAAAGTAAAAGCATTTTGGGCCATCCACTTAAGTTTTTTGCAATTTCAAATGCTGCTAGAGATTTTTTATATATCTTTTTATTAGAAACTAAGATAAATGAATCAAAATCATTAGTGGGTAAGGAATACTCTTCTAACAGCTCTTTTCCTTTTTCCGATTGCAATGCTGCAAACTTAAATCTATTCTCTTTATCTCGATCAATAATAAAATTAACCCAGTAGTTGCAAAAATTACAAACTCCATCGAATAAAATTATGGAATGATTTTCTTGATGCATTTTATGGAAAATCTAGTATGCCCGGGTGAGCGGTGTTTTGTTAAAATCTTTTTTAATTAAAGTACCGTTAACGCTAAAAGCAAGTTGGATATCAATACTATCTCTTTGCATTAAAATCGGATCGATCTTAGTCGGATGCGGATTCGTAAAAACAAATTCCTTTTTGCTATTTAATGAAATATTAACGAAGTGAAGTTCAGCAATCATTGAATAAATTTCAACTTCGTCATCCAATACAATTATTCTATCAAGAAATATATTTTTTTCATCCATCTCATTTGGTAGCTCATATTTACCAGATATATGAAATGAACCGGGACCGCCAGGCATTAAATTTAACCAACTTTGTACATCAACTACTTTGATATTTAAACTATCAAAATCTTTTTCAGATATATTGGCAGAACAAGATGTTAGTAATAAATAAACAAGTACCAGTGAACTGATACGAAATAAATTTTCCATTTAACTAAAATATTTTATAAATAATTAAAACTGTTGTAATTGAATATAAAATCACAGTTAATATCATAGGAATATCCGTTAACATTACCTGTGTAGTGTTTTCACCTTTTTGATTTAGATACTCTAAATACATAAACCTAAAAATTCCGAATACCACAAATGGAGTTGTATAGATAAGATTTTCTGATCCAAAAATAGAAATTGTTCTTGGTGAAACTGTGTAGAGTGCATAACAAATTATTACTCCAGCAGCAGCAACAGTAGCAATTTGATTTGTAAATGTTAACGAATATTCTGCAAGAACTTTTCGTGTCGAGCCAAGTTGATCATCTGAAATTTGTTCAAGCTCTGAATGTCGTTTCATCACTCCCAGAAAAAGTGAAATAAACATAGTTGTTAAAATTAACCAGCTCGAGATTGGTACACTTATTATTGCCGCGCCACCTAAAACACGAAGTGAAAACCCTGCAGCAATACTAAATACATCAAGTATAACAATGTGCTTAAAGTACAATGAATAAAAAATGTTTAGAAGTATAAATCCTACAAGCAAGTATATAAAATTTAGATTTGTAAAAAATGTTAATCCAACTAAAATCAACAAAATGAGAATTGAGACAATCCATGCATTGTGTTTAGATATTTTTCCCGATGGTAAAGGTCTTAATTTCTTTTTAGGATGAACTGCATCAGCTTCCAGATCAATTATATCATTAATAATGTATATGTAACTTGAAGCTAAACAAAACATAAAGAAAGCTTTTAATGAGGATAAAAAATAGTTTGCTTCAAATAAATGCATTGAGAATAAAAGTGGAACAAATACAAAAAGGTTTTTAATCCACTGATGAACACGTAATAGCTGTAAATAGTTTTTAAACATTAGAAAACCGCTGTTTCTTCGTACGTGCCAAATACTTCTTTTAATTCGCCAATCATTTCACCAAGAGTTACATAGTTTTGTGCAGCTTTTAAAAATACCGGCATAAGATTACTTCCATCTATAGCGGCTTGCTTTATCTCTGCTAAACTTTCTTCAACTGCTTTTTGATTTCTGCTCTGCTTTAATTCAGATAATCTTTTAACTTGTTGTTTTTGTACTTCAGGTGAAACAGTTAAAATTGGAATATCAACTTTTTCATTCTCTTCAATAAACTCATTTACACCAACGATAAACTTTTCTTTTCTTTCAACTTCTTTTTGGTATCGATATGCAGCATCTGCAATTTCTTTT
>CXWK01000740.1_pt2 | contig 66000 bp, 57 predicted proteins | sample 590851 | NCBI WGS metagenome assembly CXWK01 (sample SAMEA3498364, study PRJEB10139) | wastewater metagenome | biome: wastewater treatment plant; material: activated sludge | place: Denmark | collected 2014-08-01 | reverse complement strand
TCAAGCGCGTGAAGGATCCGCAGCAGCGGGCGGACTGTCTCGCACTGGTGCAGCTCATGGAGGCCGCCACCGGCGAAGTGGCACGAATGTGGGGCGACAGCATCGTCGGCTTCGGTACCTATCACTACCGCTCCGCTTCCGGCCGCGAGGGCGACTGGATGCTCACGGGCTTCTCACCCCGTGTGCAGAACATGACGCTCTACGTGATGAGCGGTTTCTAACCATTCGCTGAGGAAATGATAAAACTCAGCCCATGATCCGCGCCGCGGAACTCACACTGGCGATGATGCTCGCCGCCTGCGCGGCGCCTCTCACTCCGCGCGAGCACCTGACGGAGCAGGAGTCCGCCTCCGAGCTCGGCTCGCTGCGCCATGCGCGCATTGCGCTTCCGGCGCCATCCACGGGCCAGCGTTGGACCTACTTCTCGCGGGAAATGTCTGCCGCAGAGCTCGCTGCCTTGGAAGCCGCAGCTCCGGGCGTGCGCATCGTGGCGGGCTTGTCTCGCGAGCAAGCGCTCGCCCGCGCGAGNNCGAGGCGCTGGTCGCGAACGACGCGCTCGTCCTCAGCAACCTGCAAGGCGCATCCGGCCCAGCCATTGCCGATCACGCTTTCGGCATGCTGTTGAGCCTTTCACGAGAGCTGCGTTTCTACGCGCGCGAACAGGAAGCGGCACGTTGGACGCGCGCCGGCAGCGGCGACGCCTTCGCCTTGCAGGGCAAGACCTTGCTCGTGGTAGGACTCGGCGGAATCGGTACGGAGATCGCGCGGCGCGGCCACGGTTTCGGCATGCGCGTGATTGCGACGCGCCGCAGCGACACACCTGGCCCAGACTTCGTGGAGCAGCTCGGCCGCTCCGAGGATCTGCTCGCGATGCTGCCCGAAGCCGACGTGGTAGCGATCGCCGTGCCGCTCACTACCGAGACTGAGAGTCTCTTCGACGCCAAGGTCTTCGCGGCGATGAAGCCCGGCGCCATCCTCATCAACGTCGCGCGCGGCAAGGTGGTGGACACTTCCGCGCTGCTCGATGCGTTGCGCTCCGGTCGGCTGGGCGGCGCCTGTCTCGACGTCACCGAGCCCGAACCGCTGCCGTCCGATCACCCGCTGTGGCGTGAAGCGCGGGTGCTGATCACGCCGCACGTCGCCAGTGATGCGGAGCTCACCGACGAGCGCGCGACGGCTCTCTTGCGGGAAAACCTGCGGCGCTTCGGGGCCGGCGAACCGCTCCTCAACGTCGTGGACAAGCGAGCGGGTTACTAAGCACCCGCAGTTTCGGCGTCAAAGACGCGCACCTGTTTCCAGCTCGCCTTCCCTTCCGCGATGAAGCTCTGATGGCGTGGGTGCACTTGGTAGCGGTCGTGTGCAGCACGGTCCGCGAAAACCATCATCAGGGCGACGTCGAAATCGCGGTCGTTGACCTCGCGGGTCAGTTCAGGATCGCGCGGCCCGGCGGAATAGTGCAGCACGCCCTCGTGACCAGAGAGGTGTCTGTGGCAAGCGACCAGCAGCGCGCGCACTTGCGCCGGGGAGGCGTCGTGCAGGGTGAAGTAAACGGCATGGGCAAGCATCGGGGTCCGCGCGCGATCAGAACGCACGCGGACCCTGGATGCAAGCAGAACCGCCGGATCTAGAGCACGAGCGTGTTGGAGGTCGTGCACGGGCCGGCGCCCACCACGACAGCCTGCATGGTCTTGCCGCAGTAAGCGGCGCCCGGGAAGCTGATCGAAGCGTTGCCGCTGCCGTTCGAGTTCAGGATCACGAGCTTCTTCGGGTTCGCGATCGCAACGGTGGTGCCAGCGCACACGCCGCTCGGCTTGGTCTTGGTACCCGGATTGCCATAGATGATCGCCACGTTGGAGCCACCGGGCGCACCAGCGGTGGACAGCGTCATCGTGCCGGGGCAAGTTCCCGCCTTGCTGAGCGTGAAGCCGCCGCCTGCGATGCAGACGTTGTCCACGTAAGCAGCGCCGTCCACCCAGTCGGTGATCACGACGCGGTTGAAGCTCGTGCTGGAGGTGATGCCAGCAAAGAAGCCGCTGCCCGAACCCGCGAAGTTCGAACTGCTGTGGACCAGGGTCACGCCGGAGTAAACGTTGAACTGTAGTGCGCCGGGGAAGTCGCAACCGAGCGCGGTCTGCGGGCTGGAGAACACGATTTCCATGTCGCCGTTGCAGTTGACGCCGATGCCGTCGGTGACGAAGGCGCCGGTGACCAACACCGTGTCGTTCGCCTGCGTGAAAGTCATGCCGATCGCGGCGTACTGATTGGTGACGGTGGCGCCATTCGCGAGGCCGACGAAATCAGCACACTGTTGGGGACCGACCGCGGAATTCCATGCAGCACGCGAGGTGTACTCGGTGACCTGCGACAGAGCGGGGAGGAGGAGCAAGGTGGTGAGGAGCATTCCTTCAGAATATCCAGAAATGCGGCACGCACCATGAACTACGCATTGCGCGCAGAACGGTCAGGGCCGACCTATTCTCGCGCTCCATGGCAACGCTGAGCCTCCCCAGACCGACTCCGCCGCGGGGCGTGCTCGAGGGACGTTGGACGCGGCTCGAGCCGCTGAGCTTGGCGCATGCTGCGGGACTGCACACGGTGCTCGCCGCCCCTGAATTCGCGGAGAAGTTGCGCTGGGTCACCGAGGCTCCGCCCGAACGGCTCGAACAAGTCGAGTCCTGGATTCGTCGCGCACTCGCCGTGGAGGATCCACTCTTCTTCGCGGTTGTGGATCGCGCCACCGGCCGTTGTGGTGGTCGGCAATCGCTGATGCGGATCACGCCTCAGCACGGCGTGATCGAGATCGGCTTCATCGTTTGGGGGCCTGAGATTGCACGCACGCGCATCAGCACGGAAGCGTTCTTTCTCCACGCACGGCACGCCTTCGACGATCTCGGCTATCGCCGCTTCGAGTGGAAGTGCGACGACGCCAACGAAGCCTCCAAGGCTGCTGCACTGCGCTTCGGTTTTCAGCCCGAGGGTTTGTTCCGCAAGCACATGCACGTACGCGGACGCGACCGCGACACCGCGTGGTTCTCGATACTGGATCGTGAATGGCCGGCACTGCGCGCCGAGTACGAGCGCTGGCTCGCCCCTCAGAACTTCGACGCGCAAGGGCGGCAGCGGACTGCGTTGCGCGCTTCCGCGATCGCGCGCATCGGAGTCGAGACAGGACTCGCGACGGTACCCACGCCCGCGCTGCTCCTTGATGCCGGACGCGTCGAGCGTAACGCCCGCCGCCTTCGCGAACGTCTCTCCGTGCGCGGCGTCCCATTGCGTCTGCACGCGAAAACCGCCAAGTGCATGCCCGCGCTGAGGCTTGCCGCGGGCGGACGGCCGGAGCGTGCCACAGTCTCGACGTTGCGGGAAGCAGAAGCGTTACTTCGCCACGGTGTGAGCGATTTGCTCTACGCCGTCGGAATTGCGCCGCAGAAGCTCGCACGCGTTCAAGAACTGCGCACGGAAGGCGCCGACCTCAAGCTGATCCTCGACTCGCCCGCCGCGGCGCGCGCCGTGGCAGCAGCGAGCGCGAACGGTGCATCCTTGTCGGCGCTGATCGAGATTGACAGCGACGGTTGTCGCGCCGGCCTCGCCCCCGACGACCCGCTCCTGCTCGACACGGCAGCGGCACTCGTCGAGGGGGGGGGATCCCTGCGCGGGGTGATGACCCACGCCGGGGGTTCTTATGCCTGCCGCACGCCGGAGCAACACCGCGCGATGGCGCAGCGCGAACGCGACGCCGCAGTACACGCGGTCGAGCGTTTGCGCGCTGCCGGCCACGCGGCGCCCATCGTGAGCATCGGCTCCACACCGACGGCCACGTTCGGCGAGGACTTCCGCGGCGTCACCGAAGTGCGGGCCGGCGTGCATCTGTTCATGGATCTGGTGATGGTCGGCCTCGGGGTCTGCGCACTCGACGATCTTGCGCTTTCCGTCCTCACGACGGTCATCGGTCATCAACCGGCGCGCGGGTTGCTGGTGGTGGATGCCGGCTGGATCGCGCTCTCCTCCGACCGCGGCACCGCCGGCCATCCGGTGGACCAGGCCTACGGCATGCTGTGTCGCGAGGACGGCACGCCGCTCCCGGAGCTCGTCGTGCGCGCCACCAACCAAGAGCACGGACTCGTCGGCAGGCGCGACGGCGGAGCCTGGGATCCGCGCGAATACCCGCTCGGAAGCCGACTGCGCATCCTACCGATTCACGCTTGCGCGACCGCCAGCATGCATGCGGAGTACTTCGTGCTCGGTGATGCGCCCAAGCAAATCCAAGCGGTCTGGCGCCGTTTCTAGCCGCCGGAGTGTGAGAGAATGGGCGGCATGAAGCTCCCCGAAGTCATGGCGCAACTCAAGAAACTGGGCACGGAGCAAACGCGCAAGACGATGGCGCGGCACGGCGCTCCCAAGAATTGCTTCGGCGTCAAGGTCGGCGATCTGAAGACCGTGGCGAAGAAGATCAAAGGCGAGCAAGCGCTGGCACTCGAGCTCTACGCCACCGGCAACAGCGATGCGATGTACCTCGCCGGACTGGTCGCCGACGGCGCGCAGATGAGCCGCAAGCAGCTCGACGCCTGGGTCAAGCAGGCGGAGTGGGGAATGATCAGCGAATACACCGTGCCCTGGGTTGCCTCGGAGAGTCCGCACGCGCGCGAGGCCGCACTGGCATGGATGGACTCCAAGCAGGAGGACGTAGCCACGGCGGGGTGGAACACCTACTCCTGCCACCTCATGCTGCAGGAAGACGCCGCGCTCGACCTCAAGGAGATCCAGAAGCTGCTCAAGCGGGTCGAGAAAGAGATCGGGAAGGCGAAGAACCGGGTGCGCTACTGCATGAACGGTTTCGTGATCACGGTCGGAAGCTACGTGAAGCCGCTGCTCGCGCCGGCCAAGGCGACGGCCAAGAAAATCGGTCTGATCGAAGTGGACATGGGAGACACCGCCTGCAAGGTGCCGCCCGCGCTTGCCACGATCGAGAAGATCGAGAAGATGGGGCGCGTCGGCCAGAAGCGCAAGACGGCGAAGTGTTAAATCCGCGCGCGTGCAGTTGAATCCCGACCGCGCCGAGCTCCTCGCGGCTGCCACCGACCTCTTGTTGGCAGTTCTGGCGAGCATCGGTGTCGTGCGCGTTTCACGCCGGGAGTGGCGGCTCAGCTTCCTGCTGCTGATGATCGCCTCGCTCCTCGGCGCCATCGTTCATGGGTTCGACTGGTCCGAGGAACTGCGAGAGCTCTGGTGGTGGCCCCTCGACTTCGCGCTGGCCGGCACGCTTGCTTGCTTCGCGGGGGCTGCGCTGCGGGACGGTTGGGGACCAAGGCTACTGCGTCACGCACGCATGCCTCTCCTCGCCACGGCGCTGGTGGTTGCGATCACCGCACGCAGCTACTCGCAGAGTTTCCTGCCCTTCCTCCTCTACGAAGCAGCAGTCCTGCTCGGTGCCACGCTTCTCTGGAGCTGGATTGCCTGTGCGCGCGGCGCCCTTGGCGCAGGACGTCTCGCCGCCGGGAGTGCGATTGCGATTCTGGCCGGAATCGTGGCCGCCAGTGGCCTGCGTGTAGGCACCACCTGGCCTCTGAACGCCAACACCCTCTTTCATTTGATTCAAGCGCCGGCCGTGTTGCTCTGGATCTCAGGTGCTCGAGCCACAGCCAGCAACTCGCCGCCGCACGCGTAGAACTAGAGCAATGTTGATGCGCTCCGCCTGTGAACGCTGCGGCCTGCCCCTGCCGCCGGACTCGACGGAAGCCTTCGTGTGCTCCTTCGAATGCACCTTTTGCCGCGATTGCGTCGTCGGCGATCTCGCTGGAGTCTGTCCGAACTGTGGCGGAGAATTTTCAGCGCGCCCGCGGCGCGGCACCGGAGTTTCGCAAGCCATGCAAGTGCAGCCGGTGTTGCCGGTGCGAGACGTGCGCGCGGCACTGAGCTTCTACACCGCGCGCCTCGGCTTCGAGGGCGTCTTCGTGGATCAGCCGCAGGATCCTCGCTATGCGGCGCTTCGTCGCGGCGGTTCGGAGATCCACCTTCAATGGCACGATGCAGCGGAGTGGGTCCACGTGGAGCGCGCCGCGCTCCGCTTTCTGGTGCAGGACGTGGATCGGCTGCTCGCGGAACTGGTGGCCAGGCAAGCGCTGCCCGAAGGCGCGGCATCTCGCGATACGACCTGGGGCACGCGCGAGTTCGGCATTTTCGACCCGGACGGCAACGCCCTCCATTTCTACGAGGCACTCCCGGCATGAGCGGAGCATCGCCGCCGCTCCGTAAGCGCCGCTGGTGGTTGCGCATCCTGATCACGCTCGGGATCCTCGCCCTGCTCGGGATCGGCATCTTCGCCTTGTTGCTCGCTTCGTGGACCGAAGTCGAACGCATGGAACCGGAGCAAGCGGAAGCACTGTTTGCCGCGGCGTTGATGAGTGCCGGTGGCGGCCCGGCATACTTCGACGAGGACGATCACGGCGCACTTCTCATCCGTCACGAGTTGGAAGCCGCCCATCCGCCGCGCGTGGAAGCCGTGCACGGTCTGCTGTGGCACGCCGAGCGACACCGCTTTTTGCGCTTCGACCTACCAGGTTGGTTCGTGCGCACGAAGTTGAAAGTCTCACTCAGCATCGAATCCTTCGCGGAGGAGCACGGGCTCGATCCCAGATCCAGTCGCGCAGTGCGCGTTGAGGACTTCGCGCGCCTTGGCCACGGTTTACTCCTCGACGAGCACTACGAGAACGGATCGCGACTTCTGATTTGGCTCGAAGGGAAACCGCAGCGATGAAGCAATCCGCCTACCTGCTTGCACTGCTCGCCTCCTGTGCCGCGGCTCACCGCAGCGCGCCGCTCTTCCATGAGGAAGGATTTCCGAAGGCTTGGCAGGTCTCCGCTTGGCAGGATCTCGCGGATCCGGCCGCGGAGGGCGCTGCCTGGGCAGTGCGCGACGGCGTCCTCCAATCCACCGGAACGCGCGGCTCCTGGATTTACAGCGAACGCTCCTACGCCGACTTCGAGCTCGAGTTCGAGTTCCTGCTCACGATGCTGGGAAACTCAGGCGTGGCTTTGCGCACGCCGCCAGCAGGCGATCCCGCCTTCGACGGCCTGGAGTTGCAGCTCGTGGACCTGCGCTACCGGCCCGAAGCCCTGCCTTCGGAGCTGAGCGGCGGACTCTATCGCGCGCTCGCGCCGACTTCGCAGCGCTATCTGCCTGAGCGCTGGAATCACTGCCGCATCCTCGCCGTCGGCCCGCGTCTGCGGGTGTGGATGAATTCTGCGCTCGTGCTCGACGCCGACCTCGACGCGCAGGATGCGAGCGTGCCGCGCCACGACGGCAGTGCAGCGCCCGCGCTGCGCGAGCGTCCCCGCGCCGGCCGCATCGGCTTCCAACACCTCTCGCGCGACGGCGCGGTGCAGATTCGCAGCGCGCGACTGCGGGAGCTTCGCGCCCCGACTGCGGAGGAGCGGCTCGCGGAAGCGCATGCCGCTTGGATGTTGCATCCGGAGCGCGAAGACCTCCTGATCTGGTACGGTCGCCGCTTGGCTTACCTCGGTCGCTTCGAAGAGGCGATCCAGATCTACAGCGAAGGCTTGGCTCGTCATCCGCAGAGCGTGGCCCTCTTGCGGCATCGTGGGCATCGTTTCATCACTTTGCGGCGCTTTGCCGACGCGGTGGCCGATCTCCAGCGCGCTTCTGAGCTCTCCAGCTCACTTCCGGACCTCATGGAGGCCGACGGAATGCCCAACGCAGCCGGTGTTCCGCGCAGCACTCTCCGCGGCAACGTCGAGTACCACCTCGCGCTCGCCTTGCAGTTGCAGGGTCGCTTGGCCGAGGCGGAGGCGGCCTGGCGCCGCTCCCTCGCGCTCTCCACCAACGACGACACCCTCTGCGCAGTGCTCGCGTGGCTGCGCCTCAACCTGATGCAGCAACGCGAGGTCGGCATCGTCCTGCTCCCGCCGCCACCGCTAGAGGGAATGGAGATCCTCGAGAACTTCGCCTACTACGATCTGCTCCGCTACGACGCCGGCACGCTCAGTGAGGCAGGGGTGATGAGCGGGCATCCGCCCGGGAGCGTCGAACACGCGACGCGCGCCTACGCCCTGGCTGTGCGGCTCCTCCTGCGTGGAGACGCCGAGCGCGCCCGCACGATGCTCCGCGAAATCGTGAAGCGGGACGCTCCCGCCGCCTTCGGAACGATCGCCGCCGAAGTCATGCTCAGCCGCGTCGTCTCTAGCGGTTGGCTTTGACCGGGAGCCCCGGCTCTTCGGCTTTCTGCCCTGCGTGGTAGGTCTCGTAGACGTACACCGGGATGTCCAGCGCGCCGAGATGTTCCTGGATCAGCGGCATCACATCGTTCCAATCCAAAGCACCGACTCCGGTCGCGAGGCGCGGGAGTGCGAGGCTCGTGATTTCGTGCTCGATCACCTGATCGTGCAACTTCTTGAGCGCGTGGTTCACGTGCTGAAGGGTCGCGCGACCGGGCTTCTGTCCATGATCGAAGCCGCCGTCCTGCGTCAGGAGGTTGTAGATGCGCGTGCCGAAGCCGCCCCACACCCACACTTCGCCTGATTTCGGATGATGCGCGTGCGCCCAGTGCCGGTAGTCCTTGTGCATCGCGGGCCACTGCGTCCGCAGCGCGAGCGCCAGCCCGCGATCGAAGGGATCGTTGGGGGCAATGCCGTGCGCCAGCGCCTGCGCGCCGGTGAGGAGGATGTCGCCGGTGACGGGGTGGAGCATGAATAGAGAATAACAGATCTATATATCATGTAAAGCGACATCGGCGCCCGGAAATCGGTGGCGGCTGGGTACCGCGTATCGTGGGATGGCAGCATGAAGACCTTGCCGCCCACGCGGGAGATGGAGCGCGCCTGGCAACGGCGCGACGCGGAGTACGACGGACTCTTTTTTTTCGCCGTGCGCACCACCGGCATCTATTGCCGTCCACACTGCCCGGCGCGCAAGCCGGAACCCCGCAACGTGAGCTATTTCGCGTCGCCGAGCGAGGCGGAGCAAGCCGGCTTCCGCGCCTGCAAGCGCTGTCATCCCGCCGATGCCGACGACCGCCCGGCGTGGGCGCGCAAGCTGATCGCTGCCGTGGAAGCCGCGCCGGAGCGTGTCTGGAACGAAGCAAGCCTGCGTCGCTTCGGAGTCGACGCCAGCACTGCGCGTCGTTGGTTTCGTAAACGCCTCGATCTGACGTTCTCCGCGTGGGCGCGCGCGCAGCGCCTTGCGCACGGCCGCGGCGCGCTGCAACAAGGCCGCCGCGTGGACGAGGCCGTCTTCGACAGTGGCTTTGCTTCCCATAGCGGTTTCCGCGACGCCTTCGCGCGCACTTTCGGCGAGGCGCCGGGTCGAGCACGGGGCCGCGATTGCATCGTTTTCGAGTGGCTGCCGAGTCCAGTCGGTCCGCTGGTGACCGCCGCGACCTCCGAAGGTCTCTGCTTGCTCGAATTCGGCGAACCCGCGCGCCTGGGACGCCAGATCGAGGCGCTCAAGCAACGCTTCGGTCTGCCGGCGGTGCCGGCGCGCAACGCGCATCTGCGTCTGCTCGAGCGTGAGTTGCAGGCCTATTTCGCCGGCACACTCCAGGAGTTCAGCGTGCCGCTGCTCTTTCCGGGAACGCCTTTCCAGGAGTCGGTATGGCGGGCCTTGCGCAAGATTCCCTACGGAGCCACGCGTTCTTACGCGCAGATCGCGGAGGCGATCGGTGCACCGGGTGCGCAACGGGCGGTGGGCACCGCCAACGGTCGCAACCGCATCGCGATCGTGATTCCCTGCCACCGCGTGATCAATGCGGGCGGCGGGATGGGCGGTTACGGTGGTGGTCTGCGGCGCAAGGAGTTCCTGCTGCGGCTCGAGAGAGGCGCGGCGAGCGAATCCTGAGGACGAAAAGCGGGCCGCCGCCGTACACTGTGCGGCTCGAAACCGGCCGTGAAAACCCTCGCACAACGTCAAGACGTCCGCAACATCGCGATCATCGCGCACGTGGACCATGGTAAGACCACGCTGGTGGATCAATTGCTGCGCCAGAGCGGCACCTTCCGCGAGGGCGCGGAGCTCAGCGAGCGCGTGATGGACAGCATGGATTTGGAGCGCGAGCGCGGCATCACCATCGCCGCCAAGAACTGCTCCTTCCTCTACAAAGATGTGCGGATCAACGTGCTCGACACGCCCGGCCACGCCGACTTCGGCGGCGAGGTCGAGCGCGCGCTGCAGATGGTGGACGGCGCGATCCTGTTGGTGGATGCCTCGGAAGGACCTCTGCCCCAGACGCGCTTCGTGCTGGGCAAAGCCTTGCACGCGCACCTCAAGGTCGTGGTCGTGATCAATAAAGTGGATCGCCCCGACGCGCGTCCCGAGGAAGTGCTGCAGGAGATCTACGACCTCTTCATAGATCTCGACGCCGACGACAAGCAGATCGAGTTTCCGGTCCTCTACGCGGTCGGCCGTGACGGTGTCGCCGGACTCACTCTGGAATCGCCGCGCAAGGATCTCCAGCCGCTCTACGACGCGATCCTCGAGCATCTGCCGCCGCCGTCTTTCGACCCGGAAGCGCCTTTCCAGATGATGGTTTCCAACCTCGGTTGGTCCGACTTCGTCGGCCGTCTCGCGGTGGGACGAGTGGTGAACGGTTCGGTGAATAAGGGCGACCGCCTGGTGCGCATCGGCCGCAGCGGCGATCCGACGCCGATGCGCAGCACTTCGCTGCAGGTATACGAAGGAGTGGGCTTCCGCCAGGTCGAGAACCTGACCGCCGGCGAGATCGCCATCCTCTCGGGCACCGACGACGCCGAGATCGGCGACACCATCTGCGCGGAGTCCGCTCCCAAGGCGCTCAAGCGAGTGTCGGTGGACGAGCCGACCATAGCGATGCGCTTTTCGGTGAACCACTCGCCCTTCTCCGGCCAGGAGGGCAAGTTCGTGCAGTCCACCAAACTGCGCGAGCGCCTGTTCAAGGAAACCCTTCACAACGTGGCGCTGCGTGTGGTGGCCTCCGAAACCGACGAGACCTTCGTCGTGCAGGGCCGCGGCGAGTTCCAGATGGCCATTCTGCTCGAAACCATGCGCCGCGAGGGCTTCGAACTGACCGTCGGTCGGCCCGAGATCATCTTCCAAGAGGGCCCGGCCGGGCAGAAGCTCGAGCCGATCGAACACCTCTTCGTGGACTGCGACGAGCCCTATGTCGGAGTCGTCACCCAGAAGCTCTCCGAGCGCAAGGGTCGCATGATCAACCTCGTGAACCACGGCCACGGGCGCGTGCGGATCGAGTTCAGCGTGCCTTCGCGCGGGCTGATCGGTTACCGCACCGAGTTCCTCACCGACACCCGCGGCACCGGAATCATGAACGCGATCCTGCTCGGTTACGAGCCGTGGCGCGGCGAGATCGAGGCGCGCAACACCGGTTCACTGATCTCCGATCGCACGGGCGAAGCCATCGCCTACGCGCTGTTCGGTCTCGAGCCGCGCGGCATGCTCTTCGTGACCCCGGGTACGCGGGTCTATGAAGGCATGATCATCGGCGAGCACAACCGCGAAAACGATCTCGACGTCAACGCCTGTCGCACCAAGAAGCTCACCAACGTGCGCGCTTCGGGCAGCGACGACGCGGTGCAGCTCACGCCGGTGACTCCGCTCACCTTGGAGCGCGCGATCGAGTTCATCCGCGCCGACGAACTGGTCGAAGTGACGCCGAAGAGCATTCGCTTGCGTAAAGCAGTGCTCGCAGCGAACCGCCGCAAAGGCGGTCGCGTGCTCGGCAGCGCATGAACCCGCTGCGCGCGGTCGGCTGGAGCCTCGTGCTACTGCTCGCCCTCGCCATGGCGGGCTATTCCTTCGTGGTGTTCTTCCTGCGGGATCCGATGTACGTGGACATCGCCCGCGAGTCCTTCCGCGCGCGGCCCTGGGGCATCCTGCCGCACGCTTGCTTCGGTGCCATCGCGCTCGCGCTCGGACCCTTTCAGTTTCTGGCGGCTTCGTGGCGCCGCCGCCCTGCGCTGCATCGTTCGCTCGGCATCGTCTGCGTCGTTTCCATGTTGGTGACCGGCGCAAGCGGGCTCTACATGGCGGCGTATGCCTACGGCGGTTGGGGACCGCAGAGCGGCTTCGGGGGCATGGCGCTACTGATGCTGATCTGCCCGATCGTGGCTCTACGGCGCCTCAAGCGGCACAATCTCTACGCGCATCGCGCGTGGATGATCCGTGCCTATGCAGTGCTCTTCTCGGCGGTGAGCTTCCGCCTCTGGTTGCCGTTGTTTGCGAGCGCCAGCACTGAGTTCGTTCCCGCTTACGGCGCGGCGGCCTGGCTCTCCTGGGTCGGCAACCTGATCTGGGCAGAAGTCTTCATTCGGCGTTCCGGACCGTTTCGTGCGCCCGCCGCGCGGTCACAATAGGGCGTGCCGGAACCCCGCATCCCCGCCGCCGAAGCCCTGCAGCGCTTGCTCGACGGCAACGCGCGCTACGCCTCGGACGTGCGTAGCCTCGACTCACTGCTGAGTCATCGGCGCCGCACGGAACTCGCGCAGGATCAGCAGCCCTTCGCGATCATCCTCGGCTGTTCGGACTCCCGCGTGCCGGCGGAGATCGTCTTCGACCAGGGCTTGGGCGATCTCTTCGTCATTCGCATCGCCGGCAACATCGTGGCGCCGTCGCACGTCGGCAGCGTGGAGTTCGCAGCCACGCGCCTGGGCGCGCGGCTGGTGATCGTGATGGGGCACACGCGCTGCGGCGCAGTGCAGGCGGCGCTCGAATCCGGACCTGCCGATAGCATGAATCAGGAGTCCATCGTCGGACGCGTGCGCCGCGCGCTCGGCAGCCTCCATCAGGCACCGGGAAGCAGTCCGGAGGAGCAGGCACGCGTACTCGACGAGGCGGTGCGCGCCAACGCGCGTGCTTCGGCGGAGGCGCTGAGCCACGGCTCGCCGATGCTCGAGGAGATGGTCCGTGCCGCCGGCTTGATGATCGTCCCCGCCGTGTACTGCCTGGACACGGGGCGGGTGGAGCTGCTCGAGGGGCGTGAGCGGGGCGTTCAGGGCCGCGCGGGCCTTCAATAATCTTCAAGTCATCTGAATAATGCGCGAAAAAAGCACCAAAAGAATGCTGATCATGGCGTCACAAATGCGTAATCCATGCGAAAGCACACTGTCATGGGACGCACCCTCTCCTTCTTCGACCTTGCCGCAGGACTCGATCGCGAGAACTTCGACGGGTTGGTGACAGCGCGCCTCGACGAACTCGACGCAGGGGATCTCAGGATCAGCTTCGACTTCGAGCGACGCAAGCGCCACGCCAACGCGCGCGATCCCTATCGCTCCGACCTCTCGCGCATCCCGCAGATGAACCGCGCGCAGGAGCAAGGCTTCTGCATCGCGCTGGAGATCCTGTGGCAGCGCCTGCAGCGCGTTCGGCGCGCCGCCGGCTTCGACGCCGAGGCCGTGGAGCGCCAACCCGAGGGGGATCAGGACCTCAGCGCCGCGGATCCGGCCCGGCTCCATCCGCAACTGCTCGCGCGCCTGCGTCTCGCCACCGAGGATTACGTGTTGGCGCGCAACGAACTGGTGGAGCGCAATCTCCACCTCGTCTTCAGGCTGCTCGAGAAGTACCGCCACGTCGGCGTGCCGGTGGACGACCTCGTGCAGGAAGCCAACGTTTCCCTGTTCAAGGCGGTCGAGAACTTCGACTTCCGTCGCGGCATCCTGTTCAAGACCTACGCCGGTTACTGGATCAACCAGGCCTTCCTCAACGCGATCTACAACCAGTCGCGGACAGTGCGCGTGCCGGCGTACATCCAGAAAGCCATGAAGAAGCTGCGCCACGCGGCTTCCACGATGGAAAGTGGCTTCGAGGATCTCGGCGCGACTGCACGCGAAGCTCAGGTGGATCCCGATCTCGCTGCCACTGCGGTGCAGGGCAACCGCTACACGATGTCGCTGAACCGCACCGTGGATCAGTCCGAGTCCACCGAAATGGTGGATCTGCTCGAGGCGCCGGAGGCCGAAGGCCTTCCGCCGGCCGAGGAGCAGGAGAACCTACGCCAGCACCTCTTCGAAGCGGTGGCGCAGCTCTCCCAGCGCGAGCAAGCGGTGCTGCAGATGCGCTACGGCATGGCGGGACAGGCGATGAACACGCTTGCCGAAGTCGGTCGCGTGCTCGGCATCTCGCTCGAGCGCGTGCGACAGATCCAAGCCGGCGCCCTGGAGAAGATTCGCTCGGGGTTCAAAGGACCGTCCCTGAAGCAATTCGCTTGATGCGAGGCTAGGCTGCCGCGTGGAATCATGCGGCAGCCTCCGCCTCTTCTCTGCGCGCTTCTCGTCTTGCTGAGCTCTTGCGGCAGCGAGGAGGCGGCTCCTGCGGAGGGGAGTGGGAGTGGCGGCGGTGGACCCGGCGCCTTCACCTTTCCGGTGACCTTCGTTCCGCTCGCGCGCGGCGATGTTGAGGAGCGCGTGGAGCTGGTGGGTGACGTGGAGTCCTTGCATCGCGCCGAGCTCGGCTTCGAGCGCGCCGGCCGCATCGTCGAGATCCTGCGTGACGCCGGCGACGAAGTGCGTGAAGGGGAAGTGCTCGCGCGTCTCGATGCCTCGGTGGTCGTCGCCGAACTCGTCGCGGCGCGCGCTGCGGCCCGTGCCGCCCGCGCCGACGCCGGGTATGCCACGTCGGAATTGGCGCGCGCGCAGAAGCTCGGTGATGCCCTCGCCGAGAGTGAGCGCGACCGCTGGACCTCTGAGGTCGCGATGCGCGAGGCGCGTGCCGCCCAATCCGAAGCCGAGATCCTTCGCCTGGAAGCGCTTGAGGCTCAATGCACGCTGAAGGCGCCCTTCGCCGGAACGTTGGTTGCGCGGTCTATGACGGTGGGCAGCCACGCGCAGGCCGGCGCGTCCGTGCTGGAACTCGTGGACACCCTCCACTTGGAAATTCGTTTGGAGGTGCCCGCAGCGCTTGCCGCTGATCTCGGCGCCGGGGAGACGGTGCGGCTCAGCGTCGGCGGCGCCGAGTTCGTGGAGAAGCTCGCGGTTCTGCTGCCGTCAGCCGATCCGGGAACGCGCAGCTTCCGCGCCCTGATTCGACCCGCGGCGGAATCCGCGGCGGCAGCCGGTCTGCGTCCCGGCGCCTTCGTGCGCGCGCAGCTCGTGGTGCGCCGCGCCTCCGGCGCCCTGCTGGTGCCGCGCGACGCGCTCATGGAGAGTCCGCAGGGAGCAGCCGTGATGGTCGCGGATCTGGCCGAGGGGGGGGGACCGCCGATTGCGAGACTGGTGCCGGTGCTCGTGATCGCGCGCGACTCGGATCAGGCGGCGGTGCGGCCGCTCGTCGGCGAACTCGCCGAAGGCATTGCGGTGCTCGTGACCGGCAACGACAACGTCTTCCCCGGCGCGCCGCTGCGTCTCCAGGAACACCGCGCCATCACCGCGCAATAGTTCGTGGACCCGGTCCAGTTCTCCGTCAGCAGACCGTACACGGTGGCGGTCGCCGTGATTCTGGCGATGCTGTTCAGCTTCCTCGCCTGGCAGCGCATCCCGGTACAGATGAAGCCCACGGTGGACCGGCCGATGATCTCGGTCAGCACCATCTACCGCGGTGCTAGTCCGGTCGAGGTCGAGGAACAGATCACGCGCCCGATCGAAGATTTGCTGCAGGGCGTGGACGGTCTGCGCAAGCTGCGTTCCTCCTCGATCGAGGGAATGAGTTCGGTCAGCCTCGAGTACGGCTGGGGCGTGGACAAGGAACGCGCCGTGGTGGACGTGGTCAACAAGCTCTCGCAGTTGCAGGCGCTGCCGCTGGATGCTGAGGAGCCGATCGTCGCGCTGAGCGGACCCATGGATCGCGAGATGGCGATCTGGATCGTCAGCGAATCCCCGTATTCCGCCGACCGCGTGCGCCAGATCGTGGCCGACGAAGTCGAGCCGCAGCTCGAGCGCGTGGATGGCGTGGCCGAGCTGCTGGTGGTGGGTGGCGAGGAGCGTGAGGTGCGGGTGCTGCTCGACCCCGAGCGGCTGGTGGCGCGCCGAATCAGCTACGAGGAGGCGATCAATGCGCTGCGTTCCGGCTACCTCGACCGCCGCGGCGGCACGGTCGAGACCGGCACGCGTCAGATTGCGGTGCGCACGGTCGGCCGCGAGCCGGATCCGCGCGCTATCGCGGAGGTGGTGGTGCGCCGCGACGCAAGTGGCACCGTGCTGGTGCGTGACGTCGCCGACGTGGTGGATGGATTTCGCGAGCTCTCCAGCATCGTGCGCAACGCCGGCCAGCGCGTGGTGGCGATCGGAGTGCAACGCGAAGCGGGCGCCAACGTGGTGAAGATGATCGAAGGGGTCGAGGCGCAGCTCGCAGCGCTCAACCGCAGCTTCACCGAGCGTGGTCTCGAGCTGCGCTTCGAACCGGTCTATCGTGACACCACCTATCTGAATCAGGCGCTCGACTTCGTGTGGGGCAATCTGCGCTTGGGCGCGGCGCTGGCAGTACTGGCACTGTTGCTGTTCCTGCGTTCCTGGCGCAGCGTGGTGGTGGTCGGCCTCTCGATCCCGATCTCGCTCGCGATGGTGTTCCTGGTGATGGATGCGCTCGGCCGCACTTTGAACGTGGTGAGTCTGGCCGGACTCGCCTTCGCCGCCGGCATGGTGGTGGACAACGCGGTGGTAGTGCTCGAGAACTCTTTCCGCCACATGGAAATGGGAAAGAAAGCGCGTGAGGCGGCCGAGGTCGGGGGCCGCGAAGTGTGGGGCGGTGTGCTCGCCTCCACTCTCACCACGATGGCGGTGTTCCTGCCGATCCTCGGCGTGCAGGAAGAGGCGGGCCAACTTTTCGCGGACATCGCGATCGCGATCGCGGCGGCGGTCGGCTTCTCTCTGCTCGTCGCACTGACGGTCGTGCCGACGCTGGTGGCGCTCCTGTTCCGCGGTAAGGGACTCCGCGCGGATGCCGCCAAACCACGGCGCGCTCCGATCACCGACGCCTATGGCCGGCTCGCTGCCCTGCTCTCGGGACGCGGTGCGCGCAGCCTCTTCGCCAAACTTTTCGTGGTCGGGCTGGTGGTGGTGGTCTCGGTCGCTGCACTCGGACTGGTGCCGCCCGCCGGTTATCTTCCCACTGGCAATGCGAACCTGATCTTCTTCTTCAGCGGACCGATTCCCGGCACGCGACCGGAGGCACTCGAGGCCGCCATGCATCCGGTGGAAGAGTGGATCCGCGCGCAACCCGAGACCGGCCGCTATTTCATGGTCTTCGCCTCGCTCTTCAACGGCGGCGGCGTGATCCTCGATCCGAAGTACGCGAACGGGCCCGGGCTCGATGCCTACCTCGCAAAATTCTTCCCTGTTTGCCTGACTGCACCGGGTACGCGCTTCATGGTGCCGGTCCGCCAGAGCCTGTTCAGTGACTCCGGCAAGCAGTTCACGGTCGAGATTCGCGGTCCTGATCTCGAGCTGCTCAACGCCACCGCCGGACGCCTGCAGCAAGCGCTCGGCTCCTGGCCCGGCGTCCAGCCCTACGGCGTGCAGAACGATTTCGTGCAGGGGCGTCCGGAGCTGCGCGTGACTCCGGATCCCTACCTCGCTTACGAAGCGGGAATGAGTGTGCAGCAGGTCGCCGGAGTGGTCGAAACGGCGCTGGCGGGGCGCATCGTCGGTACTTGGGGCGGCAGCGGTCGCGACGTGGACGTGATCGCCGTGGTGTCGCCGGATCGCGTGCGCAGCGCAGAGGATCTGGCGCGGTTGCCGGTGGTCACACCGAGCGGAGCCATCACGCAGCTCGACGCACTCGCGCGCGTGGAACGCTCGACTGGACCGCAGAGCGTCAACCGACTCGAGCGCGAACGCGCGATCACGCTCACCGTCACGCTGCAGGGCGACGCAGTGCTGCAAGCGGTGCTCGACGACGTGCAAGAAAACCTGGTCGCCCCGACTCTGCGCGAACTCCCCGCTGGCTATGGTCTGCGGCTCGGCGGCTCCGCCGACAAGTTCAGTGTGACCGTAGCCGAGCTCACCGGATCCTTCGGGCTCGCGATTCTGATCACTTATCTGCTCCTCGTGAGTCTTTTCCGCTCCTGGTTGCAGCCCTTGGTGATCCTGGTCACGGTGCCGCTGGCGATGACCGGAGGTCTACTCGGCATCAGCTTCGCGCACCGTTGGTTCCATTCCGCGTCCTACGATCTGCTCGCGATGCTCGGTTTCGTGATTCTCGCTGGCATCGTCGTGAACAATGCGATTCTGGTCATCCACCAAGCCAACAATCTGCGCCAAGAGGGCGTCGAGCGACGCAAGGCGCTCGCGGAGGCGGCGCGCAGCCGATTGCGGCCCATCGTGATGACGGTAGCCACCACCGTTTCGGGCATGCTGCCGTTGGCGATCGGGAGCGGCGCCGGCGCGGAGCTCTATCAAGGACTGGCCGCCGTGATTCTCGGCGGCCTCGTGCTGAGCACCTTCTTCACGCTGTTCTTGGTGCCGGCGCTCGTGAGTCTTGGCTGGGACCTGAACGATCTTTTCGCGCGCGAGTGAGGCGCGATCAGTCGTCGTCTTCCTCGTCGTCCTCGTCCTCATCTTCGTCGTCATCCTCGTCCTCGTCCTCGTCCTCGTCGTCGTCGTGCCCATCCTCTTCCCCGGACTCCACGTCGAGGACGCGGCCGTCGGCAGCAACGTCCATCTCGTAGTCCTTGCCGTTGGCTTCGCCTTCGAGGCAGTAGATGAGAACACCGTCCTCGGTTTCGGTGCAAGCTTCCTCGATGACGAAGCCCGGCACCTCGCGCTGCGCTGCAGCACGCACGTTCACCGGCACCGCGTCCACCGAGATGGACACTTCCTCGTCCCCGTCGCCGTGCTCGTGGTGTAGGTTCTGACAGGAGAGAGCGCAAGCAGCCGTAGCGGCCGCCACCAGTGTGATCCATTGCTTCATGGGGAGTCCTCCGCCGCCCATCCTAGCTCCGAAGCTGAATCCAGGCTGAACGCCGCTCACGGGCCGTTGCGCCCGCAGGCTAGGATGCGCCGATGCGAGGCTGATGAAAGGCGCCCGTTTCCAGCCAAGCGGAGGGATCGCCCTGCTCGCCTGCGGGCTGACGCTCGCCTGCGTCGCCGTCGCCGACCGCGAAGCGCCGCGCTCGGTGAGGAACGACGAAGAGTTGCGGACTGCATTGGACGAGCTGCGGCCAGGGTCCGAACTCGTGATTGCCCCGGGACATTACGCTGGAGGCCGCTATCTGGAGAAGGTTCAGGGCACCTCGCGCCGTCCGATCCTGATCCGAGCCGCGGATCCCACGCAGCCGCCGATCTTCGCGGGGGGCGGATCGCAGGCCTGGCACCTCTCCGACTGCAGCCATCTGGTGCTGCGCGATCTGGTGGTGCGCGGGTTCGCAGGCAACGGCATCAACGTAGACGACGGCGGGAGCTACGAGACGCCCTCCGTAGGCATCCGCATCGAGGGTGTGCGCATCGAGAACACTGGACCGCAGGGCAATCACGATGCGCTCAAGATGTCCGGAGTGGACGCTTTCGTAGTGAAGGATTGTCACTTCCTCAATTGGGGCGGCTCGGCGGTGGATTTGGTGGGTTGCCACGACGGAGTGATCGAGCTCAGCGAGTTCCAGAGCGCATCCCCGTTCACGGCGGCGAGCGGCATTCAGATCAAGGGAGGCAGCGCGCGGATCACGGTGCAGAGCTGCAGCTTTCGCGATGCCGGTGCGCGCGCGATCAATGCCGGCGGGAGCACGGGGCTCGCTTATTTTCGTCCGCTCGACGCGACGGCCGAGGCGCACGCGATCACCATTCGGAGCTGCGAGTTCAGCGGCGGTGAGACTCCGCTCGCGGCGGTGGGAGTGGTCGGACTGCGCATGGAGTCCTGCACGATCCGATTCCCGCAGAAGTGGCTGCTGCGCATCCTCCAGGAAAGCCGGGACGAGCGCTTTCAACCCTGCCAGGACGGCATCCTCGAGGGCAACGTCTTCCATTTCGACCACAGCCTCCGCAGCTTGGTGAACGTCGGGCCGGGCACCTTGCCGGAATCCTTCCTCTTTCGCGACAACCGTTGGATCGAGTACGGGCCCGACCGGGAGCCCCTGGCAGAGGCCCGCCAGCCGGTCTGGCCGCCCCAATGAGGGGGAAATACCCTACCCCGAGGGACGAGTGGCGCTCTAGACTGGAGGTGGCGGCGACCCCGCCCCCGATCTCATCATGAAAACGAGCTCCCACCATTCATCGCTGGTCGTGGCGGTTCTCGCCGCAGCCTTTGTCCTCGGCAGCGGCAGCAGCACGCAGGAGCCCGCTGAAACGGCGGCCTTCTCCTTCAAGGCTCCGAAGGATTGGGAGTACATTCTCCCCGCCGAGGTCTGGACCGACATCCGCGGCGGCATTCCGATTGCGCACGGGATTGAGGAAGGATTTCTCGTCAACAACGAGCCCTACACCCTGACCGTGGACACCGACGGCAACGGCAAGTTGGACGAAGAGGTCAAGGGCGTCCACGGCTTCGTGGTGTTGCGCGGAGAGCGCGCGGACGGCAGCAAGTTCAAGTACGCGGCGCGCATTCGCAACGAGTCGGACAAATGGCAATACGCCTGCGGTGGCACGATGCAGGGCAAACTGCGCGGGACTCCGGTCACGTTGATTGACCAGAACAACAACGGCCGCTGGAACGACTACGGCGAGGACGCCATGATCGTCGGCAAGTCCGTCGCGGCCTCGCTGCTCTCGCGCGTCGTCAATCTCGGCGGAACCCTCTACGCGCTCGAGATTTCGGCGAGCGGCGAGTCACTCACCACCACCGCCTATGAAGGCGCCAGCGGGGTGCTTGACTTGAGCTCCGGCTTCGGCACCGACGGCGAACTGCTCGCAGCGGTCGTGGAATCCACGACGTTGGAGTGCAGCTTCGAGCTCGCCGGAATGCGCGGCGGCTTGCTGGTGCCCGCCGGTCGTTACGAGCTGCTCTTCGCGAGCGGTCGCAAGGGCGCCGAAACCGTCAAGGCCCGCGTCGGCCGCATGAAGGCGCTTTTGGTGGAGCCGGACGCGACCAAAGTGGTGCAGTGGGGAGCGCCGGTCCAACTCGAGTTCGCTTGGTCGGAAACCGGTCCCGGCGAGATCCAAGTGGAGATTCCGCAGTTCTTCGGCGCATCCGGCGAGGAGTGGTACGAGTTCCAGCCCGACGCCAAGTCGCCAAAGATCTTCGTCAAGGATGCCAAAGGCAAGGAACTCTGGTCCGGACAGTTCGGCGGCTGCTGAGGTGGCGGTTTCGCACCGGCATCCGTGAAGGTGCCGGAAGACGAGGAGTACCAGATCGCGGTCACGCACACGCGCAAGATGTTCGGCCCGATCCAAGCCGCGCCGCAGGAGAAGGCGCCTGCTGCCGCAGTGACGGGTTCGGGCGGCAAGTAATTCTCCGCTAGGATGGAGGGGATGTTTCGCTTCGTCATCCCCTCGCTTTTCTTGCTGTTGGCTCCGAATGCAGTCGCTGCGCAAAACAGCGTCACGCTGACGCCGACGCAGGACACTTTCCTCCAGGACAGCAATCCGGGAAGCAACTTCGGGTCCTCGGAGGACGTGTGGTTTGGCCGCGGCTCCTTCTTCGGGCTCGGAAACGTGCGCACCCTGGTGCAGTTCAATCTCTCAGGATTGCCTGCGAACCCCGCGCGCATCAAGTCGGCGAGCTTCTCGGCCTGGCAACACTCCACCGAGGCGGCAGCCGGTGGTCTGCCGTGTGAACTCCACGCTGCGAACGCGGCTTGGAACGAAGGCACGGCGACCTGGAGCAATCAGCCCGCTTACGACGCGCAGGTCTTCTCCTCTGCATCGGTAGGGGATTCCTTCTTCACGGGGTGGATCCAGTGGGATGCCACCACGCTCGTGCGCGAGCACGCCAGCGGCGCGCGCTCGAACCTGGGTTGGCTCTTCCGGATGCAGTTCGAGAGCGCAGGCGCCTCGCGCCTCGGTTACTTCTACAGCAGCGAGTACCTCGCCGATCCCACGCGCCGTCCGAAACTGGTGATTGAAAGCTATGCGATGGGACTGAGCGCGAGCGCAATCGTCGGAGGACAGCCCGCGAGCCTCACTGCGGAGGATGCCGCTCCCGGTAGCCGCGTCTTCTTCGCGCGCAGCGGCGCTGGCGCGGGATCCTTTCCGGTGCCGGCCTTCGGCGTGACTCTGGAGCTTGCACAGCCCAGCCTCGCGGGCAGCGCTTTCGCCAACGGCGGCGGCCTCGCCACGATCAACTTCAACGTTCCACCCGGCGCCACCGGCCGCACCGCGTGGTTCCAGGCTTGCGCCCCGAGTGCCCTCTCGAACGTGGTCTCCGCCGTGGTGCTCTGAGCGCCGGTGCGATTGCGGCCGAAGCCTGCACTTCTGTGCTAGCCTTGCCTGCACTCTCGATCGCATTCCATGCGGGCTGCGCCCCCTCCCGTCATCACGCCGTGGCGGAGCCCTCGGCTCCTGGTGTTGGCCGCCTTCGCGGTGGCGGCGACGGTCGGCTGGAGCGTCGGCGGGGCATCGGCGGTGAGCAGCTCCGCCCTTGACGGCGTGCACTTCAGCGGACCGCGCTACTTCGAGGCGGTCGGCACCGGCAGCGCGCCGCCGATCACTGCGACTCTCACTCTCGACTACCGTCTTTCACCGAGCTTCCGCAACGGTACCGAGTTGCGCGTGTTCCTCGGCTACGCGGAGGACGACCAGATTTTCTTTCACAACGGTAGCAAGGGCTGGAACAACTTCGAGATCACGGACGGTGCCGCACCGAACTACACCAGCGTGAGCTTCAATGAGCCGGGCGTGAGCGCCATCGTCCGGCAATTGAGCCTCGGCTATCCCTATCTCGGCCTGACGGTTTCCCACCTCAGCGGCGCCCACCCTGGCGGCTTCATGCGCGTCGTGATCGGTGACACTCGGCTCGGGAGTCCCGGCTACGAAATCATGCGGAACGAGTCCACCGTGCAGATTTTGGTGCAGGAGCGTGAGCCCGGCAGCAGCGAATGGCGAATGGCATGGCCGACGGAATCCTTCCCTACTCTGGCGATCGGAGGTGTGCGCGCCGACCGCTTCGTGCTCACCGCGCCCTCCACTGCCGCGCCGGGTGCCACAGTCGAGCTGACGATCAAGCCCGCGCAGAACGAAGACAGCCCTTATCTTTCGAGTCCGTTGGTGCTCAAGTACGCCGGGACGGTTTCGCTCAGCGGATCCGATCCCGGCATGCACTTCCCGTCGAGCTGGACTTTCCGTTCGGCGGATCACGGGCTTGCGGTTCTGCGCGTGACGCTGCCGAATCGCGCGGGCATTTACCGCCTGAGCGCGGAGGAGGAAGGGAATCCGGCCGTCATCGGCGAGAGCAACCCGATCGTGGTGGGGGCGCAGCTTCCGGCGCACGATTTCGTGCCGATGCTCTATTGGGGTTCGCTGCACAATCATGCGATGCCGAGCGGCCACGCGATCGAAACGCCGGAGTTCGCTTACCGCTACGCGCGTGAGTACGCCGATCTCGATTTTTACGCCCTCACCGACCACTGCAGCGACGCCATGAGCTTCCGCCAGTTCCGCTGGAGCGAGCTGCGCACTTTGGCTCGCGAGTTCACCGCGCCCGGGAGCTTCGTTGCTTACTCGGGTTTCGAATGGACGAGCCGGAGTTACGGACACCGGCACGTGGTCTTCCGCGATGCCGAAATGGTGAATCAAGTACCTTGCGACATGCCTTCGACCGGGAATCTGCTCGCCGGCACGCTCGGCGAGGTGGAAGCGGCACTCGCTAGCCCGAACGCGATGATGATTCCGCACCACCCCGCGTGGACGCAGAATCAGCCGATGAACTGGGGCGCCAGCCTCGACAATCCGCTGCAGCCGCTGGTGGAGATCTACTCCTGGCACGGAAGCTCCGAGTCCTACGACAGTCGTTTCCCGATGCACAACGATCTCCAGCAGCAGCACCCCGCCGGTTCCGGTGCCTGGGTGCAGGAGGCGCTTGCCGCCGGCTATCGCTTCGGCTTCACCGGAGATTCGGACAACCACAAGGGGCGCGCCGGTTCCAACAACGGAGGCAACATCCCGGACGGGAATCCGGCGGGTGTCGGACTGTTCGCGCGCATGGGCATCACCGGAGTGTTCACCAAGGAGTTGAAGCGTGATGCGATCTGGGAAGGATTGCGCGCGCGCCGGACGATCGCCACGACAGGCGCGCGCATTGCGGGCGGTTTTACGGTGAACGGGCACTTCCTCGGCGAGAGCTTCACGGATTCCGCGCCGCCGCGCATTCGCATGCGGATCCACGGCACCGATCTGCTCGAGGAAGTCGTGGTCTTCCGCGACGGCGACGAAATCGTGTACACCGCGGCCCCGGGCACACGTGATTTCGCTGCGGAATTCGTGGATCTCACTGCAATTCCCGGCGTCGAGCACTCTTACTATGTGCGCGCGATCCAGGATGACGGGCATCACCTCTGGATGAGCCCGATCTGGATGCGCTATGAGCCTTAGAGCCTTTGGCCAACATCGTGCGCATGGCGCGATCACCCTGATTCTGGCACTGGCCGCGTGCGCGGCACCGCCGCCGTTCGCTCCGCAGGACCCTGGCGCGCTGGCCCGTTCGGTCGAGGAGTTGCGCGCGACGGCCGGGGCTTGGAAGGTCGTCACCGAGTTTTACGGCGAGGACGGAACGGTCGCGCACACCTTGCGCGGTGAGTATCACCTGAACTGGGCGGTGCCGGACCGGGTGCTGGTCGGAAGCTCCAAGTCGGAGGCGCCTGATTCGGGCAACGGCATTCTGTTTTTCGTGCGCGAGGGCACTGGCGAGATCGAGATGGTCTCGGTGCAGGGCGACGGTTATCTCTGGCGGATGATCGGGCCACTCGGCGGAGACACGCGCAGCACGCCGGAGTTTCCGAACGCGGAGGGAAAACGCAGCCAACTCCGCTTCACGCGCTTCAATTCCGCGCCGAACCGTTTCGAATCCAAAATGGAGCACAGCGAAGACGGCGGCAGGACTTGGAAGTTGGGCAATCACCAAGTCTTCGAGCGCATGCGGCCGTAAAACCGCTCATCATTCCGAACCTGACCGCTTGAGCCCGTTCATGGTGTCGGTTGGCGCAGCATTACGCGGACGAATCCCGTAGTGCCTTCCTCGGTGGTTTCACAGTTTCCGATCAGGAGGTCGAGGCCGCCGTCGCGGTTCCAATCAGCGACGGCGAGTCGCAGACGATAGCCGGGAATCACAGGATTCTTCCCGAGGCTCTCGCGCACCTTGCCGTAGCTCGGCGAGGCGTGGCGCAGTCCGGTGAAGAGCGAGATTCCGGCTTCGAAGGTGCCGTCCGCGCGTCCACGGAAGAATGTGGCATCGCCGGCTTCGTCGCCGACCAAGAGGTCGAGGCGACCGTCGCCGTCCCAGTCCACCGGCAGTGGATCGGACTTCTGACAGACTTTGAGCGGGCTTCCGTCCGCGAGGCGCAGCGGCTCGCGCGCGCCGAAGCGGTGCTCAGTCTTGCTGCCGAGATTGCGATTGAGGAAGACCGCACCCTTGACGTCGCCGATGATGAGGTCGAGATCGCCGTCACCGTCCCAGTCGGCGGTGTTGGTGCAGGCCATCATGGCGCTTTCATCACGTTCCTCCGCGATCACCGCGTGCGCGGCGAAGGCGCCTCCGCCGAGTCCGCGGTAGAAGCGGATCTCGGCCGGCGCATAAGTACCAGTGATCACGTCGAGGGTGCCGTCGCCGTCGAGATCCGCGAACTGCGGATCGAAACCGATGCATCATGAACTGGGAACGGTTGCGTCCTGCCCTCCCGCTTGCAGAACGAAGGATTCCGCGAAGCGCGGCGCGGCATCCTCACCGAGGTTCAGGAACACACGTGCGCGTCCGCCGTCCATGCCGAACTCTCCGACCACCAAGTCTTGCTTTCCGTCAGCGTTCCAGTCGAGCGCGAAGGGCGCGGCGTGCCCGGTCAAGGCGGTGATCGGCGCGCCGGCTGCCTCGACGAGGAAGGGCTGGGCGAGCCGAGGCAGCGCCTCGGAGCCCGTTTGAAGCAGGAGCACACACAGGAGCACGATCCGATTCTAGCTCGGACGCGGCACGTCGGGGATGCCGGCCGCCGCTCCGGATACATTGTGAAGAAATGTCCTCCTCCCGGACCTCGACTCCCGTCTACGTCGCCGGCTCAGGAGGGGATTGCAACTTGGCATGAAACTCTGGCACCTCATTCCGTGGCTCTGTCTCGTCCAAGGCGCCTGCGCCCTGGCGCCTGCGCCGTCCGCGCCGTCCTACGCCAAGCCGCGCCTGTTCGCCTACAACTTCGGCACGGGTCCGAACGCCGGCGGCTGGCTGATGACCGTCGCCGATCTCGACGGAGACGGTTACGGCGATCCCGTCGCCGTGTTCCGCGAGGAACCTGGCGCGATCCACGTGTTGCAGAACGTGCGCGGCGGCAAGTGCGCTGCGCTGGGAGAGGTTGCGCGCGCGGCAGCGGCGACCGAGTCGCTGTTCGTGCGCCGCGAGGCGGATGGCCGCGAGGTGGTGGTGTTGTGCCAAGCCGGCGTCGGTGCGCTTGTCTTCTTTCGTGCCCCGGACGGAAGTTTCGGCGTGCGTGAAGCCGAAGCCTCAGCCGCGCCTCCTCCTGCGGATCTGAAACTTGCGCATGCGCGGGGAGCGCCGGAGATCCCGGAAGGCGCCGTGCGCCTCGTCGTCGATCTCACGGGAGACGGAGTGGCGGATCTGCTCATCGCTCGCCGCGACGACTCCTGGCGCACCGGTTGGGACCTCTCGCTTTGCGCGGGTTGGAATTCCACCAGCACGGATCGGGATCAGGACGGCGCGACGGACGCGGAGGAAGCGGCCTGCGGATCGGATCCTCTCGACGCCGACACTGATCAAGACGGCCTGCTGGACGGCTGGGAACTCCACGGCGAGGGCGGCATCGACATGCTGGCGCTCGGCGCTTCGCCGCTCCGTCAGGATTGTTTCGTCTATTTGCAATGCCTCGGCGCGGTGGACGCTGCGGCAGCCCAACTCGAGATCAATCGCGCCGTGCAGACCTGGGCGGAGCTGCCTGTAAGCAATCGCGACGGCAGCACCGGGATCACGCTGCATCCGCTGTGGCTGCCCCCCCTCGGGGACGAAGCCACCGCGAAGGCGTGGTGGACCAATGCCGAGGAGCAAATGCCCCGGCGCGCCAAAGGCTTGGCGCACTACATGCAGATCGCGCCGGGCGGAGGCGGGCAGTCCGCAGAGTTGGCCGATGCCGGCGGCTGCGGCGCGAACGCGTTGTGGGCGACCTTTTTGCACGAGTTCGGTCATCAGGTGGGGCTGTCTCATTCCGGCGGGGACCTGCCGGGCATGTGTCCGATCTACACCTCACTGATGAACTACGCCTACTCCTACGGCTTCGAGGACGACTACTTGAAGATTCACTATTCCACCGGAGCCTTGCGGGATCTCGAGTTGAACGAAGTCGCGCTCGCCGAGCGCCTGGAGCTGCCCTTCGCGCGTCTGGCCTTCCTCGGTCGCGGCCCCTTCGCCTTCAGGGTGGAGGAAGACGAGGGCGGAACGCGGATCGACTGGAACCGCAACGGACACTTCGAGAGCGAGCCGGTGCGTGCCGATGTGACCGACGTCTACGGCGCCGACGGTGGCATCCGGCACCGGGTGGCGAAGACCGTGGTTGGCGCCTCCATCGTGAACCATCGTGGAGAGTTGTGGATGTTTTCAGTGGACCGGGCGCGCACCCTGCAGGCGCGCCGCGCGCTGGAGACGGAAGGATCGTTTTCTGAGCCGGTGAATCTGACCCAGCTCGCCGCGACCGGCGATCTGTGGGCCAGTTCAGACGGCACGCGGCTCACTCTCTTCGTGCCTACCTCGGAGGGCGTGGCTGTGCTCGAGGCGGAAGACGCTTCCGAGCTGGCTGCGGCGGTTCCAGCGCTGATTCCGGAGACGGCGGGCGCACAAGTCAGCGGCTTCGTGCACGGCGGAGGTGTTCACGCTTTGCTGTGGAACGCTGCGGATCAGCCGGTGCGGATCAGCACGTCCGGCACCAGCGGTGCCTGGCCGGCGCCGCTTCCCTTCGCGGAGTTGCGGAGCAGCATGGCACCGTCCGGTGTCGCCGATCCGGTCAGCGGAGAAGTAGTGATCGGTTACGGAATGGAGACGGCCTTGCCCGACGGGGTCAAGCGCGTATGGCGCGTGGCTCGTTACCTGTCCGAAGTCGGTGGCGGTTGGTCGCAGCAGTCCGAACGCTGCGTGGGCGGCGAGAGTGCCGGATGGTACGGGAACTCGCGCCCGGTACTGCTCATCGAATCGGACCCCGCCGATCCGGCGCCCGGCCGTCTGCACTTCATCGCGCGCGGCTGGGTGGATCCGCCTGATGCGAACGGCTGTTGGTTCGAGGCCATCACGATCGGCGACTCCACGCAGGCCGACGGCTGGCGTCTGCGACGTTGGTATGACGAATGGACGACCACGCAGTCGCCGGTGGGGGCTAGCTTCTTCCGCGGGGATCTCGCGCTCGCCTACCGTTGGTTCGGAAACGTGCACGGGGACGAAGACGAGGATCTACAGGTCGCTTTCCACGGCTTCGGCGTTCACGATCAGATCATGAGAGATTTCGACGATGTCGTCGAGATTTCGTGCTACGGCCTGTTGCGGTCCATTCCGTGGCGGCATCCGGTGGAGAATTAGGGGCGCGTCGTGGCGCGGGCCGTTCCGCGGCGCCGCGCCAGCCGATCCGTTGCCGGCTGCAGGAACTGATTTACGTGATATCGTGATTTCGTCCCTTCGACTCCTCGGAGGGTCTCCATCTCCCCCTAATCGATCGCTCGGCATGCGCATTTTCCTCATCCTTCTCCTGACCGCCGCCGTGACGGCGCCCTTCCTACGCACCAGCGCGCCGCCTCCGGTCCTCGGTCAGGAGATCTCAGTGGCGCGCCATCTCCCGGACGGTCAGGAGTACCTGATTTCTCCGCAGCAACTGCTCAAGCACGGCGAGCTGCTCTTCGCCGCGAACTGGACGATTCAGGAAGGCGCCGGGCGGCCGCTCACCAAAGGCACCGGCGCCCCGATCTCCGATCCCAACGACCCCTTGGTCTTTCCGCGCGCCTTCAACCGCGTCTCGGCGATGGACGCGAACTCTTGCGCCGGTTGCCACAACGCTCCCTTCGGCGTGGTCGGCGGTGGCGGCGACTTCGTGACGGGTGTCTTCGTGCTCGGCCAGCGCTTCGACTTCGCGAGCTTCGATCACTCGGATCCGATCATCACCAAGGGCAGCATGCAAGAGAACGGACAGGCGGCCACGCTGCAGGACGTCGGCAACTACCGCGCCACGCTCGGCATGTTCGGGGCGGGCTACGTCGAGATGCTCGCGCGCGAGATCACCGCCGACCTACAGACTTTGCGCAACGGCCTGCAGCCCGGCCAGAGCGTGGCATTGCAGAGCAAAGGCATCTCCTTCGGCCTGTTGGGGCGTCTCGCCAACGGCGACTGGGACGTGAGCGGCGTGGACGGCTTGCCCGCGCCGAGTCTGGCCAGTTCCGGACCGGCGGCGCCGCCGAGTCTGATCATTCGTCCCTTCCATCAGGCTGGCGCCGTGGTGTCGCTGCGGCAGTTCTCGAACAACGCTTTCAATCACCATCACGGCATTCAATCCACCGAACGCTTCGGCATCGGCGCGGATCCCGACGGCGACCAATTCTCCGATGAGATGACGCGCGCCGACGTCACCGCGGTGAGCGTGTTCCAGGCGGCAATGGCCGTGCCCGGGCGCGTGATCCCGGACGATCCCGCGATCGAGGCTGCGGTGCGCGAAGGCGAGCGTCAGTTCCAGAACATGGGTTGCGTGAGCTGCCACGTACCGGCGCTGCCTCTCAACGACGCGACTTACGTTGAGCCGAATCCTTTCAATCCTCCGGGCAACCTGCGGACGGGCGATGCGCCGCCTTACGCACTCGACCTCAACGACAAACAGCTTCCTCTGCCGCGCCTGGAAGAGCGTCACGGCAAGACCTTGGTCTATGCATTCACCGACTTCAAGCTGCACGACATTTGCAGCGGCCCGAACGACCCCAACGGTGAGCCGCTCGACATGCAGGAAGCAGCCGGGTCGGCAAACTTCTTCGCCGGGAATCGTAAGTTCCTCACGCGCAAACTCTGGGGTTGCGCCAACGAGAAGCCCTACTTCCACCACGGCCAGTTCACCACGCTCCGCGAAGCCGTGTTGAATCATTCCGGTGAGGCCTTGGCGCAGCGTCAGGCCTTTGAGGCCGCGAGCACCTACGAACAGGACTCGGTGATCGAGTTCCTCAAGACCTTGCAGGTGCTGCCGCCTGGCACCAAGCATCTGATCGTGAACGAGAAGGGCCAGAAGAAGCACTGGTAATCGGGGCGCGCGCGTTTACAACAACGGCATGCCCAAGACGATGGACTGGCTCTACCACCGCAGCGGCTGAACTTCCTGCACCAAGGCCGACGCTTTCCTCGGGAAGCGCGGCGTCGCCGTCCGTGAGACGGTGAAGGCGAGCAAGCAGAAGTTCGGCAAGGCGGATCTCAAGGCACTTTTCGACGGCGCGCGCAGTGTCGTGGTGTCACGCGGCAGCAAGGCGATGACGCTCGATCTCAAGGCCGCGCCTCCCGGCAGCCCCGGCTTCGCTGAAGCCGTGCTCGGCCCGACCGGCAATTTGCGCGCGCCGACCGCACGGCTGGGTAAAGGCAGGTGGCTGGTCGGCTTCGGAGAGGGGAGTTGGGGCGAGGCCTTGGGGTAGTGAAGCGGCGAGCCGTGCTACAAAGCTGCACCGCGCGTTGACACCCGACCGCGATCCCCAGTCCATCCCATGCACCTCTCCACTCACAATTGGATGCGCGCTGAGCCGCTCGAAATCACGCTCAAGCGGATCAAGCGTCTCGGTTTCGAGAGCATCGAGATCAGCGGCGAGCCCACGCAGTTCCCGAGCAAGGACTGTCGGCCGCTGTTGAAGCAGTACGGCATCCGCTGCTGGGGCGCGGTGACGCTGACGCTCGGCGAGCGCAATCTTGCCGCCAAGGACGAGGCGCAGCGCGCGAAGTCGGTGGAGTACGTGAAATCGGTGGTCACCATGGTGAAGGAATTGGAAGGCACCGAGATCACGATCGTGCCGGCCACGGTCGGAAAGATCTCGGCCGAGGGCACGCCGGAGGAGGAATGGAAGTGGGTGGTGGACGGCCTGAAAGAGGTCTATGCCTACGCGCAGAAGTGCGGCGTGGTGATGGCGCTCGAGCCGCTCAACCGCTTCGAGACTTACTTCCTCAATCGCGGCGACCAAGCGCTGACGCTGGCCGAAGCGGTCGGCCCGGACTGCGGGGTTTGCCTCGACGTCTTCCACATGAACATCGAGGAGGTGGACATGTTCCAGGTCATCCGCAAGGTCGGCAAGCGCTTGCGCGACTTCCACGTTGCTGAGAACAATCGGCTCGCGCCGGGGATGGGAAGGATTGATTGGAAGAAGACGGTCGCGACGCTGCGCGAGATCGGTTACCAGGGCGCCCTGACCATGGAGGCGGTGGCACCGGTGGACCGCACGCCGGCGACGCCGTGGCCGAACCAGGTGGAGAAGAATCCGGTGGACATCAGCGCCGAGCAGTTGAAGTTCATTCAGGACCACGGCAGCAGTCTGTTGTCCGAAGAGTTTTACACCATGCTCTACGAGACTGCGTCACGCACTCTGTTGCCGCTGGTTCGAGCATGATCATTCAGCACGTCAACGTGCACGTGGACGACCTCGACGCCGCGGTGGCGTTCTACCGCGAGGTGCTCGGTCTGCCGCTCGATGCAACTCCGGACCAGGGATTTCCTTCCCAGTTCTTTCGGCTCGACGGCGGGCAGCAGATCCACATGAACCAAATCGAGGACGCGCACCAGTTCCGCGGCCACTTCTGTCTGGTGTTGCCCGACTTCCAAGGCATTTTCCATCGCGCCAAGGCGGCCGGCGCCATTGACGTGAAGCCGTGGGGCAAGGTGCGCCGACTCCCGTCGGGCAAGATGCAGATGTTCGTGCGCGACCCGTCCGGCAACTTGATCGAGATCGCCAGCACCGCAGAGGAGCGCATGACCCCCGCGCTGTTCGCGGATCCGCTGGTGGAGCCGCGCCCGGGTGTGTACCGCATTCCGCCGGGGGATCCGGACGGCCGGCATTTCGAGACCTAGCGGGCTTTGATGAAGCCATCCGGCAGGCGCTGGATCACGTCGCGCTCGCAGTGGTGGTGGAGGCGGTCGTAAGCGCCGCCGCCCTCGGCAACTTCCTGAGAGTCGCCGCGATTTCGGAGCAGGTTTTGGATTGCGTTCGGGCGGAAATCGCCTAAAAAAGAGTGAGGGGTCTGAAATACTCCCTGCGCTTCTCGTATGGGAAGCGCCCGTTCTCCTCTCCAGTCCATGCAGTCCTTCCTCCGCCCGTACCTCTCGCTCGCCGCCCTGCTCCTAGCGCCGACGGGCAGTGCCCTCGCCCAGACCATCTACGTCAACACTTCCAACGACGACGTGGACTTCGGCGGTGCCCAACGGGTGGCTGACCTCCCCGGACCGGACGGTCTGATTTCGCTGCCTGAAGCCGGCCTCGCCTCGGACAACACGCCGGGCGTGCAGACGATCGGCTTCCGCATTCCGCAGAGCGACTGGCAGTACCAACAATTCTTTCCTGGGCGCGCGGTGCTGCGGCCCTTCCTCGGATTCCGTGTCTTCGACACTGCGATCCTCGATGCCACCACGCAAACCGCCTTCACCGGGGACACGTATCCCGACGGTGGCGAAGTCGTGATCTGGCAGGAGAGTTACCTGATTGACAACGTCGGAGGGGAGGCATTCGGTTTTGATAGTTCGAGTTTTCACCTCAGCGGCGGCTCGGGCAATTGGATCCACGGCAACACCAACACCGGCATCGAGCTCTACGACTCCGCCGCGAACCTCATCGGCGGGACGCAACCCGGTGAGGGCAATAGTGGATTCGTGATCCAGATTGACCGTTCGAGCGACAACGTGGTGGTCGGCAACACGGTGAGTCGGTTGCGCGTGCTCGGCTGGATCGCTGGAGGGATGCCTGCCGCCAACAACCGCATCGGCGGGCCGAGCTTGGCGGAGCGCAACTTCATTCAAGGCTTCGGCACTTGGAACAGTGAAGGCGCTCCGGGTGGATACGCGATCCAACTCTTCGACTCGATCGGCACCGTGGTCGAGAACAATTGGATCGGCACCACACCCGACGGACTTGCCGCCGGCCACCGCGCGACCACTTCCGGGGTCTGGTTCGACGGCGAGAACCACGACACCATCGTGCGCAATAACCGCATCGCCGGGATCCTGGGTGAGGGCATCGGACCGCACTACGCGGGCTGGCGCTTCGGCAGTGCGATCCGCGTCTACGGCGCAGGCGCAGGCGTCCTGATCCAGGGCAACGTGGTCGGACTCGACGCGCTTGGCCGCACGGGTTTGGGAAGCGTCACCGGCATTTCGGTCGAGAACTACTACCTGGGGCCGGTGCAACGCGTGGTGATCGGCGGGGCCGCGCTCGGTCAAGGCAACGAGATTGCTGGTCACCTGACGGCCGGCGTCAGCGTGGGCAACACCTTCGCCGACGTGCGCCTTTCCGGCAACTCGATCCACGACAATGGCGCGCTCGGGATTGATTTGATTCCCATGTCTTTCCAGACCGGCGTCACACCCAACGATCCGCTCGACGCGGACGTGGGTGGCAATGGTCTGCAGAACTTTCCGGTGATCCAATCTGCAACCTGGGCCGGCGGCGGCGTGCGCGTGACCGGCATGCTCGAATCTGCACCACTCTCGAGTTACGAGGTGCAGGTCTTTGCTTCGCCGGTATGCGATCCCTCGGGCTACGGCGAAGGGCAGCTCTTCCTGGGCCGCGCGCAGGTGAGCACCAACGCCGCGGGCAAGGCGGCGTTCCGCTTCCTGACTGATCGTGCAGCACCGGTGGGCTGGCTCCTCTCGGCGACGGCGACGCTCGAACCGCTCGGCGCGACCTCCGAATTCTCAGCCTGCGTGCCGATCAACGCTCCGCCGCCGATGCTCGCGCGGTAGTCCGATAGGGCGTGGGACGATTCCGAAGGCGTGAGCGACGGCGTAGTCTGAGCAGGCGTGAATTTCCTTCCGCTTGCTCGACGCACTCTCGCTGGCGCTCTTCTCGTGCCGCTCGCCGCATCCTGCGTTCGCGTCGAGTCCACTCCCGCACCCGCGTCGCCGCCCGTCCTCCACGTCTTCCTGCTCGCCGGTCAGTCGAACATGCAGGGTCATGCGGTCGCCGATCTGGACGATCCTCAGGACTTCAACGGCGGCCGCGGCAACCTCGCTGCTCTGCTGGCGGATCCAGAGGCCGGCGCACGCTGGCAGTCGTTGCGCACGGCTGACGGTAAATGGGTCGTGCGTGACGACGTGTTCGTTTCCTACCAGACCGGGCGCGAGCACAAAGCCGGGCCGCTGGGCATCGGTTTCGCGGTGCACGAGGGCGCGCACCACTTCGGTCCCGAGCTCGGCATCGGCCAGGTGCTGGGTGAGCATTTCGACGAACCGGTGCTGCTGATCAAAACCGCGTGGGGTGGGAAGAGTTTGGCGGTGGACTTTCGGCCGCCGAGCGCGGGCGGGGATGTCGGGCCGTACTACCGGCAGATGCTCGAGGAGTTCCGCGCGGCGTTGGCCGATGTGGGAACGACCTTCCCGGCGTTGGCGGAGTTCACGCCGCGCGTTGAGGGCGTGATCTGGTTCCAGGGTTGGAACGATGGCTGCGACGACGCGGCGTCGGCTGAGTACGAGGATAATCTCGTGCACCTGATTCGTGATCTGCGCGCGGAGTTGGGAAACGATCGGCTGCCCTTCGTGGTGGGCGAAACCGGCAACATGGACAACTTGGTGTTGCGTGCCGCGCAGAGGGCGGGGTGCGAGCGGCCGGAAGTCGGCGGCGGCGCGCGTTTCGCGCCGACCGCGTCCTTCCGGCGCCCCGCCGAAGACTCCCCGAACCGAACCCATGGCCACCACTGGTTCGGGAATGCGGAGAGTTACCTGCTCGCGGGGGACGCGATGGGGGTGGCGATGGTGGGGCTGATCGAGGGGCGGAAGCGGTAGTCTTGAGCCTTTGCAGGGGGCTGAGCTACGCTGGCTCGTCAGCGGAATCTCGAGTCCTGGGCATGCCGATAGGTTCGGTGCAACCGGAAATCATTGATGAGCGAACCTCTAGATTCTTCCTTGGAGAGGCTCGTCCGCCAACGCGGCGCCTCCGTCTTGTCCCTTACATGGAGCAACCATGCGGGGGAGGGCACAGACGAGGTCCTATTTCACAATGGCAAGTACTACCTCGTACTTGAAGAAGCCCTTGTTGGCCCTTTCGATGATCTCGATGCGGTCATGAATAGTGAACCCGCCGAAGCCTTGTTCGTCACTGAAGTCACGGTCTCCGTCGATAGCGGCCGATTGAGTTTCGAAGATCTATTGGGCTATTTGCGCCGAGATCCCTGGGGAGATGGGCATCCAAGTCCGGGGGCATCCTTCCAAATCAACGAGAGCACCGTGTATTGGAATCATGGTGGCAATCTCTGCAGCTCGGTTGACGAGATTGTGCCGGTGTGCGCTGCGGACGCAGGTGTTGCGGATCCTGGGCCTCCAGCGATTCACGAGGAAGCCGGAGGGTATTGGATCTGGTCGGAGGATGAAGGCACCATTGCCGAGCCAGGCTATCGCTCTCTGTTCGACGCTCGGGCGGGGCGTGGCGATCACCTCCATCTGGCGGATCTCGAGAGACGGAAGCACGAGAGTGCGACCGACGACACCCACCTGATCTCGCTGTGGTTTCGCTGGTCTGCGCAGGAATGGAACTATCGCACCGGTGAGCTTTGGTCAGGAGTGCCGGGACAAGCCGAGCTGCTCGTCTCGCGGCGGTTCATCTGCAGCGCACGACACGCAGCCTCCAGTCTGCTCGACGACTACTTCGCGTTATGCTTGGCCAAGGGATTGCTGGATGAATTGACCTGCGTAAGCGGGGCCGCCTTCGACCAGAGCGCCGTCCGTCGCCGGATCAGAGCTGCGCAGCGCCAAACCTCACTCTAGCTCACATCCAGATATCACGGGTCAGGCCAGCGCATCAAAATGCCTCATCTGCTCCGAGGTCTGGCGGGTTTCCCTTGAGGCGTTGATCTCCATCGATGTCCCAGCGAGAGAATAAAATGTGATGCCAAGTCTCTGGATCGCCGGCATCGATCGCTGGCGAGGCCAAACTGAGATGATAATTGTGATTCGCCGGATCAACGAACAGAGGATCAGTGTCCAGGTTCCCTGGCCCAGAATACACGTGAAGATCATCTACGATGGAGTATCTCACGTAGAGGCCGTATTGAGGAGGCGACTGTAACTGAGCGGTTTCTGAGATTATCCCTCTTGAAGTATTAGCCCAGAGAATGCAGTTCTCAATATCCAGGAAAAGCCACCCTGGATACGACACATCCTTCACCTGGATGCCTCCGGCCAAGGAACGCGTGCTCGTTCTTCCATCAAAGCGATTGTTCAAAAAGGTGCAGTTCGTGATTCTCGGCTTGCCACCGCCGCCGAGGCAAACGGCTCCTCCTCCCTCGCCCGAGGCGCTGTTGTCAGCGAACACGGAATTATTGCACCGGAGTAGTCTGCCAAAGATTGCGCCTCCGCCCTGGAGTGCGTCGTTGCTCAGGAATACAGACCTTTCGACGGAGATCACACCTCCGTATTCCGTTAAGACTGCAGCTCCTTGCTCGCGAGTCTGGTTGCCGATGAAGATGCAATCGGTGATCTGGGTATCATCTTCGGTTAATAGTGCTCCGCCGGTGTTCCAAGCGAATCGTGTTCGCTTAATGGTCCCAGCGGGAGCACCTAATGTCTTTAGTGCCCTTCCTCGATTACGCTCGAATGCACAGTCAATCACACGATGCGCTTCTGGAACAGAACCCCATAACACTACAACAGTGTTGCTGTCCGAAAATGGAGAGCCATTATTTATAAACGAACTGCGGATGAGCTGGATGCCATTGAATCCATACCCGGCTAGAAAAGCGGAGATGCCGTAGATTGTGTTATTATTCTCAAATACGCAGTCGATAACAATGATGTTGCCGCCGTATCCCTCCGAGGCGTCGATTCCACCAGTATCTATCCCATAATTGCTGACGATTCGGCAACGGCTGATAATCACAGAGTTATCCCCCATCGTAGAATCCCAGAATATGCCTGGTCCCTTATAATTTTCCACCCCGCCACTGGTGCCGGATGCATATCCTCCTGTGACTACGAAGCCGTCGATGGTCACCGGTTCGGTATTCGTGGGCCAACCGTAATCGAGTGTCAAGACATGAAAAGCGTTGTCGGTTGCTGCTGGCGAGCCAATCTCACCTGATAGGATCGATTGGTTTTGGTTGGGATCACTTTGGTGGCGAAAGTGTTCCCATCCTCCGAATCCACCGTACAGACCTACACCAGCCGTCAGCATTCTAAAAGTCTTCTGCCTGTCGCCTGTTGGGCTCGTTAAATAGGTTCCTGCCGCCACCCAGATCTCATCTCCGCCCTGCGCGATGGCCAATGCATCGTGAGGTGATCCAAAGGCTTCCGCCCAAGAAGCGCCAGTGTTTAGTCCAGTTGCTGATTGATCCACGTAGTGCACCTGTCCCTGGACAGCATGCGCTGGTGCATTCAGAACACCGGCGATCAGGATTCCAGTGGCTACGGCGCATGGGAATGAGGCTTGCTGCTTCATGGTCGACTCCCAGTCATGTTGCTTCTGGGCCCATTGCTCTGACAGCGACTATGGAGGTAGTTTCAGCTGGTGACCTTCTTCCGATTTGACGCACGGTTGATCAAGTCAAAATTCCGCGCATCGCCTCACCCGCCACGTCGGTGAGGTGGAAGTAGCGGCCTTGGTGTCGGTAAGTCAGCCGCCGGTGGTCAATGCCACACAGGTGCAGCATCGTGGCGGGCAGATCGTTCACGTGCACCACGTCTTCGGCGGCGCGGTAGCCGAGTTCGTCGGTGGCGCCCCAACTCATGCCGCCTTTGACGCCGCCGCCGGCTATCCACACCGAGAAAGCCAGGAGGTGGACTTGATAGGCCGGTCCTTGACACACCGCACCGGCGTGTCGTCGAGCATGCCGCGCTGATTCTAGAGGCTGGGTGCTAGCGTCCGGAGGTTGGCGGCGGCGCGCGCCTCTTACCGACCGCTGAGTTCCGGCGCCTGAAGGAGGACTCTCCGAACCACGGCCGCGGGCACCACCGGCTCGGCAGCGCTGAGAGTAATCTTCTAGTGGGAGCTGCGGTGTGGGTGGCGAAGTTTGGGATGGCTAGAGAATGATTGCGGTATGGAGCCACAAGGACGGCAACGAAGATCGCCCATGCTTGATCGTATTGATCCTGATGAGGAGGCAGCGTCACCTCGAACTCAGCATCGATTTCTTGAGCCAGAGAGGAGTATTAATGTTCGAAACTCAAGGCAGCACTGTCAGCGTCACCGGGTTCGTAGCCTTGATGCCCAGATATCCCCCTCCTTGCGGAGTGTATAGCCCGGCGGCGAAGTAGAGAGTGCTGCCCGCTAGGGGTGCGGACATGCTTGGCGCTAGTGAGAGCGTGCAGGTTGCATCCCCGTTCGTATCGAGAACGCCAAAATGATCCTGAAATGGACGCGGGCCAGGCGCGTCATGCAGTGCGCGCCAGAGCCAGTCACCCCTGCTGAGTGGGATGTCGATACCACCTTGATTCGTAGGTCCGACGCCCGTAGCGGAGCCTAGGAGCTTGTAATGTGAGCCGGCATCGGCCTGATCGAAGTCAAGCGTGAAGGTGATCATCGCCCCGGCAGAAGCAAGAACAGTCTGCGGATGGACGGCAAGCGGGTTAAACCGCTCATGCACGAAGACATCGGTTCTGCCACCCGTGTCACCAACGACCAAGTTGTTCGCACTACTTTCGAAGGCGACTGCAGGCCCGATTCCAGAGATGGAAGGATCCCACGATGCAGCAATCGCCTGGATTCCATCCGAACTCACGCTTGCGCGGAGCGTGGTACCGATGTGGCGGTCATGAAGGAAAATATCTGGCACATGGTTTGTGTCCCCAGGCACCAGATTGTCGGCGCCGCTCTCAAAAGCAACATATCGGCCATCAGAGGAAATCGCACACTTCGCGAGATAATTGCTACTGTATGAGCGCTGCTGTCCTCCATTAGAGTTTACGCTGACCCGTGTTGTCTGACCACTGCGGCGGTCATGCACGAATACGTCGATAAAATCATTTGTGTCTCCAGAGATTAAATTGCTAGCGTGGCTTGAAAAGACCACGCAGGAGCCGTCAGCAGAAACCTTGCTATTGGATGAAGGATTGTTGCCGGCTAGTCCGCTGGAGTTGATGCTGATCAGACTTGTTTGACCAGTCTGGCGGTCATGAACGAATATCTCCACGTAGCTGTTTGGAGTTCCGGAGTGAAAATTCCCAGCAAGGCTCTCGAACGACACAATCATGCCATCAGCAGAGATGGAGGAATGGGAGGACCCGCTATCGCCTTGAACGCCACTTGAACTTACACTTACTCGCGTGGTTTGGCCGGTTATGATGTCATGGACGAAGACGTCTTCGCGATTGTTCGTATCCCCAGGAACTAAATTGCTCGCTCTGCTCGTGAAGGTCACAAGTCGTCCGTCACCGGATATCGAGAAGGGGTAGTTGTCATGGCCACTATTTGCTTGAGCTCCTGCAGAATCCACAGTGACGCGAGTTGTTTGTCTGGTCAAGCGGTCGTGAACAAAGATGTCGCTTAGATTGTTCGTGTCTCCCGGGACCAAATTGCTTGCCTGACTGAGGAAGGCGACACAACGCCCATCGGCGGAGATCGCAGTCCGCCAGGAATCAGCGTTTCCCTGGACGCCCAAGGAGTCCACGCTCACTCGAGTAGTCCGGCCCAACTCGCGGTCATGGATGAAAACGTCGGAACAATTGTTGGTGTCGCCGGCCACTAGGTTGTTGGCGTCGCGGTTGCCGTAGAAGGCAACGAAACGTCCGTCCGCAGATATTGATGCCGTGCCTGCAAGTCCATTCGACTGCCCCCCTAAGGAGTCCACACTAATTCGCGTGGTGATCTGCGCGGAGGCCGTGACGGCGAGGACGCCGACAGAGAGTGCAACACAGAGGGGAGTGCTCATGATCGTGAAGGAAGAGTCCGAGGACGCTTTCAGTATATAGCAACCCGGAATTGGGCTGGTGGAGCACACTTGGGGAGTGTCGCAGTTGGGAGATTGTCGCCGACTCGATGGTTTTGCGGCGCGGGCTCCGACCTGACAGCCTCTGAGCTACCTTCCTTTCAGGCGGGGAAATTTACGAGTCATTACAAAAGTCAAACTGCTCGCTGCGCTTATCTAAGGAGGATTTACTCTCGTACTCTCCAGACAATTGGCAGGCGCGATACGCGGAGTGGAGGTTCTGCGAGTGAATCTGTCATGGACACGTCAGGTCACCTCCTTCATCAACAGGTGCTCAGCACAACCAGGCTCAGGCCAAGATCCCGTGCACCACTTCACCCGCCACGTCGGTCAGGCGGAAGTCGCGGCCTTGGTGGCGGTAGGTGAGGCGGCGGTGATCAATGCCACACAGATGCAGCATCGTGGCGTGCAGGTCGTTGACGTGCACCACGTCCTCGGCCGCACGGTAGCCGAGTTCGTCGGTGGCGCCCCAACTCATGCCGCCTTTGATGCCGCCGCCGGCCATCCACACCGAGAAACCCAGGATGTGGTGATCGCGGCCGTCGCCCTGGCCCATCGGAGTGCGGCCGAACTCGCCGCCCCAGAGGACCAGCGTGTCGTTGAGCATGCCGCGCTGCTTGAGATCCTTGAGCAACGCCGCCGACGCCTGGTCCACGTCGCGTGCGCTCTGCGGCATCGCGGTGGAGATGCCGCCGTGGTGATCCCAGGCGCGGTGATAAAGCTGAATGAAACGCACACCGCGCTCGGCAAGCCGTCGCGCCAGCAGGCAATTGGACGCGAAACTTCCGTCGCCGGGGTTGGTCACGCCGTAGAGCGCGCGGATTTCCTCTGATTCGCTACTCCAGTCGGTCAACTCCGGCACCGAGGCCTGCATGCGCAACGCCATCTCGTACTGACGCATGCGCGTTTCGATCTCCGGATCGCCGCGCTCCTGCAGCGCCATCGCGTTGAAGCGATTGATCTCGGCGACCGTCGCGGTCTGCGCAGCCTCGTCCACGCCCGCCGGCCGGCCGACGTAGTGCACCGCGTCGCCGCGCGACTGGAACTGAATCCCCTGGAAGCGACTCGGCAAGAAACCCGCCGACCACTGCCGCGCTGACACCGGCTGCTGCCCGTTCGACCCCTCCGAGGTCAGCACGATGAAGCCTGGAAGATCCTCCGTCTTTGCACCGCGCCCGTAGAGCAGCCATGATCCCATGCTCGGCCGGCCCTTGATCGTCGAACCGGTGTTCATGAAGGAGTGCGCCGGATCGTGGTTGATTTGATCGGTGTGCATCGAGCGAATCACGCACAACTCGTCGGCCACGCCACCCAAATGAGGAAAGATATCCGCGATCTCCAACCCGGACTCTCCACACGGCTTGAACTCGCAGAACGGCCCCAGCGCGTTGAGGGTCTTGTTCTGCAACTGCGCGAGCTGCTGTCCTTTGGTGAAGGATTCCGGGAAGGGCTGGCCGTGGATGCGCTTCAGCTCCGGCTTGAAGTCGAAACTCTCCAGGTGCGAGGGCCCACCGGCCATGCACAAGTGGATGATGCGCTTGACGCGCGCCGGATGATGCAGCGGATTCACGACGCCACTCCAACGCCCGTCCTGCAACGGCGCCGATGCCGCGCGCGCCAGCGCCGGTCCGAAGAGTTGCGCCAGCCCCAGGCCGCCGAGGCCGAGGCCCGCGCCGCGCAGCAGCGCGCGACGACTCAATCCGTCCGGCTTAGAAGCGGGTGAGGGTTTCATGGAGGTTGAGGAGCACGCGGCAGACGGCGGTCCAGGCGGCGAGTTCGATGGGGTCGAGATCGGCGGGGCGCGGCGCAATGCCAACGCCGAGCAGGGCATCGGCGCTCGCCGGGTCGGCGCGGAAGGATGCGCGTTGCGCGTCGAGGAAGCTCAGCAAGGCAGTCTGCTCCGCTGCGGTCGGCGGTCGGCTGAGCGCGCGCAGGAATGCTTCCTCCAATCGTTGCGCCGACGTGGCGAATCCGTCCGCGAGCAGTGTCTGCGCCATCACGCGCGCCGCCTCGACGAAACTCGGATCGTTCAGCAGTGTCAGCGCTTGCTGCGGCGTGTTCGAGATCCCGCGAGCGGCGCTGCACTCCTCGCGCGAGGGCGCGTCGAAGTTTGCCAGCATTGGCTGCAGGAAGGTCCGCTGCCAGTGCGCGTAAACCCCGCGTCGCCACTGCCGCTCGTCGGCGTCGGCCTGGTACTCACGGTTCGGGAACTGCAGCGGCGCGTAGTACCCCGCCGGCTGATAAGGATGTGCGCTCGGTCCGCCGATCTCCGCGTCGAGCAGCCCGGCGATGAACAACGCGTTGTCGCGCACGAACTCGGCCTCGAGCCGGCGCGGCGTCTGGCGCGCGAAGAGGCGGTTCTGCGGATCGCGCTCGCGAAATTCCGCGCGCGGGGCGGCGGATTGCCGGTAAGTCGAGGACAGGACGATCGTGCGCAGCAATTGCTTCACGTCCCAACCCTCGCGGAAGTCGGCGGCGAGCCAGTCGAGCAGTTCGGGGTGGCTCGGCCAGTCGCCCTGCGCGCCGAGATCGTCCACCACTGGCGCGAGGCCGGCGCCGAAGAATTGTTTCCAGATCTGGTTGGCGAAGGTGCGTGCGGCGAGCGGATTCTCGTCCGAGGTCAGCCAGCGCGCGAGGTCGAGGCGGTTCTGGCGCGCGCCGTCGGTCGGCGGCGACTGCGGCAGGAAGTGCGGCGGCGCGGGCTCGACGATCTCGCCGCTCTCGTCCTGCCAGTTGCCGCGCGTCAGCACACGCGTGAGCCGCGGCTCGACCGGGACCGAGATCACCGTCATCGCCTTACCGTCGTCGCAGGCGAAGATGCGGCGCAACAGTGCGCGCGCGCGATCGGCGGCCGGTTGCGCGGCGGCGACGGAAGTGCCGAGCAGCCACAGGCGATCGAGTTCCGCGTTTTGCGGAAGGGTGCCCGGCGGCGGTGCGGACTCGTCGGCGAAGGGCGAGACCGACACGCGCACGCAACCTGCGGCGGAGTTGCCGAGCGTGACTTCGAGCAGGTCGCCGTCGGCGGCCACGAAGGGCGCGCTCAGCCACCAAGTGGCGGTTTGCGCGCTCTGATGCGCGGCGGCGGAGCTGCGCCATCCGCCGAGCACGCCCTGCACTGCGGCGCCGTTGAAGTAAACCGGATCTCGGTGATTTGCCTCGGCGGCGTGGAAGTTCAGCTTCTGCTCGGCGCCATCCGCGCCACGGTGCAGCTTGGCGGCGAACGTCACCCAACTCTGCCCCTTGCCGCCGCGGATGATGCTGTCGCCGTGTGCGGAATGAGGAAGCAATTCCACGCGCAGCGCCGCGACCGGCCCGGCGAAGAGGGGGAGGCGCAGAATCTGCTTCTTGGAGTCGCCGGTCAGGAGCACCGCACCGTCTTCGAGCACCTGGACGGCGGGTGCCGGCGTCGGCGCGGCATCGGCAGCGGCGGGGGCTGCCACCGGATTCAGAGGTTCCAGCACTTCCGGCATCGGCGTCGCCCAGCCGTCGGGATGTTGCTGCACGAACTCCTCCGCCGCGCGCGTCCATACGTCGAAGTCGATCGCGAGCGTCGGATCCTCCCTCCGCGCCGCCGCCGTCGCGCGCGCTTCCGCATCCACCCGCGCGCGCAGCTCCACGATCCGCTGTCGCAGCGCCCGACTCTCCACCTCCAACTCCGGCGGGAACGGATGATCGTTCGACCAATTGCGCAGATCCGGATTCGGCGTGTAGTCGTAATCCTGATACACGCCCCACTCGCGCAAGTCCGCGAAGTACGCGCCGAGTTGATAGAAATCCTTGGTCGAGAACGGATCGAACTTGTGGTCGTGGCACTCGGCGCAGCCCATGGTCGAGCCCAGCCAGATCGCGCTGACGGTGCGCACGCGATCGGACCTGTGCTTGGCCAGGTATTCGCCGGGCTGCGCGCCGCCCTCGCGCGTCACCATGTTGAGACGATTGAAGCCGGTGGCGATGAGTTGCTCCTCGGTCGGCGCAGGCAGCAGGTCGCCGGCGAGTTGTTCGCGCGTGAACTGGTCGTAGGGCTTGTTGGTGTTGAACGAATCGATCACGTAATCGCGATAGGGGAAGACGTTCAGCCCCTGGTCGCCGTGATAGCCGACGCTGTCCGCGTAGCGCGCGAGGTCGAGCCACAGCACCGCCATGCGCTCGCCGTAGTGGGGCGAGGCGAGCAGGCGCTCGACCTGGCGTTCGTAGGCGTCGGGGCGCGCGTCCGCGAGAAAGGCGGCGAGTTCCTCAGGTGTTGGCGGCAGCCCGGTGAGATCGAGGCTGACGCGGCGCAGCAAATCACGACGCGCGGCTTCGGCGGCGGGGGCAAGGCCTTCGCTTTCGAGACGCGTCAGCACGAAGGCATCCACCGGCGTGCGCACCCACGACTGCTTCGCGACTTTCGGAACGTTCGGCCGCGCGAGCGGCAGGTAGGACCAGTGGTCCTCGTACTCCGCGCCCTCCGCGATCCAGCGCCGAAGGATTTCCTTCTGCGCATCGGTGAGCGGCGCGCGCGTCTCCGGCGGCGGCATGTGCTCCTCGGGATCGTCGGCGAAGATTCGGTAGATCAGTTCACTCGCCTCCGGATCTCCCGGCACGAATGCTTCCTTGGCCAGCGCCACTTCCCGCACGTCCAGCCGCAACTTGGCCTTGCGCTTGCCCGCGTCGGGACCGTGGCAAGTGAAGCAATGATCCGACAGGATCGGGCGGACGTCGCGGTTGAATTCGATGGGCGCCGTCGCGCCGCTCGTCACACCCGGCCCTGTCATCGCCACTGCCGCCACCGACCCCAACGCCAGCAACAAGCCGGCAGCGGTCCGGAGCGCGAAGTGAGCCTGCGGTCGGCGGAGGAGCATTTCCAGAGACGAGAATAGCGGGTGCCGGAGCTTTCCTTCCAAAATTGGAGGGAACGCCGAAGGGTCATTCAGCCGAAAGGAGGAGTACCGGATGAGTGCCGATCAAGGTCCGATTTCCGAACCCGTCGCCGCCTCCAGCTCCCGGCGGCTGCTGGGGGGTCTGCTCGCGCTGGTAGTGCTGGCGGGAATCATCGCTGCGGCCGCCCTGCTGCGGAAGGATTCCGAGAGCGATGAAACCGGTGCGGCGGCCCGGCCCGCCACGACCGCCCCGCCCGTCAAGGCGGCCCCGTCCGCCACGCTCAGCGTGATCGCCACTGATGGTGACGAGCTCCAAATCTGGTTCGAGCACGAGGGCGAAGCGCCGCGGTTGATCGCCGCCGAGGCCACCGACCTCCCCCAAGGCCCCGCATCCCTCCAGATCATCCGCCGCGTAGGGAACGAAAAGCTGCGCGCGGACGTCGTGCGTCTCAGCCTCCACTCCGGCCGTCGCCACCTCGTGGCCGTCGGCGACGCGCCGATGCGCGCGAACACCACGGTCGAAGGCCGCGAACTGGAACTCGCGACACGCTTCCTCCCGCCCGGCGTCGTCGCTTTGGATGATCACGCTTGGCGGCTCGTCGTGACGAATCCCACTCCGGATGCAGCTCCCTCCACGACCAGCACACCATTCTCTCTGAGCTTCGGGTCTCCGCGACGCGAGCCCGAAGACCTCTGGCTGAGTGCGAAGGACCAGATCCTGCTCGTGGTCAATCCCTTCGCCGAGGCCGTCGAATGCCGGGTCGAGGGGGGGGGATGGCAACACGACTTCGTGCTGGCTGGACCCGTCTGCCGCTTCCTCCCGATCGGCGACGCGCAGTCGCTGAAACTCTCCACTCGCCTGCTGCCGGGACGAGAACTCATCGAAGAGCGCACGCTCTCCATGTCCGAAGGTCTGCCGCTGCACACCATCGGCGGCGCCACGATCTATCGTTGGGTGGGACTCAACGAAGGCAAGTGTCCGCAAGCGCCGGACGGAGCTCTTTCCTTCCTCAGTTCCGCCACCCGCGTGCGCCTGCCGAACGAGGACGATCCAGCCCACTGGCTGTTGGTCTCGCAACACGACGGCCTCATCTCCGGCCTCTCTGCCTTCGTCAGTGATCCACCCGCGGTCCGCGGCGAGCGCGGCGCGCTGACGGCGCAAGCGGGAATCAAAATCGTCGAGCTGCAGCCGCCCACGACGCTTCATGATCCCATCATCACGAGCGTGGCCACCGACGGCTCCGCGTTGATCGCCATCATCAACGGCTTGCCGGTGGACTTCATCACTGGACAACCGTTGCTCGATGCCGCGCCGGTCGAAATCGCGCGCGCCGTGGCAGGGCCCAGCGGACTGGTGCTCCTGACGCGCACCGGCTCGCTCGCGACGGTGCGCGATCGTCAGTTGGTGCTGGGCCAATCGCTTTACGATCCCACTTGGCGACTCGCGCCTGCGCTCGGCCCCGAACCGGCGGTCTGGCTCTACTCCGGCGGCGGCGGCTCCTATCTGGATCTGCGGCTGCTCGACGACACGGGCAGTCTCGTGTACTTGAATTGGTTGGGCTTGAGCGCCGTGTGCCCGGTCAGCCCCACCGCGTTGCTCTGCGCCTCCGGCATTCACGTGGACCGCGCCGAGATCTCGGAGGGAGTGATGAGTGTTTCTCCGGTGCTGGTGCTGCCTGAGGGCGGCCTCGAGATCCTCAGTCTGGCCGATCTCGACGGACGCTTGATCTACTCCACGCGCGACGCCGTCCATGCGCTGCAAGGCAGTTTGGTGGTGCCGCTGGTGGAGGGCATCGGCGGACAGATCTATTCCTGGCGCAATGGACTGCTGGTGCACGACGCGCGCACCCTGCGCCTCTATCAACTCACGGGTCCGGCGCTCGCGCCGTTGGCGAAGACCGAGGAATCACGATGAAGGCACGCCGTCTTTGGTTCACCATTCTGGCACTGCTGGCGATCTCCACCTCGTTGCGCGCCCAAACGGCCGATGCGGGTTATCGGCAGTGGCAGTCCGCTTACGACGCGGCCGATCAGCGCGTCGGCGGCACCGGAGCGCTCCGCGAGGCACTCTCGGCAGCGGCCAGCGAGCGCTCGCGCATGCAGGCGCTCGCGCAATCCTGCAGTGAGCGTGCCGGACGGATGGAATCGGCGGCTTCCCGGCTGAAGTTCTTGCAGAACGACTACGAATCGGCGCAACGCGACGCCGATCACTTCGCGGAGCTGCGCGATCAACGTTACGAGGAACTCTACGCAGCGTTGCAAAGCAAGCAGGCGGTGGAGGCGGCCGACTTGCTGGCGCGCGAGGAGCGCCTGAGTGCACGACGTCCGCCGCATGAAACCGAAAGCCAACGCCTCGACGACTGGAAGCTGCGGCTGCAGACCTGGAGTGCCAATCTAGATGCTTGGTTCGCGCGCGTGGACTCCATGTCCAAGGAAGAAGGTCCGGCCTACGACGCTTATCTCGCAGCCTTCTACGAGTACCGAGCGGACCTGTTGCGCTACAACGATGACGTGGAGCTGTGCAGCGCGGCGATCAAGATTTGGAATGCGGCGAACGAACAGCTCTACCAGGACACGCTCGCGCTCGGCGCAGATTCGGCGGCGAAGACCGACGAATGGGTCGCGCAATTGCTTGCCATCGAGGAGTTCATGCTGGAGGAAGGCAAACCGGCGCTCGAGGCGCAGGATCGGGCTTCGAAGAAGCAGCTCGAGTGGGCGGAAGCCGCGGAGAAGTTTGCGGAGCTGGAGCAGGAGCAAGCCGAGGAGTTGGCGGAGCTCGACGGACTGCTGAGCGCGGCCAACGCGATGCTCAGCGTGGTGATCGAGGCGCTCAGTGCGCCGCCGCCGACGGCGGTCAGCATCGCCGCGAGCGCTGCAGAGCCTTATGCACTGCGAACTGCGGAGTCGGCGCAGGCGGTGGCGGTTGCGCCGCCGGCGGCCGGAGCAGCGCCCGCGATCCAGAATCGCATCATGATTCTGCCGCCGGCGGATCCGTCCGTGGATCCAGCCATCGCCAGTGCGGAAAGGATTCGCGCGCAGCTTCAAGCCGAGGCATTGGCGGGCCAGTACGCGCCGGTGACGGAAGTGCCGACGGAGCCGGTGGCTGCAGTCACCGATTCCGGTCGCACGCCCACCGCCTCGCTCGGCCCGGCGCCGGTTTCCACCACTCAGCCCTATGACGACGGCAGCGCCGTCATCGTGCTCGACGAGGAGATGCTCGCGATGGCCTTCGATCCGCGCGTGTTCATCTCCGACCAGGAGTATCAGCGCGCGCTCGAGGTGCAGGCGCGCTACGCCGGGCTGCCGCCGAAGTTGGAAGCGGAGATCGCGCGCCTGCGCATGCAGCGCGAGAAAACCGTCGGTTACTCGGCCGAGTTCGAGGCGGTGCGGGCGGAAATCGCCTGCGGGGCCTTGCGCGATGCGCTCGGTCTCTATTCCGCCGCCTTCAAGTACGCGCGCACTTCGGGCAAGTTGTCGAAGCTGAGCAATCAGCAGAGCGAGACCATCGAGCGCGCTTTCGACTTGATGAAGATGGGTCTGACGCCGGCGCACGTGGAGTTGACGCCGGAGGAGCGCGAGAAGCGCAATCTCGAGTTCAAGACGCTGGAGGAAGGCACGGCGATGCTGGTGGAGGTGATGGCCGCGTCTTCAGGCAACCCGGACGTGGAAGCGATTCTCGGCGGCGCCGGCAATGCGATGAAGAGTTACGGCGAGATCCACCGCTACTGGACGAATCCGGAGCGCGCCAAGCAGCCTGTATGGGAGCAGATCGGCGGAGGCGTGAAGGCCGGACTCGAGGCCTCGGCCAACTTCGTGCCGGTGATTGCCTTCGGCGTGGCCGTCGAAGCGGTCGGCGAGCGCGGGGCGCAGTGGTGGATCACGCGCGATGCGGTCAACAGCCTGTCGGCCTCGCTGCAGTCCACGGACGAAGCGATCATTTATCTGAGCGATCAACTCACGCGCCGTCAGTTGGAGTTGGACAAAGCGGCCGCCACGATCGAGAATTATCAGGCGGTGGACCCCAACCGCCGCAGGGCGTTTCACATTCGTGCTCCGGAGCCTCCGGTGGCGGGGATTCGGTAACGGGGAGGCGGAGTTGAGGACTTTGCCCTGATCTGATTGCCGTGGATGGTCGCGTGGCGCAACCTACTGCACGGTGGAGATCAGCCGAGAGCTTGGGCGCAGATCCAGTCGGTCAAGCAGATCCATCATCCATTTGCTCGCCATGACCTTTCCCCGTTTCGATGGACGCCAATAAACATGGTCGGGCCAGACTTCGTCAACGGACGTCCGAAACGTAGGAGCATGTACCGCCCTCGGTTTCTTGGACAGTGCCGAACCGTTAAAAATTGCTCGACAGAGTGATCAGGCCGTCACTCGAGGCACGACTGTCCATCCGCGGCCTGTAAATTGTGCCAACTACGATCTGTCGCTGTGCAGGAGTCGAGGAATCCCCTTCATACAAGGATGTGCCTTGCACGGCGAGGATCGCATCGGCGAGGCTGACGCGGGGAGCCAGGGCTGCAAAGTTGAGATTCAGCGGACGAGCGCTGCGGACCGATACCGCGGTGGCCGTCGTCTTGGCGCGATACAGATCCGCGCACTCCGCGAACGGCACGAGGCTCGGCGAGAAGATGGCAGGGGCGCACAGCGCAACCGGCGCCGACGCAGTCGAAGTCGTGGCGGGCGCGCTGCCGAGCAGTGCTGTCCCGACCAAGAGCGCGAGGGTCGGGCGCAGCAGGCGCATTGCGTCCTGCGCAACCCGTTTGACTCGCGCTCCTGTGGTTTCCATACCACCGGAAGGCCAATCTGGGCTTCCCCGTGACAGCCCCAGGCACGATTCCTTCAGAGCCGCGCCAAAACAGATCCAGCCGCCTCCTCGAGGCGGCTGGGGCAAGGTGACAAGCGGTAGGCTGGCGCGTCGCTAGCGAATCGGGATCACGGCAGTACGGCGGATCTCGTTGCGGTGGCGAGCCAAGAGCATCCGTACGCGCTTTCGGGCACGCTGGATGGTCCAGAGTTCGGCACGGATCAGATCGGCGAGCTCGGGGTGAGACAGCGCGATCCTGCGAATCGCACCCGCCTGAGCCGGGGTGGAGCGAAGCTCGAGCAGTTGGGCGCGAAGACGGGCGCTCAGGATCTTGGCTTTCAGAGCGTCCATGGACGCTTCCTTGGGTTCGGGTTGACTGGCGTATTCCATACCCCAGAAAAGGGAAACGGCACCAGGCCGTGACAGAGGTTTCCGCTTTCCCATCTAGCCTGTCAGCGGTCGCCCTCGGCCGATTCCTTTCCTCATCCACTCCCATGGTCCCGCTCGTTTCCGACCAGGTTCGCACCCACTTCGACGACTACGTCCGCGCCGGTCCTAAGCCGGCGCTGACGCGATCAGGCCACCAAGGCCTTGGCCCGCTCGATCGCGCGGTGCAGGCGCTGCCGCACGGCGTCAGACTTGAGACCAAGCGCTGTGGCGATCTCGGCGTTCGAGTCCCCGCGGAGGTGCAAGCGCAGCACATCCTGGTCCTCCTTCTTGAGTCGCGTGAGCAGCAAGGTCAGCGTCTCGCTCGCCTCCTGCGCGGCAACGATCGAATCCGGACCGCGCGTTTTCGGGTCAACGGGCGCGTCGGCCGGATCTAGCGCGACGCGCTTGCCTTCGCTGCGCTTGTCTGCCTGATAGGTCCCGTCGCGCTCGCCCGCCTTCCAGAAGATGCGGTTCTTGAGGTAGGCCGCAAACTCGGCGCGGGTGCGAAACTCGACCGCGGCGAGGTCCTGCCAAGTGCCGCCAAGGACGGACTGCACCAGGTCGCCGGTATCGAGGAAGCGGCGCAGGCGGGGTCGCATGGCGGCGTGCCCGGCCCGCATCAGGTCGCCAAGGAAATGCCCGATGAACTCGTCCGCGATGGAGCGATCCACGCCGATAAGCCGGTGGACCTCGGCCAGAACCGCGTCCTCCAGCGAGACCCCGCCGCGGATGCTGGCCTGAATCATGACTTGCAAAGCGGGATCCTCCAGCCGCCGGGCCGACGCCGGTCCGATGGCCTTGCGGGCGTACTCGACGGCGGACGGTGCGCCCTGGGTGCTGTCCTGGGGTGAGGGGGGCGTCATCGTGGTTGCGCCACGAGCGAGTCAAGGCGCTCCTGCAGCGTGGCGCGGTACGGGGAGTTTTCAGGGACTGCCGAGAGCGCGCTCTGGAGCAACTCCGCTGCCTCCGCCTTGCGGTCAGGAAGCTGGGCGACCACCTCAGCTACTAGAAGTAAGGTTGCGATCGTCTCCCCGTGGGCAGCACCGAGCACGCCTCGGCGCCCATCGAGCGCCTCACGCAGGAACGGCTCGGCTTCGGCGTACTTGCTCATGTGAAGATAAAGCGCGCCCAAATTGTTGATGCTACCCAAAGTATCGGGGTGGTCGGAGCCTAGCACGCGGCGGCAACCCTCGATCGCCTCGCAGAAGAATGACTCGGCCTCTGAATACTTGCCCATGGCATCGTAGAGGCTTCCCATGTTGTTGATGCCAGTCAACGTGGACTTGTGTTCTGGACCCAGCACGCGACGGCGACCTTCGAGTGATTCGCGATAGTACGGTTCGGCCTCCGCGTACTTGCCCATGGACTGGAGGAGATACCCCATGTTGTTGATGCTACCCAAGGTATCGAGGTGATCGGATCCCAACACCCGGCGGCAACCCTCGAGCGACTCACGCAAGTACTGCTCGGCTTCTGCATACTTGCCGGTGCGAAGAAGGATGACCCCCATGGCTTTGATGCTACCCAAGGTATCGGGGTGGTCGGCGCCCAGCACCCGGCGGCACCCTTCGTACGATTCGCGAAGATACGACTCTGCCTCCGCGTACCTACCCATGGAAATAAAGTAAGCCCCGACGTCCGTGAGGTTCCGCAGGGTTCTGGGGTGGTCGGAGCCCAGTACTCGGCGGCGGCCTCCGAGTGCCTCGTGAAAGAACGGTTCGGCCTCCGCGTACTTGCCCATGCTCTCAAGGTTGCTTCCCACATTGTCAATGCTGCCTAAGGTATCTGGGTGGTCAGCGCCCAGCACGAGGCGACGACCTTGGAGTGATTCTCGTAATAACGGCTCCGCCTCCTCGTACCTACTCATACAGTCGAGGAGGACTCCCAGATTGTTGATGCTTGCCAATGTCGCTGGATGAGTGGAACCCAACACACGGCGGTGACCTTCCAGCGACTCACGTATGAAAGGCTCAGCCTCCGCGTACTTCCCCAGGGACCCGAGGAGGCTTCCCATGTCGTTGATGCGGCTTAGGGTACTTGGATGGTCCGACCCCAACACTCGACGATGCCCTTCAAGCGACTCACGTATGAAAGGCTCCGCCTCCTCGTAATTGCCCATAGAAAGGAGAAGGCTTCCCATCGCGGCGATGCTGGACAAAGTGCTGATATTGTCGGCATCGCGCACTCGGCGACACCTTTCGAGTACTTCGCGTTGGTACGGCTCAGCCTCTTCGTACTTGCCCATCGCAAGAAGTAATGATGATAGGTTTTGCATACTGTTAATCGTATCGGTATGATCCTCTCCCAACATATCGCGATGACCTATTAGCGATTCTCGAAGGTACGGCTCCGCCTCTTCGTACTGGCCCATTTGCAAGAAAAGCGATCCCATGAAGTTGATACTCGCCAACGTATCTGGGTGATTCACTCCTAAAGATCGCCTTCTAACAGTTAGCACACCAGAAAGCAGCTCGGTTGCCCGCTCATCGCCGAATTCGCCGAGAAGTACGCCGTACTCTTCCTGCGCCTGCAGCAACCGTGGGTCCTCCGGATCGAGATCTCGCTGGTAGATCGCCAAGGATTCCTCGAGTGACTCCCGCGCCGGCTGGATTAACCCCACCTCCTTCTGCACGGTCCCGAGCGCCGCCAGCAGCCGTGCCTTCACCAGCGGCTGATCGTCGAACTTCTTGATTGACTCGCGCGCTGACTTGAAGAAGTGCTCGTCCAGCACTCCCAGCGCCAGATTCGTGAAGTCCGCGCCTGCGACCGAGGATTCCAACCACGCGCGGCTCTGCTCCAGCTCCTCCTCTGTACGGCGCACGCGCTCTCCCGCTTCGCGCGACTTCTCGAACAGCGCCGTGCGGATTCCCCACCCCATGGCCTCTGCATCAATTGCTCCCAACTGCTCCGACTGAAACTCCGCAACGAGATCCAACTCGCGGGCCCGATCCGTCTCCGCCTGCAGTGCCCACGCGAGATTCATCGCCAACGCGCTGATCGCCACGAGCGCCGCCCCAGTCACCGCCCCAGCCGTCGACTTCACCGGATTCCGCGCGCTCCACTTCCAGGCTCGCGCCACCGGACCCGGCGCGCGAGTCAAAATGGCCTCCTTGCGCAGGAAGCGGCGCAACTCGGCCGCCAGGTCCGCCATCGCGGCGTAGCGCTGGCTCGGTCGCTTCTCCATGCACTTGAGACAGATGAGGGCCAATGGGCCCGGCACTTGGCTGCGCACCTTCTGCGGCGGGATCGGATCCTCGAGCAGGATCTTCTGCAGGATCTGCTGCGGGGTGTCGCCCGGAAAGGCCTGCTCCAGCGTCAGCGCCTCGTACAGAGTCGCACCCAGGCTGAAGATGTCCGCACGAGGATCCACCGGGAGCCGCTTTGCGCTCGACTGCTCCGGGCTCAAGTAGGAATAGGTGCCGACCAGATTGCCGTCCACCGTCTGGCCTTGCGTCGCCGCGGGATCCAGATCTTTCACTGCGCCGAAGTCCGCGACCTTCGGGCGCCCTTCCGGCGTCAGGAGAATGTTTCCTGGTTTGATGTCTCGGTGCACGATGCCCGCGCGGTGGACGACGTCCAGCGCCTCGGCGATCTCGACGAACACCTCGGCAACCTTGGAGAAATGATCCTTGGGAAGGCCGGGCAACAACCTGCTCTCCGCCACCCAGTCGCGCACGGTCCGCCCGCCGGGAATCAATTCCTGCGCCAGGTAGGGCGTGCCGGACACCTCGCCAAAGTCGACCACTTGCACGATGCTCGGGTGGTGAAGGCGCTGGCCCACTTTGCCTTCGCGCTGGAAGCGCTGCACCACCTCGTGGCTGTACTGGTGCTGCAGGTGCAGCAACTTGAGGGCTACCCGCTTGCCGTCCGCGCACTCGGCTTCCCACACGCCGCCGAGGCCGCCGCTGCCGAGCTCGCGAACGAGCAAGTACTCCCCGACGCGATTGCCGGCGACGTGGGGCGCGGTGCGGCGACCCGTCCGCTCCGATAGTGAGTGGAACTGCTCGATCAAACGGTCCAGCTCTGCGCGCGAATCCGGTGGCGCCGAGGCGAGCGTGACGGCCCGGTCGGGACGCGCACCGGAGCGCACTTGCTGGACATAATGATCGAAAAGGGAGCGGATCCGGTCGGTAGGTCTCACTGCCATGACGACGGCTGCAGGGAACCGGCAGCCGACCATCAAGATATCGCGCAACGGCGTGGTGGGAGGCGTCCGTTAGACGGAGCTCGCGGCAAGTGCAATAGGGGCGGAGCGGTCTGAAGACCGCTCCACCCTTGCGTCAGTCGAGCGGATTAGGCCAGGCGCCGGGTGTCGGCGGCAGAGAGGCCGGAATTCCAAGTCCCACTCGTTTGCCAGCCAGTGGCGTCCACGGTCAGGGTGTAGTCGTAACCGGAGTCCAACTGCAGGCGCCAGGTCTGGAACTTGCCATGAGCATCCACAACCTTGACGTCCCAGAGACCGGGGGTGATTCCGTAGAGCAGGAAGGAGTCGCCGACCGGCAGAACGCGCGTACCGAGCTGGTCCACGCCCCAGGAGTTGGAGTGCGCCGGGCTCAAGTAGACCTGGTAGATCGCCACGTTCGAGAAGTTCCAGATCGTCAGCGTCGGGTCGCCGCTGGCCGCGAGTGCCTCGGCGGCCCGCGTGGTCGAGGCCAGCATCGGCATCAGCAACATCGCCAGCGCGACGCAGCCCATGCTCTTGCGGCCGAGGAAACCGGGCATCCATGAGGAGCGCCGGGGGGAGAAGACGGAGGTGGTGATGTTCATGCCATAGGAAATGGAGATCCGGCAGGTGCGTGACAACCGACCGCGGATTATTGATGGGGAAGCAGAAACCCGAGGCTGGAAGGCCTCGAGGTGGCGTTGAGAACCTGGGCTCAGGCAGAAGCTCGGTCCGAGCTGGTTCATGGAATGGCTTGCCTGGGTGCGGCTCGCTCAAGGCCGGACTCGCGCACCTTCACTTCGTGACGATTCACCCTTTCGAGGACGGCAACGGCCGCCTCGCGCGCGTCGTCGCGGAGCTGGCGCTCGCGCGCGCGGACGGCGCCGGCGAGCGGTACTTCAGCATGTCGTCGCAGATCGAGGCGGAGCGCAAGGACTACTACGAGCAACTCGAATCCGCGCAACGCGGCGGGCTGGACGTGAGCGCGTGGCTGGCGTGGTTCCTGGGGTGCCTGCGGCGGGCGATTGCGCAGTCCGACGAGCTGCTGGCCGCGGTGTATCGCAAGGCCGAGGTGTGGCGGCGGTTGCAGGGTCGGCCGGTGAATGAACGGCAACGAGTGGTGATGAATCGTTTGCTCGATGGATTCCTCGGGAATCTGACGACTTCCAAGTACGCGGCGCTCGCGAGGTGTTCTACCGATACCGCGCTGCGTGACGTGAGGGAGCTAGTGGCGTGGGGGGTGCTTGTGAGGAACCCGGGTGGCGGGCGGAGCACGAGTTATGGGTTGGTGGGGTGAGACGGAGTCCGGCCTGACCACTCGATTCCGGACCCGAACCGAATGTCACCCAGCCGTGTGTCCACCGAATCGGGGGAGGGTTAAACCGGGGGAAAATCTGTCAAGACGTTGACCTAGCAGGCAATATGAAGAGATGGGCATCACTCAAGCCGGCCTCACCTGTTCATTCCTTTGGTTGACCGCTGTTGCCTTATTGCTGGTCCCACCTGCGGAGGCAAATGAGTTAGATCAATCTCGTGTGATCTACGTGGATCACTCTGCAACAGGGTCGAACACTGGGACCTCTTGGGCAGACGCATACCCGAGCCTTTCTAGTGCGCTCGCTGTCGCAGGAGCCAATGATCAAGTGTGGGTGGCTACAGGGATTTACAAGCCGACGATGGGCAGTAGTCGGGGGGAAAGATTTTTATTAATGAATGGAGCATCATTGTATGGTGGGTTCCTTGGAAATGAAGTCAATCTCGCGCAGCGAGACATACAGGCACACCCTACAGTGCTCAGCGGAGACATAGGGGTCATTGGGTTGGCCTCGGATAATTCATACCAAGTTCTCGAGGTCTTGAACCCTTACGGGGTAGAGACGCAACTAGATGGCCTCGTTTTAAGAGATACGTATGACGGTCCGCCTGCAGTAAGTCACTATTCTCCATACGGTGGCCGAGGAAGTCTCGGAGTGCGCAACTGCACGTTTATCGACAATATCGATACAAACGCATTGCTATCTAGCCACCTGAGCTGGATGAAAGACTGTGCATTCATTAACAATACGGGGGGAGATAGCATCGTTAGCGCCTTCAATGATGACGCCCTGATTCAGGACTGCTTATTTGAAGGCAACGATGCAGCTTACGAGGTGATCCACACTTCCTGTTCTGACATCCAAAGGTGCCAGTTCCTGGGGAACAATGCTTCGGCGTGCGTGCAAACGGGATCGGCCTATACTGGTAACTACAACAGAGTGCATGGCTGTCTGTTTGAAGGCAATAGTGGAGTGGCAGTTAAAACTGATTATCATTATGCAAAAATCCGCATTAGTCACACCGTGTTCCGTGCTAATGGATCAGGGATCAATGTCTTCCGACCCAAAGAGTTGGAGATCGATCGATGCGTCTTCTCGGAGAATGGCGTTGGAGTGAGCGCCCACGCGATTGAGAGGGGCATGATCTCCAACTCTCTTTTCGAGAAGAACGAAACTGGGGCAAACCTCTCCGTTGTTTGGGAAATGAAGCGATCCATGTTCATCAACAATACTGTGGTTTGGAATGGCCACAACTCATCATCTCTTCATAGAGGGGGATTGGTCGTCAATGGTCCTCTTTATGTTGTGAATACGATTCTCTATCACAATGAAGGACCATACTCCCGCGAGTTGAATCAAGTGCGATTCGTTACAGGCTTTTCACTCATAGACTACTGCTGTATTGATGGATACCAATTGACACCTGGCGTCGGCCACACTGCGGAGAATCCAAGGTTTGTTAACCAGGTGCGGAACAACTATCATCTAAGGTTTGACTCTCCACTGCTTGACCAGGGACACCCGGGTACGGTGAGACTTCTCGGGGGCAACAATTTGGATATCGATGGACAGTTGCGTCGGCATGGCCCAAGGGCGGACATCGGTATGGACGAACGACTCTGGTGATGCGTTAGCCTCGAGCATTGCGATCAGGCAACTTTTACTGACTGCCGAGTGCATCATCGCCGCTGAGGAAGGGAATCGAACGGGGATGAAAGTACGCGGATAGAGTGAAGTACGATGGCATGGGAAGCGCAAGGTGCTCGGGCGGATGCAGGCGCTCGGCTTCGAGCTGCGCACGGAAGCAAGCCTGACCGCTCTTGAGCGCGAGATCCTCACCACTAGCGCGATCGAGGGCGAGCGGCTCGATGCTGCCGAAGTGCGCTCCTCGCTCGCGCGCCGGCTCGGTCTGGATGCCGCCCGCCGCCTCGACCACGAAGTGGCCAGCTTCCTGACCTGGTTCGAGCGCCACAGCAACTGCGATCCCCTCCTCAAGGCCGGCATCGCGCACCTTCACTTCGTGACGATTCACCCCTTCGAGGACGGCAACGGCCGCATCGCGCGCGCCGTCGCGGAGCTGGCGCTTGCGCGCGCGGACGGCGCCGGCGAGCGGTACTTCAGCATGTCGTCGCAGATCGAGGCGGAGCGCAAGGACTACTACGAGCAACTCGAATCCGCGCAGCGCGGCGGGCTGGACGTGACCGCGTGGCTGGCGTGGTTCCTGGGTTGCTTGCAGCGGGCGGTTGCGCAGTCCGACGCGCTGCTGGCCGCGGTCTATCGCAAGGCCGAGGTCTGGCGGCGGTTGCAAGGTCGGCCGGTGAATGAACGGCAACGGGTGGTGGTGAGTCGTTTACTTGATGGATTCCTCAGGCATTTGACGACCGCCAAGTACGCGACGCTCGCGAAGTGTTCCACCGATACGGCGCTGCGCGACGTGCGGGAGTTGGTGGAGTGGGGGGTGCTGGTGAGGAATCCTGGTGGTGGGCGGAGCACGAGTTATGGGTTGGGGGGGCGGTGAGGCCAACCCCGCAAACGCATGTCCGCAGTGGTTCACGATGCATTCGCTAGCATGGGTGCAAAGAGCGAACAGTGACTTCGTCACCTCATCTCCGAGAGACCCTGGAACAGCTTGGCTGGCGAATCACGCTCGTCCAGAACGGCTGGTGGCGCTGCCTGATCGAAGAGGGCGGCGCATCCTGGTCCGGCGAGTCGGCCACCGAGCAGGGTGCGATCGAGGCGGCCTTCGCGCGGATGGTGCCCAGCGCTTTGGCCCGCCGCGAATTGCTTGCGGGTTGGTCGGAATCCTTGACTGCGCTCCCTCCGGAGCCGGAGCCCGTGGCGTCCGCTGGAGAACCGGAGCGATTCGAGGAGCCGCAGCAGGCAGAGCCTGGTCCCGTCGCCGAAGAACCGCAATCGAACTCAGAACCCATTCCCGCCGAAGCCGCCGAAGCCGCCGAGGCGCCCACGCGTCCAGCCCCGCCACGCCTGGACCTCGCCGAAGCGCTCGATTCCCTGGCCCAGCAGAAAACCGAGCTGCACGAAGCCTTCGCCGAGCTCGGCGAACTGGCTCCAAGCCGAATCCGCCTGGTGTTCCTGCTTTGGGTCGCACGCATGCGTGCCGTGGAGCAAGCCTGCCCGGGCGAGTCCGCCGTCCACGCAGCGGGGCACGCAATCGCCAACCTGATCCAGGAGCAGGCCTTCGCCCTGTGGCCGGGGCAGGTTCCGGCGCTGCAGTTGAGCGCGCGCCCGCGCGATTGCCGGTGGTCGGTGTATCCCGAGGGCGAGGGTCCGGATCTCCTCCACTGGAGCGACGTCGGCGACGCCGCGAGCGCCGCGCTGTCGCAACTCGATGCCGAACCGGGACGTGACGCCGATGGTTGGGCGGACACCCTTTCGCTGACGCCGCGCCCGACCGACCCGAATGGCATTCTCGTCGAAATCTGCAGGCGAATGGATCACTTCGCGAGCATGTGGAGCGACGACGAGCGTAGGGTGCCGTCGGAGCAGGATCTGCGCGACGAAGACCTCTGCGCCGCACTTCGGGACATCGCGCAACGCGCTCGCTGGCTACGCGGTGGAGTCAGCGATGCTCGAGCATGGTCGGGATTGATCGGGCATCTCCGCAGGATCGCTGACCGCTGCCGTCGCGATCTCCCGGAGCTATCGCGCCTCTTGGATGAGGCATACCGCCCGCAAGCCGGCACATGGGCGAAGCAACTCGGCCAGGATCCAGAAGCGAAGCGGCGCAAGCGTGCCCGGCGCGCCTTGCTGCAGGCGCGGCCGGGCAAGGAGGTCGAGCCCGAGGTCCTCCGGGCCTGGCTTCTGGAGGCGTTCGAAATCTTCACCAATCCGGATCTCGCCGCCTTGCTCCGCCGGCTGGCTGATCAGGTCAAGGCGATCGAGGACACCGACATGCCGGACCGGCGGCGTCGGCAGCGGCTCACGAAGTTGCAGACCTTGATGGGCGAGACCCAGGACGAGGTGCTGCAAGCGGCCCTCGAGGCCGAGGCGAGTGCCGCGGATCGCAGAGTGGACGGGGCACCGCCCGCCGCCAGCGCCCCGAATCCGATCGAGGAACTCCGGCAGCGCGTGCTCCCCGTGACCCGCGGCAAGCGCTTGCTCTTCGTGAGCAACCGACCGGACCCGCACCTCGAGGCGGACATCCGTACTTCCCTCGAACCCGCCACATTGGACTGGTGCGTCGCCGAGAACAAGCGCGTGGACTCCGCTGCCGAGGCGATCGGACGAGGGTCCTACGACATGGTCCTCTGCGCCACGGGTTTTCTCGATCACGGCACGGACAAGACCCTGCGCACCGCCTGCCGGAATGCCGGCGGGGTGCCGTGCCTGCGCGTGTACAAAGGCCGCACCTTGGCCTGCCTCCGGGCGATCGAGCGCGACCTTGGGTTGCGCCGGGAGATCATGCTGAGCCTGGGCACCTGAGGGCGACTCCGAGTACGCTGGCTTCATGGACCTGATCCGCCTTGCCAGCCTGCTGCTAGCCCTGGTCTTGGCGCCGGCTTGTGCCGATGGCTCGCCGGAACTTGGTAAAGCAACTGCGGAATCGGATTCCCGGTTGGCGATCCCGCCGCCGCCTCCGATTCCCGCTTTCGCTCCGCCCGATCTCGCGCCGGGTTCAATGAGCATCGTGATCGTGCTGCACGGCGAGCCCGACGCCGAGGTGCTCGCGCAAAGTCGCGGCCGATTGATTCTCAACACCAACGATACGCGCGTCGAGGTCGAAGCCGAGTCCGGTGACACCCAGCGCAGCCTGCTCGAGAAGGCCGCGCGGAAATTCCTCGCCGACGGTTGGATCCTGCACCTCGAGGACGGCGATTCCCCGCGCCTCTTTTTGCACCTGCGCCCAGGTGCCGTCAATCTCTCCGTGCAGGTCGCCAGTCAGGTGCCGGGCGTGGGGGTGAGTTGGAGCTTGGGCTAAAGCCGGTTTGGCTCGAATGAGGGCCAGTTATAGCGAAATATAAGGGGTTATAGCCGGTTGAGGCTATACATCCCTGGGAAGGGAGAGTCGGGATGCTCGCAGAGATTCACCTTCGGCGCTGCTTCGCCTGCCAAGCCTTTGCGTTGGGCAATGCGGCGAACACGCCAAAATCAAAACGCGAGAGCGGGTGCAGGGTTTCGCGAAGTTTCGACACCGCTCTGGAGTGCTTGCCGAGTCGTTCGCCGAGCGCGCCCAGCATCGCGCGCACGCGCGGCGGCTCCAGCTTGGCGATGCTGCACAGGCGCAGATATCGACCGGATTCCGACAGCAGGCCGAGTGTCCGGCGGATGGTCGCCTCCGGAGGCAGTTCGCCCGTTCGCCCGGCTCGGCGCAGGAAATCCAGGAGCGCCGCGTCCGTGTCCGAGAGATTTGCCCACGTGTGCGGCCGACGAGTGTGGATCACCGCGTCGGGTCCGATCAGTTTGCGGGGCAGGCTGCTGGCGGTGGTCGCCAGCTCGCCGCGCGCCGGCGTCTGCGTGGTGAAGCCGAGCAGATTGGCCGCAGCAATGCCGGCCGGAAACATCGGCTTCCAGCAGCCCGCAAGCCGTTGCAGGGATGCCGGGTTCGGTCGGCTCATGCCGAAGGCGGTCGGACGGCACCGGTAGTAGATGCCCTTGCTCAGGCGTTCGATCTGGCCCGCCCGAGCCAGACGCGAAAGCGCCTGGGCGACCGCCGTGAAGGGCAGATCGCGGAAGTCTTCCAGGCGCCACAGGCTCTCGCCGCCTCGTTCGATGCGGGTTCGGACGGCGCCAGCGACGCGCGGTGACGAGGCTTGCAAGCTCGAGCTGGCCATGCCTCGATCATCGGATGGGTCTTCCTGTATGTCAAGTATAATTGCTATAAAACATGACATTCCGGAGGCCTGAAATCTGCCATGCTGTTCCCCATTCCCGATCCTCCATCCATGGCGACCCACACCCCCGGCAAGCTCGCGGCTCGACTGCGCATCGCGCGCGAGGCCTTCGACCTGACGCCGGCGCGGGTGGCCGAGCACCTCGGATTCGCTCCCGACGCGATCGTCCAGTTCGAGCGCGGGGAGCGTCGGCCTTCCGATGCGGAGCTGTCCCGGATGAGCGAACTCTATGGTCGAGACCCGAACGATTTCTTCGCCGAGATTTTTGATTCACTAATCCCGCTGCCGCCGCTGCCGAGCAAGCTGTCGGATGCCGTCCGCCAAGCGGAGATCGCCGCCGTGCGCGATCGCCTGCGGCTCGGTCTCGGCAACGAGCCGCTGACCAACCTCCTGGAGCTGCTCGAAGGCCAAGGCGTGTGCGCCTCCGTCATCCCACTCCCGAGGGGTGTGGACTGCATCACCGAGATTGTGGAGGAGCTTCCCCCTTTGTTGCAGGTGGACGCGCGCGGGACGGAGGCGCGGCAGCGATTCCGCCTGGCACACGGGTACGGGCATCTCCTGATGGACGGGGACGAACTCTTGCACATGTGTGGGCTCGAGGACCAACAGGAACTGCGCGAGCGACGCGCGAACGCTTTCGCCGCCGCGCTGCTGATGCCCGCGAAGGGCGTCGAGGCGTTCATGACGGGAATGGGGAAGCCACTTTCCAGCGGTGAATCGGCGATCGTGGCGGAGGACGTCGTGCGCATGGCGACGCACTTTCAGGTGAGTCCGGATGCGGCGTTGTCGCGCTTGGCTGGCCTTTCGTTCGTGACGCCCGCGGAGGAGGGGGCGCTGCGGGTGATTGTCGAGGAACCGGACGAGCCGCATGAGCCGTATCACCCGGTGCGCCCGCGTGTGATCAGAGCGTTCGTCGAGGCGGTGCGGGAGGGGAGGTTGAGCCACCAAGGGATTCGAAACTTGCTCCGGGAGATGAGAATCCCCGAGGTGGAATTCATGGATGCCGCGGAGGCAGCGGGTCTGCACTTGCCGGAGGTGGACGCGCGGGATCCGGAGGGCTGGTGGGGGTGATGGAGCGGGGGTGCGGGTGGGCGGCTGACCCGGGAGAAAGGTGGACTTGCTTGGCCGAACTACGAGTGGACTTCATACCCCGGTCTGTGACATGTGTGTCGCGCGCTTCGTGTCTACGGCTTGCCATCATGAAAGGAGTCCGATCCGCCATGAGGACTACGGATGCAGAGGCATGCGGGTATTGAGCAATGTCCCATCCGACCAAGTCGGCCACTCGCTCCGACATGACGCCGTATACTTGATCTACCCATCTGGGCGACATGAAGCACCATCCGCAGGACGGCGCGTCGGCATTGAAGCCGGAGGACTTTCTCGGTCCACTCAACGCTGTTGAGAGCAAGTTCGCTCCGAGGCAGATTTTCTTCGCCGGCGATTGCGACCTCTTTCAGGCGGGGCCGCGCGTCTCGCTGGTCGGATCCCGGAGGGCGAGCGCACAGGGTCTCCAAGACGCTCGGCGGTTGGCACAAGCATTGGTTGAGAATGGGGCGGTCATCGTCAGCGGACTCGCCGAGGGCATTGATACAGCCGCCCATCTTGCGGCCATGGAGGCCGACGGCAAGACCATCGCAGTATTGGGTACCCCATTGGAGAAGTGCTATCCGAGAGTGAATCAGCCGTTGCAAGAGCGCATCATGCTCGAGCACCTGGCCTTGTCCCAATTTCCTCCGGGTATGCCGGTGCAGAAGGGAAACTTTCCGATGCGTAACCGCACGATGGCCTTGATGTCCAACGCAACCGTGATCGTGGAAGCTGCGGAAGGAAGCGGATCTCTTCATCAGGGCTGGGAGGCGTTGCGCTTGGGGAGAGCCTTGTTCTTTGCGGAGCGCATGGCGAGAGATCCGAGCCTGTCCTGGCCGGCGAAGTTCGTCGAGTATGGCGCGATCCCGTTGAACATGGGGCAGATTGAGGATCTCCTCTACGTGCTACCTTCATCTGGGGCGAGGCTGCACTTTGACGCTGCTATCTAAAATCGAGTTCGGTTCCTTCCTCTCGTACACGCCGCGCCCGCAAGGCGAGTCCGATACGCAACAGAGGTCCAAAACTTTCACAATTTCGCTCAAGGAAGACCGACTCGTAGGTAGCCCGCCATCCCCACTTTCCACGAATTTGGCGCGCATCCTTGCAGATGCCATGTCAGCACTGGGGCTCGGTCAAACCGCTGAGCTTCTCTCTCGCAGGATCGCGTTGCCTAAATCCGCGACCGCCGAGGCGAAGCGACGATCAACTGCTGAAGCACATTTCCAGAGTTTGGATGTGGATGCAAGGCTCAATCAGTTTGAGAGGATCGTCCTTGTGGATGACGTGATCACTCGAGGTGCGACTGCGCTCGGTGCCGCTTCGAGGTTGCACCACGCCTATCCGCAAGCCGACATTCGAGCATTTGCGATGATTCGCACCATCAGCGATCCAGCGGAGTTCAGGGCACTCAAGGACCCGTGTATTGGGTCAATCCAACTGCGCGCCGATGGTCAGACAACCAGGCGGCCTTGAGCGCGAGGAAGCGGCGGGAACTCTTCGTTCCAGCATCGAGAGGGCGCTCCTGAAGGAACGGCAACGCTCCCTCAAGGAAGAGTCAGACAGATCCGGCATCCATTTGCTCAGCGATCAACTCGGCAGTCTCCAAGCTGCGGCCGTCGCCGTTCATCAACAAGTCCGCGTAGATGAGCGGGAGGGGCACCATCCCATTCGCGCTTCCTGGCTCGAATTGCCAGAAGCGTTTCAAGACCTCCAATCGCCCTTGAGGATCCGGCCTCAGTTTCCAGGTCGTGAGCAACTCGTGATCAAATGAGTCTCCATAGAGCGTCCAGGTTCCCGGCCGCAGATAACCCGTCAAGCGCTTCGCCGCCATTTCGCTGCCCCAGAGCATTCCGTACCGACTCGGGTCCACGCGCTCGAAGACTTGCTCATCCGCCGGCTCGAATCGCCCGAGCGAAATGCTCGCGCGCAGCGACCGCGGATAGGCCTCCGCCCACTGTTGCAACAGGCGCTTCCTCCGCGCCAGGCGTCGCTTGCCTTCCAGTTTGAACACGTATCCCAAGGCAGTGAGATCGTTCATCACGTGCCCGACGCTCCCGTGCGCCACCCCAGTGCGCGTCGCAAGCTCTCGATAAGGCAAGTTGCACCATTCCGGATGACAGAGCATCGCAAAGACGACGCGCAGCCCCGTCCCCTGGAACGCCCTTCTTCCGGTGGCGGGCTGCTTGAAGCCGCCGTCACGCCGACGGCCGCTGACCCAGATCATGAGCGGCGGATCCTGCAGCCAAGCGTTGCCCGCCACGTCCAGGTAGGAGATTCCCTGCTCCCGCAGGCGTTCCGCGAGGGGCGGGGAGACGTAGTCGGCGATCAGGACGGTCCGCTCGTGCTTGCGCGATTTGACCCGATGGACGACGGCTCCCAGGTTGTTCGGGCGTAAACCGATTTTCAACTCGACGGCGTACTCCCTCGTCGTCCCGTCGAGGGCGATCTGCATGGCGGCCTCTGGGCCCGCTCCTTCCTGGCGTGGGCTCCAGGAAACGGCAGGCGTGATGGATAGGTAGGAGCCAAGCAGCTCCGCTGCCTGCTCGAGCATCAGATTCTCGCCAGAGTTCTTGGAGATCTTGTCCACTGATCACTTATCGTCCATGAATCGTGGACAGATGTCAATTATTGGACAAACCTCCTGTCAGGCTCTGCGGCGAATCTGCGCAGCGATCGCAGCAAATTGTGCGGCGAATAGCCGATATAATCACCGCAGAACGTGCGGCGAATGACCTACATCCACGAACTCTCCGGCTGGCCGGCGCTGTCGTGGCAGCCCGCCCTCCTGGCACCGGCTCTGGCCGAAACCAGGCTCGACCTCGGCCGGCTGCTGGGGCGGATGGAAGCCCTCGGCCCCGAGCTCCGCGCGGAAGCCAGCCTGAACGCCCTTGAGCGCGAGATCCTCACCACCAGCGCGATCGAGGGGGAGCGGCTCGATGCCGCCGAAGTGCGCTCCTCGCTCGCGCGCCGGCTCGGCCTGGACGCCGCCGACCTCCCGCCTGCCAGCCGCGCGGTGGAGGGCATCGTCGAGATCATGCTCGACGCCACGCGGAACTTCCGCGCGCCGCTGACGGTGGAGCGGCTGTGCGCGTGGCACGCGGCGCTGTTCCCGATCGGGCGCGAGCGCGTGCACTTCGAAACTCCCGCCGCCGCACGCCTCGACCACGAAATCGCGCGCTTCCTGACCTGGTTCGAGCACCACGGCAACTGCGATCCCATCCTCAAGGCCGGACTTGCGCACTTTCACTTCGTGACGATTCACCCTTTCGAGGACGGCAACGGCCGCATCGCGCGCGCCGTCGCGGAGCTGGCGCTCGCGCGCGCGGACGGCGCCGGCGAGCGGTACTTCAGCATGTCGTC
>CXWK01002954.1_pt1 | contig 66599 bp, 62 predicted proteins | sample 590851 | NCBI WGS metagenome assembly CXWK01 (sample SAMEA3498364, study PRJEB10139) | wastewater metagenome | biome: wastewater treatment plant; material: activated sludge | place: Denmark | collected 2014-08-01 | reverse complement strand
ACGCTGTCCTCGTCGACGGTGGCGAGCATGCCGGGTAGCGAACCGGCAAAGTCCAATTCGCGAACCAGGCCATCGGAGAACACCAGCCGAAGCACTCGGCCACCGAGGTACTCCACATTGGTGACTCGGGCTGGACGGCTCATGGGGCCAACCTGCTGGGCATCACTCTCCATGCTCTCTCACGCGCAGTCGGGAGTTGTTCATTGGCGGCAGATCCTCCCGAGCGACCTGACGAACGAGTCCTTGTGATCGGGCCATCCCGGTCACGACTGCTACTGGAAATTGTCTGTATCCCGTCCGATACTGAACACCGATTGATCCACTCCATGAAGCTGAGGCCGAGCACACGGGCCGATTTCTATGACCACAGCTCTACCCGAAACGACGCCACGGAACGCCCCGAGGCCAACACCCGAGACCCCCCTGTACCCCTACGGCGACTACCTGGCGGATGCCGATGGCTATCTCTACAAGCCAACTGGCGAGCCCGACATTCTCGATGGGCAACACGCGACCATTCAGGTGATCGAGGCTGAGGCTGACGAGTATGAACGAGGCAACTTTCGTCGAGCCGCGGATCGGGCCGAGTAGCGCCGAACAGCGCTGGGCCACCTACCTACGGAGCGCCGGGGCTGGCTGGCCTGCGTTGGGCGATGTACTTCTGTTTCTCGACCGCGTCGCAGGCAACGGTGCCGTTCAGCCGACGCACGTAGAACTCGGTGAGTTGCTCCTTGGGGCCGCCGGGCTTGTGTTTGATGACGGTGGCGTCGACGGGGAACCCGGAGGGGTCTACTTGTACCCGGCAGATGTCGTGTCCGTCGACGTGGTGCGTCTGTGCCCGCACGTTGATGGCGGCGGCGTCGCCCATCGAGGTGGAGATGATGTTGGACAGGTGCTGTTGGAACCAGTCCCGTGGGTCCTGGTCCTGCTTGGACCTGCTGGTGTAGTCGCTGTCGAGAGTGGGTCAGCTCCACCTCGGGTTCGACCGCCACCGAACCGTCGGCCTTCACGAACGCAGCCAGGGCGTTGTGGTGGCAGTCACGGAAGCAGAAACGTGTGCTGATCTCGCAGGATCGTCAGGCCGCGGTCGAAAGTGGCGACTTTCGTGCCTCGGCTGCGTCGAGGAGCAGCGCGTCAGTCGTCGAGGGCATCCGCTACGTCATCGGAACTCACGCGGTAGCCAAGTTGGACCACGCCCAGGCCGGTCAGGGCGTCGCGCTCAACCGGCGGCATGGGCCGGAGCGATTTGCGAAGTGCCTCGTTAACGAGCGAATTCAGCGACACGCGGCAACGACGAGCTTCGGCCTGGGCTTCGGCATGAAGCTCAGGATCGAGATCGACGGTCGTTCGCATCACGGTGCATCATATGGCGTCAATTACCATCGACGAGGCTCTTTTTGGGCCGAGCAGGGCGTCGCAATGCTGTGGAACAGGAGTTCAACCGCTGATCGGTCAGGGTGTGTCGGGGGTGGCGGGCCAGCGTTGGGCGATGTACTTCTGCTTCTCGACCACGTCGAGGGCAACCGTGCCGTTCAGGCGACGCACGAAGAACTCGGTGAGCTGCTCCTTGGGGCCGTCGGGCTTCTGCTTGATGACGGTGGCGTCGACGGGGAACCCGGAGGGGTCCACCTGCACACGGCAGATGTCGTGGCCGTCGACGTGGTGAATCTGTGCCCGCAGGTTGGTTGCCGCTGCGTCGCCCATCGAGGTGGAGATGATGTTGGACAGGTGCTGTTGGAACCAGTCCCGCGGGTCCTGGTCCTGCTTGGACCGGCTGGCGTAGTCGCTGCCCAGTCCGTGAATGGTGCCGTCATCGGACACGCCGATCAGCAGCGTCCCGCCCTCCCGTCCGTTCATGAACGCGGCGATCGTCTTCAACGAGGCGCCTTCCAACGGCTTGAACGTCTCGCCGGAGTCCTCATGAGTGCGCAGGGTGGCCTTGTACTCCAGGAAGCTCGACTCGCGGTCGGACCCCAGCAGCTCGGCCACGTCGCAGTGTTCCTGGTGGGCCACCTTGGCCTTGCCCTGAATGAACGGCAGGTACGCCTTCAGCACTTCGCCCTGAAGTTCGGGGTTGTCGATGTAGGCCAGCGCCATGTCCTCGGAGGTGCCCAGCTGGTCGAGTACGCCGCTCTGGAACTCCTTGGCCAGGATCAGCCCGAAGTTCTCCGGCGAGTTGGCCGCCGCCTGTTGTTGGATGTCGCTTCGTTCGGTCAGCTTCTCGGCGACGGTGTCGTAGAACACCCGGTCGCGTGGGTCCCAGTTGGTGCCGAATCGTTCGTTCAACATGGCGATGATGTTGGACAGCGGCTCGGGTTCGGGCTCGTGCATTTTGCCGGTGCCGCCGAAGATCGACACCACCTCGCCAACGGTGCCGTCCAGGGTGACCGACCCTTCGAAGCTCTGCTCCAGCTTCAGGTGGGTCAGCTCCACGTCGGGGTGCACGGCCACCGACCCGTCGGCCTTCACGAATGCGGCGAGGGCCTTGCAGTACAGGTAGTCACGTTCCAGCTTGGTGTCGGTGAAGGCCACCACCTGCGACAGAAACGCATAGGTGCGCACGAAGCGACCCAGGTCGTCGCGGAACCGCTCCTGTTCGTCCTCGTCCAGATTGTGGTTGAACCGGTCGATCGCGGGCGCCAGCGCGGAGTGCACCCGATGGGTCTCCGCCTTGCCTTTGGTCAGCAGCAGCTCGACGGTGCGCTCGATCTCGTCGGGCCACAGCACCCCAAACTCGTCCAGCGCGTGACGGGTGTCGTAGAGCAGGTTGGGGTCGGTGGGCGGCGCCACCGTCTCGCCGTACCAGGGCTCGAACGCCGCCCGGATGTCGTCGGCGTCGTTGCGGAAGTCCAGCACGAAGGTGCCCTCTTTGCGCACCCCATCGCGGTCGTAGGTGCGGTTGAGGCGCGACAGCGTCTGCACGGCTGCCAGCCCGTTCAGCGGCTTGTCGACGTACATCGCATACAGCTTCGGCTGGTCAAACCCGGTCTGGTACTTCTCGGCCACCACCAGGATCTGCCAGTCGTCGCCGTCGAACTCGGTGGGGGTCTGGCTGTCGGGGAACCCGTTCATCGACGACTCGGTCTCGGTGCCACCGTCCAGGTCCAACGTGCCCGAGAACGCCACCAGCACCCCAACGTCCCTATAGCCCTTGTCGTTGACGTACTTGCGCAGCGCCTGCACGTAACGGGCGGCGTGTTCCCGCGACGAGCACACCACCATGGCCTTGGCCATGCCAGCGATCCGGTGGGCGACGTTCTCCCGGAAGTGCTCGACGATCACCTCGGCCTTCTGGGCCAGCGTGTGCTCGTGCAGCGCCACAAACTTGGCGATGGCCGCCCTGGCCTTGCCCGGGTCGTACTCGGGGTCCTCGGGCGTGGTGTTCTCGATGTTCCAGTAGGTCTCGTAGGTGACGTAGCTGGCCAGCACGTCGAGGATGAACCCTTCTTCGATCGCCTGACGCATCGAGTAGAGGTGAAATGGCACGTGGCGCCCCAGCCCGTGGTCCATGCGCCCGAACAGCTCCAGCGTGCGGGCCTTCGGCGTGGCGGTGAACGCAAAGAACGACAGGTTGGGCTGCGAACCCCGAGCGGCAGCGGCCGCTGCCAGCGCGTCCTCGGCCGGGTTGGGCGGTTCGTCCGGCGCCGCGGCGCCGTCGGACGACCCCAGCACTTCCTTCAGCTTCGTCGCCGACTCGCCGGTTTGGCTGCTGTGGGCCTCGTCCACGATCACCGCGTAGGTCCGGTCGGGCAGCGAGTCGATCTTGTCGGTGACGTACGGGAACTTCTGCAGCGTCGTGATGATGATGCGGGCCTGCTGGCCGGTGAGCGCCTCGGCCAACTGGGTGGAGTCCTCGTCGATCCGCTGCACCACACCGTGGACGTGTTCGAACTGGTAGATCGTGTCCTGAAGCTGCTGGTCGAGCACCCGGCGGTCGGTGATCACCACCACCTTGTCGAACACCTTCTTGTCGGCCTCGTTGTGCAGCGACGACAGCCGATGCGCCAGCCAGGCGATCGTGTTGGATTTGCCTGACCCGGCCGAGTGTTGAACCAGATAATCGTCGCCCGCACCGTTCTCGCGGGCGGCGGCGGTCATCGCCAGCACGGCATCCCACTGGTGGAAGCGGGGGAAGATCGTGGTCGGCGCCTGCTTCGAGCCCTTGGGTGCCGGTTCGGTGTGGACGAAGCGGTTCAGCAGGTCCAGCCAGGCGTCGCGTTGCCACACCCGTTCCCACAGGTAGGCGGTGCGGTGGCCGTTGGGGTTGGCCGGATTGCCCGCACCCAGCTCGTGGCCTCGGTTGAACGGCAAGAAGCGGGTGGACTTGCCCGCCAGACGGGTGGTCATCGCCGCCTGTTCGGTATCGACGGCGAAGTGCACCACCGCCCGCTTCAGCAGCGTGTTCTTGGGGTCGCGGTCGGTGCGGTACTGCTCAATGGCTTGGGCCACCGTCTGCCCGGTGAGGCCGTTCTTCAGCTCGGCGGTGGCCACCGGCACCCCGTTAACAAACAGGCACAGGTCCAGCGTTTTGGTGGAGATGGGGTCGTAGGGCAGTTGCCGGGTGACGGTCAGCCGGTTCTTGCCGTACCGCTCGATCAGTTCGGGCGACAGGCCCGATGCGGGCCGGAAGAACGCCAGCCGGATGGTCTGGCCCAGGTCGACCACCCCGTGGCGCAGCACGTCCACCGTGCCTCGGGCATCCATCGCTTTGGCCAGCCGGTCGGCGAAGCCCTTCTGGGCCTTGGTGATGTCGCCGCCGTAGAGCGTGACCAGCTTGTCCCACTCGGCGCTCTGAGTGGCGCCGATGAATCGAAACAGCTCGGCGGTGTCCAAAGCCCGGATCGTGTCGAAGTCCGGCTGCGGGTCCTTCGGGTTGCCAATCTTGACGGCGTCGTACCCGCCTGAGCCGACCAGCCAGTCGCAGATGAACTGCTCGAACGCCGCTTCGTCCAAGTTGCTCATGCGGCAACCCCCGGGATCTCCAGCTCCCCGGTCACAGCGGCGGTGATCAACACCTGCCGCCGCTCTGCCAGTAGGTCCAGTTGTGCAGACAAGCACTGTTGCATGGATGTGAGGCGCCCGCACTCCCGATCCAGGTCTGTCACGGCTGCACGCTGTTCCATTAACGTAGGAACAGCAACTGGTAGCTCCCGCAATGCCCCGACGTTGAAATGGGCCTGGATTGTCCCAACCGAGTGCTCGGCAACGTGCTTGATGGTCCAGTCCGAATTCAGGACGTACTCCAGGTACTTGGAATCCATCTGCTTGGATGGGCGAATTAGCAGCAGGTCAATGCAGTTTGCGCCGTCCAGGTCCCTTGGAACTACTGCGGCTGCGCCAGCCTGCCCCGTCCGGACCACCACAACGTCACCTGTTCGGATAGTCGACTTGCGGTTTGCTGCGTGTCCTTCGTCGCTGAGGAAAACACAGTCGGTCATATCAATGCTGCCAGGGCCCACGTTCACACCTCGCAAGGCTGGAACACCGTCGTCCACGTACCACTTCGCTGGCGTGATGACGATGCCTACTGTCACTTCACGAACAGCGTGCTTGAGCGGCAACGCACCCCGCTCGGCAACGAACGCTCGAATGCGGTGCTCAACCAAGCCAGACTGTCGCTCCTCAAGCGCTTCGATCATGCGGCGCTTCTTGGTGATGAGGGCGTCGATGCGGGCGGTCTCGGCGCCGAGGTAGTCGGCAATCGCCCGCTGCTCCGACAGCGGAGGTAAATGGACCGGCAGCGCTCGGAGCAGATCGTTGTCGATCTCGAACTGGTTGGGGCGAACTCCTCGGGAGAGCCTGCGCAGCTCGGCCGTGTAGATGGGCGAACGGAGCAGGTGGTTGAGGAACCGAGGGTCGTTGTCATGGTGCGGCTGGAAGCAGATGTAGTGGCCTGAAACGATGCCGCGATAGGTCGAGATTCCGACGGAACCTTGCCAGGCCTTCATTCGGTTGAGGATGAGCCAGCCGTGGTCGACGAGCTGGTAGATGTTGCGGTTCTCCGCAGTCTTGTTGAAGTTGTCCTCGCGGGAGTCCGTCTGGATGACCCCGTGGTCGCGGTAGACGCTGAGCATCCGTTCGTGAGGGTGCCCTACGTCCTTCACTCGCGTGAAGAGCGACCAGAGGGGCGCCGTCTCCCAGCCTTCGGGCCATGCCACATCATTGAGGGTCACTCCGTGACCTCGGCGAGGAGGTCTTGGATCTCCGCCTCCAATTGCTTGATCTCGGCGTCGATCTCATCCAACGGACGGGGCGGGGTGTAGGTATAGAAGTGCCGGGTGAGGGGGATCTCGTAGCCGATCTTGGTCTTGTCGTGATCCACCCAGGCGTCGGGCACATATGGCAACACTTCGGCGGTCATGTAGTCGTCGATGGCGCTGCGGTACTCGATGGTCTCCAGCCGGGCGTCGACGTCGGACTCGTAGGTGACCGGCACGGCGGGCAGCGGCACGTTCTCGTTGTCGCGCAGGTCGGGGTCGGGCAACACGTTGCCCTTCTTGTCGGTCACCGGGTCGGCGTCGGGGTCGCGGATGGCGAACGCGTCGACGATGGCGTCTACCAGCGGCTTCTTGGCGTCGACGTCGGCGCGCCTCAACGCTGTCTTGGCCAGGTCGCGCAGCGCCTCGTCGGTCTCGTGGGTGCCGACGCTGTGGCCCAGATCGGCGATGATCGAGTTCTGGTCGTTGTCGGTGAGCTTGGCGAATTTCTTGTCGGCCCGCAGCGCCTCGACGCCCTCGTCGGTCACCTCCCAGCGCAGGCGCAGCGGCCGCTCCACCGTGATGCGCAGAAAGCCGAACGCCTCGTTGGGGAACACCTTGACGCTGGGCTCGCCGTCGCCGCCATCGGTCTCGGTGAACTCGCCGTAGGCACGGACGATGTCGGCGATCTGGTCGTCGCTCACCTGCTTGCGCTTCTCACCCAGGCTCTTGCGCATCTTCTTGAAGCACTCGCGGGCGTCGATGAGTTGCACCTTGCCCCGGCGTTCGGGGGCCTTGCGGTTGGTGACGATCCAGAAGTAGGTGGAGATGCCGGTGTTGTAGAACAGCTGGTCGGGGAGGGCGACCACGGCCTCCAGCCAGTCGTTCTCGATGATCCAGCGGCGGATCTCGGACTCGCCCGACCCGGCCGCACCGGTGAATAGCGGCGAGCCGTTGAACACGATGGCCACCCGCGAGCCGCCGTCGGCCACCGGCTTCATCTTGGAGATGGCGTTCTGGAGGAACAGGAAGCTGCCGTCGTTGATGCGGGGCAGCCCGGCGCCAAAGCGTCCGGCGAGGCCCAGGTTGTTGTGCTCGTCCTTGACGGCGTCGGCCACCTTCTTCCACTCCACCCCGAAGGGCGGGTTCTGGATGGAGTAGTCCACCTTGAGACCGGGGTGGCCGTCCTCGGAGAAGCTGTTGCCGTAGGCAATGTTGGTGGCGTCCTGGCCCTTCAGCATCATGTCGGAGCGGCAGATGGCGTAGGTCTCGGCGTTCAACTCCTGGCCGTACACCTGGAGGCTGGCGGCGGGGTTCAGTTCGCGCAGTCGGTCCTCGGCCACCGACAGCATGCCGCCGGTGCCACAGGCGCCGTCGTAGATGGTCTTGATGGCGCCCGGCTTGGTCAGCAGGTCGGTGTCCTCGATGAACAGCAGGTTGACCATCAGGCGGATCACCTCCCGTGGGGTGAAGTGCTCGCCCGCCGTCTCGTTGGACAGCTCGGAGAAGCGCCGGATCAGTTCCTCGTACAGGTAGCCCATCTCCAGATTGGAGACCTTGTCGGGGTGCAGGTCGATCTCGGCGAACTTGGACATCACCAGGTAGAGCAGCTTGGAGCGATCCAGCCGGTCGATCTGGGTGGTGACGTCGAACTTGTCCAGCACGTCGCGGGCCGAGGCGGAGAAGCTGGCGATGTAGTGCTTGAGGTTGTCGGCCAGGTCGTCCGGGGCGGCGATCAGGGTGGCGAAGTCGAACCTGGAGGTGTTGTAGAACTGCTCGCCAGCTTCCTTTTCGAGGATCGGGTCGAGGTTGTCCACCTTGCCCGCCAGCTGTTCGGCCCGGTCGAGCACGGCCTGCTTGGTGGGCTCCAGCACGCAGTCCAACCGTCGCAGCACGGTGAGGGGCAGGATCACCCGCCCGTACTCGGACTGCTTGTAGTCGCCGCGCAGCAGGTCGGCCACCGACCAGATGAACTGCGCGTGGTTCTGGATGGTGTTCGAGTCACCCGAGCTCATGGTGTGGCGGTACTCCCAAGTCGTGAGTACCTATCGTGGCACCTCGGCCGGTTTGGGTGCTCAATCTGGGGCGAGGCGGCGCCGCGGCGCCGTCTCGATGAGGCGCCGCCCACCAGGTGTATTTGGGTGGCCCGGAGATCGAGGGCGTGCCTCGCTAAACTTCTGCTAAACATCCTTTGGAGGAACCCGATGGGATGGTGAGAATCATCCGGAGGTGTTGTATGCCCGAGCCATTGGCGCTACCCACGCCATCAGACGAGAGGCTGGCGCATTCGCCGCTGAAGCTGGTCGTTTGCCAGGTCCGCCACGATCAGAACTTTGCAGTGAGCGACCCCGGCCGCGCGGTCGCTACTCACGAGCGGTTCGCTGACCGCTACCCGGAAATCAACCCATTCGAACAGGCCGAGGTGATCTTCACCGCCGGGCCTGAACGGGCGAACGCCAATACCAAGCAGCCTCAGCCGGGATGGCAATTCAAGTCGGATGACGAACAGTGGACCATCACGCTGCAGACGAGCTACTTCTCCTTAGAGACCAGTGCGTACGTCGATTGGGACGACTTTCGAGAGAGATTCCAGGAGCTCCTAGATGCGGTTGTCGATCAGTACAACCCAAAGCTGCAACAGCGGATCGGACTGAGGTATCTCGACGAGATCGAGCGGCCAAGCGCAAAGCAGCCATCGGATTGGACCGGGCTCATTCAACCGGGGGTGTTGGGGCCGCTGGGCGATCCCGAGGTCGGACCCTCCGTCAGAGCAGCCCAACAGGTGATTGAGTTCGAGGGACCCGAACAGACCAGGGTCACCCTCCGCCACGGATGTGAACCTCTGGCAAGCGGCGGTGGGACGGCCTACAGGCTCGACCATGACTGCTCACGTCAGCGGGGACGACCATTCGAGAGCGCGGACATCGTGGAGACCCTTGAGGCGCTTCACACCCTGGCTTTGCAGGTGTTCCAGAAGGCCATCACCCCAGAGCTCCACAACGAGTTGAGGGGTGGGGGTGTGTCAGAGTGAAGGAGATGAGCCTCGTGGAGTCCACCCCATTCGCAGCCCATGACATCGACTGCCGCTATGTGGACACCACTACTTTTTCCAGCCCTTCGCCGCTGCTGGCGAATCATTGGCAGTGCGACCTGCTTTCGAGCGGTGCCCTATTCAGAAGCTCGACCTGGGATCTGGTTGTCACAGGTGCTGCTGAGAGCATCAGCGCCTTAACGGAACAACTCCAGGCTTCGATGGCAACCATGGTGACGTCGCTGAGCCCCTCCGAGTTGCCCCGCTGGTTGATCTCAGGAGTCGCTGACTATGAAGTCGAGACCACGACTCCTGAAGACGATCGACGGCTGTATGCACTAGCGGCCGTGCAACGACTCCAGCGACTGCTTGGTCTCAGCCAGGAAGAAGTCGCTGGCATGGCGGGGGTCTCCCGGCCGTCCCTTTGGAACTGGCAGCAGGGCAGGACACCGCAAGAACGGTCGTTGCGTCGCCTCGCCGATGTGCTCGGCGCCGTCGACCTGCTGGTAGATGCGATGGGAGGTGAGGCCGAATTCGACCCGGCGAGGGCTCAGACCCGCCTCGGTCTCGACGAGCCCCTCATCGACGTACTTAGTGAAGCGTCTGGCCCCGCAGTGGTCCTGGATCATCTGTTCGAGAGTTCGAGGGCAGTGGCGCCAACGCCCTCTCTCCTGCCTTCGGCAGAGGACCTTCTTGACCCAGAGGATGGCGAGATCGCAGAAGACCAAGGACCTAGCTCGGGAGAGCCCGCCGGAAAACGACGGCTTCGGGCCGTGACGCGACGAACTCGGTAAGACGGTTTCCGGGATGATCCCCTCAGGGATACCCAACGGGAGAGACGAGTGGCCGCCTGGCGTGCTCGATCACCTGCGCCGGTTCGAACAAGGGCACTTGGTGAGCGGGCTCCCGTTCTTCTACTTCACTAACTCGGCCTACCCGGTTTTTGGTCAAGGGCGGACCGCTGACGATGATTCCCCTGAACTCGTCTGGGACGCCGAGGACTTCCAGTACGGCATGATCGCGACGCAAACCTGCGACCTACGGGAAGAGGATGCAAAGAAGCCGAAGCAGCCGTGGTTCCACTGCTGCCCCGTCTATCGGGTGGACGACCCCCAACGGGGTCTGGATCCCGGCCAGGTTGGTCATCTCAAGAAGGGCCGCCTACAGCACTACATCTGGGTGCCCGACATTCCCGAGACTGAGGGCGTCTGGGCAGCCGACCTTCGGCTTCTGCTTCCGCTTGAGAAGAGCTGGCTGCTTGGCCGGGAACCCATTGATGGTTTCAACGACGAGACCAAACGGCTCGTGATCGGGCAGCGAATAGCGCTCATTCATAGCCGTCCGGCGTTTGATCCTGCCCTCCTTCAGTCGGTGTCGGAGCCGTTGGTCGCAGCGTTGCGACGGCTCGCAGAGGGCGATCCGGACCTCTACGAAGAAATCTCAGACTCTGTGTACGCCATCGGCGTGCGCACGGACAGACTCGTGGAGATGACGCTCGACTCGGTGGAGATCTTCCTGCTGTGCTGGCATGAGCCATCGGATGCAGGTCGCTTGTTCTGGGAATCGTGTTCCGAGGAGTGGTCGCAGATAGCTCTTCGAAGTGGCGATCACCGTCTTCGGCCGCTTCAGGTCAAGATGCTTGATGACACCAGCTCGGCGGAACTCATTCGGTTGCAGGTGGTTCCGCTCAGGGGACTCACACCGAACCCCCTTTGGTATTTGGATTGACCGGTGCCACAAGCGCTGTCGTAGATGGTCTTGATGGCGCCCGGCTTACACACACGACGCAACAGTCCCGAAGACCTTGTCGGGGTGCAGGTCGATCTCGGCGAACTTGGAGACCACCAGGTAGCGCAGCTTGGAGCGGTCCAGCCGGTCGATTTGGGTGGTGACGTCGAACTTGTCCAGCACGTCGCGGGCCGAGGCCTAGAAGCTGGCGACGTAGTGCTTGAGGTTGTCGGCCAGTTTGTCCGGGGCGGCGATCAGCGTGGCGAAGTCGAACCGGGAGGTGTTGTAGAACTGCTCACCGGCGACCTTCTCGAGGATCGGGTCGAGGTTGTCCACCTTGCCCGCCAGCTGTTCTGCCCGGTCGAGCACGGCCTGCTTGGTGGGCTCGAGCACGCAGTCCAACCGACGCAGCACGGTGAGCGGCAGGATCACTCGGCCGTACTCGGACTCTTGTAGTCCCCGCGCAGCAGGTCGGCGACCGACCAGATGAACTGGGCGTGGTTCTGGATGGTGTTCGAATCACCCGAAGTCATGGTGTGGCGATACTCCCAAGTCGTGAGTACCTATCGTGACACCTCGGCCGGTTTGGCTGCTCAATCTGGGGCGAGGCGGCGCCGCGGCGGTCCCATAGCCGGCGTCGGAGTGTCGCTCTCTTCGAAGTAGACTGAGCGGTGTACTTCATTTGGTCTGGAATCCTGGTTCCAGGCTGGCCTACGATGGCTCGCGTCCATTGGAACGGACGCAATCCGCTGGTATGCAGCCGTCCAGCACTCCAGCAAGCGTGCTGTTCGAATTCGCTGACACACCTAAATCATCGTGGGTTTCATATCTCCGCAGCAGATTGTTTCGCCACACGATCGGTCCCCCCCCTAGAAAGTGAAGGCCGATGAAATTCCGCATGAGTATTGCCCTATGTCTATTGCTGGCAGTGGGTGCAGGATGTGGCGGGGGTGAGGATGGCGCCGACTCGACCGCGGCATCCGACAATGCTGATTCGGCATCGGACTCCTCGGAGCCAAGCACGGATTCCGAGGTGAGCACGGATGCTGAGGTGAACGAGGCGTGCCCGGACGGTCTCAGGGGGCTCGGGGTGGAAGACATCGATGAAGTCAACGGTGATCATGACGACGATTCCAGCGACAACAGGGCTGACCTCAGTTGTACGGACGTCAGCAACGTTGACTTCTCCGCGGTGTCCTCACGATTGGACCTAGCAGGAGTGAGCTTCGTTGGGTCTGATCTGTCAGGGGTCGACGTGTCGGGCGGTTCCTTTCGAGATGCCGACTTCACGTACGCGAACCTGGCTGACGCTCAACTCTCTGGTTCAATCCTGGACGGCGCCCGTTTCAACAAAGCCAAGTTGGAGCGCGCTGACCTTTCGGGGAGTGGCGCCTACGAAGCTCAGTTCGTAGACGCGAATTTGGCAGGGGCCAACCTCGATGACGTCAGCGTCGCTGACGTGAGTTTCGTGGGGGCCAACTTGGATGACGTCAGCTGGCAGGGTGTCAGGTGGGATCCGGCGTACCCCCCAATTTGGCCACCCGGGTTCACGCCACCAGAAAATTCAGACTTCAGCCTGACCGGCGGGTAGACCCTAAGTCACCGCCGACGACGGTCGCACGAGCGCATTCGACTAAACCTGCCATGACACGTCGGCCAGTTTGAGTGGCCAAGACGGCGCCGAGGTGCCGCTCGCCATGAGAGACCGTTTCGACGGCTGCTGCTCCGGCCAAGCGTCACGTGGACCTTTTGGATCGCCCTACACTGCCCGGCAAGCGCCGTTCTCGCGGCCGACCTCCCCACCCAAGGCCGCGAGGGACCATGCCCAAGAAGGTTCACCAGCGCAAGGAAATCAACGCAGTCCTCTTGGAAGCGATTGATGCTGGGTGGCGGTACGAGCCTGGACGTGGACACGGAGGCATGCTCTGGTGCCCATGTGGGCAGCACAGAATCTCGGTTGCCAGTACGCCCAGAAACCCAGGAAGCGCTGCCAAGAGGCTCCGCTCCGTGATGCGACGGTGTCCTGGTCAGGTTGAATCAACCTGAGTGCATTGGTGCCGAAGGCAAGCTATGGTTGGCAACTGCAAACCGCTGCGAGCCGGAGGTCACGACATGCTGCTTGAGATCGGTTTCGGGATCAGGACTCCGATGGACGTTGAGTCCTTCATCGAACGTGTCGAAATCGAGATCGATGATTCCGCCGTGGTCGAGTTCGGTCCTGACCGCTATGGGTCGGTCTGGCTGGCTGTAGACGTACCTAATTCAGGCAGCCACATTGATTTGGCGCTCTCGCTGGTTGCGTCGCTTCGTAGCCTCGGTGCTGAGGTGCTCGACGTCGAAGACGATTTCGTCAACACGACCGAGGTTGGCGACAGGTTCGGCGTCAGCCGTGAGGCGGCAAGAAAATGGACCCAGCGCAAGCCAGGTGGCGTGGCGCCTTTCCCGCGGCCAGCTTCTGTGCTTCCGGGTGGAGTCCAAATCTGGCCTTGGCGCGAAGTCCATCGTTGGGTCTTGGCGAACCAACAGCGCCATGGGGACCCGCAGATGTGTTTCCTCAACTCGCGTGAGCACGCGCTGCTGCGCTTGACGATCCTCAACGACAACGAGATGCCCGTCGCCGAAGGTGAACTGACTCCCGAGCTTCACATCGCCTAGCTCCAGCCAAGCCGATGTGCCCTACGAGTTCACCTTGAGAGATATTTGGGTGGGTTGACGAGGAGATCCGAGATGACGACCCTAACGATTGGGCGAATCGTTCTGCCGTCAGATGAGCCGTTGGAGACGCTTGCGGCGATGCTCGGCAGCCTCGGCGCGGAGACGATCACTACGTTGTCGGGCCCCGACGGTGAGCAGTTGGTGCTTCCGCCGGAGGTCGTCGAGGTGCTGCGCGATTCGGTGGACGCGATGGCCCAGGGCCAAGCGGTGAAGGTGGTTCCGGTGAGCCAGCGTCTCACCACTCAGGAGGCGGCTGACCTCTTGGGTGTCAGCCGTCCGGCGGTCGTGAAGCTTCTCGGGTCGGGCGAGATTCCCTTCGAGCTGCCAGGCCGTCATCGCCGGGTCCGTCTCGCCGACGTCCTCGCGTATCGCGAGCGGGCATCGGACGAGCGGCGCGTCGCCCTAGACCGCATGGTTGAGATCGCCGATGCAGCGGATCTCTATGAGGGCACCGCTACTCCCAAACGCACCCGCTGAGCCGCCGTGACGTTCGCCGTGGTTCTGGACGCCTGCGTTTCTGCCGAGCGTCCATGGCGAAGCGGCGCCGCGGCGCCGTCTTGGAGCGTTAGCTCAGTCCAGAGGTTTGCGCCGCCCGAGCGGAGTATTTACAGCAGCGCTTGGTCCCGATGCCGGTCGACCCATTCGAGGAATACGTCGACCGCATCCCCGTCGTCCCACAGGGCTGGATCAACGAGGTCCTGGGCGGAACCGAACGGTTGCACGGCCTGTTCCTCGATGAGCGAGTTGATCGACTGAGGCGGGCCGCCGTCCTCGGTCAGCCTCGCGATTGAGTTTGGGTTGTCGGTCGTTCGCATCGCCCTCCGTTATCGTGCGGTCGCTTCTCATGTCACACAGGTGATCGTACGGCCAACCTTGGCTGTCCACGACCGCTTTATGGTTGCGCGCAGCGGATGCAACCGATTCGAGGTGAAGGCTGGTCTTCGTCGGAAAACGTCGTGGTGCCGCGGACTCTCGTCGCTACCCTGGAGGCAGGTTGACCGCCGGATACGGCGTGTCCCCGACGGTATATTCGGGCGGGCCGCCCGCAACGGGGTCGCCCGCCCATTGTGTTGGGTGCAGCGGGTCGCCCTGGGGAAGTCTCGCTTTCGTGAGGGGCTTCGTCATACTCGCATCGGCCTCGCTTGTGGACACCGTAGGCGACGCCCATGGGGGACATATTCGGCGTTAGAATCTGCGTATGCCCGCTCCGGTAGAGATTATGCGCCCCTTCACGGGGTCGCATCCGTGGATTTCGTTTGCCTTTGACACGACCCGTTTGAGCTGGATCGATCAGTTCAAGTTGGGCGAGGTCTACTCCAAGTCCAGGCATCTCGGCAACGCTCCGCTGATGCCGTCGGTGTCGGAGGAGTTGCACCGGATCTTTCTGGTGAAGGGCGTGCTGGCAACGACTGCCATCGAGGGCAACACGATGACGGAGGAACAGGTCCGCCAGCGTGTTGAGGGTAAGCACAACCTGCCGCAATCGCGTGAGTACCAAGGAGTAGCCGTCGACAAAATCGCCGAGATCTGCAATGAGGTCTTGGCCGGTATAGCCATGGGCGAACCGCCAGAGCTGTCCTACGAGCTGGTCTGCGACTTCAACCGACGGGTGCTGCATGGCCAAGACCTGGAAGCTGGCGTCGTGCCAGGGAGGCTGCGCACCGGGTCGGTGGTGGTTGGCAACTATCGCGGTGCTCCGGCCGAGGACTGCGAGTACCTGGTGCGCCACCTCGTCGACTGGCTCAACGAAGACTGGGCGCCGCCCGAGGCGCCGGATGAACTGCGGTTCGGGCTACAGGTACTGAAGGCGATCCTTGCGCACGTGTACCTGGCGTGGATCCATCCGTTTGGCGATGGGAACGGTCGCACTGCTCGGCTGCTGGAGTACCTGTTGTTGGCCACCCAAGGCGTTCCGTCGCCGGCGTGTCACCTGCTGAGCAACCACTACAACCTGACTCGGGACCGCTACTACTTCGAATTGTCCAGATCCAGCCGTGATGGGAAGACCGGCATCTACGGGTTCGTCAGCTATGCGCTGGAGGGCTTCGTCGACGGGTTTCGCGATCAAATCGACATGGTGCTCACCCAGCAGCTCCAGGTCACCTGGGTCAACTATGTGCACGAACAATTCGGAGGTAGCTCGCTGACGCAGACCCAGCGGCGCCGCCGAGATCTGGTGCTGACGATGATGCCCGGTCAGATCGTTCGCCGGGGCGACGTGCCGGACCTCAGCACGGCCTTGGCGCGGGCATACGCGACCAAGCAAGAGAAGACCATCACCCGTGACCTCAACGACCTGGTGAAGCGGAACCTCGTGCGCCAGGTGAAGGGCGGCTACGTACCCAACATCGAGGTGGTCTACGGGTTTCTGCCGCTGGCAGCTATCTCCTGACCACAGCATTGGCATTCGGATGAGTCACGTGTCCGTGACGCGCCGCACGTAATCGGCCATTCCTGGGACGGTGAACGCCAGCATGCCGTGCGCTGGCGAATAGGTGATGCCCTTACTGATGAGCTTTGCCCGTGCGGGGCCGATGTCGCTCTGGGACCTCTTCTTCATCCGCTTGACCACGTCACCAATCCTTGAAGGGGCACCATCGTCCAGTGCCATGGCCTCGAGTAGTTTGCGTTCGCTCTTGGTGGCGCGCTCCCACCGTGAGAGATAGAACCCTTCGTCAAGCTTGTCCTGTCCGTCGGCGACACCCACTACGGCGTCGTCGAATGAAATCTGCGTGGGGCCGACAGCCGCGTTCCATACGGTGTTGCCAAACTGTTGCAGGAAATATGGGTAGCCACGCGACTCGTCGAGGACGAATTGAGCGGCACCCTCGTCCCACTCGACCCCCTCAGCTTTTGCTGGTTTCAGTACAGCAACTCGGGCGTCAACGGGGGACAGCTTGTCGACAGGTCGGTAGTCGAACAAGCGCTCGGCGTATGACTCTGCCTCGGCCAATTGAGTGGGCAGGTTGGGCAGGCCGCCTCCGATGACGAACCACGGCAGATTCATCTGCCCGGCGCTGTGACACGACTTACACACCGCAGACATCTGCTGCTTGGTGAGCTCTTGCATTTCGTCGATGACCAACACGACTCCGGTGCCGTCATCCTGAGCGGCCTGGCCGATCGCTTCGACAAGGTCGACGAGGTCGTGCGCAAGATTGCCGGTGTCGGCCCGACCCGGAACACGGTCGAACCCGAGGGACAGTCCAGAAGCGCCGACTGTGGCTTGAAACGAAGTGATCGAGCCAAGGGCATTGGCCACGTTCTCCGTTGCCTTGGACATCCACCCCCGATTTCGCCTGGCCCCCGCTGCCAGCCCGGTGGCCAACGACCTATCAAATCGGGTCGGTTCCGCTTCGATCTGGACAACGAGCCACCCGCGACTTAACGCTCTACCGGCGAGTTCGCCGAGCAGAACGGTCTTCCCCACTCCCCGCAACCCGCTGAAGACGATGCTCCGCGCCAACTTCCCACTCTGTGCCCGGTCGGCGAGAATCTCGAACGCCTCAAGATCGGGGTCTCGTCCAGCGAGAGCGACTGGTCGGAGTCCAGCCCCTGGGTTGTACGGGTTGATGCGGGGGTCCATTCCGCAACCATAGCAAATCCTAAGGCATCCTAATTTTAAAGTTAGAGTCCCTTAGGATTTGGTATAGCTGGCCGAGCTTCGAAGTTGCCAGCGCGCATGGTTGGGGTGAGCACCACAACGGCCGTGGTATCGGGACGGCGAGCGGCCGAGCCGTCGAGACCCCTGTCGAAACCACGCCAACGTTGCCACAGCCGTGCCCGTTCGTCCCCGGCTGCTGCATGACCGGTGACGTCGATCGTGCCCCCGGGCAAGGTCAGCTGGGCCGACGGGTTTGCCTGAAGGTTGAGCCACCAAGCCGGCTCCGGCGCACCCCACCCGTTCATCGCCATGGTGACGTAGGCGCCGTCATCGGCTCAACATTGGTGCTTGTCGGAGCGATCGTCCTCGAGCCCATCCCACGACCAGTGCGGGATGCTCAGGCCATGGGGGACGTCGTCGGCTGAGTCGTGGTAGCGGTCCATCGTCGTGGTCGTGGCCCAGGCGAAGTAGTCGTGGAGCACCTGCCTGAGCTGGTCGTTCTTGTCGAGGCCGACGTCGGCCAACGCCTCATCGAAACACTCGATTGCCCGGCGGTTCATCTCGCCATGCGGGCCATTGCCGCTGTGGAGCTGGACGACTCTGGTCTCGTCGCCGAGGTTGTCGCTGTACCGGGTGGGCCCGCCAAGGGCCTCGGCCCAATAGGCCGCCAGCCGCTCGTGGTGTTGGGGGTGGAACCCGTGGCCAAACGCGTGGCTGACGACCTCGTCGGCCATCACCCGCTTGTGCCAGGCATGAGCCAGCGCGAGCAACCCATCGGAACCGCCTGCAGCTTCGTAGATCGTTGTCACCTCGCCATCTCACCACAGCCCGAGGCGGTTCGTGGGTGTCGCGGCCGCCTGGACTGTTGGGGCTGGAGACGTGGGATCTGCGCTGCTGGCCATTTGAGAGGTGGCGGCGGTTGCATTTGCTGGGGGATAGCCTGAGAGACCCGCAGCGGGCGGTACCAGCTACCCAAGGAGGTTCGTCATGACTGTTGTCGACCGTGATCTCCGATTCGACGTCCCGCTCTACTCGGTGGCTGAGGCAGCGCGTTTCTTGGGCGTGGCCAACACGACCTTTTCGAATTGGGCCAAGGGATACGTCCGCCGGTCGCCCGACCGGCAGCCAGTCAGCACTGAGCCGGTGCTCTCAACGATCCCCAGCGCAGATGGTGCCTCTGTGCCATTCGTGACCCTGGTCGAAGGCATGGTGTTGGCGGCGATTCGGAAGACTGGCGTTCCGATGCAACGAATCCGCCCAGCGCTGCTGGCGCTGCAGGATCATCTCGACATTGAGCATGCCTTGGCGAACCAGCGTTTGTACTCCGACGGCGCCGAGGTTCTCTTCGACTTTGCCCAGCAGACCAACGAGATCGCTGAAGCGACGACGGCTGCGAGTGACCTGGTAGTTCTTCGCAATGGCCAACGTGTCTTCACCGAGATCGTGAGCGACTACCTGCAGCGAATCGACTACGGGGACGATGGGTACGCTCGTCTCTTGTACCTGCCCGGCTATCGACGCCGACAAGTGGTGGTCGACCCTCGACGGTCGTTCGGTCAGCCCGTGTTCGTCAGCGGTGGGGCCAAGGTCGGCGATGTGATCGACCGCTTCCAAGCCGGTGAGTCGTTGCCCGACCTCTCGGAAGATTTCGGCGTTCCGCTCGACGACCTTGAGGACGCCCTGCGTGTCGCATCCCGACGGGCTGCCTGATCTCTTTCTCGATCGGAGCCTGGGGAGGCTCCAGGTCCCGCGACTGTTGAGGGACACTGGGCTGCGCTTGGTCACCCTCTCGGAGCACTATGGAATTCCATCGGACGAAGACGTGGCCGATGTCGATTGGCTGGAGCTAGCCGGCTCCGAAGGTTGGGCCGTCTTCCTGAAGGACGCGCGCATTCGGAGCCGGAGAGTTGAGCGAGAAGCCGTTCAAGCCCATGGCGTCCGGTGCTTCTGCATCACACGCCAGGATCTGACGGCCGCCCAGATGGCGGAGCGTTACTTAACTCACTTGGATGCGATCACAGCAGCATGCCATGAGCCAGGTCCGTTCATCTACGCCGTTCATGAGCGCCGGATCGAACGGCTGGATCTGAGTCCTTGACTTCTCATGCGCCAGGCTGGAAAAGACCCTTGGGACCAACGGCCAACGGCCAGGGTGTCGCGGGTAGGTGAGCAGATTGATCCGGTTGGGTGGATACCCTGATCTGAACGGCGGTCAGCATAGCCGCCGCACATGAGGTACCGGACCTCATGTGCCTCGCAGAACCCGACAAACTCGCTGAAGTCGCGGCTGAGTCTCATCGGTCCATCCATGAACCTCGGCGCGGATCTCCTCGATGGCTGCGAAGCGATCAGCTGGGGGCTGAGTCATCCAGAATTGCCGCGAGTTGTCGCCATCCGACATGGGCCGCAGCTGGACAACTTTGGCAATAGCCATTCCGCCAGTGTACCGGGGCCGTGGTGAACCTGGGGGCTGGCTCACCCAACTCCAAGGCTGCCGCGGTTGGCGGGCCGCTCGTGGAAGCGCTGATGTCCAAGGCGGGTGGCACCGCCGACGGTGCTTGCTCCTGCAGTTCTCGGGACCGACTGCGTCGTGTTTGGCGAGAAGCGCGGGGTCTCGACGGAGGTCGACGGTGACTCCACCGACGTGCCCACCGGTGGGGTTGGGGACGATCGAAAGGTCAAGACCTAGGTGGCCTCGGTAATGGCCAAGTCGAGCAGCTCCCGCAGTCCGACGTCATCGGCGTTGTGCAGGAGCGAGGCGTGATCAAGGTGGTCGCGTTGCACGCGGAGGATCGCCACGACGTCGCGCCACTGGCGATCTGAGACACCCCCTCCGAGTTGGAACCACCAGAGCTTCCGGAGGACAAGATCTGCTGGTGATGTCACCCGGATCGAGGCGCCGAGGTGGGGAAGCTCGACCTGTTCGCGCCAGCGAGCCAGCCATGGAACCGCCGAGAACCCACGGGATATCGAGCGCGTCCAACGCGGCGCCGATTGCGACCGCGTGGTCGAGCGGGCCCATCGCTACCAACCCTCGACCTCGGGGTCCCAGCCGTAGGCGGCGATGCTGAGGTCCCGCCCGTTTCGCGGCGGTCCATACGACGACCAGTACGCCGATGGTACTCAGAGGCCCGCTTCGTCGTCTGCGGGAGCCAGCCATACAACCATGGTCCCGCTCATGGCCTCACCCCTCCAGTACTGCCGGTGCGTCGCTCGTTGCGGAGTCCAAGCGGTCAAGCAGCAGCCTGGTGACGAACGGGTCGTCGGCGGCCCGGGACTTGGAGAAGTTCCAGCCTTGAATCAGGTCGGCATCGAGGTCCAGGAGGTCGGCCCACTGGGCATCGGTCTCAACCCGTTCGGCGACCACATCCATCGAGAGTGCGTGGGACAGTCCGATCACAGCGCGAATCACCAGGCCCACTGATGGCGACGCGCTGCCGCCGGCCTCTGACGCAGGGAGGAGTTCTCCCGCCAGTTTCAGGATGTCGAAGTCCAACTCGATGAGGTAAGAGAGCGAGGAGTAGCCGGTTCCGAAGTCGTCGAGGGCGAGCTGGACGCCGATTGCTCGCAGTTCGCTCAGCGCTGAGCGCCGTGAGGTCTTGGTGAGTGTCGAGTCCTCGGTGAACTCGAGGCACAGCTGATGCGGGGGGACGCCCTCTCGCCGAAGTGCGGCGCGGACCACGCTGGGAAACGTCGGGTCATCGAGCTGACGGGGCGAGACGTTGCATGACACCCACACCCCGGTTGGCCCGATTGTTCGGTTCCATTCTGCGATTTGGCTAATCACACGGTGCAGCACGCTGTTTCCGAGTTCTCCGATGATGCCAAGGTCCTCGGCGATCGGGATGAACACTCCAGGCGAAACGTTCCCCAGCGTCGGGTGCTGCCATCGGCTGAGGGCTTCGAGTCCGACAAGTCCCTTGTCGCTGGCAGACACGATTGGCTGGTATTCGATGCCGGTCGACTGCCCCTCGACCGCCAGTCGAAGCTGCTGCTCCAGTTTGAGCCGTTGGAGCGCCTCCTCTCGAAGCGACTTGTTGAAGACTCGAATACCTCCCGCGCTGTCGACCTGGTCGGCGGCCAGCGTCGAGTCACGTAGGAGGGAATCGGGCGAAGAGGTATCGCCAGCGATGACAACTCCAACACACGGCACCAGGTGGTAGTCGTGAGAGCGCGTGCCGAGTGGTTGGTCGAACGACTTCAGAATCCGGGCGGGAAGTGAGCTCAGGATGTAGGCGAGGTCGGTGGTTTCGGCCACGACTGAGAAGTGGCCCGGGCCCGACCGTCCGAGTAGTTCGTCATCGTTGAGTGTGTCGCCAAGGCGGGCACCAACCTCGATCATCAGGTCCTCGAAGATATGTTCGCCATCGACGCGAGCGACATTTCGCATGGTCTCCAGGCTCAGCGAAACCACACCAACTCTTGTCTCAGGGGCCGCCTCTCCCGACCGGAGGCTGGCGCTTCGACGGTTGAGAGCGTTCGAGAGCCGAAGACCGAGTGTCGTGCGATTTGCTAGCCCGGTGATGGGGTCCAGCGTGAGCTGGCGTTCAAGCTCTGTCTTTGCCGTCACGAGCTCGGTGACGTCCTCGATGTTGACCACAACTCCGGCACCTTCGGTTGCCCCAAGGTGAAACGAGGAGGCACGGATGCTGAACGATCTCTGGGTGAGGCCGACACCGGCGTTGACCTGGAGGGCAAACTGCGTGGAGCTGGCAGCCGTCACCAGTTCCATGATTGCCGTGCGGTCATTTGCGCTGAATGGCGCCAACCAGGCGCGACCCTCGCAGAATGGGGAGAGGCCGAGCATCTCGACGGCGCGAGGGTTGACGAACTCGCAGCTGCCGTCCGAGTTCACAACGACCACACCGATACCGGCGGAAGACACGAGCGATTCCCAAACTCGAGCATTCTTCATCATTTCGAATTGTGTCGCTTTGAGTCGGTCCGACGTCTGACCAAGCCGAACCTCACTTTCCTCCAGCGCCGATTCCAGTGAGTCGAGCTCGGTACGCTGACGGTTCGACCGTTCGAGCACCTTGGCCAGGTTGATCAGCACCTCGTCACGTTCGAACGGTTTGAGGATGAGACCGTCGACGTCCAGGTCTTGAAGGCCATGAACGTGCTGACTCGCCGCTCCCGTAATCATGAGAATGGGAAGCTCGGGGAAGGTCTCGCGTATCCACCGGGCGACGTCCAGGCCCGATTCGTGTTCGAGCGACAGGTCACACAACACGGCGTCATGCTGGATGGCCGTCAGTTCGGCTTGGGTTTCGGCGAGCGAGGCGGCTTCAGAGACCTCGTAACCTGCGGGGCTGAGTAGCCGTCGAAGAACGCGGCGAATGCCAGGTTCGTCGTCGACGACCAGTATTTGGCCGAGGGAAGAATCGTTCAGCACATGACTAGGTCGGACGACAACGCGGCGAAGTGAGGCCTTGGCTGACGGAACCTCGCGCCGATGTCCTTACATCGGGGTGCGAGGAGCCGATAGATCGCCCATGCAAAAGACGTTGATCGACACGGGCACGCCCTTTGTCCGCCAGGTTGAGTTGCTCATCGAGAAATGTGGCCTCGACGTCGACCTCTTCACGGTTGGCGTAGCGGCTGCGCCGGAAGTCGATGGTCCCGCCAACTACGGAGTCCTCATTCTGCCGATCGACGACGAGATCGCCGAGGGCCGTTTGAAAGACATCTGCGCCGCGATCGAGAGGCTCGGCAGCCGGTGTCGTGTCTTTGGCGTCTTTTCGACGGAGGCAGCGCAACGTTTCGACTCCGACCTCCACCAGGTCCTCGATGAGGTCGTGGTCATCGACGCCTTCGCCGCTGAGGGTCGCCTGAAACGTTTCGTCGAACGTCACTACGACTCGCTCAAGAGCGAGGCGATCAAGACGTTTAGTGATTCGGCTTCAGATGGACTCTGGATCTGGAACATCGCTGGCGGCTCGGTCGAATGGTCTGACCGGACCTACCAGATGCTTGGCTACGAGCCAGCCTCAGCGCCGATGACGTTCGAGGAGTACGTCGATCTCATTCATCCGGATGACCGTGAGACCACCCAACAACACATCGAAGAGCATCTCAACCATCACGTGAGGTACCGCGACATCCCTATGCGGCTCCGGACCGCGATCGGTAGCTACCGTCACCTCATCGCCGCCGGGCAAGCGATCCGCGGCCCTGATGGCCTACCCATCTTGATGGTCGGCGCTGTGACCGACGTGACCGGCGAGTTGAACGCCGAGCAGGCTGCCAAGGAAGCCAAAGAGCAGTACGCGGTGCTTTTCCACGCCATGAACGATGCCGTCGTGATTGCCGACCCGATGACCGGCAAGATCGTTGAGGCAAACGAACGCGCAGCGATGCTGTGGTCGATTCCGCGAGGCGACCTGATCGGTCAGCCACAAACGATTCTGCACCCGCCCGACCTTCAAGACGACGAGGAAGGGCGCGAGGCGTTCCGCAGGCACATTCGCCAACTTCAAAACGGCGACACCTCAACGATCACCATGCCAATCCTGCGATCTGACGGTGCACGCATCGAAACGGAAATCAGCTCAGCGATGGTGGAGATCGCGGGTCAGACACGCATCCTTGGGCTCTTCCGCGACATTTCCGAACGGCTCGCCGCCCAGGCCAGCCTCCGCGAACGTGACGCCCAGATCCAAATGTCCTCCCGCCTCGCCGCGATGGGAAGCCTTGCGGCTGGAGTCGGGCACGAAATCAACAATCCGCTCGCCTACGTCATGGGAAACCTGACGTACATCAAGGACTCGATCGCCGAGCTCGAGGGTCTCGACAGCGATGTCATGTCGGCACTCGACGATGCCATCGAAGGCTCGGGACGGGTCCGTGACATCGTCAAGGACCTCAAAGCGCTCACGCGCGGCGACGGGACCGAGACGACATGTGATCCGGCCGAGGTGGTGACGATCGCCGCAAGGATGGCCGAACAAGAGATTCGTCACCGGGCCAAATTCGACATCAGCCTGGAGGAGTGTGGCCTAGCGGTCATCAGCGGTTCTCGGCTCAGCCAGGTAGCGGTCAACCTGCTCACGAACGCGGCGCACTCATTTGCCGAGGACGACCTCGACCGCAACCTGGTGCAGGTGCGCCTGTCGTCAACTCCGACCACCGTCGTGTTGGAGGTGACCGACAATGGTGGGGGTATCGCCGACGAAATGGTCGACCGCGTCTTCGACCCGTTCTTCACTACCAAGGACGAGGTACTCGGAACGGGGCTTGGTTTGTCGATCTCACGCAGGCTTGTCGAGAGTGTCGGTGGGACGATCAAGATCTCAACACAGGTCGGCACTGGCACCACCGTCACCGCAGAACTGCCAGCAGCTGGCATCGTTTCGCCATTTGACAATCTCGGGTCGCCCGAGTCCGCTGTGTCCGGGTCACCATCGCCCCGACTGCTCATTGTCGATGACGACCCGTTGGTGGCGAATGCGATGAAGCGAGTGTTGAGCAGCGAGTACGAAGTTGAGGCGTGCACCGACGCTACCGAGGCGTTGCGTCGCTTGGACAACGACGTGAACGACTTCGATCTCGTCGTCTGCGACTTGATGATGCCGAGTACCACCGGGGTTCAGCTTCATGAGCAACTGCTCGGTATTCGCCCAGCGATCGCAGAGCGAATGCTCTTTGTCACAGGGGGAGCGGTGACCCAGAGCGCCATGGACTTCGAGCGCACGATGGTGGCAGAGAATCGCCTGCTTCATAAGCCGGTCGACATGGGCCAGCTCCGGACCGCAATTGGGGAGCTGCTCTCAGCTGAAGCGGCTTGAGTTCCGAGTCTTTTGGGTCAGCGGCCGGGGGCGTCGTGGGTGTCACGAGGCGGGCGCGGGTTCAACGCTGGGACGACCATGCCCGCTAGCCCTCGCAGGAAGCCCCGGACGAGGTCGAGGTAGTCGAAGGAGTCCCGCCAGAGCGTGATCTTGCCGTCGTGCACGTCGAAGCGGCCCCAGACCCAGAACTGGGCTCGCAGGCGGCCAAATACAAGCACGTCGGTCCGCTCGGTGAGCACCACGGCGCCGTCGGCCGAGATGGCGTGCAGGTACACCTCGAAGCCTGCGGCGGGGCGATCGAGCAGGGCGAAGACCTTGGCCATCTCCTGGCGCCCGTGCACGACTGGTAACCCAACGTTGACGTAGGCAATGTCGTCGGCGATCAGCGCACCTGCCGTTTCTGTGTCGCCCTCGTCGAGGGCTGCCAGGTAAGCCTCAACGACAGCCTGCGGGTCGGTCAGGTCGGGGTTTCTATCGGGAAAGGCGAGCGGGGTCAGTCCTTGAGCCATCCCGCCAGAATACGCGTCGTCCTAGGCACAGCCTTCGTCGTCGCCGCGGGCCGCCCAGGTGCTGACCTTGACGTACTCAGCGATCGTCGAGCCCTTGAGTCTCCCGTTGGCTGCCAGCGCTTCAGATTTCATCTCGAAGGTGATGGCGTTGCTCCCAACCTTCACGACGACGACAGGCACATAGAGCGCCACGTTGTCGTACGGATCATTGCTGGGAAAGTGAACCACGGCGTCGGAGCCGTAGACGGCCTGGATCTCGGCGTAGGTGGAACCGGGTCCCAGCCCGTTGGTCAACGTGTCGGTTGGGTTGTCGGTCTGCACCCAGGAGATGACTCGGTCGTAGCCCAAGCCGAGCAGGTGGTCGTCGTTGGGTCGCTTGCTTTCGTAGGTGCCACAGTCGTCGAGACCCTGGCTCTCGAACGCGGTGGTGAACTCGAACCCGGCCTGCTGAGCCTGGTCCTGGGGCATGCCGACGCTCAGCGGTCCGATACCGCACCCGGTGATCGGATGGCAGGCCGACAGGCCCACCACGCAAGCGGCGCCAAGCGCCCAGTTCCTCAAACGTTTCGTCGCCATGGTTTGCTCCCCGCATTCGGCGTCGAGTCGACCGTAACATGAATGGTGAACCTCACATACTGATTAGGTTGCGTCAGGCCACCGCCACGGTGGGGCACCCACCGGGTCCGTCAGCGCGACGTACGGCCCGATCGACCGCCCAGAAAATCGAGTGCTCCAGGATGTCGCGGCTGTGAGGATTGTGGCGTGCAACACGAACCGATCAAGCCCAAACCGCTTGGGCTAGGAAGCCACATTCGCATCGTGGCGCCGTCCCGGTCGCTTGCGGTGATCTCCCCGGAAACGCGCGCCATTGCGAATCAGCGATTCGCCGACATGGAGCTGACGCTGTCGTTCGGGGAGCACGTCGAAGCATCCGACCAGTTCGACTCGACCACCATCGAGAACCGAGTCGACGACCTGCACGCGGCGTTCGCCGACCCCACGGTGGATGGGATCCTGACGGTCGTCGGCGGCCTCAACTCCAACCAGCTGCTGCCGTACCTCGACTGGCGCCTCATTGCGTCGAACCCCAAGGTGTTCTGTGGCTACTCGGACATCACAGCGCTGTCGTGTGCGATCCACGCCCACACGGGCCTGGTGACCTACTCAGGCCCCCACTACTCAACCTTCGGCATGCAACGACACTTCGAGCGCACCCAAGCCTGGTTTGTCGATTCGTTGTTTCACCCGGCGCGGCGTGAGGTGGCTCATTCCAAGACCTGGACCGACGACGCCTGGTTCCTCGACCAGGACGACCGGAAGGTGCGGCCGACGGGCGGGCCGTGGATGCTGTCGCCGGGGAACGCTTCCGGGCGGCTGATCGGCGGCACCCTCAGCACCTTCAGCATCTTGCAGGGCACCCAACACATGCCGAGCCTGGAGGGTTCGGTGCTCTTTGTCGAGGTCAGCTCCCCATCATTCCCCCAACATTTCGACCGTCTGCTGACGTCGTTGAGCCAACAGCCCGGATTCGATGGGGTTAGCGCTGTGCTCATCGGCCGCTTCCAGGCCGACGCTGGCATGACCAGGTCGAAGCTCCAACACATCGTCGACTCGAACCGAGCACTCGCTGGCCTGCCGGTGATCGCCAACCTCGACTTCGGCCACACCGACCCCCTCCTGACCATTCCGGTGGGGGGACATGCGCGGGTTGCCGCAACGGCCGACGGCTGCGTGCTCGAGATCGAGTAGCCGGCGGCGCTAGGCCAGGGGAGACGCCCCGAAGGCCACCGAGAATCCAGGACTCCTGACCCAATGAGGTGAAATTTGTTGGTGTGGCAGGGATTTGGGCTTGTTTTCGCGTCCCGAATATGCGATAATAGACGCAGTGTCTAGAGGTGTTTGGGGAGGTTCTATGGCGGTGACAGCTTCAGGCAAGGATTGGGCCATGGTGCCGCTGCCGATGGGCCCTGGGGGTTCGACACCGGTCGCACCCGGGGTGGATGTCCTGTTCGACGCTGATGGTGCCGGGTCGGTGTTCCTGTGGGGGATGGCCGCCTGGTATTGGGCTGCTGGTGATGATTCGGCGAGACGTCTGGCAGCAGTTCAGATAGTGGACAACGGTCACGCACCCCAGCGTGCTGTTGCCGGGGTGTTCGGCGTGAACGTGACCACATTGTGGAGGTGGCGCAAGGATTACACCGAGGCCGGAACCGGGGCGTTGGTCAACGAACCGAAGGGCCCGAAACGCCGGTGGAAGTTGACCGATGACATGGTCGGGTCGATCGTGTCGAAACGCGCTGAGGGTGCGACACTCCAAGAGATCGCTACCCGGTTCGAGGTTTCGACTGACACGGTCCGAAGGGCTTTGGCTTCGGTGCCGACCACAATGTGTGAGCCTGCGCTGGCCCCGAAACCAGAACCAGCCACGGACCCGGGACTGGGCTCGGAGTCGGGTGACGGGCCGGTGTTGGTGCCGTTGGCCCGCCCCGAGGCTCGTGAGGGTGAACGCCAAGCAGCACGGCGTGGTGTGTTGGCCGGAGCGGCACCGGTGTTTTGTGAGGGTGCGAGCCTGCCGTTGGCTGGTGCTCTGGTGATCCTCCCCGCGCTGGCTGCAACCGGCCTGTTGGATGCGATGGACAGCGTGTTCAAACCTGTGAAAGCAGCGTTCTATGGGATGCGGTCGTTGGTGTTGACACTGGTGTTCGCCGGGCTGGTCGGCGAACCCCGGGCCGAGGGGCTGACACGGTTGAACCCGGTCGACTTGGGGAGACTGTTGGGCCTGGACCGGGCACCAGAAGTCCGGACGGTCCGCCAACGGATGGCCGCCCTGGGTGACCAGGCTTGTGGCGACCAACTGTTCAAAGAACTCGCCGCCCGTCATATTGAGGTCAACCCGGAAGCGTGTGGTGTGTTCTATGTCGACGGGCACGTCCGCGCCTACCACGGGAAAGCGAAAGTCCCGAAAGCCCACGTGGCACGCATCCGAATGTCGATGCCCGCCGAGTTGGACACGTGGATCTCGGACGGCCGCGGTGACGGTGTCCTGGTGTGGCAGGCCGAACCTGGCGCGTCGCTCGTCGGGGAGCTGAAACGGGTCGCCACCGAGATCCGTGAACTGGTCGGCCCCGACGCCCGGCCGACGATCATCTTCGATCGGGGCGGCTGGTCCCCGAAGCTGTTCGCCCAACTCGACACGGCCGGGTTCGACATCGCCACCTACCGCAAAAACAAGGTGACACTCGAACCGGTCAACCGGTTCAACACCCACGAGTTCGTTGACGATCTCAGCCGGACCCAGACCTACCTCCTCGCGGACCGGAACGTCCGCCTCGCGTACACCCACAACAAAACCAAACGCCTGTTCGGCTGCCGTCAGATCGTCCGGCTCGACCCGACCAGCGGACATCAAACCCAGATCATCACCACACGGACCGACCCCGACCCCGGCCCGCTCGCATACGCGATGTTCTCACGGTGGCGACAAGAAAACTTCTTTCGTTACATGCGCGAGCACTACGCCCTCGAAGCGCTCGACACCTACCAGACGGTCCCAGACGACCCGGAACGGACTGTTCCCAACCCCGCCAAAAAGGCGGCAGCGAAACAGGTCCGACAGGCAAAGAAGGAACTCGCCGAGGCCGAAGCGGTCGAAGGCCGCGCACACCACACCCCCGGACGAACCGAAGCAGGTGACCAGATCGTCGCTGACGCACTCAACATCCAACGGAACGAACTCGCCGAGCTGAAAAAGGCTGCACGGGCCATCCCCACACGCGTGCCAGTCACCGACATCCAACCAGCAGCAGCCCGGCTCGACGACAACACCAAACGGACCCACGACGCCATCCGCATGTCGACCTACAACGCCGAAACCGGCCTCGCCCGGCTCCTCGCACCCCACTACAACCGGGCCAAACACGAAGCCCGAAGCCTCCTCCGCGAAATCTTCAACAGCCCAGCCGACCTCCACACCCACAACAACCAGCTCCACGTCACCATCTGGCCGCTCTCAAACCCCCGCCGAACCAGCGCCCTCAAACTGCTCTGCGACGACCTCACCGCCACCCAAACCACCTACCCCGGCACCAACCTCACCCTCACCTACACCGTCAAAAACCCCTGACTACCTCTGCACCCACTATCCAACGTGGGTCAGGAGTCCTGGAATCGGCGGCACCAGATCACCACTGACGAGTACTCGCTGGTATCGACATCACCGGGGATCTCGTAAGTCTGAGTGCCCTGGTTGCCCTTCAACCCACCAAGGTCAACGAACTCGGCGTCGTAGTCGGCGTCCTCGGATGCCTCAGCAGCGGAGAGGTAGACGACAAGATCCGGCCCGTTGTCGGTGGCGAGTTCGTCGAGCACCAAGGTGGACGCACCGTCCTCATCGATCACCGCAGCCCGGCCCGTCGTTTCGTGGTCGATGGAGAAGAAGTCCCCTGACGCAGCCACGACGGGACCGTCCGCCGACGTGGGCGGCTGGGTGGCTGCCTCCGGAGCCGAGTCCTCGGAACCCTCCTCGGCCGTCTCATCCTGGGCGGATGAGGCAGTGGGCTCGGCCGCAGCGTCGTCGAGTGCCGAGGCAACGTCTGCATCGAGCTGTTCGTCGACGTTGTTGTCGGTCAGCAACGTGTCCGGACGAAACAGTGCGAAACCGATGACTGCCAGAACAGCGAGAACGGCGGCACCGCCGATGAGGTAGTTGCGTTTGGACATGCGGGCAACCGTATCGACCCTCAGCCAGTTGGGGGTTTCGGACGCCACGTGAGTTGCACGGCGCCGGTCTCATCAAGCGCCGTGTTGGTCAGCGTCAATTCGTGGGGACCGCGCAGCGCATCAAACAGGGCAATGCCGGGTCCCTGAACGGTGGGAAGGATGGTCGTGGTCAGCTCGTCGAGCAAGCCCGAATCGATCGCCGAGCACACCAATTGGCCGCCATCGATGTAGACGTCGGCCCCATCAGCCCGCTCCCGTGCCGCGTCGATGACTTCGGCCACCGTCCCAGTCGCGGTCGTCACGGTGGATGGCGCAGATTTGGGCAGCAAGCGGTGGGTGGCAGTCACCACCGGAAGCTCGCCGTAGGGCCAATCGAAACCGCTGATCACGTCGAACGTGGTGCGGCCCATCAGCAATACGCCGACACTGGCCATGTGCTGCTCGAAGGACAACCAGGTTCCGCCCTGAGTCGGTTCGGGTCCGTCATCGGCACGAGACCGGGGTGCGTCGAGCCAGTCGAGGCTGTGGTCGGGTCCGGCGATTCGTCCGTCGAGCGACATGCCGAGGTACGCACGCACCTGTCCGGTCATTCCGGGTCTCCTCGTGTGTGGCGCAGCGTGATCCCATCGACAGTAGCCCGAGCCGATTTCCGGCCGTCGGGTCCAGCATCGCCGCTACGTGGCGTTGGGTCGACTTGGTTGGTCAGTGCGCCGGGTTTGGGTCGGTCCACGACCCGTTGACCGGCCCGATGCTGTCGTCGGCCATGCCCATGATGGTGACGTTGCTGCCACCGGCCACCCCGGGATCGGCGGTCGGCTCGGCCGCAGCCCTGGTGAGGTTGCGGAACACCTTGGCCGCCTCGTCCCAGTGAGCTTTGGTCGCCGGGCCGCTCCGTACGCACACGTCCTCGACCAGCGAGGCCCGCATGAGCAACTCGCCGTCAATCAGCAGCTCGGTTGACGATTGGGAGATCATCTTGCCGTTGCTCGACATGGTGGATGAGGCGGGTGTGCGCACCGGAACCACCCAGTAAGGGTCGCCTTGTCCGAGCCACGCCTTGGTCGGCACCGGGTCGCCGTTGTGCGATGCCACTCGGCGAAGGCCGTGCACCAATGGCCCGGGATGGCGGGTGGTCGCGACCGCTACGCCATCGCTGAGCAGCCCCCAACCCCACCGGATGCGTCGGCGGATGTAGACGAATAGTGCGCCGATACCAACGGTCACGAAGACCCCGAGCACCACGCTCACCAGCAGCTCACCGTGCATGAAAACTCCGACCACGGCGCACACCAGCCACATCACCAAGAGGGGAATGAACACGAGGTTCGATGCGACGACGGCCCGCCTGGCGCGGCGTGCCGTCGGATGGTGGAGCAGGCTCAGCTGCAGCGCGATCAGAGCGTCGAGTTCGCTTGCGGTCAGGCCATAGGTCGCCGCCGACGACACGATCACTGCGCTCCGGACGGACCCGGGAAACGCTGCGACATTCGGGCTCTCGCCCTCGATTCGCTGGACTGACGGGGGAGCGACCCCAAGCGCCAACGCGAATTCCTCGGCGCCGGCGGTGAGCCTTGTGTCCTCCTCAGGTGGCGCCTTCGGCCACGCCGCCTTGATTGCGTGACGCTCGCCGAGGAGGAGCAGATAGAGCGCCATTCCCGCCCCAGCGGCTGCACCGATGGCCAACCCGAGGGCGATCACTCTGCCGTTGCTCGGTGCCGTTGCGAACAGTGTGTAGAACGCACCGACCGCTGCGACCAGAACGAACCACACGACCGTCCAGTTTCGGATCGTGCGTGCGCCAGCATCGCTCAGCTCTTCATGCATTCATCCAGTCTGGCGAGCCGCAACCTCAATGCGACGTTTGGAGGTCCTTCGGAGTGTTGGACGCGAGCGCCGGTGAGGGTGCGCACCGGTCGTTGGTGGTCACAACTCTTGCGCCATGTCGGCGCCTTGGAACGGTTGACCCGGTTGTTGAACGGTTCCACCCTTGTGTTGGGCGCTTTCAGATTCCCGACGATCCGAAGCCGCCGCTCATCGTCGTGCCCGGGATGGTGGCCCAGCGGATCGAGGCGCCAGTGCTTTGGCGGGGGGTGGCGGCTGGGTGCCGCCCACAGATAACCGGTCGGAGCTGTGCCAGCCATGCCTGGCACAGGCCTCACGCAACACCACCGTCCGGTTACGAACTTCGCTCATTCTTATGATGTCCGATAGTGTCGCGCTGGCTAGACCTCACCGAGACACGCGACAGCCTGATCAGAAGAAATATCCCCTTCCATGGCAAGATGTGACTATCATGTCGTTTGCAGGTCCATTTCACCTGTGAGCCTGTCCTGGAGGAACTCATGTACCGGAAGATTTTTCTGACGTTAACTGTCGTAGCACTAGGAGTCATGACCGCTAGTGCGGCGTCGGCCTCGGAGACTCAGCAGTATCCGCCCAACACGGTAGCTCCAGGTGTGTTGGGCGATGGTGTAAGCAACAATGGCGGACCTGACACCGGTGGCTCCGGGGATGGCGTGAATGGCGTTGGAGTAGGCACTGAGGCAGGGTCCAACAATTCTGGAGCAGACGCCGTGGTCGCTGGTGTGGGGATCAGCGGACAGGACGCTGGCTCAGGTGCACTCCCGCTGGCCCGCACTGGCGCTGGCCTCCAGCCATTCTTGTTGGTCGGTCTCGTGCTGATTGCCGCCGGAACCTTCACGGTAGTGACTGTCACAAGCAGACGGAAGAGCATGTCCTAACCCCTCCCGAGAGATTGATGCGTCGCGGCATCTCTCGCAGAGCGCTAGAGCAGCCTGTTACGGGCTCGCAAGTTGAGTGGGGATCAGCCAACATGGTTCCTCTACGTTGAACGCGTCAGCCGACCCTAGCGAGTCATCGAGGTCCTTCACCCGCCGCCAGCATGTCACCGCCAGCGTCGTCGATCTCCCCCGTGATGGCTCAGCCAGCTAGCCGCTTCCGTGGCAACTTAGTTGGCCTCCTGTCTCCCCAAGTCGTTGGTTGTGCTTCAACTAGACACTGGCGCGGTGGGCGTTATCACTGACGGTCAGCGCCCCTCGGGGTCGGCCGGGTCTAGCTGGTGAACTCTTGCCGCGGCGACAGCCAAAGCGATGGCGGTCCAGAGACGGAGATCCCAGAAGAGCGAGGCCGTCTGGGCATTGACCAGGCAGATGGTCAGAACTCCGGCCATGAGTATCCGCGTGTCGCGGCTGGGACTAGTGAGCATCGAACGGCCCACAATGAGCAGGACGCCCGTCGTCAGAAATAGGGCCACCAACCCGGCGTCGAGCACGGCTTGGAGCAACAGGTTGTTGGCGGGGGCGCTCTGGGGCGGCGCTCCGGCATAGGCCGGGATGCGCTGAACGAGTTCGATCCCGATGTTTCCTGGGCCGTAGCCCAGAATCGGCCGTTGTTGGGCCAGCTCCATTTCGGTCTGGTAAAGGCCGACCCGAACCGCATTGGACTCCGCCTCCTGTGTGTTGGTGATACTGACCACCCGGTTGGCCACGTATACGGGCACGTTCACGCCGAACGGGAGGCCAACCACGGCTGTGGCCAATGCCCCGGCAACTACCAAGCGCACCATCTTTACGGCACGAGGGTCCAGACGACGCCGAGAGCTACTGGCACGCATGACCAACAGAACCATGACTGGAAGCGACAGGAAACCAATGCGGGCGTTGGCGAGCACCAAGCTGAACAAGAGGTAGGCGGCGGGCACCTCGGGTCGGACCCCGAATCGTTTTCTTCCGGCCAATACGTCGGCAATCGACACGGCCAAGGCCAGTTCGAGGTGAAACACGTAGAAGGCAGGCTCGTAGGCCCAGGCGCTGATGCGGCCCACCCCGTCGACGACGCCGTCATAGGCCAGCCCAGCTGGGATCGGCAGCGCCAACGGAGCGGCCGCGAACTGGTAATAGCCGAACGTGGCAGCGGTGAGGGTGCCCGCCAGATAGGCGCTGAGGCCTCGCTGCAGGTCCAGGCGGCTCCGCAGCCCAAAGCCGATGGCCAGCAGCGGCATGAGGGCGCCACCAACGATCACTACCATCTGGGTGGTGGCGAGAATCTTGCTGTCAGCGGTGGTCGATGCGATCAGGTACACGCCGATCAGGGCCGAGATCATTGGCAGGAGGCCGGGAATGGCCGGACGCAAAGGACGTCCCGGCGCCACCACCGCTCGAGCGCCGACCAGTACTGCTGCGCCACCAAGCAGCACGAACGAGGGCTTGACGGTGAGTCCACCGAGGTCCACGGCCAAAAGGCGGTCCGAGCTAGCCAGGAACAACCCGGCACAGATCAGCACCAGCTCGAGCCGCCACCTCGACCCATGCGTGGGCAGGCCCCCCCGACCTGCCGAAACACCGGTGCGAAGGGCTGGCGTCACGCTGGCCGTAGGAAGGCGAACAAGGTCGGATTGGCCATGGCTCGCCTGCCGCTGAGCCGCCAGAGTGTGCGGGTGGCCTGGTAAATGCCCGTCTTGACCAGTTCGCCGGGCCGACTCCGGCGTCCACCAACCGCCGAGATCGGGAGAAGAACGTTGAATTCGGGTTCGCCGTAGCCACAGTCGAGGGCCAGGCTAGTGAGACTCTGCCGAGAGAACTGATTCACGTGGTCCTTTGCAGCCAAGTAGTGCTTGCCAGCAATCACGCCGCGATCCTTGATTACTGTGGCCCGGGCCTTGGCATATTGGAACGGCCAGTTCGGCGTCTGGAGGAATACGAAGCCGCCGGGGGCCAACAAGTCATGGACGGCGTTCAATAGATCCTGGGGGTGCGTCAGGTGTTCGATGACGTCCCAGAGGCAGATTACGTCGACCGATCCCGGCTCGATCCCGGCTTCCTGTACCAGGCCTTGGTGCACCGAATCGGCAAGGCCATGATCGTGAGCCCAAGCCACCGGGGGGGCGGCCAACTCGTAGCCGTCGCACTGCCACCTCGGCCGGTCTCTGGCCACAGCGGCTACGAAGAAGCCCAGTCCGCAGCCCACGTCCACCAGTCGTCCTGTGGGCGCGCCGAGGTAGCGGTCGATGAACTGGTTGTAGATCGGGCGGTGGGCATCGTCCCAAAACGACAGGTCCGTGTCGGGGATCCCCTGATCCCAGTAACCGGAGTAGTGCTCATCCTGGCTCCAGGTGGAGTAGACGTGGCCGCAATCTGCACAGCGGCGCAAGGCGACTCCGTCCTCGACGAAGACCTCGCGGCCATCTACTGACTCACACAAGTAGCACATGACGTTCAGAGCGATGGGCATTCGGCCTCCAGATGATCGACAGTGCGCCCGGCGTCGGTCGAATCATTGCCAGTGACCCAAGCTTGGATGCGACGGCCGAACTCGCTGTGGGAGAAGTTCGACGCATGGTCCACACATGCCTGTGGATCCAGACTGAGCGACCGGGACAGGGCGTCGGCGAGAGCCACCTCGTCCTGGTTTGCAGCCAGCACGCCGGACACGCCGTCGGCGATGGTGTCCAGCGATCCTCCGGCGGCAATGCCGACCACCGGGGTGCCGCACGCCTGAGCCTCCACTGCGACGATTCCGAAGTCCTCGAGCGCCGGGAACGCGAAGGTGCTGGCCATCCGGTAGAGGGTGCGGAGGCGCTCGTTAGACGGCGACACCTCGAAGATCACAGGCACGCGAACCTGCTCTGCCACATGGCGAAGTGCTGCCTCGCCGGGACCATGGCCAGCGACCACGATAGGAAGTCCGACCCGGTCGGCGGCCCGAATGGCCAGATCCAGCCGCTTGTAAGGGATGAACCGCGAACAGGTGAGCACGAACGGCCCGCCGGGAAGCCCAGATGGTTCTTCGCTTACGTCGTCGCTGTGAACGGGGGTGTAGAAGCTCGTGTCGACAGGGGGGTGAATCACACAGGCCTCGCGTTCGTAGTAGCGCCCGATGCGTTCCTGAACAGCGGTGGAAATTGCGGCGAAGTGGTCCACCCACTTCACCGATCTCCTGTCCCATGCCCGCATGGCCGGGACCGGCCCGAAGCTGGCCAATCGATGCAGCGAGTTTCGCACGTCGTGGCTGTCCCACACGTAGCGCATCGGGGTGTAGCAGTAGCTGTAGTGCTCGGCCTCTCGGCCCGGGCGGAACCCCTTGACGCAGGCGTGGCTGGAGGTCAGCACCTTGTCGTATCGCTGACGGGTGGACCAGCGCCACGCCAGCGGCATCAGCGGGAGAGCCAGCGGTCGCCGGGCCCGGATCACCGGTAGTCGGGGCACGAAGGTGGTGCGCACCGGTCGACCCCCCGAGTCGAAGCCGGATCCCAGGTCGTTGGACAGCGCGTACAGATCCGCCTCTGGAAACGCTGCGGCCAGCTGTTCAAAGCACTTCTCGCTGCCCGCCCGGACATCGAGCCACTCGTGGGCCAGGGCCATGTCGGAACTCACCAATCGCCCAATTCCGAACAACAGTTCACGAAGGGAGGGGCGATTGTGGAGTGCCATGTGTCATGATGCTCCCAATGGTTGGACAGGACACCGGCATGCGGCTGCATGTTGCGTCTAGTTTTGGCTAGACGGGGGCTTCGGATGACATCAGTTACTACCTCGGCCACGGACATTGCGGATCCCTCTGCCATGTCTCCAATCTACCTGCTCTCTAAGCAGGCGATGGACCGAACCCTGGCCGTGATTGCGCTACTGATCTTTGCCCCAGCCTTCGTTGTGGTCGCGCTGTTGGTGAAATCCACCTCCCCTGGACCGGTGCTGTTTCGCCAAGAACGACTGGGCCTTGACGGTCGTCGCATCACAGTCTTCAAGTTTCGGACGATGGTTGTCGATGCCGAGGAACGGTTGCGCCGGGAAGGCCTCTGGGCTCGTTACGTGGAGGCCGGGTTCAAGCTCCCGTCCGACGAGGATTGTCGGATCACCCGCTTCGGGCGCTTCCTCCGGCGCGCCAGCTTGGACGAACTCCCCCAGTTCCTCAGCGTCCTTCGTGGCGACATGAGCCTCGTTGGTCCGCGTCCGATCGTTCCCGAGGAACTTGCCTGCTACGGGAAGTTGGCCCCCTGCTATCTAGGGGTGCGCCCGGGGATCACCGGGCTCTGGCAGGTCAGCGGCCGCAGCACCATCGTCTTCCCCGAGCGGGCCGACATCGATGCCGAGTACTACGCTCGCCGTTCCATGGGCACCGATCTTGTCATCTTGGCGAGGACCCCGATTGTGGTGCTTCGGGCGACCGGTGCCCACTAGTGGTGGCCGACCAGGTGGTGCTCGATGCCCGTTGGTGGGGCAAGGGCGGCACCGGAACCTTCACCGCGGCGTTGCTTGAGGGTCTGGCTGAGTGCCAGCCAGCGAACTGGGCGATCTGGGGTCCCAGTCAGATGGCCGATCGGGTGTGGCCTGGCGCGTCCTTCGTGGCGACTGAGGACGACCCCGCCTCAGCGTTCGGCCAGCGCTCGCTGGGCAGAGTACCGGCCGCAGGCTTGGTGTTTCACCCCCATCAGACCAGACCGTTTCACCGCTACCCGGCCGCCTCCTGCGTACTGGATCTGATCCAACTGGAGCATCGTTCACAGCTAGTGCGTCCTGCCATGGCTGCACGTCTTGACCGCACGGTCGCCGCGGCAGCGGCTCTGTTCACCATATCCCAACAGGTTCGCTCTCAACTCGTCGAGCGCTACGGCTCGGTGGGCCAGGACGTCACGGTCTTGCACCTGCCCGTTGACCGGCGGTTCGCCGACCGGGTGGCAACGGCGCGGTCGCGCACCGCCGAACGATCTCGGCGGCTGCTGATGGTCGGACGGTTTGCTCCCCACAAGAACCATGCTGGCCTGGTGGACGCATTTGGTCGAAGCCGTTTCGCGGCCGAGGGTGGGGAACTTCACCTCGTCGGTGGTACCGCTCGTGAGCTGCAATCCCTCGGCGTGGCCGACACGCCCGGTGTTGTGGTTCGGGGAGTGCTCACAGATGAAGAGCTTGAGGCTGAGTTCGCCACGGCACTGGCGTTGGTCCAGCCGTCGCTGAGCGAGGGTCACGGACTACCAGTGAGCGAGGCGCTGTTCGCCGGTCTCCCCGTCCTCTCCAGCCCGGTGCCTGCTGCGGTTGAGCACGGACCGGCCAGCATTCCGCTCCTCGACCCCACCGACTGCCTGCAGATGGCGGCCGCTCTGGATGCCGTTGTGGACCAGATCGACGGTGGCCGGTACTGGGAGCAAGTCGACCGGGAGGCTTGGCTGCAACGACAGGCTACCCCGGCCACGTTGGCAGCACAGATCCTGACCGTCCTCGACCGCAAAGGGCTCCCCTCGCCGCATGGTGGTGCGGGTCACACCCGGCGCGGTCGTTTGCAGGTTGATCGAGGAATCTCGCGGCGCGATTCCTCGCACTGATGAGCAGCACGAGTCGACCAAAGCCGTGGTCAGCGACCCTCGATCAGCCTGAATCGACCCGCAGCGGAACGCGTCGAGGCAGTCGTCGGCGCGGGGTACGTCGTTCATTGCGCCGCCTCCTCCGGGAAGTCCCCGCTGCTATTTGGCTCATCGCGCTCCTCTCCGGTGCGCTGGCAGCCACCGTCGGTTGCAAACCCGTTGGCGGCAATGTGGCCGATCCGGTGGTGACCGGGCTGTTCGCAGGGGCTGTCGTCCTGCTCGCGAGTCAGGCTTCGTGGCCAGCGCTCTTCCTTCCGGCCGGGATGCTGGCCGCCGTCTCGCCACAGGTTGGCTTCCGAGCAGCGGCAATCCTGGCAATCCTGGCCATCCTGCTGTTCGAGAAGGCAAGGCACTTGGAGCCAACCGCCGCTGCGATGGTCGGTCTCTTGAGTATCCAGGGGCTCCTCCGCCTTCACCAGGTCGGTCCGGAAAGGGGATCCGCCGCTATCGCTGCGATCAGCGTGATTCCCTTGCTGTGGTCCGGATTCAATCGTGCACCCTCGCGGCTGAAGCGGCTCGTCACCCGCGCTGGCGGGTTGACAACTGTCGGGTTCCTGCTCAGCGTGGCCATCGCTGGCTACGCAATCAGTCAGGCGCAGTCGGCCTTGTCCAGCGCCGAGGACGACATCTTGGCCGGGGTTGAGGCAGCCCAGGACGGCGACCGAGAGGCCACCGCCGAACGATTCCGCGCCGCTTCGATTCACTTTGAGACCGCGCGCAGCACGACTCATGCCTGGTGGAGCTGGCCGAGCCGCCAATTCCCGATCGTCGGCCAACAGATGAGGGCACTGGACCTGGTGACGTCTACTGGCGGAGCCACCACAGACCTGGCCTATGAGGGCGCTCAGCGCATCGACCCCGACCAGCTTCGTATGGTGGACGGCCGGATCAACCTCGAGGCGATAGTCGAGTCTCAACCGATCTTCGAGGAGGTCGCTCATAGGAGTGCCGAAATCCGACGCCGCCTCGCCCCGGGGGACGACATCTGGCTGCTGGGCCCAGTTCGCGACGGCCTGGAGGACTTCCGCAACACAGTGGCTCAGGCCGACCGCAGCGCAGCGACCGCAGCCGACGCCGCCCGACTGGCCCCGGCCATCCTCGGCGGCGACGGCGCCCGCCACTACCTCGTGGCCATGGTGACCCCTGCCGAGGCACGGGCGTCAGGCGGGTTCATGGGAAACTACGCAGTGCTCACCGCCGACAACGGCAAACTCACCCTGGGACCAGTGGGCCGCAAGGAAGATCTCAATGCGGCTGGTGACCAGGCCACAAAGAAGATCACCGGTCCGGCGGACTACGTGAAGTCCTATGAGCGTTACGACCCGGCCCACACTTGGGAGAACATCACCCTGTCACCGGACTTCCCGTCGGTGGCCCAGGCCATGGCCGAGTTGTTTCCGCAATCTGGCGGTCGACCCGTCGACGGGGTCATCCGCACCGACCCGGTTGCGCTTCAGGGCCTGCTGGCGCTCGGCGACCCCATCCAACTTCCCGGCCTTCCCCGACCGCTGGACGGTACCAACGCAGCAGACTTTCTCCTCCGAGAGCAGTACGCCATCTTCTCGGATCAAGATCAGCGCATCGACCTGCTTGGCGACATCGCCGAAGCGGCCTTCGATCAGTTCACGAGCGGCCAGGGGGCCCGGCCGGCCGTGGTTGCCCAAGCGATGTCTCCGGCACTCCAGTCGGGCAGCCTGGCGTTCTGGTTCTCCAATCCCGAGGAGCAGGCGGTCGTCGAACGGTTGGGATTCGCCGACGCGGTGCCCGCCGTGGAGGGCCATGACTCTTTCGGGGTGACGACACAGAATGCCGGTGCTTCCAAGATCGACGTATTCCTGAAGCGCGAGGTTGACTACGAGGCAAGGTTGAACCCGGAGAATGGTTCGATTACCGCCGAGGTGGACGTTGTGCTCCAGAACAACGCACCCGCAGACGGATTGGCTTTCTACGTCATCGGCAACCTGGTGGACCTGCCCTTGGGTACCAGTCGATCGTTTGTATCGTTCTACTCGCCGCTCGGTTTGGATGGTGCCACCGTGGACGGCGAACCAGTCGAGCTCGTTCGCGAGACCGAACTGGGCCGCAATGTGTACCGGACCTACCTGGACATCGCTCCGGGCGCCAGCCGGACCATCCATCTCGACTTGACCGGAGCGGTCAACCTGAGCGACGGAAATTATCGGTTCGACTACATACCCCAGGTGCTGACGAGGCCGGACACCGTGACATGGGAGTTGAGCCTGAGCCGTGGCAAGGTCGGCGAGGCCACCACCAATCCAGGAAACACCGTGACTGCGACTGATCGGTCGGTGGACATCGACTGGCCGGTTTCGGCTGGACCCTGGTCGACCAAGGTGCCCATCTCGATTCCGTAGTCGTCAGCTCTTGGCTTGCGCTAGGAGAATGATGCCAAGCCCTCCTGGCCCTTGGGATGTCAATGGCACTGGGTCTCAGACAGTTGCCGACGGGCTGATGGATTCCACGCCGCCGAAACCGCACTTTCAACCATCAAACCGCACTGCGGTCCACGCCCGTTCCGGCTCACGCCGCCCACACCTTCAAGCCGCCTGACCACCCACACGGACGTGAGGGGTACCGGTACACCTCGGCAACGCCGGATACGAGGACGAATAGGTCAACTCGGCCCCCCATGCAGTAGTTCACCCCATCTCATTCAGCGTGGAGCTCAACACCCACCCAGCCGCCATTTCGGTCTAGTCTGTGGCCGTGTCCGCCATGTCCGCCGAGTCTGCAAAGCACTGCGCATCGTCGAGCCCCATGGTGAACGGCGACATCACCTACGTCGCCTCGAGGGTGCTTTGGGACGGCTTCGCCGACCAGGTCGCCAACTTGGTGGAGACAACAGCGGCTCGCGACCTGGGTGAACTCGGAGGCGGCGCCAACCCGACCATGTCACTGCTGGAGGGCGGCAACACGGGCCGGTCGCTGACCGTGCTCGACGTGTCCTCAGCGGAGTTGGCAAAGGCACCCGACAACGTTGTCAAGATCGAGGCCGACCTGTGCGCACCCGAGCCACCGGTCAGCGAAGCCTTTGACCTGCTGTTCTCCCGAATGCTCTGCGAGCACGTCACAGACGGCGGTGCCTTCCACCGCAACTGCTTCGAGGCACTGCGTCCGGGCGGTCTTGCCGTGCACTTTTTCCCAGCCGCAACTGCGCTGCCGTTCGCGCTCAACCGCGCCATGCCCGAGCGGGCCAGTCAGCGGCTCTTGGAGATCGCCTTTCCGGACCGTCGGCAAGGCGGACGACATGGCAAGTTTCCCGCTCGCTACCGCTGGTGTTGGGGGCCGACCGGTCCACAACTGGACCGGTACCGGTCAGTCGGATTCGAACTCGTCTCGTATCAGGTCGGACTCGGCCACCACTATTACGATCGTATCCCGATGATCCGGAACCTTGAGTGGGCCAAGACCGCGCTCAGTCTTCGGTATCCCTCGCCGTGGCTAGCTGCATACGCGCTGGTGGTACTCCGTCGGCCGACGTGTTGATGACATACGGCAGGCAAGCCTGGGAGGGCAATTGAAAGACCGGGTAATCCGCAAGCTTGTCCCGAGCGTGCCCGTCATAGCTCGCTGGCCCCTGGTGCCGCGAGCCCTTGACGTGGCCGACAAAGTCGTCAATGGCCGCGACCCGCGGTACGACGACCTTCCGCCGGCGTCGTTGCGGATGCGCATCGGGGTGAGCAATCGGCTCTTGCGAAATGCCTCCGTGTTTGAGGAGGGCCAAGACCTGGTTCGTCGTTGCGTAGCTGGGGGGCTGGTGAGCGCCGGAGACCGGGTACTGGAACTGGGTAGTGGTGTGGGCCGCAACCTCATGGCACTCAGGTCTCAAGTGGACTTCACGTCCTACGTCGGCATCGACGTTGACGCCGAAATGGTCGCCTGGTGTCGGGACAACCTATCCGACGAGTCCGTCCAATTTCATCACGCTGACCTCTTCAGTGCTGTGTACAACCCGACCGGAAGCCCAGCTTCGGATTACCGATTCCCAGTCGAGGACGCCTCAGTCGACTTCTCACTGGCGGTGTCGGTCTTCAGCCACCTGCTCGCCGCCGATACCGCCCACTACGCCGCTGAGCTGGGGCGGGTCACCGCGCCAGGCGGATATGCCTCACTCAGCTTCTTCCTGCTCGAACACGTCCAGGCGCTGCTCGGAGATCGGTGGAACTTCGAACACGAGCTCGAAGGCTGCTGGGTTGAGAACCCGAAGTATCCCGAGGCTGCTGTCGCCTACAACGAGGCGACGATCGTGGACCTCTTCGCTCAACACGGGCTGAGCCTCGAAGCCATCAACGATCGTGATCAGCACCAACAGACCTTGATCTTCCGTCGGGAAGCCCGATGATCAGTTTTCTACGACGGCCTGTCACCTGGGTATGGGCCTTGGCTGTTGTAGTGGCCATCCTGGTCGGCCTGGCCATCGGCGGATTGCCCGACACTGCCACCGATGTCCCGCTCAAGGATCGCAAGGTGACATCGTCGTGACCGACGCTGGCCACTGGCCCGCACAGAACCAGATGGTCGGTATCTCCGAGGAACCTGGTCTGCGCGAGTACCTGGCGGTACTGAGCCGCAGGAAACGGGCCATGCTGGCCTTCGTCGCGATCGTGCTTCTTGTGGCCGTCGGTTCCAACATGGTCCAGGCCCCCCGCTACGAGGCCCAGGCCCAAATCCTGATCGAGCCGCGAGCCAGCGATCAGGAACTCAACCAGTCCAACCCGACGCTACTGGTGGACCGCAAGCGCATTGTCGACACCGAAGTCCGGCTCCTGAGCTCGACCCAAGTGCGAGACGCTGTCGAATCCAAGTTTGGGCCAGACACTCCGGACGCCACGACGATCGCCATCGAAGGCACGGACCTGCTGTCGATTTCGGTGATTTCCACCGACCCCGCTCTGGCCGCCGCGGTCGCCAACGAGACCGCCCGCCAGTACATCGACTTTCGCACCGAATCAACCAAGGCAGACCTGGCCAACGCCGCCGTCTCTGTCCAGAAGCAACTCGACGCGGCCCGGAGCCGCCTAGACGAATTGGACCTGGCAATCGCGCTCTCAGAGGGCGCCGCTCAGGCCGTCAACCAGGCTGACCGATCAGTGGCCGCTGAGGAGGTGCGTTCCATCGCCTCACGGCTGGATGCGCTTGAGCTGCGCCAGCAACTCACCCAGGGCAACGCCACCTTGGTGGACGTCGCCCAGATTCCGTCCAGCGCACTCGGTCCCCAGCCGATCGGGACCGGCCTGCTCGCCATCTTTGCCGGTGGGGTCGTCGCAGTCGGGTTGGCATTTGCGCTCGAGTTCTTCGATGATCGCATCGATGCTCGGGCCGGCCTCGACGCAGTCCTGCCACGAGTGCCCGTCCTGGGTCAGATCCCAGTCCTCGACGGTTGGGGGGGCAATCGGGAGGCCACACATGTCGCCGCCATCGAGTCCGCCGATGGTGCTGTGGCCGAGGCGTACCGCCGCCTGCGCACTGCGCTCCAGTTCATTGCCACCGGCGACGACTGCATCGCCATCCAGGTGACCAGCGCCATGCCCGGCGAAGGCAAGACCACCACGGCCACAAACCTGGCGGTCATGTTCGCCTTGGCCGGGCAAAGAACCGTGCTCGTCGATGCCGACCTTCGACGCCCCCGGGTCCACAGCTTCCTCGGGCTCGACAACGAGATCGGGCTCACCACCGGCCTGCATAAGAAGCTGACGGCCCGCGAGGTCGGTCACCGGGTTCTGGACGGACCGCCGCTGTGGGCCGTAACCGCTGGCCCCCCGTCTCCTCAACCTGCGGAACTGCTCCAGTCGGATGAGGTCAGCAGGTTCCTCGACGAGTGTCGCTCCTCGGCTGACGTCATCATCGTGGACTCTCCGCCGGTGGTGCCGGTGGCCGATGCCGTCGCCCTGTCCGCCCACGTTGACGCGGTGCTGTTGGTGGTGTCGGTGGCGAGGTCGACCAAACGCAACGTGAAGCAGGCCGTCGACACACTGGGTCAGGTAGGAGCCAACGTCTGCGGGATCGCGCTAGCCGAGGTTCCTGCCTCGCAGTTGGGTAACGACCAGACCTACGCCTACCAGCCAACGTCAGACCGTAGGGGCATCGAACGATTCTTCCGGCCGGAGCCGTCGCGATGAACACCGGCAAGAAGCTGACAGAGCCGCTGCGAATCGCCCGTCGCCGCATCCGGCGAGCCACCGAGCAGATGCGGGTCCGAAACACCCTCATCTACGCCAATCTGGCCGTTCTCGGTGAGCGTTACGGCTACCCACAGGGGCTAGCGGGCAAGGAGCTCAGAGTGTTCTCCCAGAACGGCGAGGACGGCGTTTTGGCCGAGATCTTCCACCGCATCGGCACCACTACCGGCTTCTTCGTCGAATTCGGGATTGGCGGCGGTCTTGAGGGCAACTCGGTGCTGCTCGCAGATGTTCATCGGTGGGAGGGTCTCTTTATCGAGGGGTCACCGACGCTTCATGCCCAGCTTCAAGAGAAGTACGAGGCGATCGACCAAGTACGGGTATTGCAGGCCCTGGTGAGCGCAGAGAACGTGGAAGACCTGTTCGCGTCGGCCGACGTGCCTGCCGACCTTGACCTGCTCTCCATCGATATCGACAGCAACGACTACTGGGTGTGGAAGGCAATCAACACCTACCGGCCCTCTGTCGTGGTCATCGAATACAACGGCAGCCTCGACCCGACTGCAACGCTGACACAGCCGTACCGGGCGAACGAAGGCTGGGACGGCACGGACTTCTACGGCTGCTCGCTCGGTGCGCTCGACCACTTGGGCACCCAGAAGGGCTACCGGTTGATCCATGCAGACTTGACTGGTACTAACGCCTTCTTCGTGCGCGATGATTTGGCTAGCCTCTTTGAGGACTGCTTCCCGGTCCTTGCCCGCCGAGCCTCGACCTCCTTCACCGACTTTCGCCATACCCCTGACCCGAGGGGTCGGGTCTATGTCGACGTCCGGCAGTGACCGGGTTACCAATCCTGCCCGGGCCGGACGCCGCGGAAGGTCGGAGCGTTGCAGAGAGCTCGCAGCAGCCGGGTTCACCGCCCCCCGGACGTATGGGTCGTCGGCTGATGCGGGATTCCATGGCAAGCCTCCTACGCACTGCCTCCGGCGCCTTCCTGGTCTTGCTTGTACCCCCAGTGCTCATCCGGACACTTGGCCCCACCACATACGGTGCTTGGGCCATCGCGGTAGAGATCGGCACCTATCTGGGGCTCCTCGATCTGGGGGCGCTCAGCGCAGTGGGCCACTTCGCCGCAAAACACCGCGCCGACTCCGAGGGCGAAAGCCGGGTCATGTCGACCATGTTCGCGGTTCAGCTCGGACTGGTGGCGGTCGGCGCTGCGGTGCTCGTGACCCTGGTCGCAGCCGTTCCGGCGATCTACCCCAAACTACCGACTGAACTAGTAGGGGCAGCGCGTCTGACCCTCGCCCTAGTCGGCGGCGTATCGATCCTCGGGCTGCTGGTCACGTCCTGCACCGGCTACTTCTTGAGCATCGGACGATTGCTGGTGCCGTCCAGTATCACCTTCGCCAGTCGGTTTTTGGGGACGGGTCTGGTCATCGTGCTGGCCATATGGGGGGCGCATCTCGGCGCTCTCGCTCTCTCCTGGGCGGCCACGTCGCTGGTCGGGTACCTGCTGATCGGCATCGCCTTCAGGCGTCTGCGGGTGCCGGTCCGCCCCAAATTTGTCGACAGAACCCTTGTTCGCGAGATCCTAGGGTTTTTAGGTGCGTATGGCATCTGGATGATCGCCGGGTTCCTGGTCATCGGCCTGGACACCACGATCGTGGCCCGCATTGACTTCGCCGCAGTCGCTCCGTTCGCTGCTGCCGCCGGAGCGGTATCCATCATCAATGCCGTGTACAGCGCCAGCCTGGCCCCGCTTGTGCCGCTTTCAGCCGATCTCCACGTCGCCGGTCGCCAAACCGAACTCACCGATCTCCTGCTACGGCTTACTCGCCTCGGCGGCGTGGCGGTGGTCCTCGGTGGTGCCGGACTGGCCGTCATGGCGCCGCCTGTGCTCCGAGTCTGGATCGGTGCCGAAACGGCCGCGACCGCTGTGCCCATCCTACGGGTGCTGGTCGCGGCCAACGTCTTGCGCTTGGTGGTGATGCCCTATCCGGTCTGCCTGTTCGGCACCGGCGAACACCGCCGGGTCCGGTCCACGCCGATACTTGAGGGTATTGCCAATGTTGCCGCCAGCGTCGCCCTAGGTCGGTGGCTGGGGCCCATCGGCGTCGCATACGGCACGTTGATCGGCGCCGGGGTCGGCCTGGCAGCTCATACAATGGTGAACGTGCCCCGGACCAACTCCATCCAGCTCAGTTCGGCCCAGTTCTTCCGCCACGGGCTGGCGGGACCCCTCACGGCATCTCTGCCTGTCACGTTGGCCGTCGTATTTGGCAACCGACTTCCCCCCGAATGGTGGTGGCCGGTTGCCGTTGCTTCGTTGGCCGCCACGGCCCTGCTGTGTTGGTCTATCGCCCTGTCCGTCACCGAGCGAGCCGGACTCCGGACCGCAGTGGCCCATTCTCTCCAGAGGAGCACACCATGAGCGCCCGCAAGCGGATCGAACAGTCGGCCCGGGTTGCCTTCGAGCGCCTGCCCGACGAACCCCGGACCGCGGCTCGCGCCGCTTTCGACCACGTCCGCGGCATCGGCCAGGTCAAGCGCAACCAAGCCATCCTCGCCCGACGCCTCGCGGCGCTGGAGGCCGAGGTAGTGAACCTTCGCGACGCCGAGGCCTCCGGCCCGCCAGCGGTCGCCGACCATCCGACCGATCACCGGTTCCCGAACGGCGTCAGCTCTCGAATCTGTACTCAGGAGCAGTTCGCCGAACCCTGGTACGACCTGTGGTGCGCCCGGCTGGACGAGACGCCGAAGACCGACCGCAAGCAGTGGGAGCATGCCTACATCGCCCGGGTGGCGGAGGAGCTGGACCTCCTCGGCCCCGGCCAGCGGGGCCTGGGGTTCGGCGTGGGAGAAGAACCACTGGTCGCCTACTTCGCAAGCCGGGACGCAGAGGTTGTGGCGACCGACCTGGACCCCAACGACGATGGCGCCCGGGTGTGGCGCAACACCGGGCAACACGCCGCCGCATCGCTCGATCTGCGTCGGCCCAATGTCTGCGACGACGACCGATTCGACAAGCTGGTGAGCTGGCAACCGGCGGATATGCGGGCCATTCCTTCCTCACTCGGGGGCTTCGACTTCTGCTGGTCATCCTGCTGTTTCGAACACCTCGGTTCACTCGAGGCTGGCCTGGACTTCGTGACCCACTCGCTCGACACACTGCACCCCGGCGGAGTCGCCATCCACACTACCGAATTCAACGTCACATCCAACGACGAGACCGTTGAGGACGGTCCTGTAGTCCTCTATCGGCGCCGCGACCTCGAGGGCCTGGTGGCCAAGCTCGAAACAGCGGGACATGAGGTAGCCGCCCTCGACCTCGAACCTGGTACCGGCCTCCTTGACGAGTACGCGGACGTTCCCCCGTTCTTGGACGGACCCCACATCCGCCTTGCTCTCCGAGGACACGTCACCACCTCGGTCGCCCTGGTCATCCGCAAAGCGGCCTGACGCTCGACTCAGCCACAGCCCAGGTCGCGCATGCATCGGGCCCTGCTGGTTCGATGGCATTGCCGGTGGTGAATGAGAACAGTTCGGACGGACCTCGGCTGATCCCGATGCCCGGCTCGAAGACCTCGAAATCCACCCCGACGCAGCGAGCATTCTCGAAGAATTCGTCTGCAGCGACTCGGAAACCTCAGGACGGGAACTCCTCGCTTGCCACGGCATCACAGCACCTGCTGGTCACCTGGTGTTCTTCGGATCGACTTGGCCGTGAGCGCCACCGCCGACGGCCCGCAATGGACGCCGGCACCGAGCGCTTGCGAAATAAGTTCGGAATCCGCGACGTGTCCGTTGGATGCTGAGGTCTCGGCCGTTTTGCAGCGCTGCCAACCGTAGGAACACCTCCCGGTCGAATGCTGCTGGATGACGGCGCCGAATCCCGGCTTCCGCCATGACCTGGGCGTCATGACTGAGCGCATCGACGCATGCGGACTTCTCCGGTGTCGACATGGCTCGCCACCGGTCCACCTGCTGGTCGAGAGGACAGGAGGACGTGTCGTCTGCCTTCAAGCTGCCTCCAACCATTGAACATGCCCGGTTCCCGCGCTAACAGGTGACGGTGCCAGATCCAACGGCAATTGCCGGAGAGAGGGTTGGTGACTTCTGGAGTGGCGCTACTTCAGCAGGCCGGCGACCAAGAGGTTGATGACCCGGTCGGTGGAGGTCGCCGGATCGATCGAGGCGGTGAGGCGGTCGAGCATCAGGCCATCGAGAGCGTAATGAAACGGGTGCGGCTCCCTTGTAGGGAGTTATGCGGCGGTCGTTAGGTCGTGGTTGTGGTAGCGGGTGTGGTGGTTGCGGTGGTGTTTTTGGGTGGTGTGGTGGGCCCAGTATTGGTCGAGGTGGCCGTTGGTTCGTAGGGCCCGGAGTTGGAGGATGGCTTCGGCGCCTTGGAGGCCCCAGCGGGCTCCGGTGATGTCGAGGCGGTCCGCGATGAGGTGCCGGCAGGCGCCTTCGATGATGCCGGTGGCGATGGGCCAGCCGTTGCTGAGTGCTGTGGGGTAGTCAAGGTAGGGGGCTTTGTTGGTGAGGTAGGTGGCGGCTTTGTCGGCGCCTTTACGTTTGAGGGTGGTGAGCTTGCGGGCGGTTGCTTTGCGTCGGATCGCTGCGGCGACGATCCGGGCTTTGCCGTTGAGGATGTCGAGTGCTTTGGTTCGGACCCATGTTTCGGCGGCGGGGTCGCCTTCGGTGTGGAACGACCAGGTGGCGTCCCAGAGGTATTCGAGGACGTGAACAAAGTCGATGATGATGGTGAGGTCGATGCCCCGGCTGGTGGCTTCTTTGGTGAACCGGTTGATCTGGTGGTTGTTGCCATCGACGAGGCCGATGGTTCGTCGGGTGTGGTCGGGGTCTCGCCGTTCGGCTTCGTCAAAGATCGAGGCGATGACGGTGGCGGTGTCGGAGGTGACCGACGCCGTGACCCATTTCTCTTTCGCTTTCGGTGCCTGTTTGGGGACGGGGCCGTCGTCGTCGTCGTTGGTGGTGGTGGTGGTGGTGGTGGTGGTGGTGGTGCCCATGATGTCGTCGGGTGTGCGGGGAACGGGGGTGAGGTCGTAGACCGAGCCGACTTCGGCCATCCGTTTCCGGTTGCGTTTCTCGCCTTTGGACAGTCGGCCTTCGATCTTGTGGGTGTTGTTGGCTGCTGCGGTCGCAGTGGCGGGTCGTAACGCGTCGGGGCGCATCACGATCCCTTTCCCGTCGGCGGAGATGACGAGGACATCGCCGGGTTCACCTGCTGGTGTTGGCCTGTTGTTGTAAAAGCTGTTGAAGTCGATAGCGGCGTTGACGGCCAGGTCTTCGAGTTGGCGTTTTCCGACCCGGGTGCCGGTTGAGCGTTCGATCGCCAAAGCTGTTTCTTCATAGGACCCGCGTGATGCTTCGATCGCAGTCAGCCGTTCGAGCCCATGGGAATAGGACCATCGGGGCAGGTTCAATGTCGAGTCTGCGGGATACAGGTTCCGGTGGTGGGGTTGGCGGTAGGCGAGCCGGGTCACAGTCACTTTTCCGACCAGCGTTGAGAGGTTCCGGTGGTGACCGGTTTCGACACGCCTGTGGACTATCCCGGCAGCGTCGGTCACCCCATCGAGCCGGACCTCGCGTGCCGCACGCAGGTCGAGGTGGTCCTGGAACAACCGGCGTAACAGTTCAAGGCCGCGGGTGCGGAGCTGTTCCTCCAACACACCATGATCCAAACCCGCTGTGTCAGCCTCGTCGAGCCAGCCCACGATCGAGTCGAACTCGCTCCGGCTTGCCTCAAACCCGTCAGCGACACCCGCTGTTTCGGTGCGAGGGTTCATGACCGTGCCCGTCGTGCCCGCCGCGCCCGAAGCTTTGACAGGCCTGCGGTAGCGGCCTCGTCAAGGTTGTTCCGGGCGCTGTCGTAGCGGGCTAACGCCGCTGCCACTTCGTCGACCTCGTCAGGTCGCAGCGTCACCGTTTTGGTGCGACCCGAATCGGTGTACGTCAACGCTGGGCTCTCGTGCGGGTCACCGTTCGCGCACCGACACGAGGCTTTGCCGCACCGGCGTTTGAACACCGTCAGGGTGCCTTTGAGCACCAAAGAGTCGTCACGTGTGGGGATGGGATGCATCGTAACCTTCGCCTGTAGTCGTCTATCACTACAGACAAGGTCAGCTCAACAGGCCGCCAGGGTGGTGGATCCCCTGCCAGCACAGCCGTTCCAGCCCCTCACAGCCTCAAAACACACGCCCCCACCAGCTCCCTACAAAGGAGCCGCACCCTAATGAAACAGCGCGATCTGGTCTCGTCCCCCGGGAAGCCCTGCCTCTGCGAACAGTGTGTAGAACGCACCGACAGCGGCGACCAGGACGAACCACACGACCGTCCAGTTTCGGATCGTGCGTGCGCCAGCATCGCTCAGCTCTTCATGCATCCATCCATTCTGGCGAGCCGCACCGTCAAAGCGACGTTTGGATCAGCCGAGAGGTCGATCAGGCGAAATTCGACGATGCGCCATCGTCTGGTGCTGACGACGATGCCCGAGCAACCTTTGGCCGATCACTCGGAAAGCTGGCGATGGCTTCTGCTGGTGGACTCGATACGGGTGGGCCCGATCAACTCAACGCTGAGGTTCGTTTGCGAGCCGGTCGTGCTGCATGGGATTGGGGCTGGCGCATGGGTTTGGACAGATTCGGTGATCGCTGCGGTTGCGCTTCCGGTCCTCGGCGCCGTCGTGTGGGGCGTGTTCAGGGTTCCCGACGATCCGAAGCCTCCGCCGGTCGAGGTGCCCGGCGTGGTGCGGTTGGCCATTGAGGCTCTGGTGCTTAGGGGAGGGGCCCTGGGGCTGGGCGTCGCCCACGGCTGGCCGGTCGGGGTGGCCTTAGCTGTAGTCCTGGCCGTTCACTACGCGACGACGCCGGTGAGGCTTCACTACGTGCTGTCGTGTCGCCAGTGGGGAAGCTCCCCTCAGATGTAGCCGCCGCTGAGCCGGGCAGAGCGGGCAGCGGAAGCCCTTGGACCTGTGCCGGTTACTTGACACCAATGGCCACCTTGCCGTCGGCTATGAAGCCTCGAGCATCGAAGCCAGGCCCGGGAGGATGTCGTTGGTCCATCCTGGCCCCATGTTCTCGAAGGCAAAGCTGTGCTGCGGGTTGTCGAGGTCGAACCCGGAATGATCGAGGAGCAGACGGGTGTTGTTGGTTTCGGCCACCAGCCGCCAGGTGAGCGTCTAGCCGGCGAAGGAGTAGACGAGGCGTTCGGGGTCGACGAGTGCCTCCCAGACCTTCTCGGGTGGGCTGGCGATGAACTGGTCGACGTGGATCGTCTGGCTGTTGGCGGTCATGAGCCTTGGGCGAGGTCACCTGCGGTGTTTGGGGATTCGATGAGGAGTTCGAGAAGTTTCCGGACTTACTCGTCGTCCGAGTGGCGAGTCCACAGGCGATCGAGAGGTACAACGTGGATTCGGTCCTCGAAGGTGTAAGCGCGCTCTCCGAGGTACAGCGCGTATCCAGCTCGGAAGTTCTGTCCGACTGCTTCGCGCAATTTCTTCAAGGGCTTCAGCTGGTCACCGGGGACCCTGCTTCCGGACTTGACCTCAAACCCCATTACACCGCCGTCGTCGAGTTCGACTACCAGGTCAACTTCCAAGTGGTCATGCGTTCGCCAGTGGCCGACCCCAGAGACCTCCGCGCACCAGGAGGCTTGCTTCAGCAGTTCGCCAACGGCAAAGGTCTCCAAGAGGTGGCCGAGTTCGGTCTGCGCGGTCGGGTCGAGCGTGGCGAGCTTCTCTGGCGTGACTCTCATCAGCCGAGCAGCAATCGCCGAGTCGAGGACGTGGATCTTCGGTGACGATGCCGATCGGGCAGTCAGGGTCTTGCCCCAAGCGGGAAGCCGCCGCACCAAGAATACCTTCTCTAGAAGCGAGATGTAACTGTCGATGGTGGAGTTGTCGAGACCTGTCGATCGAGCCACGTTGTTGACGTTGAGAATCTGGGCGGTCTGCCCGGCGAGGCGGTCGAGCACCGTCTCAAGGAGGTGACCTTGACGGAGCTGGCTGAGTTCGCGCACATCTCGCTCCAACGTGGAGCGTAGGTACTCGTCGATCCAGCGCTGGCGAGCCGTCGGGGTGGAGGTTCCAACCGCGAGGGGGAACCCTCCCCGGACGATTCGTGCGATGTAGTCCCCTCGCTGCGTGGTTGAGCGATCAGCCGTAACGACCGAAGCGGGGCTCTCATTGACCAGGCTGAGGAAGTTCTCTCGAACGCCAGCAAGTTCGCCTTGCGAAAGGGGCAGCACCCGGAGCCGGGACATCCGCCCCGTGAGTGCCTGTGATGCGGCCGGCAACGTGTCGTGACGTGCAGACCCAGCGAGAATGAACCTGCCGGGTGCAGTCTGCTGGTTCAACTCGGCCTTGATCGCATCAAGAACTACGGGAGCTTTTTGGTATTCGTCGATGCACACCAGGCGGTCGCCTTGTACGAACAACGCCGGGTCTGCAGCTACCGCGTCCCTGACACCTGGGTCGTCGAGGTCGACGATGACCCCGTCGGCTGCGGAAGCGATCTCGCGGAGCAGGGTCGACTTACCGACGCTGCGCGGACCTTCAAGGAGGAGCACCGGATCGTCGTGCAGCCACTCCAGAGCGAGAGGAAGCACCCGGCGTAAGCGCATGGGTAGGGACCTGTGATGCACGGCTTGACCCTATCACGAGTCCCAAATTTCGAGCGGTTCGAACCCACAATTTTGAGCGGTTCGAACCCACAATTTTGAGGCATGCGAATCCACTATTTCGAGCGGGTCTCTGGACGTATGTGAATGGTGGTGCGCTACTCCAGTAGGCCGCTGACCAAGAGATCGATCGTTCGGCTGGTTGACGTCGCAAGATCGACCGAGGCGGTCAGTCGGCGATTGCGCGGTCGAGCAGATCTTCGAGCCCTACTTCGGCCGCCTCGGTTGCGAGCGATTGGAGGTTGAGGTTGTCGCCTTGAACCCGGAGGATGGCCGTGACGTCGCGCCATTGGCGGTCCAAGACGCCGCCTCCAAGTTGGAACCACCAGAGCTTCCGGAGGACGAGGTCCGCTGGGGACGTTACCCAGATCGAAGCGTCGAGATGGGGAAGTTCAAGCCGCTCCCGCCTCGTGATCTGCCACTGATCGAGGAGCGAGTCTCCGAGAAGGAACAGGTTCACCTTGAAACCCGAATCCAAGTGGATGAGATTGAACGAACCGTGCTGTCTTGCGGCCTCCTGCAACGGGCCCAGGGGGGGCGAGATAGAACCCATCCATGGCGTCGACCAGATCGTTCACCTGTCCGGGAGGCAATCGGGCGGCAACGTCGATTTCGTTGGTCGACCTGGGTTCCCCAAGTAGCGAGCTGGTCATCGAACCGCCGAGCACCCACGGGATGTCGAGCGCATCCAATGCTGCGCCGATCGCAACAGCGTGGTCAAGGGGGCCCATGGCTACCAGCCCTCGACTTCGGGATCCCAGCCGTACGCAGCGATGCTGAGATCTCGGCCGTTTCGCAGCGCCGCAAGCCGAAGGAACACCTCTCGGTCGGTCGCAGCCGGGTAACGACGGCGGGTCCCGGCCTCCGCCATGATCTGGACGTCACGATTGAGCGCATCGACGCAAGCCGACTTCTCGGTGGGCGACATGGCTCGCCACCGTTCCACTTGGTGGTCCAGAGCCGAGGAGGATGTGTCGTCCGCCTTCAAGATGCCTTCGGGAACTTCGAAACCCGGCCGGCCTTCAGGGGTGCGCCGAGCGGTGGCGCCGACCCCAACGGCAATCGCAGGGAAGGGGGTTGATTCGTGAACTGCGGAGCGGAGCTACTCCAGCAGGCCGCTCACGAGCAGGTCGATGACGCGGTCGGTGGATGTCATCGGATCGATCGAGGCGGTGAGTCGGTCGAGCATGAGCCCATCGAGTGCGTAGTGGAAGAGGGCGATCTGGTCCTTCCCTCCGGGAAGCCCGGCATTGGTGTTGAAGGCCACGTCGGCAGCGAACCCGGTGTCCAGCCACTGCTGAACCAGGTCGGCGATCTCGGGGTTGCGGCTCGCTTCGAGACGGAGCTCGAACAAGGCGATCGTCACGTCCCGCTCGGCTGACAGTCGGGCCACGATGTAGCGCATGTAGTCGACGAACAGCTCCTTGGAAGGTGAACGCTCGGCCAGCTTCGCCAACTCGGCGGGGTCAGGCATGAGGCGGGCGCTGATCCGATCAAAGACCTGGGCGATCAGTTGGTCACGATTGACGAAGTAGTTGGACGCAGTTCCGACGGGAGTCTGAGCCTGGCCGTCGACGGCACGAAACGTCAGGCCTCGGGTGCCCTGCTTGGCGAGAACCGAAATGGAGGCGTCGAGGAGGGTTTCGCGGCGGGCTGCGTTGGAAGCGATCGAATCACCCTAGCCAAACCACGACAGGTGTTGTACTTTGGATAAACCACGACAAGTGTCGTGCATTAAGGAGCGCCATGCGATCACTTACCTACCTCGTTGCCGTCAGCCTCGATGGCTACATCGCCGCCACCGACGGGACCTTCGATGCGTTTCCGCAGACTGGCGACCACATCGATGCGTTGCTGCGGGACTTTCCCGAGACGATCCCGGCTCACGTGCTGTCGGCCATCGGGATCGAGGCGTCGAACGACACCTTCGACACGGTGGTCATGGGGTGGAACACCTTCGCCGTCGGGCTCCGGCAAGGCATCGACGATCCGTACCCGCACCTTCGTCAGTACGTCTTCAGCCGATCGCACGGACCGGACGACGTGGGTGGAGACGTGCAGGTGGTGGCCGACGACCCGGTTGAATTGGTCCGGTCGTTGAAGGCGGAGAGTTCGGGCAAAGGCATCTGGCTGTGCGGCGGCGGAGCGATCGCAGGAGCCGTGCGTGACGAGATCGACCGGGTGGTGCTGAAGATCAACCCGGTGATGCTCGGCTCCGGGATTCCGCTCTTCGAGCCGGGCCCTGCGCCCAGCAGCGCAATCAAGCTTGAGTCGAGTCATCAGTTCGAGTCCGGCGTGCTGATGGCTTCCTACAACGCCGTTTCCGAGTAGAAGGGCTACGCAGGAAGGCTGGGAGATCAGTTCTCGGCGCGGCCGAAGTTGAGGAAACCCGCGAAGTGATCCAGGTCGACCGCTCGCGTGGCGATTTCCCTGCCGACCGCACGCATGTCGTCCATGGCACCCACGTTGTCGATTGCCATGACATCCCCAAGGCGTATCGACCCCAACCCCAGGTCCTCCAGTGTCTCGTTGTTGAGCGGTTGGTCGTAGCGGACGTACCTGAAGAGCCGGTCCTCCACCAAACCCTTGCTCGACAGGAGGTCGCCAACCTCTCCGTCCAGCGGCGGACCCCAGAGGCACCGTCCGAGTGTCCGGCACAGGAAGTCCTGGTGCACAGCCGCCGACTGCATCAGCGCGCCCGCAGTTGCGCTGGCATGGTAGAGCAGGTGCATGTCGCTGGTTTCAAGGTCAGGGCGAGCAAACTCGCTGTTCGCCGTGCCTACAGACACCAACAACAGGTTGTCTTCACCGGTCGGCCAGCCCAACCTGTAGCTGTCCAACGTCGCCATGGTGAAGAGTTGAAACGCCGGGTTGTTGAACGGCGTCACGCAACCATCGGCGAACACGAACTTGCGGTCGCCGAGCGTGATCACCTCCGGCTCGAAATAGGTCGGTGCCGCCGCGCTGGCACGCACCAACTGCCACAGCGGCAGATCGAGGTTGCAGTCGGGAAGGCTCCGGTCGTTGAACCTCGCCCGGGGGTTGTTGCTGACCGGCCACGGGGAGTCGGTGGTGGCATTGCGCAGAACCACCATCAGCAGCGTCTGCAGCGAGTCGCTGCCCAGGGTTGTGTCGGCGCCCACCTCGTCTTTCAGAATGAGCTCCAAGGCCTCCTTGTCGTAGGAGTGCCGGAGCCGGTCCGTCCACCCCGACTTGCTGAAGATCTCGGCACCTCGGTCGACGTAGAGGGCCATGAGCTGATCTGTCGACATGCCTGTGGCCAGGCCAGCCGCGATGATCGCACCGGTGCTCGTGCCTGAGATGTAGTCGAACACGTCGGCAAGGACCAGCTTGGGATCCCTCAATTTCCGTCGAAGATCCGACTGGAGCTTGCCGAGGATCTCGAGGGCGATCACGCCCCGAATCCCACCGCCGTCAACGGCCAGCAGCCGTTTGGGTCGGTCAGCGTCGATCCGGTCGAGCAGCGTCATCGCGTGTCACTGGCTCCTGCTTCGCAGTCCTGACTTTGGCTGGATCACCGTGTCGCGGGTGGATCCGGTGAATCCAGGCTACCCGCCGTCGTATTCGTCGAGGTCGAATCCCTCGCCTTGGAGGTCTCGGCAGAGTTGCCCGTCGTCCACGTCGTCCGGGAACAGGTTGTCCAACCTTGGCTGGGCAATGTTGGTGGGTGCAAGGCTCAAGGTCAGCACCATGCCTGCGCTCGGCGGTACCTTGAATGCCATCGAGGTCAAACAGGACAGCGGCAACGGCGGCCCCAACCATCGTGCGTCCGCGACCGCAGCGCGGGTCCGCAGCCGCTTGGCAGGGTGGAACTTGTTGCTGGCGCGCATGAGCTCGGTGGGAAGCAACGCGGTGGTTTTGAGGCGGAGCATTCTGACGGCCGTCGGCGTGATCGCATCCGTCCTCGGCGTGTGGGGCCTGAGTCGCTACTCGGGGCAGCATCCTGAAGCAGGGCTTGGCCTGTCGGAGTGGGTCTATGGCACGGTGATCCTCTTCGTCGACGCAGCTGATGTTGCAGCCGTCCCGTGGCAGTTGGATGTCGCCCGCCTGCTGGCACCCTTGGTGACACTTGGGGTGGTCTTCGAAGTGTTGTTGGTGGCCTTTGGCCAGCGGATACGTCGGTGGGTCGCTTCAAAGGCCTCCGGACATGTGCTGTTGGTCGGCCCGGTGGACCGGGTCCGGCCATACGCGCATGAGCCGGGCGACCTTGCGGAGACCAAGGATGGGACTGATCTGGTGGTTCACGTTGGGCTTGAGGGCTCGTCGCTGAGCTTGGTATCAATCGGGTTGCCCGCGACCCCAACTCCAGCCGAATGGGTGGGGGCGACGCCGGCAGGCGCGGCACGCCGAATCGTGCTTGCACTCGGACGGGACGAACTGACGCTGGCGGCGTATCGCGGTGCGCTGGATGCCGGGTTGCCGGCCGACGGCAGCAAGCTTGCGGTGGAAATCAATTCCGCTGAGCTGTGCGGTCGAATGGCGGTGGCTGTTGCCGGCGACCGGCCCAACGCCGAGATTGAGTTTCTCTGCCCCGCCGACATGGATGCACAACTGATCGCTGCCGGTGTTGTGGAGGATCTGACCTCCGTTGACCCCACAGGGAGGACATGGGCGGTGACAGTGGTGGGCGACACTCCAACGTGTGACCGGGTGTTTGCACGGCTGGAACGTAGCTTCACGCGATCCTCGCTCCGTGGCGGAGCGGTGAGGCCGAGGATTCTTCGCGTGCTCGCGCCCGGTTCGGCGGTCGCGTCTGAGACGGTCAACAACCACCGCGTGGTAGTGCACACCTCCAACCGGATGGACGCCGTGTTCGAGGCCACGTCGCCAAAGAACATCGTGGTCGACTTTGCCGACCCCGAGCGGGCTGCAGTGGTCGCGATGCAGGTGGCGCTGCGACGCCCCCACAGCTCGGTGTGGGCGACTCACGGTTTGACGCTTCCTTGGGCCACCAGTCATCCGAATGATGCATCGACCGCGCCTGCCGACCTGCGCCAGGTGTCGCTGGAAGCAGTGGCCAGAATGGGAGCGATGCAGGGCCCGTTCGGCCGCATCGCGCAGCACCGTGCGCGCGTGCTTGGCGCCGTTGCGCCGGGATCGACGGCAGCGGATGTTCGGCGTGGCGTCTCGGCGTTGATCGCGCAGGGTTGGGCGGTGGTGCCTGAGGCCGACCTACGTCCCATTGAGCGCCGTGGTTTGCCGGGATTCGTCGACGCAGCCCTCAGCGATGAGCTGTCCTCGATACAGGGCCTTGCCGAGGACCCGTCGCACCTGCTCTACGAACTCCGCTGTGAAGGTCTGCTCGCTACCCCTCCCGGATGGACGGCGGGTGCGACGATCGAGCCGGTGCATATGCCTGCCGATGACGTGATCGAGTTGGTTGCCCAAGGTATCCATGAGCGCTATGTGGAGCAGCAGGCCAACGCTGGCCTCCCGTCGGCGCGGCCATGGCTCGATCTCGATGAGACGGTTCGGGCTCTGAACCGTGACCAGGCCAGAGACAACGTCATCAAACTTGCACGCCACGGCTTCACACTCGTAGCCAGCGAGACACTGTCTGATGCCCCCGCCGTGTTCAGTGAGGCAGACGTCCTCAGCCTCGGGGTCGCTGAGCACGACAGGTGGTCGCACCAGAAGCGGGAACAGGGTTACCGGTTCGGCCCGATGCTCGTTGTCGAAGGCCCAGATCTTCGCCACCCGAGCCTTGTTCGATGGGACCAACTCTCGGCAGAGGAACAAGAGAAGGATCTTGCCTCGATGCGTCAGTTGGCTGATGTCCTGGCCGCAGCAGGATTGGCGGCGACGCGGACGTCTCTCGCTGGGTGACTCCTGCCGCATGCGGTGGGCAAGGTCACGAGGTGCGCGACTTCCACGTCTACCCGGTGGTGAGGCCGAGGAGGAGGGCTACGGCAGGTAGAGCTGGGACATCACGCTGGCGCAACCACCGTTTGGACTCACCGTCAACTTGGTGAGTGGACCGTAGGGGAACAGGTCCGGGTCGTTCAGCGTGCCCTTCGCGTGCTTCAAGTAGTTGCTGACGGTGAGCTGCTTGTTGCTCCCGAGGTCCCCCGACCTGAGGGCGAACGCCTTGGCGCCAGTGCACACCGGCACGTTCCGGATCTTGGCTGACTGGTTGCGGATGTGCACCTCATTGGTGTCGGTTGGATCCCCGCCGTCCTCGATGGCAGCGGCGGTTGCGTCGGCCCCGAAATACAGGCACACCACATCGAAGGAGAGCTTCTGCGATGTCGATGAACTCTTCACCGCTCCGTACCAGGTGCCGGCTGGAAGGGTGTTGGTCAGGCCGGAACAACCGGACCCCTCCGCCTTTGGCAGGGCGGGAGCTGGGGAGCAGCCACTACCTGCGGCCAGCAACGCCACGATGACGACGAGCGCTGTCATCGCTCTGCCCGAACGTCGATGGTGAGTGCTCATGCTGGATGTCCCCGATGGTCGTGTGCCTGCTGACGTGCTCGCTGCGACTATGCGTGCGGCGTTCATCTTGTACGTGCTTTGGGGATGAGGCAAGGGTCACGTCGCGAGCGCGTCGAGGGCGGCGCCGCGGCGCCGCCCTCAGTTCAACTCGTTGAGCCAACGGGTGACGCCCGTCGAGCGCTGCGCTACCCCTTGGTCAGGGTGGCGAACTTGGCCGACATGCGGGGATCGCCGCCTTTGGAACCGTTCTGGAAGGCCCAGCCCTCCACCGACTTGTTGGCCAGCTTCTTGGCTGCGGGTCCGGTGGTGGCGAAGCTCCACTTGGATCCGCCCTGGTAGTAGCCCCAGTACTCGTAGCCGTCGGAGCCGTTCTTGCCGCAGTCGGGAGCCTTGGGAGTGCCATCGATGGCGCAGAGCAGGCCGCTCTGGTCGAGGCGCGGCTTGGGGACGCCCAACCTCTTGGCCCTGGCGTTCAACGCATCCAGGCCATTGGCGCCCTTGGGCAGGTTGACACAGGTGCTGGTGGCCTTCGTACCGTCAGGCAGCGTGGAGGCGTCAACCACCACAGCCACCTGGATCTGGCCCTGGGCGGCCAGCTGGCACGTTGCGGGGTTGATCGGTGGTGGAGGTGTGGGTGTGCACCCGCACCCGGCCCCGAATGCGGCGATGACCAGGGTGACCAGGCCGATACCAAAGCGATGTGGTGACCTCAATGGGTCTCCTTTCGTTGGGCCGCGGATGCACTGCCGATCCAGCCCGAAAGGACTGCCCCGACTCCGCTTTCCGCGACGGATTCTTGGAGCGATCGAGGGTCGGTGTTCCGGCTTGTGTTCGCTCCTGAGAGCGGACACCTACGGTTGCGGGACAGCGCCGGAATTGGACCGGCTTCCCCGAGTACCACGATCGACCTCAGTTGACCCCAGATCGGCAAGCTGAGCAAGTTGGCCGAGTCGACTCGCCCACGGTGGTTGCGGTGCCACGTGACCAAGCGGTCTCAGCGTCCGCCGTCGCTCCCCCAGGTGCGGCGCTGGCTCGAGCCCGTTGGGCCTGAGGGGCGACCCGCCATCGTGTACCTATCGTCCGCCGGCGGCGCTCCTTGAGGTTTGCGTCACGGCGGTTTCGGTGGGTCATCGACGTCGCGGCGGGCCGATCGGTCGTACGGTGCCGGTACGCACGAACGATCGTGCGCAACGGGGGGGGTCTCGCCAATGGATACCAAGGACGACAACGGCAGGAGCGGCTGGGAGCCGGAGGGCAACTGGGAGGAAGCCGGACGCGGTTGGGGTGCGCGGGCGCTTGATTGGGCCTACCTCTTCGAGCCCTACGCACGACCAGCGAACGATCTGTTGCGCTTGGTGACTTCCGGGTGGGCGACATGTTCAAGCTTCCGTTCGAGGACCGCTTCGATGTGATCACCAGCTTCAATGGAATCTGGAACCGATGCGAAGCGGCGCTGAGCGAGGTGCGACGGGTGATCGTCTCAGACGGCCGCTTCGGGATGACCTTCTGGGGAGGGCACGAACGGCTCGGGCTGATGCCCTACTTCCTGAAGGTGCTCGAGCTGTCACCTCCAGCGCACCAGTCGGCGATGATGGAGCAGGACGGGACTCGCCAGGTCATCGGCGACATCGTGGAGGCTGCGGGTTTCAAACTCGAGCAGCAGGGAACGGTTGAGGTGGTCAACGAGTGGCCCGATGTTGAGACCGCCGTGCGGGCCCTTGCCGCGGCCGGGCCATCGGTACCGGCGATCGAGGCGGTCGGTTACGACCGGTTCCGTGACGAAATGGGCGGCGTGGTCGCTCCGCTGTTCTCGCAGCACTACGGCGTGCGTATTTCGTCGGAGCTCGGTTGGGTCACCGCTCGCCCAACCTGACGTCAGGCGGGCGGGGTCGTCGAGTGGTGACCTTGGACCCTGGTCGAACGTCACGGTGGCTGCGAAGGTGGGCGCGACCGACCCGTAGGGTTGGACCGACCTGTACCCCCCCCAACCCGTGACTGGATCGCACCCCCCATGGCCCTGCACTCTGACATCCCCACCGGACCCGAGCTCGACCGGCTGTTGAACGCCACCGCCGACCATTGCGTGTCGATCTACCTGCCGACCCACCGCGTGACTCAGGAGACCCAACAGGATCGGCTGTTGTTGCGCGACTTGACCCGCCAGGCGATCGAACAGCTTGAGGCGGTGGACGCCGATGTCGAGGTTGTGGCCGAGATCGAGGCCCACCTGGTGCATCTCGCCGAGGATGACGACGACTTCTGGGTCAACCAGGCCGAGAGCCTCGCCATCTTCGCGAGCGCTGAGCGATTCGAGACCCACCGGCTGCCCAACCACCTGACCGCGATGGTTGAGGTGTCGGACCGGTTCCACGTCACGCCGTTGTTGCGGGCGGTCACCTTCCCCCATGCGGCGTGGATCCTGGCGTTATCGCAGGGAGCGGTTCGCCTGCTCGAGGTGGGCCCCGCCGGACCCCCCGAGGAGATCCGGGTCGATGACATGCCCAAGGATGCGATGCAGTCGTCGGGCAACAAGGTGGTCCGGGCACGTGAGGCCGCTTACGCCCGCAAGGTGGACTCGGCGTTGCGAACGACGCTGACCGGCTCCGACCTGCCGCTGATCCTGGCGGCGTCCAAGCCGATGGCCTCGCTGTACCGGTCGGTCAACACCTACCCGCATCTGGTGGACGGACGCGAGCACTCCAACCCCGATACGAGCACGGACGCCGAACTGGCCGCCGCTGCCAGGGGGATCCTCGACGAGGTCTACGCCGATCAGCTCGCCGAGTTGGCCGAGCGCTTCGACGAACTGCGCTCGCAGGGCCGCACCGCCGTTGACGTGTCCGACCTGGCCCGCCTGTCCACCTACGGCGCCGTCGACACGCTGTTGGTCGACATCGACACTGATGTCCCGGGTTCGATCGACGACGCTGGGGCGGTCACGTTGGACGATGTCGACGACGCCGTGAACTACGGCGTGACCGACGAGATCGCCAGACGGGTGTTGCTCGCAGGCGGCAAGGTGTTGGCGGTTCGTGCCGACGACATCCCTGACGGCGGCCCGGTGGCCGGCCTGTTGCGCTACGTCGTCTGACGCCGAAGCGAGCGGCGGGCGGGTCACACGGACCCGACGTCGACCGCTGGGTGACCTGCTGCATTCACCGATTCGTATCGGGTCACTCGGTGGCCCGATACGGTCGGTCGCGGACCGGGGGAGGTCGTCACGATGGGTGTGCCGGAGAAGCTCAAGACGCAGGCGTCGGATCGGCTCGGCGAGCCCGTTCTCGCCGCTGCGATGATCGTTCCGCCCGGAGCGACGCTCTACAAGGCGTATTCGCCGGATTCCAAGGCGGTCGGTGGGGGAGGGCCCATCGTGGAGGCCCTGATGTCGAAGTCGGCTGGGGGCGCAGATGGTGAGGCCGGAAGGTTGCCGGGCGCCCAGGGTGTGCTGGCGGTGACGGCGGACCGAGTGGTCTACCTGAAGAAGCGTGTGCTGGGGGTCGGCGTCGGCCACCCCGTCACTGAGTGGCCGCGAAGCGGCGTGACGTTCACGTTTGAAGAGAACGGCAAGTGGAGCTACCCGGGGCTCCTCGTCGAGTTTACCGACGGCTCGAGCTGTGCCGTGTTTGGTGAGAAGCGGTGGGGGTTGGACGGCATCGCAGCGCTGTAGATGAATTTGGTATCACACTTGATACCAGTCGTTGGTAGGGAGAGGCGATGGCGATGACGCTGCGACTGACCGATGACGAAACAGCCGCACTGCGGGCCCGGGCTGAACTTGAGCAACGGTCGATGCAGGAGGTCGCCCGAGCGGCTTGGCGAGTAGCTCGCCCCATGGTCTTGTTCCTGAGAGCCGAGGACCTGCTGTATGTGGCTTCACGGGTGCTGGGTGAGCAACCCTTGGTCCTCGGCATCAACGGGCGGCGGCTCACTTGGACCAATGACGAGGCGTACGACTTCATCGTTGCCATCGCCACCGGTGAGCTGGCCGGCGTGCCCAGATCGCCGACCGAATTCGGGCAGCGACCGAGCCGACCGTCGCCTAGGAGTTCCCCTTGGCAAGCCGTGAGCTACTCGCACAGGAACGGTGGTTCGGTGGCCTCGGTGCGCCTGAACGTGGCGGCGAATTCGGGCCCCTCGAACTCGGCGGTGTCGGCGTCGGTGATGGTCATCGTGCCGGACACGGCGTTGTCACGGCCTACACCGGGAATGTCGCCTTCGGCAATGTTTGGCCTGGCGTTCCACCACACTCCGTCAATACGGGTCGTCCTGACCCCGCAATGGACCCAAAGCGAGTAGTCGTAGGGCTTGCCGGTCTCGGCGCCGTTTCCATACGGAGGCTCATTACTCCCGGGGTCGACGGGGGTGTCTTGTGCGAGTTCGGCAACCGCAGGGCTGGCGGTGGAAGCGGGACCTTCTACGACCTCAGAGGAACATGCCGCTGTCAGTAGTAATCCGGCCACGAGCACCAAGCGTGAGTTCACTTCATACAGGCTAGCTACCCAGCGTTGTGACGGCCGACCAGCTGGCGTGCGATGACCTTCACGCAGAGCACCTCGTCGGCGCCCTCAAAGATCGATAACACGCGGGCGTCGACGAACAGGCGGCTCACCGTGTGCTCCTCGGCATAGCCTCTGCCGCCGTGGAATCGCGCTCACCGGGTCGGCCACCCCGGGGAGGGCCCCGGGGGCGCAGTCCCCGTAGACCGATGTGCAGACCATCCGTACGTTTTCTGGAGGGTCATTGCTGGCTGCGGCCAGCCGAGATGCAGTTCGGCCAGCCGCCCGATGGCACCACGCGCCCGCAAGCCCTTGACATCCGAAAGAAGCGCTTACAATATGCAAGCCATGCCGAACGTGTTGATCCGAGACCTTCCCGACGACGTGCATCGAGAGCTTCGTCGACGGGCTGAGGAAAGCGGGCAGTCGCTTCAGGCGTACCTCTCTGCCCAGCTGGCCCGCATGGTGGACCGTCCTACGGTAGATGAGTTGCTCGAGCGGGTTGCTCGCCGAGCGACCGGGCGCGTGGGACTCGATCAAGCCGTCGCCGATCTCCATGAATCAAGGTCTGAGCGATGATCGTGGTCGACGCGTCGGTGCTGTCCAACGCGTTGGGCGACGGTCAGGTCGCCGGCGACATTGCCCGCAGCGCCATCTCCGGAGAATCGCTGGTGGCGCCGGACCTGGTCGACCTGGAAACGCTGTCGGTGTTCCGCAAGCGATGGTTGGGCAGGGACCTGACCGATGCAGAGATGGCCATGGGAATCGACGCGCTCTGCGAACTCGAAATGGTGAGGTACCCGGCACTCCCGCTGCTCCCACGAGCGTTTGAACTGCGGCACAATCTGACCCCATACGATGCCGCCTATGTCGCTCTGGCAGAGCTGCTGGAATGTCCGTTGGTGACCGCCGACACACGGCTGGTGAATGCGTCGGGTCCGCGGTGCAAGTTCCGCCAGGTTGCATCGGAGTAGCCGGTAGCGCCCCTCCCGGCTACGTCGTGGCGTTGTGGCGGCCGACCAGCTGGCGGGCGATCACCTTGACGCAGAGCACCTCGTCGGCACCCTCGAAGATCGACAGCACGCGGGCGTCGACGAACAGGCGGCTCACCGTGTACTCCTCGGCGTAACCCATGCCGCCATGGATCTGCATCGCCTCCCGGGTGACCCACTCGGCGGCCTTACACACGTACGCCTTCACCATGGATGCCTCCATGGCGCCTTCGCCCTTGGCCATCAGCTTGGCCACCTCATAGCTGTACTGGCGGGCGCCCTGAATGATGACGGCCATGCGGGCCAGCTTGGCCTGGGTCAGCTGGTACTCGGCAATGTTCTCGCCGAACACCACCCGGTTGTTGGCGTACTCACGTGCCTCTTCCATGGCGGCCTGCATGACGCCGACGGCGCGGGCGGCGGTCTGCAGGCGGCCGTTTTCGAACCCGGCCATTTGGTAGTAGAACCCGCGGCCCTTGCCATCCTCGCCGCCGATCAGGTTGGCCTCGGGGACAAACCAGTTCTCCAGCGCTACCTCGTAGGAGTGCATGCCGCGGTAGCCGATCGTGTCGATGGGGCGACCCTCCATTTTGCCGCCACCCTGGTCGTTCTCTTGGGCCAACTCGAAGCCGTGGCCTTCACCGCGCTCCTTGGGCACGATGAACATCGACAGGCCCTTGTGGCCGACGGTGCGATCGGTGTTGGTGCGGGCGAGCACCATCAGCACGTCGGCGCGGGCGCCGTAGGTGCACCAGGTTTTCACGCCGTTGAGCAGCCAACCGCCGTCGGTCTGCGTGGCGGTCACCTTCACCCCGGCCACGTCGGAGCCAAAGTCGGGCTCGGTGACGGCCACGGCGTTCATCACCTCGGCGGTTGCCAGCTTGGGCATCCATTCCTGCTTCTGCTCCTCGGTGCCGCCGGCTTCGAGGGCCCGCGCGAGGATCTCCGGGCGGGTGATCAGCGAGCCGCCGGCGCCCAGCGAGCCGCGGGACAGCTCCTCGGTGGCGACGACCATGGCGATGTAGTCCGAGGCGCCGCCGGAGGCGAAGCCGCCGTATTCCTCGGGGATCGACAGGCCGAACGCACCCATCTCGGCCAGGCCGGTGACGATCTCCTCGGGGATGTCGCCGTTGTGGCGGTGGATC
>CXWK01000740.1_pt3 | contig 66674 bp, 55 predicted proteins | sample 590851 | NCBI WGS metagenome assembly CXWK01 (sample SAMEA3498364, study PRJEB10139) | wastewater metagenome | biome: wastewater treatment plant; material: activated sludge | place: Denmark | collected 2014-08-01 | reverse complement strand
GACCTCTCGAAGATCGAAGCTGGCAAGATGAGCATCGAGATCGTCCACTGCTCGCCGATTCAGGTGCTGGACGACGTGCTGCAGCTGATGCACGAGAGGGCCGAAGTCAAAGGGCTAGCACTGGAGTCGGAACTCGTCGGGCCGCTGCCTGAAGCCGTTCTGACCGATCCGACGCGGCTACGACAGATCATGATCAACTTGATCGGCAATGCGATCAAGTTCACGAGTTCCGGCAAGGTGAGCGTGCGGCTGCACATGCACGAACGCAGCGGACAGGACGGCGGCTTGAGTTTCGAGGTGCGCGATTCCGGCATCGGCATGGACGAGGATCAGCTACGACGCTTGTTCCGCCCCTTCGAACAGGCGGACGCCTCCACTTCGCGCCGCTTCGGCGGCACCGGACTCGGCCTGATCATCAGCCGCGACCTCGCGCGGCTCATCGGCGGCGAGATCAGCGTGACCAGCGCACTTGGTAAGGGGAGCTGCTTCACGCTCACGATCAGCACCGGCTCCTTGCTGGGCGTCGGCATCATCACCGAACCCCGCTTCGGGGTGCATCCCGAAACCACGGACGCGACGATGCCCAACAGTTCGAGCACCCAGGTACTCGGTCGCATCCTGATCGCCGAGGACATGCCGACCAATCAAGTGTTGTTGCGTCGCATCCTCGAGAAGGCGGGAGCTCGCTGCGAAGTGGCCGAGAACGGTCGCGTCGCGGTGGACCGCGCGCTGGCTGCCGAGCAGTCCGGGGAACCGTTCGACCTGGTGCTGATGGACATGCAGATGCCGGTCCTGGACGGACTCGGAGCCACGCGCGAGTTGCGAGAACGCGGCTACCAACGTCCGATCATCGCGCTCACGGCGAACGCGATGAGCGAAGATCGTGAGCGCTTCCTCGCCGCGGGGTGCGTGGACTTCTTGTCGAAACCGATCAACCGCGCCCAACTCCTGAGCGCCATCCGGAATTGGCTCGTCGTGGCCCCGGAGCCGGAACCGGTATCCCAGCACGCGAGCAGTCCGGATCTCACAGAAATGGAATCCGCCATGCGCACCGCGCTGGAGAGCCGCGACTGGGACGCGCTTGCGAGCATCTGCGAAGAAGTGCAGCGGACGATGCCAAGCGCGGCTTCGCCCGCTTCCCTCCCGACGGAATGATTGGACGGAGAGCATCCGCGACGATAGACTGTTCCGCGTTCGGCGCATATCGGCCTGCGCCGCCGGTCGTGAGTTCGCTTGTTTTTGCGAACCGACTCTCCTGATTCCGTCCCGGCCGATCGATGACTTTTGCGGCCTCGTGTCGTTTGACGCCTCGGACGGAACCTGAGAAGACTTCATGACCCAATCCTTCGATCAACTCGGCCTTTGCGCCGAGTTGGAGCGCGCAATCACCGATTGCGGCTACCACACCGCCACGCCGATCCAACTGCAGGCGATCCCCTTCGTGCTCGAAGGCCGTGATCTGCTTGCCAGCGCCCAGACCGGCACCGGCAAGACCGCAGCCTTCACGCTGCCCATCCTGCAAAGCCTGCAGAAGCGCGCCGCTACGCGCGGCGGCCGCCCCCTCGTGCGCGTGCTGGTGCTCGTGCCCACGCGCGAGCTCGCCGCGCAAGTGCACCAGAGCTTCCGCGACTACGGACAGTTCCTGCCTTTCCGCGCCGCGGTCATCTTCGGCGGCGTCGGCATCGGCCCGCAGATCAGCGAACTCCGGCGCGGGGTGGACGTCATCGTCGCCACGCCGGGCCGCTTGCTCGATCACATGGAGCAGGGCACCGTGCGTCTCGACCACGTCGAGACGCTCGTGCTCGACGAAGCCGATCGCATGCTCGACATGGGATTCATTCGCGACATCCGCAAGGTGTTGCGCGTGCTGCCGCCGGCGCGCCAGAACTTGCTCTTCTCGGCGACGTTCTCGCCCGAGATCCGCGAGCTCGCCGCCACGATTCTGCGCAACCCTGCTGAAGTGCAGGTGGCGCGCCCGAACGCCACCGCCTCCGGAGTGAGTCATTTGATCCACCCGGTGGATCGTGGCAACAAGCGCCGGCTGCTCTCCAAAATCATTCGCGAGCAGAAGTGGAGCCAGGTGCTGGTCTTCACGCGCACCAAGCACGGCGCCAACCGGCTTGCCGAGCAACTCGGCAAGGACGGCATCTTCAGCATGGCGATCCACGGCAACAAGTCGCAGGGCGCGCGTACACGTGCACTCGCCTCCTTCAAGGAGGGCAAGGTGCGCGTCTTGGTGGCCACCGACATCGCGGCGCGCGGGCTCGACATCGAGCAGCTCCCGCTGGTCGTGAACTTCGAGATGCCGATGGTCGCGGAGGATTACGTTCACCGCATCGGTCGCACCGGACGCGCCGGGTTGGAGGGCCACGCGATCTCGCTGGTCAGCGCGGAGGAGAAGCAACTGCTCGCCGACATCGAGAAGCTGCTCAAGCGGCGACTCGAGCAGGTGATCGTGCCGGGCTTCGAGCCGGGCACTGCGCCGGATCGGGAATTGGTCGGCGTCGGCAGCTCGGGCGGCGGCGGTCGCTCCGGCGGCGGCAACCGCGGTCCCCGGACCCCCAACCGCAGCAGCGCACCGCGCAGCCGTTCCGGCCCGCCGCGGCGTCGCCGCTGATCAGCGAGGCTTGAGCAACCGCTCGAGCTCGCGCGAAGCGAGCAGGGCGGCGGCGCTGCGCGATTTGGCGTCCACGAAGAAACCGTAGGCGTCTCCGGTGAGTAGCAGCCCGTCTCCACGTCCCGCCCGCGAATAGGAATCCTTCCCTCCACCGAGGTCGAGCAAGGCGCCGATCGCGGGCTTCTGGTGGTAAGAGGAATCGCCGCTGCCTCCCTGCGAGTCGGTGCCGCCGCCGCCGCCGTAGGAGTCATCGCCGCCGAGATCCACCAGCAAGGCGATGCCGGTGTTCGCGGTGCCGCCGAGCGCGAGCCCACCCACCGCGTAACGGTCGTCGCCACCCTCGTCCAACAACCAACCGACGCCCTCGTCCCAGGCCGCGCCGCAGTTGGCGGCGCACAGCGTCTCGTAGGAATCGTTCCCACCGGCGTCCCAGCGCATGCCGATCGCTTGGTGCACGCCGAAGCCTTGGGAGTAGCGGTAACCGCGATTCACATCATCGCCTCCGCCGTCGAACATCAGACCGAAACCGAAGAAGTAGGCACCGCCCTGGCTGAAATTGCCTGATTCGTACTCGTCGGCTCCGTCGCCGAAATCCGCGAGCACCGCAATGCCGCCGGGCAGCAGCGATTCGCCGTCGCGGAAACCGAAGGAGTAGCCTTGAGAGGCACCGTGGAAGCTTCCGGGACCGGAGTCGCCATAGACGTCGGGCCAGACGCCGTTGGCCCGGTAGCGGTCGTCGCCACCGCCGTCCGCCAGTGCCGCGAAACCATTCCCAGTTCCAGCGCCCTGCGCGTAGGCCCAGGCCGCATAAAAGTCGTCGCCAGTGCGGTCGAGCAGCAGTCCGATTCCGGCGAAGGAGTAGCCCTGCGCATAGTCTTGTGCCTCGTAGCGATCGTCTCCTTCGAGGTCGAGCAACATCGCGCAACCGAGCGCCGCAGTTCCCTGACCGAGCCTCGAACTTTGATAGACGTCGCGCCCGCGCACGTCCACGAGCAGCGCGACGCCGCCGGACGCATAAGCCGGTCCCGGCGCCGTGGTCTGGTGAAGGTCGTTGCCTCCGAGGTCCAGGACGACGCTGACGAGCGCATCCTCCGCATCCACGACCGCTGCGCGCTCCCAGAGATCGTCGCCGCCGAGGTCGATCACCAGCGCAGCGCGGCCACGGATTAGGTTCTCGCCGCGGCCGAGCAGGATCACGCGCGCGGCGGGGGTTGCCCCGGCGATGGCCACGATCTCACCCTCGAAACCCTCGAATTTCGCATCTGTATGTGCCATACGTCCGAGTCGTTTCGGCAGTCCGGCGAGGAACTCCGGCGCGGCGAGGCGTGCGATGCGCCGCGAGACGGCGAGTAGGCGCGCACGATCCACGCGCAGGGCGAGGGCCTTGCCTCGCTCGAGCAGAGACGCCTGCTCCGCCGTGAGCTCGCCGTCCGGGAAGTGCACCCGATAGAAGGCTTCGCACCAATCCGGGAAGCCGCCGTGCAGGAGAGCGCGTTCCTCCGCAGTCAAGGCGGCATCGCCCGCGGCGAGTTCCGCGTGCGCGAGAGCGAGATACTCGGAGAGCAGCTCGAGCAACTCGGCGTTCTGGGGCGCGTCAGCAGTTTCAATGGGCTGGAGGCGCGCCCAGAGTGCGTCCAACTCCGTGAGCCGCTCGTTCGGAACCGTGCCATCCCGATCCAACCAGGCACTGACATGTCCGAGGAGACGCTCGGGGTCCGCACCTGCGCGCGCCACGATCGTCTGCTGCAGGCCGTCGCGCAGCTCGCGGGCGAGCGCAGGCACCGACCAGGGCTCGGCGAGTCCGCGGCGGACGCGTGACAATCGCGCGCTCCCGAGCGACTCGTCGTACGAACGCACCATTTCCGCCAGATGCGCGGTCACGTCGGCGAACTTTGCTCCGAAACCACGCGCTTCGGCGATCCGCTCGAGCAGTTGCCACTCCGCCGGCCGCTCCGGCTCCTGCGCACGCGGTCCGGCGGTCAGCAGTGCCAGCAGGAGCCAGGCGACTCGTTTGGAACCAAGCGAACTGCCAATGTGCATGAAGCCCAATGGTATCCGGCGGATGGCGGCTGGATTTCGTGCCGAAGTTATGCTGTGTGTCATCGTTGTATGCCGCAATCGACTACAGCCTAGCTTTCGATCACCACGCCTAGCAGGACGCTGAAAAACGGCACTTGCGTGCCCCAATCGGTCGCTGGCTGATCAATTTCTGTCCGGTCGTCGGTCCTATTTCCCGTCGCATCACTCGCGACGGGTTCGGACCGACAGATTCCTCACGCCACTCGCAGCTTTCCGACCCTCATTAGGTTGTACGCAGCTCCCGCAATCCAAGCCTGTAGCTCGATCTTCCAGCGGCCGACCACGCGCACGCGTTTGAGGCCGGCAATTTCTTTCATCCATCCGGCGATCGGCTCGATCGCTTTGCGGTGCTTCTGACCTCGTCGGTAGCGTTGCGATTCCTGACGTCGCACCATTCGTGCCCTCGCGGACGACTTTTCACCCTGTCCACGAATCGGGATCTCACGCATCGCCACCGCAGGCCGGATTCCCGACCTCTCCAATTGCAGCAAGAATTCTCCCGCGTCGTAGCCCTTGTCCGCAGCTAAACTGCGCGCTCGCACGCCGAAGCGGCGTCGCAGACGTTTCACTAAACGCAGCGCCTCGGCTCGCTCGCTTCGCCCGTCGGCGGCCGCCACGGAAACGCCGGTGAGCACTCCACTCTGCTGCTCCATCAGAAAGTGCAGCGAATGGCACAAATAGGCCCCAGTGTTGCCCTTACGCATCATCCGCGCCTCCGGGTCCGTCCTCGATGCGTGCGTCGCGTTACTCCGCTTCTCGCCGGCAAAGCTCTGCCAGCTGTTGCCGTCAGGCGGACCGTCCGTGTCGTCCTTTCGCTGCACGCTCTTCAGTGAAGCCCATGAGCGGATCAGGGTGCCGTCCACCGAAAAATCTTCACACTTCGCCGCCGTCGCCGTGATCCCATGAGCCACCGTGCTCTCGAAGAAGGCCTGCATCAGGCCGTGCTCTGCGAAACGCTCGCGATTTTTGGTGAAGGTCGTCGGATCCCAGGCCGCGGCGCCCGCGTCCAAGCCGACAAACCAGCGGAAGAGGAAGTTGTAGGAGAGTTGTTCGCAGAGCTGGCGCTCCGAGCGAATCGAGTAGAGCGCCTGCAGCAGGCTCGCCTTGATCAAGTGCTCCGGCGGAATGGAAGGGCGTCCGGTTTGCGCGTAAGCCTCAGTGAAGCGCGGCGACAGCGCTTTTAGTTCCACATCTGCCTGGGCGCGGATCGCGCGCAGCGGATGGCTGGCCGGGATCAGCCGCTCAACGTCGAAATCGTAGTAGAGGGTGCTCTGAGACTCCGGGCGACCGCGCATGCCGAATTCTCGCCGACGTCAGCCTCGACTGCAATTCGGAGAGGCGTTTTTCAGCGTCCTGTTAGCCACGCGGCGATCTATCGGCCAGAAGAGCGCAAGCGAGCTTCAAGATCAGCGATCCTGCGCATGAGCTCATCGAAGTCGGGAGTCTCGCCAAAGAACATGGACTCGCGCATCAACTCGTAGTCCGCTCGCCAGGCCGGAAGGCGCTCTGCCGCCGGCACCAGGTGGAACGCGGTTGCCGAATAGTCCTCTTCGCGCATCCAAGACTGTCTGAAGTACACGCGCCGATGACTGACGACGCGTTCGAACAGCCCGACGTCAGCGAGCGCTCGCTCTGCGACTCTGCCGCGGTCCAGACACCAGAGGTCGTAGAAGTGCCGGGCAAGCCGCCCGCGGGTGCGGTGCTCGCGGCGCAAGTTCTCCTCGTGCAGCAAGCACGCCTTTTCCCAGAAGGTACGCTCGGCAGCGAGCACGCGCACGTCACAGAAGGTGTCCGGATCGAGCGCGGGAAGGTGTTGGTGTAGATACGAGCTCACGCGCCGCACGACGTGAGGCTCGACGTCGGACCGCGCACCGAACTCGAGACGTACTTCGGGAATGACCCCGGCAACGTCGCCGTCCTTCAGCATCGGAGCGTACTGCAGCACCAGGGTGGAGCCGTCCGGATCTCCCGGATACGCGAGCACGCGGAGTCCATGCGCGGCATGGACCGAACGGCAGGCTTGAACCAGCGCCTCTTGAAGGGGACCGCGAACCCAATCACGGCAGGCCGTGCGTAGTGCGTCAAGTCTCCGGTCTCGCTGCTTCCCGCTGGTCGCGGTTCCGGGTGTCTGGTCAGCGCCGAAGCCGAGCAACTGCCGGTCCACCACTAAATCCAAGTCTTCCGAGAATCTCTGCAACAGATTCCAAGCCTTGGAGAGCGAGGTGCCGCCTTTGAAGGTGAGATTCTCTCCCACACCTGGCATCGTGGTCAGCGTGCGCAGAGCCCAGCTCACCCAAAAGTCCTTCTCCACGCTCCCCGCGTGAAGTTGAAGTGCCGATGCGCATTGCGCGATCGCCGCGCGACGTTGCGACGCAGACAGCTTGAGGAAGTCACTCACAGATCAGGCAGCAGGCGCAAGAAGAGGCCGCAACAATCGGGCAATCCACGCCGGGGCAAGGTGGAGGTCTTGTCGCAGGATTTTGCGATCCGCGTCCGTGAGGCGCCAAGCGAGGGTCCGCAGCATGCGATCGTCCATGGCGTCCTTCCCGAGGTAGCGCAGGGCTTGGAAGTAGATGCCGCTGCGGCGTCCGGCGGTGGCCATCGTGCTCGGCCCGGCGTGCTTGAAGCGGATGGTGGTGCCACCCACTTTGACGACGCGTGACGGCGCGTCGGTGACCACGATCGTGCGCATCGGCACCTGCTCGGAGAGGCCGAGCTGGTTGGCTGCGTGCGCGCCGTAGGGAAGGATTCGGGCGTGATCGCGGCGGGCGACGGCGCGGACGATCGCGCCGGTGGACGGGGCAACGGTCCCGAGGGCTGCGTCCTGGTTCGGGAAGTCGTACAGCCCGCGAGCCAAGGCCCGGATGGTGCCGTCGGCTTTGTGGCGTTTGAGTGCGGAGGCGATGGCGTCGCGGCTGCCGAGGTCGGCGAAATCGGTGGGGGTGAACACCCACCCACGGCCGCGCCGGCGCAGGCGGGCGAGGATGCGGGAGTCGGTCGAGCTGGCGTGCTTGGTCATGAAAATGACATAATAAATATCGTCTAGTAGTGTCAAAATGTCAAGGAGAAGCCTCGGGGCCGACCCAGATCTCCCCAAGGACGCGCAGACCCCCCAAGAGGCCTCCGGGATTGGTCAGCAGGAACGCCGTGCGCTACGCTGAGCAGCCCTATGAAGACGGAACGCTGATGGCGGTCAAGAAGACGCCCGACAAGTCCCTGGAGTCCTGGATCTGGGACGCCGCCTGCTCGATCCGCGGCGCCAAGGACGCTCCGAAGTACAAGGACTACATCCTGCCGCTCGTCTTCGCGAAGCGGCTCTGCGACGTCTTCGACGACGAGCTGAACCGCATCGCCGCCAAGGTCGGCTCCCGCAAGAAGGCCTTCCAGCTTGCCAAGGCCGACCACAAGCTCGTCCGCTTCTACCTACCGCTGGTGCCACAGGATCCCGAGCAGCCGGTCTGGTCCGTCATCCGCACGCTCTCCGACAAGATTGGCGAGGGCGTCACCTCCCACATGCGGGCCATCGCCAAGGAGAACCCGCTCCTACAGGGAATCATTGACCGCGTGGACTTCAACGCCACCACGCACGGCCAACGCGACCTCGACGACGACCGGCTCTCCAATCTCATCGAGGCCATCAGCACCAAGCGTCTTGGTCTCGCCGACGTCGAGGCCGACATCATCGGCAAGAGCTACGAATACCTGATCCGCAAGTTCGCCGAGGGCGGAGGTCAGAGTGCCGGCGAGTTCTACACACCACCCGAGGTGGGCACGATCATGTCCCGTGTGCTCGCCCCCGAGCCGGGGATGGAGATCTACGACCCTTGCTGTGGATCCGGCGGCCTGCTCGTGAAGTGCGAAGTCGCCATGGAAGCTGCGGCCAAGGGGAAGAAGCGCACCATCGCTCCCCTCAAGCTCTTCGGCCAGGAATACATCGCCGAGACCTGGGCGATGGCCAACATGAACATGATCATCCATGACATGGAGGGCCAGATCGAGATCGGCGACACGTTCAAGAATCCGAAGTTCCGCAACAAGCGCGGGAAACTCCGGACTTTCGACCGCGTCGTCGCCAATCCCATGTGGAACCAGGATTGGTTCACGGCGGCGGACTACGACGCCGACGAACTCGGGCGCTTCCCCGCCGGAGCCGGATTCCCGGGTAAGTCCTCCGCCGACTGGGGTTGGGTGCAGCACATGCACGCCAGCTTGAATGACACTGGCCGTGCCGCCGTCGTTCTCGACACCGGAGCCGCCTCTCGAGGTTCGGGAAACGCTGGCACCAACAAGGAGAAGACCGTCCGTCAGTGGTTCGTGGATCACGACCTCATCGAGAGCGTCCTCTACCTGCCCGAGAACCTCTTCTACAACACCACCGCTCCTGGCATCGTTCTCTTTCTCAACAAGTCGAAGCCGAAGGCCCGTCAAGGCAAGGTGTTGCTCGTCAACGCCAGCCAGATCTTCGAGAAGGGCGACCCCAAGAACTTCATCCCGGACGAGGGCATTCAACGCATCGCCGACACCCTCATCCAGTGGAAGGAGGAAGAAAAGCTCAGCCGCATCGTGGATCACGCCGAGCTGAAGAAGAACGACTACAACATTTCCCCCAGCCGCTACATCCACACCAGCGACGCCGAGACTTACCGCCCGATCGCCGAGATCGTGGATGAGCTGGATGCCATCGAGGTCGAAGCTCGAGAGGCGGACAAGGCCCTGAAGGCAATACTGAAGCAGATCGGGGTATGAGTCCGACCATCAAACATCTAGATCTAGCCGCATTTCCCAAGGAGTGGTCTGCGGATCATTTTTGTAATCTCGTGAAATTCAAGATCGGGAGAACCCCACCGCGCGCAAGCGCGATCTACTGGAATGATGGCAAGTATCCCTGGGTGAGCATTTCGGACATGACGCCGCATGGGGTTGTGACCGAAACCGCTGAGAGAGTTTCGCAGGAAGCGCACGACACCGTGTTTGGCGGGAGGCTGGTGCCTGAGGGCAGCCTCCTCATGTCCTTTAAGCTTACGATCGGAAGAGTGTCGCGCCTTGGTTTACCAGCGTTTCACAACGAAGCAATCATCTCGTTCCAGGCGGACCCTAAGATAATCTCGCCAGAATTCCTGGGCTACTACCTCTCACAGATTAACTACAAGAACTACCAGGACACGGCGATCAAGGGGAAGACCTTGAATAAGGGGAAGTTAAATGCGCTTGAGATCGCACTGCCTCCACTCCCCGAGCAAAAGAAGATCGCGCACGTCCTTTCGTTAGTGCAGCGGGCGATCGAAGCGCAGGAGCGGATCATTCAGACCACCACCGAGCTGAAGAAGGCCCTCATGCACAAGCTTTTCACCGAAGGCCTCCGCCACGAACCCCAAAGACAAACCGAAATCGGCTCCATTCCCGAAAGCTGGGAGGTGGTGGAGTTAGGCTCGCTCGCAAAGGTCGGGAACGGCTCAACTCCGAAGCGTGCAAACGCAGCCTATTGGGAGGGCGGCAGGATCCCGTGGTTGAACAGCACCAGGATTCATGACCGTTTCATCACCGAAGCTGACCAGTTCGTGACGCCCCAAGCCGTCAAGGAATGCCACCTGCCGAAGATTGCACCGAACAGCCTGCTCATCGCGATTACTGGCCAAGGAAAGACACTCGGAAACTCGGCAATCACTCGGATCGAGACCTGCATCAACCAGCATCTCGCCTACGCGCAGTTCCACGCCGCGAAAATCGTTCCTGATTTCGTTCTTTGGTTTTTAGAGACGCGCTACGACTTCCTCCGATCCATCGCGCACGGTGGCGGAAGCACCAAGGGAGCGTTGACCTGCGGATTCTTGAAGACGCTCCCCATCCCCGTCCCGCCACGAGCGGAGCAGGAAGAGATCGCTGCCATGTTCCAGACGCTTTACGATAAGCTGGACCGCTCTGCTCGCAAACGGTCTGCACTTCAAGACGTCCTCCGCACTCTACTTCACGAACTGATGACCGCTAAAGCCCGCGTCAAATAACCGCTACACCGCCATGCCGCGCACTATTGATGAAGGATTCCGTGACTTTTTGGACAGCCTGACGCCGAGTTCTACGGAGACGGAGGCTGCCAAATCCCACCGTGCTTCCATTGAGCAATGCCTGAAAAATAACTTCTCCCTCTGGAGGTTTTGGCGAATCGGCTCATTTGGGAACGGAACAAGCATTTCCGGGTATAGCGACACCGACTACATGGCGAGCATGGGGAATCTCACCGAAAACTCGAATACTTCCCTGCAAATGATCAAAAACGCGCTTGCGAACCGCTTCCCGAATACAGGCGTTACGGTTCGCTGTCCTGCTGTACAGGTCCCGTTCGGATTATTCTCAAAGGAAACAATCGAGGTCGTTCCTGGCGACTCGATCTCTACATCCCCATATGACGTCTACAGCATCCCAGACTGTAGTGGTGGTTGGATGAAAACGAGTCCCGACGCTCATAACGCTTACGTCAGGAAGATCAACGAAAAGCACAGTCTAAAGGTGAAGCCCCTTATCCGGTTCATCAAAGCGTGGAAGTACTATCAGGAAGTTCCGATTTCGTCGTTCTACCTCGAGATGCGGGTAGCTAAATACTGTGAAGGCGAAAGCTCAATCATTCATTGGCTGGACATCGAGTATTTCCTTGCGCGGATGCTGAGCGCCAATCTGCCAGATCTCCAGGATCCAGCCGGAATCTCAGGTTATATTCGGCCCTGTTCCTCGCAGGCGGCCCTTGATGTTACGCTCTCGAAGCTAAAGACAGCTGTCGCGAGGGCGCATAACGCTAATGCCGCGAAGGAAGCAGACGACATCAGGGGGGCCTTCGAATGGTGGGATAAACTGTATGCCGATAAGTTCCCCAGTTACTACAGATGAGTATTCAAGAGCGCCAAAACCTACCGGATGCATTGGCCCGACTAGCTGCTCAGCGATTGCTTTATCGCCGGGCGAAGTTGATTCGGAACTTGGGCATGCTTATGGTGCTAGGCATTGCTCTTCTGGCACTTCTTGGCGCAGTTGTTCAGCACAAAGAGTTCAACTACGGGGTTGCGCTCGCAGCACTTATTACATTGTTCCTTGATCAGTTTGTCCTGAAAGAATTGGAAGGGAAAATGAAGAAAGAGGCTGCCGCAATTCAGGAGGATTTTGACTGTATGGTTCTCAATATTCCATGGCCTGCACACAAGCGCGTGAAGCGGCCGACTCGCGACAGGATCAAACAACTATCAGCGCGAGTCCACAAGAACCCTGAAATCGTGAAGAACCTGACGAATTGGTATACTCCAAGCGCTATTCCTGAAGGAAACGTGCGAGCTATAATCCATTGCCAGCGAATGAATTGCTGGTGGGACGTTGACCTTCGCAAGCGTTGGAAAGCCTTCCTGGCAATAGCGTTTTGGGTGCTCGTTGTAATAGCGCTTCTCTTAGCGATCATTTCTGGAATCACGGTCGCTAAGTTTGTTGCACTGATCGCATCGGGGCTTCGCATTCTTGCCTGGGGAATCGGTGAATTAATAGGGCAAGGTTCAGCGATCAAGAATGTTCAGGAAATCCATGAGATGCTAGATGGCGCTGGGGAAGAACAGTGCATCACAGGCGCGCAGATCCGTTCGTATCAGGACGAGATTTTTGAGCATCGCCGGACAAACCCACCAGTCCCAGAGTGGTTCTTCTGGAGAAACCGCGACAGTCAAGAGGCCGAAGCGGAAGGGCTCTAATCTTTATGCCCACACCCGGAGAACACAAAACCGTCCAAACCCGGATCCTCGAATACGCCGAGGCTAGCGGTTGGACGCTTGTGTCCCGCGAGGAAGCTGAGCGGCGGCGCGGGTTTGATCCGGAAGTCCCGCTCGCCGAGCGCGCCAAGGGTCGGTCGCTCTTCTTCGACGACTTGCTCGACGCCAAGGTGCGGGAGTTCAACCCGCGCTACGCCGAGGCTGAAGGCGCGTTGCTCGGGCAGTTCCGGCACCTCCACACGGACATCTACGGCAACCGGGACTTCGTCGAGCACCTGCGCAACCGGGGTAAGTTCTTCGACCACGAGGAGAGACGCGAGCGCGACCTGATCCTGATCAATTACGACGACCCGAGCCGCAACGTTTATGAGGTCACCGAGGAGTGGGCCTTTCACAACGGCCACTACGGCACGCGGGAGGACGTCGTCTTTCTGATCAACGGCATCCCGGTGCTGGTGATCGAGTGCAAGAACGCCAGTAAGGACGAGGCGATCGCCCTCGGGGTGGACCAGATCCGCCGTTACCACCGCGAGACGCCCGAACTATTCGTCTCGCAGCAGCTCTTCACCGCCACCGACGCCATCGGTTTCTCCTACGGGGTGACCTGGAACACGGTACGGCGCAACATCTTCAACTGGAAACACGCGGAGGTCGGCAGGCTGGAGGCCAAGGTGAAGAGCTTCTGCGCCATCCCGCAGGTGCTCGCTTTCCTGAAGGACTACATCGTCTTCGCCGAGAAGGACGAGGAGCTGAACAAGTACGTCTTGCGCCAGCATCAGACTGGCGCAGTGGAGGCCACCGTGGCGCGCGCGCTCGATCCCAAGCGCACCCGTGGATTGGTCTGGCACACGCAGGGCAGCGGCAAGACCTTCACCATGATCAAGGCATCGGAGCGGATGTTCCGCGCGCCCGAGGCGGACAAGCCGACCGTCCTCCTGATGATTGATCGCAACGAGCTGGAAGACCAGATGCTCAAGAATCTCGCGGCCCTCGGCCTGGGGAACCTGGAGCACGCTGACAGCATCGTCCGGCTTAACCAGCTCCTACGCGATGACTACCGAGGCATCATCGTGACGATGATTCATAAGTTCCGGGACATGCCCGCGAATCTGAACACGCGCTCGAACATCTACGTGCTCATTGACGAGGCTCACCGCACCACCGGCGGCGATCTTGGCAATTTCCTCATGGCCGGTCTGCCGAACGCGACTTTCCTCGGCTTCACCGGAACCCCGGTGGACAAGACCGCTTACGGCAAGGGAACTTTCAAGACTTTCGGCTGCGAGGACGACCGGGGCTACCTGCACAAGTATTCGATTGCGGACAGTATCGAGGACGGCACCACACTGCCGCTCTACTACCAGCTCGCTCCGAACGAGATGCTCGTCCCGCACGAGACGCTGGATAGGGAGTTCCTCTCCCTCGCTGAGGCCGAGGGCGTGGCGGACATCGAGGAACTGAACAAGGTCCTCGAACGGGCGGTGAACCTGAGGAACTTTCTCAAGGGCGCGGCGCGGATCGAGAAAGTGGCGGAGTTCGTTGCGAGGCACTTCCAGGAGAACGTCGAACCGCTTGGGTACAAGGCGTTTCTGGTGGGGGTGGATCGCGAGGCTTGTGCTCTCTACAAGCACGCGCTCGATAAATTTCTGTCACCTGAGTATTCCGAGGTTGTCATTACTGGGAGCAACAGCGATTCGGAGCTACTGAAGGCATTTCACCTCACTCCCAAGCGGGAGCGAGAGATTCGCAAGAGCTTCGGCAAGCTCGATCAGCAGCCGAAGATCCTGATCGTCACCGAGAAACTGCTGACCGGGTTCGATGCGCCCATCCTCTACGCCATGTATCTCGACAAGCCGATGCGCGACCACACCTTGCTGCAGGCCATCGCGCGGGTGAACCGCCCCTACGAGAACGAGGCGGAGCAGATGGTGAAGCCCCACGGATTCGTCCTCGACTTTGTCGGCATCTTTGACAAGCTCGAGAAGGCACTGGCCTTCGACAGCGACGAGATCAACGCCATCATCAAGGACCTCGGGCTACTGAAGGCACTGTTCAAGAGCAAGCTGGAGTCCAAGGCTCCGGCGTACCTTGGGCTGATCAGGCACAAGTTCAACGACAAGGACGTGGACGCCCTGATCGAGCACTTCCGCGACCCCGAGCGGCGCAAGGAGTTCTTCCGGGAGTACAAGGAGATCGAGATGCTCTACGAGATCATCTCGCCGGATGCGTTTCTTCGTCCTCACCTCGAGAACTACGCGACACTTTCGGCCATCTACAGCGTGGTGCGTAAGGCGTACGCCCGACGAGTCGAGGTGGATCGCGAATTCCTGCGGAAGACCAATCAACTTGTCCGCGAACACGTGGCCATTGATAGCGTGGGCAATCTGAACGAGGCCGTGCTCATCAACGAGGAGACGATTGAGTGGATCAAAGGTCAGCACGGAAGCGACGGGGTGAAAGTGATCAACCTCATCAAGAGCATCGAGAAAACGGCGGAGGAGGAAAGCGAAGATCTCTGCCTCATCGCGATGGCTGCGCGGGCTCGGGCGGTGCAGGAAAAGTTCGAGAATCGCCAGCTCACGACCGCTGAGGCGCTTGCGGAGTTGCTGGCCGAAGTGAATGAGAATGAGCGCCGTAAGGCGGAACAGGCCGAGAGGGGATTCGACGGGCTCACCTACTTCGTCTTCCGTGCGCTGATTGATGCTCGAGTGACCAACGCCGAGGCCGCGAGCCGGACGATCCGTCAAGCCTTCACTGAGCATCCCAACTGGACCGCCAGTGAAGCCGCCTTGCGTGAGCTGCGCCTCAAGGTCACCTTGGCTCTCACGGACGAGCTGGAAGACCAGGATCAGATCGTTGCGTTCGTGAATGAATTGTTTGCCTTGTTGGAGAGAGCGCGTCGGCGCTAAGCCATGAAGCGAGCAAGCTCCAAACAGAGATTCAAGGACCGAGTGCTCGCGTGGGCGGAGCGGCTGGAGGTGGACGTCAACGGCCTTGCCGTCCGTCCCATGCGCGCCAAGTGGGCGTCATGTTCAACCAGCGGCCACTTGAACTTCAACACCGAGCTGCTCGGCCTCGATGCGAACCTGCAGGAGTACGTGATCGTGCACGAGCTGCTCCATCTGCGCACACCCAATCACGGCAAGCTTTGGAAGAGCCTGATGCGCGCGCACTTGGGCGAGTTCGAAGCATCGGAGGCGAAGTTGATGAACCTGGCGCAGAAGGGCGCTCCGAGCGTAGGCTGCGAACCTGAGTGAGTCCTGCGGTGCGCGAGTCGCTCCCAGGCGGCCACAGCGGGCCCCACTGGGCCGCGCTTTCTGAGTCACCCCTGGAGCCCCGCCGCGTCCTATTCAGGAACGGTGGGCCCACCGCCCTGGAGGAGCGTCGGGATAAAAAACTTGAACAATGAGAACAAGTAACGTAATTATTATCCGATGCAGCAAGCCAAGCGCCTCGCGCGCGCAGTGCGGATCTTCCGCAGCGTTGGGGGTGTCCTACGCACCGGTCAGGCTCTGCGGAAAGGCATCCATCCCCGCGACCTGTACGAGCTGCGGGACACCGGAGTCCTCGAAGCCGTGAGCCGCGGGGTGTTTCGTCTCGCGGATCTACCACCCCTCGTCGAGCCCGATCTGGCGACGGTGGCTGCACGCGTTCCGAAGGCGGTGGTTGCCGTGGTTTCGGCGCTCCACTTCCACGGGCTGACGACCGAGATTCCCCACGCGGTCAGCATCGCTCTCCCGAAGGGCACGAGCCGACCGCGCCTCGACTGGCCACCCCTGCGCGTGTATTGGTTCTCGAAGCCCTTCTACGGCGAGGGCATCGAGTCGCACGTGCGCGACGGCGTGCGAATCAAGGTCTATGGTGCGGCACGTACCGTCGCCGATTGTTTTCGGCTGCGCAACCGCCTTGGCATCGAGGTGGCGGTGGAAGCGCTGCGGACCGGGCTGCAAGAACGCAGCTTCACGCCCTCCGAAATTCTGAGCGTCGCCAAGAAGTTGCGCGTCGCCGGCGTCATGCGGCCTTACCTCGAAGCATTGCAGTGAGCCGGCCCGCAGGCGATGCCGTCGCGGCCATTCGGGAGTTCGCCATGCCCGTGCTCACTGCGGTGCGGGCAGAAGTGTCCTTCACTCGGAGTTGGGAGCCCGGCGGCCCGTGGCGATAGGGAAGGTGGTCATGCGGAGTCGGCGTCCACGAAGCAGAGTATCGGCGTGATCTGATTCTCGTCCATGCTGAGTAGCCGACTCAGCGCTTTGCGATAGACATCCATCTGCGGCGCGTATTGCTCGCGCTTGGATCGCTCGGTCTCTGCGTCAGGGACTTCGCCAGTCTTGAAGTCGAGGATCTTGGCGGACTCGGGAGCGCCAGGCTTGCCGATCAGAACGACGCGGTCGAAGGAGCCGCGCAGGATCGCGGCTTCGCTGCGGCCGGGTTCGGGGAGCACGACGGCGAAGCGGCGTTCGCGCCAGACGGTGAGGTGTTCGGGCTGGGCGCCGGCGGGGCGAGTCAGGGCGGCGCGGATCTGCGGCTTGTCGAGCATCGCGCGGAACTCGCGGATCCACGCTCGCGCTTGCTGCGCATCCGGCGGATCGTCGAGGCCCTGCAGCGCAGTGAGGAGTTCCTCGTCGCTGGCGCGGAAGTCCTCAAGCCACTCGATCTGCTCGAACAACTTGTGCATCGCGATGCCGCGCGGGCGTGCGTCGTCGCGCGGCGCTGCGGTGAGGACGCGCAGCGGGACGGCTTCGTCCTTGCCCACGTGGCTGGCGGTCCAGCGCGGAAGCACGGACGGCGGCGCCTTGCCGCGCACGGCCGTGGCGGCTGACCACGCTTGACCCGCCGCGACGGAACTCAGCTGCGCGGCGGCGGGAGGAGTTGCAGCACGCGCACCCCATTCGCCGCGCGCGGCGCCGCTCGAGTGCACGGCTTCGTTCGCGTTACCGGCGACGACTCTGTGGTGCGCGCGCATCCATCCCGCGAGTGAGAAGGTGCGTTGAGACTCACTCTGCTCCTCGGAGAGCACCTTCTCCGGCGCCTCCGGCAGTACCACTTCCAAGCGCTGCTTCGCGCGCGTCATGCCGACGTAGAGCACGCACAGCTCGTCGTATCCACGCGCCGCCTCGGTCGCTTGCTCCAGTGCATCGAGTCCCTCTGGATCGGCATGGCGCGTCGCCTCGTTGCCCGCGAAGGCCACTCCGCTGCGTGCTTCGGTCGGATCTTCGCGCTGAGTCCAGAACGCGGCACTGCGACCGCCGCGACCTCCGGTCAACGCCAGCACCACCGCATCGAACTCGAGTCCCTTCGACTTGTGAACCGTCATCACGCGCACCGCCGCAGGCGAGGGATCCTCCATGCGCAACTCACGCGCGTGCGCGGCGAAGGCAGACGGACGCAGCACTGCGGCCGCGCGCGCGCGCGCCTTCGCATCCCACTGGTAGCCAGATTCGATCAAGCGCGCGAAGCGGCGCGCGTCGAGATCGGCCCACGGCGCGTCCGCCGTCATCGCCGATGCGGCAAGGCGCGCGAGCCATGGTCCGTATCCTTCCTGCATCAACTCGCGCCGCACGCGCAAGGCGAAGGATTCGCGCGTGCTGGTCTTCCAGTCGAGCGCCACTGCCAGCGGCGAAACCTCTACCAGGCGCGCCGCCGACGTGTCGTCCGGATGATCCGCCAGATCCAGCGCAGCCAAGGCCGCTGCCACGACCAGAGATTCGGTCAGCGCGACGTTGCCCTCGGCGCTGGCTTCCACGCCGCGCGCGCGCAGTTCCGTCACCATCGCGGCGACGTCGTCGTTTTTGCGCGTCAGGATCGCGACGCTTGCCTCGGGCCGGCCTGCCGCACGCAGTTCCTCGGCGATCGCGGTCGCGCGCGCCATCGCCTGCGTGCGGACCTCGACGGCGGCCTTCGCGCCATCCGGCACCGGCGCGGCCCACAACTCGAAACGACCGGGCAAGTTTTGCTTGGCGGTGGAGTGATCCTCCCAGTGCTCGGCGAAGCGTGCGGCAGCGATCTCGACTGCTTCTCCTTGGTGCCAGCCGTCAACGCTTGCGGGCAGCGTGCTGAAGAGCACGTTGATTTCGTCGAGCACCGCCTGCGCCGTGCGGAAGGATTTCGCCAGCGGTTCGGTGGCTGCGCCGGTCGCATCCGCCACCGCACCGAGCAACCGCGGCTCACCCGAACGCCAACCGTAGATGCTCTGCTTGCCGTCACCTACGCAGAACAGCGTGCCTTCGTCGTCGAGTGTGGCGCTCACCATCGGTCGCAGTGCACGCCACTGCGGCGACGCCGTGTCCTGGAACTCGTCGAGCAGGACGTGGCGCACGCGTCCGTCGAGCCGGAAGCCTGTGGATTCGCCAACCCATGCTGCGGCGCTCAACCAACGCGGAAGATCGCCGAAATCGAAGGCGCCGGCGCGGCGACGCGCGGCATCCACGCGTTCATCAGCAGCGATCAACAATTCACGCGCGGCCGCGAGCCGGCGCGCGCGTTCGTGCAAGAGCGCGCTCCGCGCCAGCGCGGTGCCCGCTTCGAGGACTGGGAGCAGCTCGGGCGGAATCGCTTGCTTGTAGTAACTCGGATCCCCCGCACGCAGATTCTTGATCGGCCCGATCAGCGCCCAGGCTTCCCAGTCGTGATTCTCGACCGCGTCCATGAGTTTGGAGCGCACGGTCTGCCAGCGCTTCCCGGTCGGGAACTCCGCCGTCTCCAGGTCGGAACGCAGGGTTTCCACTTCCTCGTTCGTGGGCGCCTTGCCTTCGTCCACGCATCGCCACGCCTTCTCGGTGCTGTCGCGCAGAATCTCCAGGCCGTCGTTGGTCAAGGCGACCAATCCTTCATGCACGCCGCGGTGGAACTCCTGCTGTTGCAGATCACTCACCAGATCGCGCACGCGGGCTTCATCGAAGGAAGTGATCAAGGCCGACGCCTGCTCGGCCGCTTGCTCCGTCGCTTCGGCAGGGTCCAACATGCGCCAGGTCGGCGGCAGTCCCAACTCCGGGCCGTGCAGGTGCGCGAGGTGCACGAACCAGGAATCCATCGTGCGTACCTGGAAGGCGTGAAGCCGTGCGAGCAAGCTGCCGAGCAGGGCTGCGCATGCTTGCGCCGAGGGCTCTTGCTTTGGCTTCGGCGCGAGATGGGCGATCATCTCGCATCGCGCGTCTTCGTTGCGCGCCGCTTCGGCCAGCCGCGTCAAGATGCGGCCGAGAATCTCGCCTGCCGCCTTGCGCGTGAAGGTGGTGGCGAGAATCTCCTCCGGCTGCGCGCCCGCGAACAACAACGCGAGATAACGGTGCGCGAGCCGGAAGGTCTTGCCGGTGCCGGCGCTTGCACGGACGACGATCGCGCGCGGAGCACTCACGAAGCCTCCTCCACCTTCTCGGCATCGTCGTCGCCGTCGAGGGCGGGTGCTTCGCCGAGCAGCGCGAGCAAGGCGGGCGCGAGTTGGCGGCGATCCACGCTGCCGATTTCTTCGAACTCACCAGCGCGAATCCCGCGCACCGCCTCGAACATCGCCGCATCGGCCAAGCCCAACTCGTCGCCGCTCCACTCCGCTTCCGCGATGCCGGTCTTCTCGACGGCGCGCGGAAGGTTGAACCAACCGGTCCGGATCAAGGCGGCGTCGGCGAACTTCGCCTGCGCGATCCGGCGGTACAGGGGCAACTGCAGGTCGTGCCAGCGCTGCGATCGTTCTGCGTAGGCCTTGCCCGGCAGGGTCGGCTGGTCACCGGACTTGTAGTCGAGCACGCGGATCTCGACGCGGCCTTCGTGGACGCGACGGTCCACGCGGTCGAGTCGGCCGTGCAAGCCGAAAGAGATCCCCCCAATTTCCACGCGCACGGGATCTTGCTTCTCCACGGACAGCTCGACGGCGATCGTCTTCCACCCCGCGGCGCGTGACGCTGCTTCAGCTTCGGCCCAGCCGCGCAGCCGGCCTTCCAACTGCGCCAACTGCAAACGCACGGTCGCCAGCGGTCGTACGCCGAAGCGTCGCACGGCTTCGTCGCGCAGTAGCTTGCCGATCGCCCCGTGGATCACGTGGGCGTCATGCATGCGCGCGGATCCTTCGTCCTGATGGAAACGCTCCAACACAGCATGCGCGAAGCTGCCGAAGCGCAAGGCGTCAAGTTCGTGCGGCTCGGCTTCGACCGATTCGAGCCCGAGAACGCGCTGCAACCAATAGAGGCGCGGCGACTTGCGATAAAGGTTGAGCGCGGACGCTGAGAAGGAATCCACCACCATGGGTTTGGGCGCAGGCGGCAGCGGTGGTGTCCAAGGGGTGGTGGTGCCACCGCTTGCGGTTGCGCGCGGTTCCGGCGCGCGGAAGAAGGCGCGCACCCGCGCGGGTGCGTCGGCTCCTTGGAACACCAACGGACTCGGCAACCACGGATCGCCGGCGGTGCCACGCTGTCCGCTGATGAAGAGCAACTGCTCGCGCGCATGCGTCAACACATGCAGCGCGAGCACGTCGCGCGCGCGACGGTCATCGTTGCTCGGCAGGCCGAGCGCGATGCGCAAGGACTCGGGCAGGAACGCGTGGCCGTGCACTGCCTCGGGCGCGGCGCCGAGTTGGAAGCCGGTCACACACAGTGCGGGTGCTTCGTCGAGCGGCAGATCCAGCCAGCCGAGTTGCTCCAGCCCGCGCCGCGTCGGATCGGGCGCGAGTGGTTCGCGCGCGGCGGCGCGCAGCAGCAAGCGCAGAAAGTCGGCGGCCCCGATTCGCTCCCCTGCAAGGAGGGTCGGCAGCGCGCCGACTTCGTCGAGTGCCGCGGCGAAACGGTGCCGTGCTTCGCGGGTCTCGCGGTGCTCGCGGGTTTCGAGGTGCTCGGCCGCGTCATCCCGACCAAACACTGCCTGCAGGAGCGCAGCGCAGCTCGGAGGCCAGGTGGAGATCGCGCGCGGAGTCTCGTCGGCCATGGCACCAAGGGCGTGCACCACTGCCTGGAGGTGGGGCGCGTGCTCATCGGTGATGGCTGGCAACGATTCGAGCATCCACTTGTCGCACGCCGTGACAAGATCGCGTTCGGGCTTGAGCATCGCGACGAAGTCCGGGTGCCGCAACAACGCGGCGTAAGCACGCGGCGCGCGACCTTCGAGCCAAGCACGCACCGCGTCGAGCAGGCGCCCCGGTGCGGATTCCGTCAGTGTGCGTCCAACCGGCGGGCGCAGATCGGAATCCTTCTCGGCGAGACGACGTGCCAAGAACGGGGCGACTTCGTCCTGCAGCACCGCGACCGTCGCGCGCCCGTCGAGTTCTCCGGCGCACGCGGCTTCGAGGAAGGCGGTCGCCTCCTCAGCCTGATCCGATGGACGATCAGCCACGCGCCACCGCGCGTCGTCGAGCGGCGCGGCGCGATCCTTCCAGTTCTCCGCGCGGAGCAGCCCGAAGTCGTCGAACCCAGCCTCCTCAGCTTGCGGCGCGACCACGAGCGCGATCACTTCGATGCCCTGCGCGTCGGCGCGTCGCAACAATTCCTCTTGAAGCCCGTTGACCGAGGAGACGCCGACCAGGACCAAGGCACGCGTGGCGCGCACTGGACGGTTCTCTTCGAGTGCGCGCACCCGTTCGTCGTGCGGATCGCACAGCCCGCAGCGTGCGATGCGCGCGAGGTAGTCCGCCTGCACCGCGGCCAACGCCCGCCACCGCGCGCGCTCGGTCGTGGGCAAGACTGAGCACTCTGCCACTTCGGCAAAGCGTCGTCGCTCGGCGGCCAACTCCTGGTGAAGCGCGCGCAATTGCTCGGTCAGAGCGGACCAACCCGCGAAATCGGTGTCTTCGGGGCGTCGGCGCGTGATCGTGTCGAGTTCGGCGGGCGGTGCGGCGCGCAGAGATTCGATCCACGCCAGATCACGCGCGAGGCCGCTCGCACGCGCATTGGTGAAGCGCACCAGGGCGTCGGTGATTCCGCCGATGGTGCCGATGCGCGGCGGAATCCACGCCTTACCGCAGCAGTCGATCAACAATTCTTCCAGCCGCCGACCCGCGCGCGCGCCGGGCAGCGCGATCAACACGCCATCGAAGTTCTGGTCCTTGAAGCGCTCGCGCAGAAAGTCGGCGGCGCGCGGCAGTGCCGGCGCATCCCAGCCGAGGAAGTGGCGCGTAACCGTCACGGTGTCACCAGCGCGAGCGTCGCCGCGGAAATGAGGGAGAGTTTCTTCTTCTTCGAACCGATGCCGGCGTGCAGCACGCCTTCTTCGGTGCCGGCGCGTGCAACGACCTCCTCCGGTTGCAGGTACTCGGTCAACACCCAACCCTTCAGTTCGTCCACGTAGAGGCCCAACAAGGCCCAGGCATCGGACTGTGTCGTCGGATGCGCGTCGCACAGGAACTCCAGCGCCTGCGCCGGCACGAAACCCGTTTTGCGCAACTCCGCCAGCGCCGCCGGATGCGCGGTGCCGCCACGCCGCAGCCGCACCAGCACGTCGCGCACGTCGAAGTCCTCGCGCGCGTCGCCGTAGGAGTGCCGCGCCTCCATTCCGTGCGGCCACACCGCGCCCGCCAACTTGGAGCGCGCCACGTCCATCAACACGCCGCGAAACCGGTGCTCGTCCAGCGGAAGATCGGTCAGGAGGGTGGCGAAGAGGAGCACCGCGCAGGGAAAGTAACAGACCCTGTCCCTAGTCCGCCGATTAGGATCTGTACATGGGGAATCCCATCCGCAGCATCGCCGGGATCCTGTTGCTCCTTGCTCTGGTCGTCACTGGATTCCTGCTCTGGGATCGTGACGAGGCGATGCCATCGGCGATGCCCATGGCGGAGGAGAACGCGGCCGTCGTCCACTCCGGTCCGACGCCCGCGCCGGCGCTCGCGGCATCCGATCTAGAGAGTGGAACACCATCCCTTGCGTGGCCGAGCCATTGGCGCATCGCCGTCCTGAGTCGCGACACCAATCAACCGATCCCCGGCGCCACACTCTCCCTGAGCACCGACGAAGCGCTCACCGCCTTCGGCAGCACGGACGCCAACGGCGATTGGTCCGGCGACTGGCCCGCGAGCAATCCTCCCTGGCAGGTTTGCGTCGCTGCCGACGGCTATCTCACCAAGACCTTCACCTGCCATGTCGGGTCGAGCCAGTTCGTCTTGCAAACCGAAGGAATCATCAAAGGACATCTGGTCGGCGCTCCTAGTGAAGCATTGAAGAGTGGGAGCATCGAGGTCTTCGCCTGGGATGCGTCCAAGGGTGAGTTCGAGGAGCTGAGGATTTCAGGCCGCGACCGCGAGCCGACGTTCGCTCGCAGCGTTGTGCAGGCCGACGGCAGCTTCGTCGTTCGTGGCCTGCGCCGCTCGGGCAGTTACACGCTGCTCGCCGTCGGTCCCTCCTTCGGCACGCCGGATCCCGTCGTGGAAGTGCGCCCCGACGAGGAAAGCATCAGCCTTCTGGGATTTCCCGTGCACGGCGCAATCCTGCGGGTGACCGGTCCCAACGGCACCGCTCTGCGATGCTCGCCGAGCGTCGTCCAAGATCACCCGGCATCCTTCTCGCGTCTGCTCGCCAACGATGCGCGAGTGAGCTCCCCGATGGACCTCTGCATGATGATGCTCAGGCTCGACTCCTCGCATGAGGAGCTCCAACCCGATGATGAAATGTTCAGTTTCTACTTGCCGCTTGGCGACTCTGCTCAGGTCGAGTTGCAGGTGGTGCGTCCGGGTTATCACGTTTGGAGAGGCGAAGTCACGATTCCGCTGGCCACGCAACCACTCACGCAGATCCCGATCATCTTGCAGCCGTGGACCGAGGATTTCGGCCGCCTGCAGTTGAACCTCCGCGGTCTCTGTCAGCTCGGGCCGCGCGAATATCGCGCCGAGGAACGTCCGGATGCGCAGTTGCATCTGCTCGCGACGGAACTCAAGCATCCCATGACCGATCAGCCGCTGTCTCTCACCGCGGCGATTCCCGACATTAGCCGACTTCCACTCGGCGTCGGTCCGCTTCCGGCCGGGGACTACGTGCTCACCCTCCAGAGCGCGTTCGACCGGCGCAGTCCAGTCGGTGAGGAGGATTCGCAATTCGTGCGCGTACGAGCTGACCGGATCGTCGAAGTGGACTTCGACGTCGCGGATCTCGGTGCGATCTTGGTCGTGGTCGCCGACCAGCGCGGACCTTATCTCGGTCGCACGCAGGTGCGCGTACTGAACGATGGCGCCCTCACCGATTGGCACTTCGCGAGTGCGCCGTATCGCATCCCGTTGTTACCGGAAGGTCTGTACGAAATTGGCGTGAGCACGGGAGTCAAGGGAGTCCCTTGGGCACCGCCGAGTGAGCTAAGTTCGGTCTTTGCTTATCCTGGGCGTTTGAACCTCCACTGGGCCGAAGCCTCCGACCCGCGCGTGGTGCGCAGAGTGCGCTGAGTTGCGCGCGCACAATGCCCCGCGACCTCGACACACCGCCGCCTGAACGGCTCCGCATTACGGGGCCGACGGGGGAGTTGGCGGCGACTTGGGAGATGCCCGCTGGTGAGCCGCGCGGTGCCGTGCTGCACTTGCACCCGCACACCGTGCACGGCGGCACGCGGCAGAACAACGTGGTGCGCCACGGCGCACTCGGCTCGCTCGAGGCAGGATGCGCCGCATTGCGCATGGACTTTCGCGGAGCTGGCGACTCAGGCGGCGAGTACGACGAAGGGCGCGGCGAAGTGGATGACGCCGAAGCCGCATTGCATTGGTTGCAGGAGCGACTCCCGAACCTACCTGTGTTCGTGTGGGGATTCTCCTTCGGTTCACGCGTCGGACTCGACTTCGGCATTCGTCATCGCGAGGAACTCGCTGGCTATCTCGGCGTCGCCTGGCCGACCGCCTTCTACGCTTGGCCCGAGTCCGAGGACTGGCCTGAGCGCTGCGCTTTCCTTTACGGCACCCGCGACGAATTCGTGGACGAATCCAAGCTCGATCCGATCCGCCGACATCTCGCGCCGCTCACCGTCCTCAAGGACGCCACGCATTTCTTTCCGGATCACCTCAGCGAGGTGCGTGGCTGGACCGCGCGTTGCTTGAAGACCTGGTTGACAGGAACAAGAGACTGACGGAATCGGACGCATCCGTTATCCTGGAGTCGGACATGTCCACCGTAAACCGCAGGCTCGTCGTACTCCTCACGGAGTCTGCTCGTCTCGCATTGATTCCTCTGTTGGTGGTGATCGGCAGCACCTGGCAATCGGTCGAAGGCTTCCGTGAGATCTCTTGGCTAGCGTTGTCGGCGGTCATAATGCTCATCGTGTTCGTGCCTGTCGCGCTCGTGTTCCGTAACCTCGGAGGTTTGCGCCGCACCATTCGCCCTTTCTTCGTGCCCACTTCGAAAAGCCATTCCGTCGAATTCATTTCTTCCGCGTTGGGAGCTCTGCTCATCGCGAGCCTGCCCGTGGTGAAGAGGCTCCTCCTCCACAGCAATGAGGTGAGCCTCACAGCCTCGGTTGCGGTTGGTCTAATGCTCGGCATCATTTTCTACAGTCTTGATCGCGTTCTGGCGATCGCTGGATGGCGCCTCGAACTCTAGAGCCGATCGCGCGTTCGATTGGCGCGCTGCTTCAAGCCGTGGCTCTCCACTGGGATCGCTTGAATCCATGAAGCGGGTCGCACTCCTCCTGGGCGTCTGTTCGACGGCCTGCGCCACCGTCGAGGACCAGACTGGGGCGTCGCGTTGGAAGGTCGAGGTCTATCGGAGCAGTCTCGCAGCGATCCGCGCGGAGTACTCCCACGATCCGCTTTCCTTCAGCTCCGCCTCAAAGATTCGTGCCTGGCCCGAGGTTGCTCGAGAGAGATTCCTCGATGAGAGACTCTTCTGGGACTGGCTACGGATGGAGGATCAACGCGACGACTGGGAGTCCTTCGTCCAAGCAGTCAAAGTGTGGGAGGCGACAACGCCAACCGTGAGCACGGAGTCGCTGATGGACGGCCTTCCGCGAAGTTTCGTGCTCTCACCGGTCATCTCGACGCCAGATCACAGCAAGGCCGCGGTTCTTGCGAGCATCGGGAGCAACGCCCTTCTAGTGCTCTTGGAACGACGTGGCGGACGATACGAGGCGATCGGTGCGGAACTCCTGTATGTCTGCGTTCTGGACGCGAATGCCGCGGAACTTCTCGAATCCTTCGGCAAGGACATGGGGGCCTCCGCGCAGCCCTAGAATCCATGCGTCTGCAGCATGGAACCCGCCCCGCAACGCGAACTCGGCCTGCGCGTCACGCTGTTGCCGCGCGACACCAATCCGACCGGCAGCATCTTCGGCGGGATCATCCTGTCCTACATTGACTTGGCGGGCGCGATCCCGGCCAAACGGATCAATCCGGCACGGCGCTTCGTGACCGTGGCGATGGATTCGATCAAATTTCTCTCGCCGGTCTTCGTCGGCGATTTGGTGTCTTTCTACACCACGGTCAAAAAGCTCGGTCGCACCTCGGTCTCGGTGCAGGTGGACGTGGTGGTCGAACGCCGCGACAACCCCGGCGAGGAAGTGGCGGTCACCGAAGCGATCGTGACTTACGTTGCGATCGGCGACGACGGACGGCCGATCCCGGTGCTCGACTCCAAGCAACGCTGAGATGGATTCACCCTCGGCCCCGATCGTCATCACAGGTGCTTCGGGTCTGATCGGATCTCATCTGCGCCTCGCCTTGCGTGCGCGCGGACATTCGCTGCGCTTGATCTCGCGTGCCGCGCGCATCGCAACCGATCCAGCAGAGGAATGGTTGGCCTGGGAGGACTTGCGGCGCGCAGTGCGCGGCGCCGCGGCGGTGGTGAATCTTGCCGGTGAGCCCGTCGCCGGCCGCCGTTGGACCGCGGCGGTGAAGACCGCGATCAAGCACAGCCGCGTGCGCGCCGGTACCGCGCTCACGGAAGCGATCGCCGCCACGCACGCGAGCGAGCGCCCCCGTGTGCTCCTGCAAGCGAGCGCCGTCGGCTACTACGGTTCGCGCGGTGACGCGCTGCTCGACGAAACGTCGGAACCGGGAGAGGATTTTCTCGCCGAGGTGTGCCGCGCGTGGGAGGACTCGAGCTCCGAGGTCGAGCGCCTCGGCCTGCGCCGCGCCACCGCGCGCATCGGCATCGTGCTCGCGCGCGAGGGCGGCGCCTTGCGCAAAATGCTGCCGGCCTTCCGCTGCGGTCTGGGCGGACGCCTCGGCGACGGCCGCCAGTGGATGCCCTGGATTCACGTGGAAGATGCCGTCGGCATCTTGCTCGCCATGCTCGAGGACGCGCGTTGGGAAGGTCCGGCAAATCTCTGCGCGCCTGACCCCGTGCCGAATGCGGAGTTCACGCGCGCGCTCGGGCGCGCTCTGCACCGGCCGACGGTGGTCCCCGTGCCCGAGTTCGCGCTCCGCCTGCTCTTCGGCGAAGGCGCCGAACCGCTGCTGCAGAGCCAACGCGCCGTGCCCGCGCTCGCGCGCCGCCTCGACTTCCGCTTCCTCCACCCGGAATTGGGCGCTGCCTTGGCCGACCTACTGCCTCGTTGAAGCTGCCGCCAGCGCGACCGGACGACCCTATCATTCACTGGATGCTGTTGTCGGCGCTCGCCCTCTCTTTGCTGACCGTCCCTGCGCTGGCGATTGCTCCGCAGGAGAAGGCGATCACCGATGGTCTCGCTCAGGTGCAGAAGTTGGTGGAGCGGCGGCAATGGGACCGCGCGTATGACACCCTGCGTGCGCTGCTCGTCGAGCACGAAGGCGACGAGAGCTTGCTGCGCGAGGCCGACAGCCTCCGCGTGGACATGCAACGCATCGTGTTCTGGCGCACGCATCAGGAGCCGGATCCCGCGACGCTCGTTTCCGGCGACCTCAAGAAGTACAAGGATGGGAAGATCGAGATCGTCTATGCCGGCGAAGGCTGGGACGATTGGGAACCATTGGGGGAGAAGATGTTCTCGTGGCCCGCGCGCTTCGACGGACCCTACACGATCACCATCGCGATGAAGAATTATCCGGCGTCGCGGCCCTTGGCGATCGTGCTGGCGGCGTCGGAGGACCCAGTGATTCGCGTGAGTTTCGGTCTCAAGGATCCGCTGCCGGAGCGCGGCGAACCCGCCAACCAGTTCTATCCGGCCGCGATGGATTTGATTGATGCGGAGGGCAAGGAGACCGAACTGGATAGCAATGAAACCAATCTGCCGACGGCGGTGCGACCGGCGGAGGTCAAGGTGCAAGTGAGTGCGTCGAAGATCACCGCTTATCTCGACGGCAAGAAATACCTCGACGCGAAGCGTCCCAAGGGTGAATACGGAAACCTCGCCTTGTTTCTCTTCAAACGCAAGGACGAGTCCGCCGGCACCACCTTGACGATTTCCGGCGAGATCCAGCCGAGCTGGTTGCAGAACAAGGCCGATGCCGCGATGGAATCGGCGCGCACCGCGTTCGACGCCAGCTACGTGGAGCAGGATCATCTGCCCGCGTGGCTGCTTGCGGGACCGGCACCGGCAACGCCGGTCGCAGACGCGCCGCCGCAGCGCATCTACCCCGGCCCGGAACTCACGGGAGAGCTGCGCGATGCTTATCGCGTTGCGATTGATCATTTGAAGTATCTCGGCGACGAGGAAGGCGTGACTGCGCAGCTCGAGCACGTGGACGAGCTTGCGGCCGAAGGGGAGCTGTCCGAGGCACTCCTCGCCTTCCTGCGCATGCGCGTGCACGAAGATGCCGGCAACTTCGAAGCCGCGTTGCCATGGGCCGACGCGGTGATCGCCGCCGATCCGGAGCACCTCGCCACGCACGTGCGCCGAGCGCGCGTGCTTTCGCAACTCGGCAAGGACAAGGAGGCTGACGACGCCTGGACTGGCATCGTTGTGGCTTTCCCCGGCTCGATCGAAGCGATCGAGGCGTGCCTCTTCCACCTGATCGAGCGCAACGACATCAGTCGCGCGAGTGCCGTCGCGCGCTCCGCCGCGTTCGCCAGCAAGGAGTCTGCGGCGCGGCTCGATTGGTTGCGCAAGATCCTCCTGATGGCGGACAAAGGACCGGCCTTCGAACGCAGCTTCGAGTTCGTGAGCGAGCACTACCTCGTGCGCTCCGACATTTCGCGTGAGATCTGTTCCGAGACCGCACGTCTGCTGGAGAGCGCCTACACCTCCTATTCCGTCCACCTGCGTCGGACCTCGGATGCCGTGAAGACCAAGTTCCGCGTCTATCTGTTCTCCGGTGAAGCCTCCTATCAGCGCTACGCCGACGAAGCCTTCGGAGGTCGCATGGAGAGCACCGCAGGCGTGTACAGCGGTCTGGTGAAGCAATTGCTGATCTGGAATCTTCCCGACGCCGACGAGCGGCGTCGCACCGTGATCCACGAAGGTTTTCACCAATACTTCGACGCGGTCACGGTCGAAACTCCGCGCTGGTTCAACGAGGGCGTTGCTCAGTACTACGAGCTCGCCGACACGGTCAACGGCAAGTTCACGACCGGCCAATTGAACGCGAACGACGTGCGGCTCCTGGGCAAGACCGGCATCCTTCCGCTCGCGGAGTTCTTCCAACTCGATTCCGCCGCGTTCATGGACGAGGAGACCGTCAGCCGCAACTACGCGCAAGCTTGGGCTTTCGTGCATTTCCTGCAGCATTCCGGCAAGCCACAGGCGGCGATCTACGCGGCGCTCTTCGATGGTTTGTGCCAAGGCCTGTCGGCTGATGGCGCCATGCGCGTGGCCTTCAGCGGCGTCGAACTGGACCAGCTCGAAGCGGCCTTCGTCGAGCATCTCGACACACTTTCCGAAGGATGAAAGGACTGCAGGCTCAGCGCCCGAGCGCTCCGCGCGACACTGGGATTACTCCCGCGTCAGCGTGAGATCGCAACTCGCGAAGGAGTAATCGCTCGCGCCGGCTTCCATCGCAGCGGGAGCGCCGCGCAACTCGCCTTGGCCCAACATGAGCTGCAGCCGCCAGGGCGCGGACGCTCCGCCACGCAGAGTCGGCCCGGCGCCGCCCTGTTGTTGGAGAAAGCTGAGGTTGATCGGTTCCGAAGTCAACAGCGCGACGTAGCGATCCCGCTGCGGCAAGTCCGCCGGCCACTCCGGCGGGAGGAACACGCTGACCGCGATCGCGATCTCTTTGCCAGGTGCGAGCACGCGGCCCTGCTCTCCGTAAGTAGGGAACACCGGGGTGATCGAGCGATCCTCGCTCACGCACAGCACGGACAAGTAGCCGCCGCCACGACCGCCTTCGTCCGGCATGCGCACCACGAGCTCCACCACCTGCTGCGCCTCGATGTCGGCACGGACGATCACCTGATCGGAACCGCCTTCCCAACCGCTCAACTTCGCAGCGGCGCAGGCTGCGCCGGTCCACTGCTCGAGCGAGCGCAGTCGCTCGTCATCCACACTCCGCCAGGACAAACTGAGTTCGCCGAGCCCGCTCGCCTCCGGATGGCGCAGGAATCGCTGATAGCGTTGTTCCGCGCGCAAGCGCTCCGCGAGCAGGGCGGGAGCGTTGCGCGCCTCGGCGTCCCAGTGAAACACGGGAGACTGAGTGACGGTGTCCCGCGCGCTCCACTGCCCGGGGGCACGTTCGGTAAGGATCAAGGCAGCGCCAACAGCCTCTGCTGCCACTTCTGCAACTCCCGCCTCCGCGCAAGCGGCGAGCGCGCGCGATGCGACGGAATCCTTCGGAGCCCACACCGCCACCGGCGCGGCATCGGCCGGAGCGTCGAGCGGAATCACGCGCAGCGCGATCCCGTTCGCGAGTTCTTCCGGCGCTTCCTCCCATGCCGCTTCGCAACGGGTGGGGGAGATGCGCGAGCGATGCACGCGCGCGAATCCGAGGGCCTCGCCGTCGAGCGTCTTGACTTCCAAGCGCGTGCCGGGCTCCAAGAAGTGCAGACTTCCCGCTTGCACCTTGAGGAAGCCGCGACCGCTCTGCGTGCGCGCCGGAAGTCCAGGCAGAGGCGGCGCGAATTCACCGCTGAAGACCATCCGTTGCTGCGGTCCCGCGGCTGCCGGTCGCTGCGGCTGCGCCACGCCTTCGTTCCACATTTCCTCGTAGATCGCCGCCCCCGTTTGCTCGACGAGTTGCTCCCAGGTGAGTCCCGGGCGCGCTTCGCGCAGCGCTTCCACCAGGTACCAGCTCAGCAAGCCGTGCGTTTGCCGCGAGCCGTCCGCAGTTTCGAATACGCGCTCGTTGGCGAGTTGATCCTCCCCGCAAGCGACGACGTGGACCCAAGGCAAGACCTCCGGCCGACGCGGATCTCCATCCTCCAGGAAAGCCAACTCAGGCGGCAGGAAGGATTTCCCGCTGCGATTCGGCGCGGCGGCCGGCAGGGCGCGGGCACTCCTATCGCCGCGCGTCAGGCCGCCGGAGTGGCAGCAGTCGGTGATCACGGTGGTGCGCGCCCCACGCGCAGCGAGCGCGACGAGCAAGGATTGCAGCTCGTCATCGCTGAGGTCCGGCACCGGCTCCGCGCGATTGCGCGCGCTGTCGAAACACACCAGGGTGGCGTCGAGTCCGCTCGGTTCCGTTCCGGCGAGATCCTCGGTCGTGGAACCGTGCCCTGAGTAGTAGAAAAAGGCTTCGGTCGTCGGACCGGAGGCTTGGATCAAGTGCTGCCAGAAGGCATTCACGATTCCCGCATGCGTGGCTTCGGCGTCGGTCAGCACGAGCACCTGCTCGGGTCGGAAGCCGAAGCGTTCCACGAGCAGAGCGCGCACCATCGCGACGTCGTTGGGAGGTCCGTAGAGCTTCTCCCACTGCGAGCCCTCTTCGCTGCCGTAGTTCCCGATGCCGATCAGCAACGCGCGTCGATCCGGCTGCGGGCGCTCCTGCCTGGGCGCGGGGCCGCAGATCGTCAGAAGGGCAAGCGTGAGCAACATTTTTGGCGCTCCACGCAGGATAACGCTGGAAATGCGCTGAGGTTCGACTCAGATATCCTGCGCGGTCCAACCATGGTCCTCGAACTGCACCGCTCTGAGCTCCATTCCGATCCGATCGTGCAGCTCGAGCGTTGGCTGCGGGCGGCTCAGGATTCCACCAACCCCGAGCCGACGGCCATGATCCTCGCCACGGCCGACGCCGAGGGCCGGCCGGCGACGCGCGTGGTCCTGCTCAAGGAAATTGGTCCTGCAGGACTCGTCTTCTTCACCAACTACGAAAGTGACAAGGCTCGGCAACTCGACCACAACCCGTGGTGCGCGTTGAACTTCTTCTGGCCCGAGACCGATCGGCAAGCCGGAGTGCGCGGGCGCGTGAACAAGGTGACGCGTGCGGAGAGCGAGGCTTACTTCTCCACGCGTCCGCGCGATCACCAGATCGGCGCTTGGACGAGCGCGCAGAGTCGTCCGGTCGGCGGGCGCGCGGAGTTGGAGGAGCGGCAAGCGCAGATCGAGCAGCGCTTCGTCGGAGCCGAGATCGAGTGTCCTCCGCACTGGGGTGGCTTCCGCGTGACGCCGATGGAAGCATGGTTCTGGCAACGTCGCCCCGGACGCTTGCATGACAGGTTCCGCTACACGATGCTTCCCGATCGTACTTGGCGCATTGAGCGCCTGAATCCATGAGCATCCCCACCAAGATCCGCATCCACGAACTCGCGCTTTCGCCCAACAGCATGAAGGTGCGCATCGGCATGAACCTGAAGTCCGTGCCGTTCAAGAAGATCGAGATTGATCCGTCGGACCGTACGACGGTAGTCAAGACCTTCGGTCAGCCCCTCACCCCGGCCATGCAGGCCGGCGACATGAAACTCTTCGATTCGCACGCGATCCTGCGCTGGCTCGACGCCAACGTGAAGAAGGGTCCGAAGCTCTTCGCGGCGGACTACGAGGCCATGAAGGCGATCGAGGAATGGGAAGTCTTCGCGCGCACTGGCATGCGCCGCGGCGGACGCGCGATGTTCGGCATGGCCTTCGGCCGCATCCCGGTCACGGACGCTGCGGTTGCCGAAGCCAATGCGGCGTGGAACGAGGACACGGCAGGCATCGAGAAGGCTCTTGAAGCCGGCCCGTGGCTAATGGGCGAGCGCATCAGTGCCGCCGACGTGATGGTGGCGCCGGGTCTGTACTGGGCAACGAGTCCTGAGCACGCGAATGCCCGCGCAGTGCCGTTCTACGACGTCATGCGCCGTTTCGACCTCGGCCCGAATCGTGAGCGCACCCGTGACTGGGTGGCGCGGGTGATGGCTTGGGATTGCTGGATCAACCCCAAGGCATCCGCGAGCGCGAAGTCGGCGAAGTCGGGCGGCAAGAAGTCGGCCAAGAAGAGCAAGCAAGCTAAGCCTTCGAAGACGGCAAAGCAGGCCAAGTCGGTGAAGCCGAAATTGGCGAAGGCTGCGACGAAGCCGAAGTTGTCGAAGTCGGCGAAGAAGAAGCCGGCGAAGAAGAAGCGCTGATCGGACCGAGCAAGGGCGGGCTTCGCTCACCGCAAGGTGATGCGAGCCCGCTTCCCGTCGCCGTCAAGCGCGCGAACCCAGGGCGCCCGGATCCGCCCCGATGATTGTGAGCATTAGGGTTGCGACTTCAAGATGTGCTGCGGGACCGAGCGTAGATCTTGGATCCAGCCGATCGCGGCCATGCAGCGCAAGACGTAGTAAGAGAAGTCAATTTCCCACCAGAGGAAGCCTTGGCGCGCCGCACCGGGGAAGCGGTGGTGATTGTTGTGCCAGCCTTCACCGAGGGTGAGAAGCGCCAGCAACAGACTATTCCTGCTGGTATCGGACGTGGCATATCGTCGTCTTCCGAATCGGTGCGCCAAAGAGTTGATCGTGAAGGTGCTGTGGTAGAGAAAAACGGTCGAGATCAGGAATCCCCAGACGAACAATTGTGCGGGCCCGGTTCCCAGTTGTGGCGCCCACCGCTCCAGAGCCGCCCCGAGCAGCAGAGTGAAGCCTGCGAACAGCGCCGGAGGCAGCAGGTCGAACCGGTCGAGGAAACGCAACTCCGGGAATCGCGCGAAGTCGCGAATCTCGTCCTTGCGAGTGTGGTAGTTCCGTTGCTCGAAGAACCACAGCATGTGGCTGCGCCAGAAACCACGTCGCGGGCTGTGGGGGTCGCCGTCGCCATCGGAGAAGCGATGGTGCTGGCGATGATGCGCCGCCCACCAGAGCGGACCTCTTTGCACCGCCGCGGTGCCGATCGCAGCGAACGCGAACTGCACCGGGCGTGAGGTGCGGAATGCGCGATGCGAGAAGTAACGATGAAAGAATGCGGTGACGGCGAACTTCCTCAACAGCCAAGCACCAGCTGCGAAGGCCACCGCGAACGGACTCCATCCCACCCACAACACGCCAAGGCAACCAAGATGCATCGCCGCGAAAGGAATCACGCGCAGGAGCGAGATGCGTGCGCTCGCTTGCACCGGCACCTGCCAGGTGTCGAAGCAGCGAAGCATGGTCCGCCCACAGCTTCGGATCCAGCTCATCGTCCCGTTCCGGCAAGCGTCATGGTTTTGGCGTCCGACGGACCGGACGGACAGTGCGAACGCGGAGGGGGACGGGAGCGCATCAGAGGCTGAGCTCCGCCACACTGAACAGATAAAACATTAGACACAATGCAGGATTTGTCTAGTGATTTTCATATATTCTTCGATGTCCGAGCTTCCAGAAGCCGTGTCAATCACCCACCTTTCGATCGGCGACCTGAGCGTCGCGTGCGGCATCAGTCCGCACACGCTCCGCGTCTGGGAACGGCGCTACGGCAAGCCGGTCGCGGTTCGGCTACCCAGCGGCCATCGGCGCTATGCAGCTTCCGACGTTGGCTGGCTCCGCCTCGTGCATGAGCTTCTGGCCTACGGTCACCGCCCGAGCAAGGTGCTGGCACTCGACCCGACCACCCTCGAGCAGGAAGTCGTGCGCGAGCGATCGAATCGCATGGACGATCAACGCGTCCAGACTTGGCTGGATACCTTCCACGCGGCCGGAATAGACGAACTCCGCCGCCGCGTGCACGATCTTCTGGAGCAGACGGGACCGCTGCAGGCCGTGCAGACGGTGATCGCCGGTTTCGTGGAGCAGGTCGGCAGGGAATGGGCGGAAGGACGCCTGACGATCGCGCAGGAGCATGCCATCACCGAAGTGCTCGAAGATCTACTCCGCACGGAACGGTTGCGTCTCGAGCAAGCAGATCCTCCTTGCCCGCTGGCGCCGCGGATGCTGCTGGCAACGGTGAGTGGCGAGCGCCACGGTCTCGGATTGCAGATGGCGGCGCTGGTTCTGACCCAATCTGGTTGCGCCCCGGTTCTGCTCGGCGTTGATCTGCCTCCGGAGGAGATCGTGAGCGCGACGAAGAGCACGCGCGTGGATGCGATCGGCATCAGCGTGTCTCTCGCGAGCGGCGGTCCCGACGCAACCCACCAACTTCAGGCCTTGCGCGCAGCGGTGCCGGAGCGCGTCGAGGTCCTGGTCGGCGGGCTCGGGGCCCGCTCTGCCTGCCGCGGGTTGCGCGGAGTGCAGGTGCTCGGTGAGATGCGGGAACTCGAGCAATGGGCGCGTGCGAGGGTGCTCGAGCGCGGAGCGTAGAATCCAGGCATGCCGCGGCGCGTCACCCGCACCGTGCGGGTCGGCAACTTGTTGCTCGGACACGAGCACCCGATCCGCGTTCAGTCCATGACCACCACCGACACACAAGACGTGTCGGGAACGGTCGGACAGATTGAGCGTTTGGTGACGGCGGGTTGCGAGCTGGTGCGCGTGACCGTCAATCACGACAAGGCCGCGGATGCGTTGCCGCAGATCCGCGCCGCCTGCACGGTGCCCTTGGTCGCCGACATCCACTTCACGCACCGGCTCGCGCTGCGCGCAATCGCCGCGGGCGTGGACAAGGTGCGGCTGAACCCCGGCAACGTGGGTTCGCTCGATCGCGTGCGCGAGGTGGTGCGCGCCGCGGCGGACGCCGGCGTCGCGCTGCGCATTGGCGTCAACTCCGGTTCGGTGGAGAAGGATCTGCTCGAGAAGCACGGCTGGCCTTCGCCCGAAGCGATGGTCGAGAGCGCGCTGCGCCACTGCGAAACTGTGGAAGAAATGGGGTTCCGCAACTACGTGGTGAGCCTGAAGTCCACCGACACGCACACCGTGCTCGAGGCGAACCGGATGTTCGCCGCACGCAGCGACGTGCCGCTGCACCTGGGCGTGACCGAAGCCGGTCGGCCGGGCTACGGCTCGCTCAAGAGTGCGGTCGGATTGGGCGCACTGCTGCTCGACGGCATCGGCGACACCATCCGCGTGAGTCTCACCGGCGATCCCGTCGCCGAGATTCCGGTCGCCTACGACATCCTCAAGGCCACCGGCGCGCGCGTCACCAGCCCGGAGCTGATCGCGTGTCCGACCTGTGGACGCATCGAGATCGACCTCGAGAAATTGATGAACGAACTCGAAGAGCGTCTGCGCGGTGAGACCGTGCCGGTGAAGATCGCGGTGCTCGGCTGCGTCGTGAACGGACCCGGTGAGGCAAGCGAAGCGGACATCGGGATCGCCGGAGGGGGGGGGAAGGGAATCCTTTACCGCAAGGGGAAGCAGGTCAGGATCGTCAAGGAAGCCGACATGCTCGACGCCTTGGTCGAGGAAGTGCGCGCCTGGAAGGCCGAGCAGAGCGCCTGAGCGCCTGAAACCGAGCGTACTTCGGTTATGATCGTCAAATCCGCGCGGCGGATCCCTCCCCTCATGTGCCCTTTCGCGCTCCTGGCGGCCTTCACCGCCCTTCAATCCCCGCTCGGACCGCCGACTCCGGCACCACGGCGCCCCAACGTGCTGCTGATCACCATGGATCAGCTCAGCTACGAGTGGGTGGGCGCGCTCGGGCCGGCCTTCCCGTTGGTGAACACGCCGAATCTAGACCGACTGATCGCTTCCGGCGTGAGTTTCGACCGGCACTACGCGGAGAACGAAGTTTGCCACCCTTCGCGCAGCAGCATGCTCACCGGACGTCCGCCGATCTGTCATCGGGCGCTCGACAACAACGTGGTACTGCCCGAGAGCGAAGAGACCTGGGCGGAGATGCTGCACGGCGCAGGCTGGCGCACCGGCGCATTCGGAAAGATTCATAGTTTGAGTGAAGGTGCCTGGCAAGGTTTCGACGTGGCGATTGACAAGGATCAGCTCTACGCATGGCTTGCGAGCAAGGGCGTCGTCCTCGAGGAGCACATCGTCTGGTTCGATGGCGCTCACCTCAACGGCAAGCTGACCATCGAAGCGAAGTATCAGCCCGAGACGATCGTGGCGAACCTCGCGATGGACTTCATGGAGGACGCCGGAGCGGAATCCTGGTTCGCCTACGTGAGCTTCAGCAATCCGCACCCGCCGAACGTGGCGTCCTCACTGGCTTGGTCCGGAGTGCATCCGCTCGACGTCCCGGACACTCTGCCCCAAGCCGCGTACTTCGTGGACAAGCCGGCGTTCATGCTGGCTCGCGCACTGAACCTCGCTTTTCCCGATCTGCAGCGCAACAAGGCACGCCTCCATTACGCGGGTTACCTCGCCATGATCGAGGAGACCGACCGCGAAATCGGGCGCGTGCTGGACTGGGTGGAGCAGAACGTGCTCGACCGTTCCACCATCGTCGTCTTCACTTCCGATCACGGCGACATGGCGGGTCAGCTCGGTCTCTTCGACAAGCTTTTCGGCCCCTACGAGGCCGCGATTCACGTTCCCGCGGTCCTCAGCATGCCCGGAGCGCTGCCCGCCGGCGCCCGCGTGAGAGGCCTTACCCAGCACTGCGATCTGCTCCCGACCGTACTGGAGCTCCTCAACCTGCCCATTCCCGCCAAGATCAAGGGCGCTTCCCTGGTGGATCTCGCCCAAGGGGGGTCGGCGGTCCACGACTACATTTTCAGCGGCCGCGAACTCGGCGACGTCACGCGCATGATCTCGGACGGCGCCTACACCTTGTTCATCCACCCCGGCCACGTTTCGGAGCTCTACGACCTCGCCAGCGACCCGCAGCAGATGCTTAACGTTGTTCATGATCCGCTGTATTTCCCGGTCCGCGATCGACTTTACGCCGCACTGACTACCTGGCGGGCGAGCATCTGCCAGTAGTGCGGCGGGGCGCTCCCGCAGGCGTAGTTGCGCGGAGCCTGCCGCCGGGCGATAACTAGGGGGCCCGCGCAGGCTCGATTTTGGCTCATCCGTCGCTCCCGGCCTCGCTGCTGCCCTTCGCGGCTCTCCTGAAGGGTGCAGCGGAGGACTTCCTGCAACTGGACGCCCCGCTATGGATCGCGCGGGCGCCCGGTGCAGCCGATCTCGTCGGCGGACCGGCCGAGATGTTGGGTGGAGTCAGCGCCAGCATCGCGCTCGGGCGCTCGGTGTTCTGCGCGATTCAGAACCGCAAGGACGACCGCATCCGGGTGCGCCAGCTCCGCAACCAGGCGGAAGGCGGCAACCTCGAGTGGACCGGCAAGGTCAGCACGCTCTACACCAAGAAGGGACCGCCGCGCAGTTTGGTGGTGCTCAAGCAGCAGTTCGAGAGCGACGGTGCGCCGTGGATGATGGAGATGGTCGCGGCGATGATCGGGTTGCGGCGGACGCACCAGTTGAACACGCCGAAGGTCGGCTTCGATCTGGTGGTGTGGGACCAACTGCCCGCCTCCGACGGCCATGCGCGCTCAGCCAGCCGCGCCACCTCTCTTTCACTGGCCTTCAAGGCCTCGACCGGACTCGACAAGAAACGCGTGGACGGCGTGCGCGTTGCGCGCGCGGTCGCCTACGGGCAGCAGGAAGTGCTCGAGCGCATGATCGGCCTCACGCCGACGCTGACGGCTGGTGTCGCGCGCACGGGCTGCCTGCTCACTATTGACCACAACCTCGACCCGGTGATGAACTGGGTGCCGTTGCCCGATCACGTGAGCGTCGGTGTCGTGGATCTCGGACTAGGTTCCTTGGTGCCCGAGGCCGCGCTCGATGCAGTCGTGGTGGGCGCGCACATGGCCATGGAGCGGCTCAATGCAGCCTTGCTCAAGGCAAAGCAGAATCCGCGCGGCGGTTGGGGTCAGGTGACGCCCAGCGAATTCGAAGGCGGATTACGCAATCACGTGCCGATCAAGGAACTCGGCGCCGATTGGAGCAAGGAGTTCGCGAGCGTGGACCGCCCGTGGGCGGCCAAAGTGGATCCCGGCTTCTCCTACCGCTTGCGCGCGGTCGCCGAGCACCACGTGCGCGAGGCCGGTCGCGCCCGCCGTTTCCTCGACAGCTTGCAGGAGTACGCACGCACGCGCCGCGACGAGCATTTGATCGAGGCCGGGCGCGCGATGAATGGTTCTCAGCGTTCGCTCGCCGAGAAGTGCGGCATCGCACCGGAAGTAGTGAAGGAATTCCTCGACCTTCTCAACGAGGGCGGCCGCAAGGCGGGATTCTTCGGCACGCGGATGGCCGAATCCGGAGGCAGCTCGATGATTTGCGTGCTTGCGCAGGCCTCCGGCCTCGAGAAGCTGCGCGAGCTGTTGCGCGACTTCTCCAAGAAGCACAAGACGCACGCCGCGCTGCTGCCGGGCTCCGGCCAGGGCGGAGTGCTCACCGCTTGGTGGGAGGGCGTGCTCGAAACGGTGGAGGACGCTGAGGAGGCCGAGCGCGAGAGTGGACCGGGCAAGGCAGTGGTCGCCGGGGACGATGACTCGGACTGAGCTCTGTCTGGTACTGCTCGGGCTGTGCACCGCATGCGTCGCGCCGGTCGCGCCCGGTGCCGTCGCCGAGCCGACGTCGGCACGCCGGCATGAGATCGAAGACCGCGGCTTCGACGCCCTGCACTACAACATCGCGCTGAGCATTCCCGGTGACTCCGCACGCTTCGATGGCGCGGTCGAGATGATCCTGCTCAGCCAGCGCCGACTCGAACGCATTGCGCTCGATGCCGCCGACATGCAGATCGTGGCGGCACAGGTCGGCGGCGCGCCGGCGCTGTTCCGACACCTCGGTTCGCGGCTAGTGATCGAATTCCCGGAGCCCTTGGAAGCGGGCCGCAGTGCCACGGTGCGCGTGGAGTACCGGGTCGTGAATCCACTCGCCGGCGCACACTTCTCTTTGCCGCAGGAACTCGGCACCGATCACGTGCCGCAGGTTTACACCCAGGGCGAGGACGAGCGCACGCGTTTCTGGCTGCCCTGCGTGGATGCGCCGCACGAGCGCGCCACGCACGCCATCAGTCTCACCGTGCCGCTCTCCTGGGAAACGATCGCCGCAGGTCGTTTCCTCGGGCGCGAGGTGCATGCTGAAACTTCCACCGCGACGGCACGCTGGGCGATGGAGCAGCCGATGCCAGCCTATCTGTTCACATTTGCGGCCGGTCCTTTCGTGCGCGTCGAAGATCACTGGGAGAACGTGCCGGTAACGCACTACGTGGAGCCGCAGGACACCGCTGCGGCGCGCGCCTCCTTCGCTTCCACTCCGGCGGTGCTCGGGTTCCTTTCCGACTACACCGGCTTCCGCTATCCCTACGTCAAATACGCGCACGTCGCGGTGCGCGACTTCCCCTTCGGCGGCATGGAGAACGTCAGCGCGACCACCGTCACGCGCGGTGCGTTGCGTTCCGCCGCAGAGCAAGCCGTGCAGCCGACCTGGGGATTGGTCGCGCACGAAGCCGCGCACCAGTGGTTCGGTGATCTTGTGACCTCGGCGACCTGGCCACACATTTGGTTGAACGAGGGCTTCGCAACCTACTTCACCAATCTCTATCAGCGTCATGCCGAGGGCGAAGATGCCTTCCTCTACGGCTACGGACGCACGCTCGACGCCTACCTCGATGCCTGCCGCGGCGCGAACCTACGCGCGCTGGTCAAGCACGAGTACCGCTTGCCGATGGACTTGTTCTTCGACGGGACGGTGTATCCCGGCGGCGCCTCGCGGCTGCAACTGCTGCGTGGAATGCTCGGCGAGGAGCAATTCCGTGCGGGCATCCAGCTCTACCTCGAGCGCAATCGTTTCCAATCGGTGACCACCGACGCTTTCGAGGCGGCAATGAGTCACGTCGCCGGGCGCAGCCTGCGCGCTTGGTTCGAGCAATGGGTGCATGCACCCGGTTATCCCGAGCTTGCCGTGGCCTGGCGGGTAGACAGCTATGGCGATGCCAAAGTGGAATTGAAGCAGGTGCAGAGCGGACGTGGCGTGCCCACGGCGTTCGTCTTCGACTGCGAAGTGCGCTGGCGGGAAGCCGGCGCCGAGCGTAGCCAAACGCTCCGGGTGGACGAAGGAGAAGAGAGCTGGACTCTCGACCTCGGCGAGCAGTTCGACGGCTTTCTCGAGTTCGATCCCGCGGCTTGGATTCCCGCGCGCTGGTCGGTCCACGAGACCGGAGCCGCCACGCGCGCCCGCGCGATTCACGCGGCTAGCCCGCGCGCCCGCGTGCTCGCTTGCCGTGAGCTTGCGGCGGCTGGCGATGCCGCCGCCGTCGGCGTACTGTGGGAGGTGGCGCGGCGCGATGTGCTCGCAGCGCTGCGAGCCGAGGGCGTGGACCTGCTCGGCCCGTTCGTCGGCACCGAAGATTTGCCGCAATTGCTCGCTGCGTGGCGTGCCGAATCTTCGCCTCCCGCGCGCTCCGCTTGGTGGCGCCTGATCTGTCGCTTCGGCGCACTCAAGCCGGCTCGCGACGAAATGGTGAAGGTTTTGGACGCCCAGGCTGCACTGGCGCAGGACCGGGCCGCGGCTCTGCGAGGTCTCGCGCAAGCATCCGATGACACCGCCGCCGCGGAGCTGCTCCGCGCCCGTGTTTACGAGACCGCCGCTCCGGAAGCCGTGCGCATCGCCGCGATCCAGCAACTCGCCGAGCGCTTCCCGGACGGCGCCACCCGCGGCCATCTGTTGCCCTTGTGCTGGAAAGGCACGGACACGAACCTCCGCTCTGCCGCCTTGCGCGCGCAGGAGCGCTGGCTCGCCGAAGATCCTGAGCAGGATCCAGCCGTCGCCGCGGTGGTGGACGCCTTCCGCATTGCGCTCCTTTCACCGAGCGCCCTCGTGCGCCGCGCCGCAGCGGAGGGAGCCGGTCGCCATCCGCAGCACTTCGGCCCGCAGATCCGTGAGCTGATGCAGCGTGAGCCCGACACACGCATCCGTCGGTTGCTCGAAGCGGCGCGCTAGACAGAATCGCGCCCAAGCCTGATCCTGGGGGATCGTGCTGCTCGCGCTCCTCCTGCCCGTCCTGCTGCAGTCTGGCTCTGCCGGTGCGCCCTCCACTCCCGGAGGCTGGGGCGGTCTCGGTCGCCTGGAAGCACTGCCCACCGCGTCGGCCGATGTTTGCGTGAGCACCGAAATTCGCGCTTGGATCGAAGCAGAGTGGCGTGATCACCAGCGCCGCCAGGGCTCGACTTCCCTGCCTGGGGCGAACGGCCCCGGTGTGCTTTATCCCTTCCTCCCGATTGCCGGGAATCACAACGAGGACCTCGCCGTCACCGGTTTCGTGGATCTCGATTCCTCTCCCTCCACCTTCTACGACTTCGAGTGCGGGCCGAACACGCGCGACGGCCACGACGGCCTGGACGTGCCGATTCGTTCCTTCGAGGAGCAGTGGATCGGCGTGCCGGTGTTCGCGTCGTTGAGTGGCACGGTGACTTTCGCGCGTGACGGCCAGCCCGACATGAACCTCAACGGCAGCATGGATCCCGGCAACTTCGTGGTCGTGGACCACGGCAACGGTCGGCGTTGCGAGTACTTCCATTTGCGCAACGGCAGTGTGGCAGTATCGGTTGGGCAAAATGTTCGGGCCGGCCAGCAGCTCGGACTTGCGGCATCGAGCGGGAACTCCTTTTACCCACACCTTCATTTCGGCAGCTTCGAGAGCGGAGTGCCCTACGAGCCCTTCGCTGGCGGCTGCCGCCCGGGACCGAGCGGCTGGGTCACACAGCCTCAAATTCTTCACGATTTCCGCTTCCTCGACGGATCGCCAACCTGGCAGGACCTGTTTGCGTTGAATCAGCCGCTGCCGTGGCCGCAACCGCGCGAGGGCGACTTCGCCTTGAGCGACGGGTTCATCTACTTCTGGTACGCCGCGCAGGCACTGCCGCCGAACAGCACCTGGCGGCACTTGTTCGAGCGTCCGAACGGGAGCATCGCCTACGACTCCGGTGACCTTGCGATCGGCAATCCTGCTGAGCAGCATTGGTTCAACGGATTCTGGTACTTCTGGATCAACGACATGCACGTGATCACCGGCAAGTGGCATTGGCGCCACGTGATCAACGGTGTGGAGCGGGCGCGCGTGCCGATTCAGGTGGTGGCGCAGCGGACACCGGGCTTCAATCGCGCGCCGCTGCCGGTGAGCTTGGTGTTGGATCCGCCGGCGCCTGCGCCAGGCGCGGCGGTGTTCTGCCGCGTGCAGGGGGATGCTCTGGTGGATGATTTGGATTACGACGTGCTGCGCTACCGCTACCAATGGCGCGTCAACGGTGTGATCCGCCGCGACGTGGAGCACGCCGGTCGCGCCGACGCCTTCCCGGGCGCGATCGCCGAGCTCGGCGACAGCCTGCAGTGCACCGTCACGGTCTCCGATGGTTTGCTGCAAGCCGCCCCCGTAGCCGCAGCTTTGGTCGTAGGCGGTGCGCCGTTCGCTCTGTCTGCGCCTGACCCCGGCACCGCCGCTGCCTCGAACACCTTTGCGGCGAGCGGTGTAACGCCTGGCGATAAGGCTTTCTTTCTCTACTCGCTCACGCTGGGCGTCTCCGCGGTGCCGGGTTGCCCAGGCGAAACCCTGCACCTGAACAATCTTGGAGTACTCGGCAGCCGCAACGCCAGCATTTCCGGCGTCGCCGCGCTCAGCCTGACCATCCCTCCGGTGGCGTCAGGGCGCACCGTCCACTTCCAAGCGGTACACCAGGCTGCTTGCTCGGTCTCGAATCTGATGACCTGGGTGTTTCCGTAGCAGTTCAGGGAGCAGCAAGTTCTTCCGCGCTGTGCTGCAACAGGGAAAGATTGACCTGTGCCAGTCCGGCACGCGTCGCGCGCGCCATTTCACGTTGGGCGACCGCCCACGCGCGCGCCGCTTGTCCGGACTTCTGAACCTGCTCGCGGTACTGATCGAAGGCGACCAGCAGCTTCGCGCGGCGCAGACCTGCCGCCTCGGCGAGCGCTTGTGCCGCAGCGAGCGCCGTTCGGACGTCGGCAGCGAGCTTGGCCGCCTCCGGTCGTGCGCGTCCGGCGCCGGCGGCTTCCATGCGCAGCTCGTCTTCCAGCGCGGCAAGCTCCGAAGAATAGGCTGCAATCGCTGTGCGTGCCGCGTCCTCTTCCGTCTGCGCGCTCTGCACGGCGGCGGCAGAGGCTTCCGTCACGGCGGCGGCGTGCGCGAAGTGCGCAAGCGCAACTTCCTCTGCCAGCAGTCGGATCGCCACTTCGGCGCCGGCGAAGGCTGCGGTGGTGTCGCGCGCGGAGCGCATCTCGCGGGCGCTGCGGGCGGCGAGTTCGAAGCTGAGCGGATCGTCGGCGAGCGCACCGCTGCGGATCAGCCGCCGGTGCAGCTCGCTCAATGCCATCACCTGCTCTTCGATACCGTTCGGCTCATAGGGCGCGGCCGTGAGACTCGCGCCGGCGTGTTGCGCGTAGTCTTCGAAGGCGCCCCAGGCACTGATGCAACGCGTCGCGTCGCTCGCCAGGCCTTTCACCGCAGCAATCAGGGTTTCATCCGTGCCTGACTCCTGTTTCGCGCCCTGAAATTGCAATTCGGTAAGCCGCCACTCGAGGCCGACACGGATCGAGCGCGTCGCGACCGTCCAGGCATCGGTCCCTTTCGGCGCGCGGGCACTCGCCGCGCAAGCTTGAAGCAGCAGGATGCCCGCCAACGCCCCGAAACGAGCCAGGGTGTGCACCTTCCGCAGATTTCCCCCGAATCGGATGGTATTGCTATCTTGATGAATCACGGCCATCGTCAGACCCGCTGCGCCGTCACGAGGAACAACACGATGAACAAAAACATTCTCCTGATCGCCGCGGCCGCTCTCGCCATCGGCGGAGTCGGATTCGCGCTCGGTGCCAACGTCTCCCAAGAGCCGCAGGACGCCGCCGCCATGATGCCCAAACCGGGCGCTGAGCACAAAGTCCTCGGCATGGACGCAGGCAAGTGGAACGCCAACGTCAAGGTGTGGATGGCGCCGGACGCTCCTCCGATGGAGATGAGCGGCATGGAATCCAACGACTGGACTTGCAACGGCCTCTGGATGACCAGCACTTTCGACATGCCCGACGGCTCCTTCTCGGGTCGCAGTCTCGCCGGCTGGGACGCGCACCGCAAGCAGTACGTCAGCGCTTGGGTGGACAGCTCCACGCTCTATTTCGCGATGATGACCGGTACTTACGACGCTGCCAAGAAGACCATGACCTTCAAGGGCGAGGCGCCGGATCACGCCACCGGGAAGATGAACAAGACGCGTTCGACCCTCGAGCACGTGGACGCCAACACGCGGCGCTACACGAGCTGGACCGTCGGTGCGGACGGCAAGGAGACCAAGGGTCTAGAGATCACCTACAACCGCGCGAAGTAATTACGCGCCGTGAGCCCGAGCGCCGCCGATCTGCGCGCCCTTGCGCGCCGTGATGCGGCGCTCGGTGCTTTTTTGAAACGGCTCGATCCCTATCCGAGGCTGCCGGCGCCGGCCACGCGGCGGATGAGCGCGTGGAGTTACCTTGCGCGCTCCATCTGCTTTCAGCAACTTGCGGGTAAGGCGGCGGACACCATCTGGAGGCGAGTCGTCGCGCTCACTCCGGGACCGCTGCTCGCGCCGCCTGTGGAGTTTCTGCGGCTGGACGATGCGCGGCTGCGCGGCGCCGGCCTCTCACGTAACAAAGTCGCGGCAATGCGCGATCTCGCCGAACACTTCGCGCACGGAGCGATTCGGCCCGCGGCCCTGAGCAAACGCGCGGACGAGGAAGTGATCGGCGCACTCACGGAAGTGCGGGGCATCGGCGTGTGGACCGCGCAGATGTACTTGATGTTCAAGCTCGGACGCCCGGACGTGATGCCGACGACTGATCTAGGCGTTCAAGAGGGCGCGCGGCGGATCTACGGTCTGACTCAGCGACCCAATCCCAAGGAACTCGAGTGCATCGGCGCCGCTTGGGCGCCCCTGCGCTCGGTGGGGGCGTGGGCCTGCTGGCGCGCGGTGGATGATCCGGGCGCCGGGGCAGGACGCTAACTCCTGGTCGACGGAGATCCTCCTCGTTGCGACGACTGTAAGTGCTTTTATGGCAAGGGCCTGCGTCGATTTGCCGCGCTTTGCCTAACATGATGTTTACATGGAAACAGTCATGTTAATATAACAAGATGAAAGATCGGCACCCTGGGGACTCCTGGCTTGGAGCGCTACGCAACTCTCCGGAATTGCTGGAAGACCTTGGTGCCTGGCGGGCTGCCGCTCGGCTGGCGGATGGCCGTCGCTACCTCGCTTGGTCCGAGTTCCGTCGTCGACCGATGCCAGTCGGGCGAGCTCCAGAGCAACTCTGGGCTCTCGTGCGGCTGCAGCGGATGGGCAGCGCGGTGGTCCTGCCGATGGATACAGTGCGCGAAGCTCCCGCGCGCGTCACCGTCACCGATCCGCTGCGTGCGGCGCTTCATCGCATCGCGTGCAATCAGAGGCTCCAGGACGCCGGATTGCGCAAAGCCGATTCGGACGCGGAGACCTACGCCCACCGCGCCTTCATCGAGGAGGCGTTGTCCTCGGCCCGGATCGAGGGCGCCGATACGGTGCGCGTCGTCGGACGGGAAATGCTGCGCAGCGGCCGTCCGCCGCGCGACCGTTCCGAGCGCATGATTTTCAACAACTTTATCGCTCTGCGTCAGCTCGACGATTGGGCTGACCAGCCGCTCACGCCGGCGCTGCTCTGCCAGATTCAGGAGGTGCTGACCCGCGACACGCTGGACGATCCCGCAGACGCCGGCCGGTTGCGACGCGACGACGAAGTGCGCGTCCGCGACCGTCTGACCGGCGAGGTCGTACACGTGCCGCCGCCGGCAGCCGAACTGGAGCAGCGCGTGCGCCGGCTGTGCGACTTCGCCAACGAGCCGCCGGGCGAGGCACCCTTCTTAGACCCAGTGGTCCGCGCCGCCGTGTTGCACTATCAGCTCGCCTACGACCACCCCTTCGGTGACGGCAACGGTAGGAGCGCCCGCTGGTTGTTCCTTTGGTACCTCATGCGGCAGCCGGAGTATTGGTGGTGCCGCTATCTCCCGGTTTCACGCATGACGGAGCGTGTACGGGCGGATTACTATCGCGCTTTCGTTCACGCCGCAGAGGACGGTGGTGACGCCACCTACTTGGTCCGCCAGCAAGTACGCTGCATGGAACTCGAGATGGAGAGTCTGGCGATCCTCCTGGAACGCCGACGCGAGCTCTACGAGCGTGCTCGTCGCAAATTGCGCATCGAGGACGAGTTCAACGTACGTCAGATCACGATCTTCGACCACGCGGTCCGTCATGGCGACGCGGAGTTCACCCAGCTCGGCCACGCCCAGTACCACGACGTGACCCAGGTGACCGCCGGTCGGGACCTCAATCGACTTGAGCAGCTCGGATTTCTTTCCCAGTCGCGGCGAAGCCGGACGATCGTCTATCGCGCGACCGCCCGGCTCATGCGACTCGCCGAACGCTGATCAGGTGTTCGCGGTAACCGGCTCGAGGCCGTAGGAATCCTGCGTTTCGCGCGGAATGAACTCGCCGAGGTAGTCGAACTCCATGGACTCCTTGATCAGGTTACGCGCGATCACCAAGCGCTGGACCTGGTTGGTGCCCTCGTAGATCTGCAGGATCTTGGCGTCGCGGTAGAACTTCGCGATCGGGTAGTCCTCCATGAAGCCGTAACCGCCGAACACCTGCACCGCATCGGTGGCAACGCGCACCGCGACGTCGGTCGCGAAGCACTTGGCCATCGCAGCGTGCTTGGTGATGTTCTTGGCGCCGGAATCGGCGGCGGCGGCGGCGGCGTACACCAGCCAACGCGCGGCCTCGGTCTGCATCGCCATGTCGGCGAGCATCTGCTGCACCATCTGGAAGGAGGAAATCGGCGCGCCGAACTGCTTGCGCCGGCCGGCATAGGTGACCGCCAGTTCCAGAGCGCCAGCAGCGGTTCCGACCGCCTGCGCCGCAACGCCGGGGCGCGCGAGGTCGAGCGTCATCATCGAATGCTTGAAGCCGAGGCCGGGCGTGCCGCCGAGCAATCGGTCATCGGCCAACTCCACGCCGTCGAAAGCCGTTTCGACCACCGGCACCATGCGAATGCCCATCTTGTCCTCGACCTTCTTGATGCTGAAGCCCGGATCGGTGTCCTCGACGATGAAGGCACTGATGCGGCGCGACTTCGATTCTGGATCGGTGACCGCGAAAGTCGTGATCACGTTCGCGCGTGATCCGTTAGTGGTCCACTTCTTCTCACCGTGGATCTTCCAGCCGCCGGGCGTCTTGATGCCGCGCACCGAAAGCCCGCCCGCATCGGAGCCGGCGAACTTCTCGGACAGCGCAAACGCGCAGGCCGCTTCCCCACGCGCAACGCGCGGCAGATACTTCTTCTTCTGTTCAGGCGTGCCGCCGACGATGATCGGGAAGGAACCGAGCGCATTCACCGCGAAGGCAACGCCGAAAGCCGGGTCGGCCTTCGAGAACTCTTCGACCGCCATGCACAGCGCGAGCACACCGTCGGCGGTGCCGCCGTATTCTTTCGGAATCCAGATACCGAGCATGCCGGACTCGGCAGCGGCGGCGAAGGCATCCTCGTTGAAGGTCGAAGCTTTGTCGTGCCGCGAAGCCTGAGGCAGCAGATGCTTGCGCGAGATTTCGTTGGCCTTGTCGCGCCAGGCGAGCTGGGCGTCCGTGAAATTGATGTTGTAGGTGGCGCTCGGCATGGCGGATGCTCAGTTTAGGCAGTTCCGCGCGGATCGGCCATCGTCGGCCCCCGCTGTATCCTGTCGCCCGTGACTCTGCGCCCCCTCTGCGCTTCCCTCCTGGCTGTGTCGCTCGCGCTAGCCGCCTGCGGCGGCGAGGCGGGCAGCTTCGCGATCATCTCGGTGCCGGGCACGGTTGTCATCGCCGGCAAGGACTATTCCTACCGCATGCGCGTCGCGAACGAAGGTGGACAAACTACTTTCGTCTTGCTGCTCGGCCCGGTCGGCATGGCGATGGACGCGACCGGTCACCTGACTTGGTCGCCGGAATACGCAGAGCTTGGCAATTACACCGTACGCGTGGAGGCACGCGCCGCCGGCGAAGCTCTGCGGCAGGAATGGACCCTTCACGTCAGCCAGGGCGTGCTGCTCGGCACGGCGCTCTCGCCGCGCGGACACACTGGAGGCTCGACCACGCAGGACTTCGAGGATCATTACGGCGCCCATGATGCCTGGGGAAGGGTGATTGCCTTCCACCTTTCCTGGCGCGAAAGTGGCGCCGGAGCGATTCCGAGCACTGCGCGCGCGGCGATGACGAGTGCACAGCAGTACGGATTCTTCCCCGCGGTCGGGTTCGGTTGGGCCGACGGTGTCGGCAATCCCGATCTGACCAGCGCCAGCGATCCTCTCAACAACTCGTGGTCGAACATCGAGACCCGCGCGCTGTTCCGCGCCATGGTGGAGCAATTCGCCCGGCAGTACCGTCCGACGGTGCTCTTTCTCGGCAACGAGACCAACGTCTATTTTCTTACCCACACCCAGGCGGAGTGGAACAACTGGCTGAGTGAACTCGCCTCCTGCTACGCGGCGATCAAGCGTGTGAGTCCGCAGACCGTCGTCTTCACCACCTTCCAGTACGAGCGCATGAAGGGACTCGGCACGAACTCCGGTTGGAACGACCCGCCGCAGTTGGCGCTGATTGACGAGCTCGTCGCGGGCACCCACGTGGATGCCGTCGGCTTCACGAGCTATCCCTACCTGGAGTTCGCGACGCCGGCGACGGTGCCGCTCGACTACTACGCGGAAATCGCGGCGCGTTGGCCGGGCTTGGTCATTTTCACCGAAATCGGTTGGCTGTCGGCGCCCTCCGGGCCCTATCCGGGAGGGGAGGCTGACCAGGCTAGTTTCGTGGACGTCTTTTTCGACCGCAGCAAGTCCATGACTCTGGGGTACGTGAATTGGCTCTTCCTGCACGACTGGGATCAGCAGGCTTCGATCCCGGCCTTCGCCGGGGTGGGGCTCCGCAGCAACGATGGTGCGACAGTGCGCGCGGCCGATGCGGCCTGGCGCGCGGCGGTGATGTTGCGCGAGTGAGCGCTAGGATGGCGGCTCATGCGCGCCATTCTGATTCTCAGCCTCTGCGTCACCGCCTGCGTGGCGCCGCGACCGCAACCGCCGCAGTGGACGCCGCTCTTCGACGGCAAGACGCTGGAGGGTTGGACCCCCAAGCTCTGCCATCTCCCGCTCGGTGCGGATCCCTTGCGCACTTTCCGCGTCGAGAATGGTGTGCTGCGCGTCTGCTACGACGACTATGAAGAGTTCGGAGAACGCTTCGGGCATCTCTTCCACGCAGCACCGTGGACGCACTACCGCCTACGCATCGAGTACCGCTTCATCGGCGAACAGGTGCCGGGAGGTCCGGGCTGGGCCTTTCGCAACAGCGGCGTGATGATCCACGGACAGAGTGCCGAGAGCATGGGTGTGGATCAGGCTTTCCCGGTTTCGATCGAGGTGCAGTTCCTCGGCGGCGACGGCGAGCATCCGCGCGCGACGGCGAATTTGTGTACTCCGGGAACCCACGTCGAGATGGGTGGGGAGCTGGTGACGCGCCACTGCACGGACTCGAGTTCGGCGACCTTCCACGGCGATCAGTGGGTGAGCGTGGAGGTGGAGGTGCGCGGAGGGGAAGTGATCCGGCACTTCGTGAATGGGGTCATGGTGATGGAATATCAGCGACCGCAGTTGGATCCGACGGATGGGGATGCGCAGCGGTTGATGCGGAAGGGGGAGCTGGTGTTGGATAGGGGAACGATTTCGCTGCAGGCGGAGAGTCACCCGGTGGAGTTTCGGCGGGTGGAGGTTTTGGTGATGGGGGAATGAGAAGAGGGGTAAGAGAAGAGGGGGATAAGAGGGAAAGAAAGGAGGGGAGCGGGGGGCCTTGCCCCCCGGGCCCCCTGCCCTGGCCTTTGAGCGGAACGCGCTTTGCGCGTTCCTCGTGTGGGCCGACCTCGGGGCCCGCGCGGGTTCGGGCGTTACCAGCCGAGGAAGGTTTTGTCTTTGCGCTTGCGTAGGTCTTTTTCGTCGGCCCACACGATCTGCCGCGTTGTCACGTTCACCGCATTCAGCGTGAACTTGTAGTACATGCTCTCGATGTCGTCGTGACGAGCCTGCAGCGTGGTGAAGCGGCCGTAGAAGACGTACTCCGCGCCGAGCTGCTTGCCGATCTCGACCGCCATCGCTTGATCCACGGCACCGCTCTTCTGATAGTCGAGCTCCTTGTCAATCTCACTGAGTCCCGCGTCGCCGACGCCGGCCAGCACCGAGAACTTGCCCGACTTGATCAACGCGGTGCGGATCGTGTCGGTGATGTTGACCGTGTCAATGTGCTGATTGGTGCGATTGGCCACACCACCCATCACGATGCGCGGCACATCGCCTCCCCAGGCGCTCGATTCCAAGTAGGAATCGGTCAGGTCTTGTGCGATCTGCTTGAGATCGCTGTAGGAGAAGTCGGTGGAAAGGATTTCCACCTCCTCCGGATCCTCGTAGGTGACGTTGGTCGAGCAAGCAGCCAGCGGCGCGAGCACGAGGAGCAGAGCGGTGATGCGGGCGGGTTCCATGTTCAGTCCTTTTCGTAAGTCGGCTCGATGGAGGCGTAGAAGCGCAGCGCCATCTCGCTGGGCGCGGTGAAGCTCAGGGTCTCGACTTGCCGAGGTCGCAAAACGAGGTAGCGCCGCTGCAGCTCGGAGGCCGCGGAACGCAGCGCGATGCCGTCGGCGTCGCGCCATTCCCAGGTGCACAGGACGCGCACCGGCTCGTCGTCCTCGATCGCGAGCGAGAATTGTGCGGCGAGGCGGCCGTCGAGCACGCGCCCGACCACGTCCTGCACCAGCACGTCCTCGTCCTCGAGCCAGGACTTGACCTCGACGCGCACGTCGCGTACGGCCGGATCGTTAGGATCGCGATCTTCGCCCTCGAAACGGATGGTCGAGGCCTCGTAGATTTCGGGGCCGGAGCAAGCGGCGAGCGCGAGCAGCGGGGCGAGCAGGAAGGGAAGCGAACGCATGCCTAGATGGTGCTCGGGTTGTGGCTGCGCACTTCCACCACGCAACGCACGGCGCGCATGTTGCGCGCGACCGAACGCACCGGGAAGGAGGAGCTGCCGGAAACGAAGATGGGTTTCCAAGTGCGCGTGGCGTCGTCAATCTCGATGCCGTCGTCGTCGAACCAGCGCGCGCGGTATTCGAGTCGCAGCGCACCGCGCGTACGGTTCACCACTTCCACTTGATAGACCGCGAGGTCGTTGTCCCCGAACGCGACGCGTTCATTGTCGAGTTCGACGAGATCGTTGATCTCATCCTGTCCGACGGTGACGGCTTCGCCGCTCAAGGCGCCGTTGTGCACGCCGGGTGAACTGCAAGAGGCCGTGATTGCGGCGACGCACAGCGTGGCGAACAGAGGCATGGAGACGAGCTTCATGGTTGCACTTTATCCTGACGGAGCTTCGCGGTCCGCGCGCGGGGCGGAGACGCGTGCAGGGCGGCGCCCAGGGAGCGGGCACCGACCAGAACGCTCTGTCCGGCCTCGAACTGGACTACGCCCAGATCGGCCCAAGGCTGGCCCTTTCCTGAAGCTCCCGCGTTGCTCATCTCCAGGCGCAGCATGTGCGGACCCGGTTCGACCTCGACGCGCAGGACCTGGACGTCGCGGGGCAGCGTCAGCCAAGAACGCAGATCGGCGCTCTGCGTTGCGATGTTCAGCACCGAGCCGAACAAACCGACCAACAATCCGGCCCATTCACCGTGCTGGTCGTCGGCGGCTTCGGCGGCGGCATCAATCAAAATAGTTTTGCCCGCCGCGCGCGCGAGTTCTTTGGTGGTGATCCAGCCGATGCGATCGCTCAAGTTCTCGCGCGCAACTTCTTCCACGGCCTCCAAGACTGTGGTGGTGCCAACGTCTTTGTTGCCGACGAGAACGCGCAGTCGGCTCGACACGCCCTTGCTGCGCTCGAAGGCAGGCAGCGCGACTTGTCCGAAGGAGCGACGCGTCTGGAAGGTCACGGTCTCTTCGATCTTCTGCGGCATCGTGCCGCGCTCATAGACGACGATCAGCGTAGCCTTGGTGCGAGCCGCGCGCGCACCCTCGAGCGTCTGCAGCGCTTGCACGCGCGCGAGCGAGAACTGCACCGCGGGCTGGTTGGCGTCCTCCTTCAGGAGGAGGTTGAGATCAATCTCCGCTTCGTCGGGACGACCGTCGAACTCTTGTGCCAGCGCGGCCACGAAGCGCGCGAAGCGATTCATGCCGTAGGTCGTGCCATAGCGGTCTTCCTCGAACTGCTCGATCTCGTAGCCGCGTTTGACTTCCACCATCGCGCCGTCGAGCTCGCCAAGACGTAGGAAGTCCCAGGCCAGGAAGCCGTGCAGGAGCGCGGCTTCGAAGCCCTCGCCGTCGTAGGGAACGGATTTGTCGTTGAGCAGCAGCGAGAGTGTGCCCTCGGTAAGGCTGCGACCGCTGATCGTCGGCCGATCACCGAAAGAATCGAGCCGTTCGGCGGCGAGCAACCATTCGTCCACCGCCTTGCGCAACTCGCCGCCGACGTGCCAGGCCATTCCGGCTTCGGCGCGGCCGAGGAAGGCGTCGGCACCGAAGCTGCCCTCGATCTGCGCGAACTGCTCGGCGGCATAGGCGAAGTTGCCGGCGCGCATGCCCTCGAGGCCAGGCCAAGCGGTGTCGGGATAGTCCTGAAAGTAGGAGGACGAACACGAAACGCTCACCACCAGCAGCGCAGCCGCGAGCGGCGCAGGTTGGAGGAAATGTCGGCGGAGCGGGGTCGCGGCGGGCATCGGCGCGGCGGTGTGGATTCCGGCCTCGATCCTTTAGATTACGCACCGGGCGAGCGAAGCGCAGTCCCTTCCGCGGCGGATTCTCCTCGCGCCCGCCCACGCAGCATGGAACCACGCACGAGCTCCGCCGGCGACGGCACTCGCCGCTGCTTCTGGTGCGGCACCGATCCGCTCTACGTGCGCTATCACGACGAGGAGTGGGGCGTGCCGGTGCGCGAGGATCGCCGACTCTTCGAGAAGATCTGCCTCGAGGGCTTTCAATCGGGACTTTCCTGGCTCACGATCTTGCGCAAGCGCGAGAATTTTCGCCGCGCCTTTCTGGAGTTCGACACCGCCGCGCTGACCCGCCGCGGAAAACCCTTCGTGGCGCGCTTGCTGCAGGACGCCGGGATCGTGCGCCACCGCGGCAAGATCGAGTCCGTGCTCAACAATGCGCGACGCGCGCAGGAGGCATTGGCGACACGTGGAGGCATCACCGAATGGTGGTGGAGCTTTGCGCCCGCGCCGACGCGCAACTTCGGCGGCATCCGCGCGACCGCGCCCGAATCGGTGGCGTTGTCCAAGGAGTTGAAGCGCGCGGGTTGGAGTTTCGTGGGTCCGACCACCGTGTATTCGATGATGCAGGCCGTCGGCATGGTCAACGACCACTTTCCTGGTTGCGCTGCGCGCGCGCATTGTGCACTCGCCCGACGCGGAAGGACGTCTTCGGCCTCGCGCTAGAGCACTTCGACGCGCAGCGCCCAGGCGTTGCTGGAATAGCTGAGAGCGCCGCCGCTGAGGCCGCCGAATTGGAAGTAGGCGTCGAGATCCGCGACGATCGGCGGTAGCAGGAGCACACGCGTCGCCATGCCTGCGCCGTCGAGTGTCAGCGGCAGCATGCTGCTCAGTGGGAGTCCGAGCAGGCGCGGGCAACCGCGCACGAAGTCAGCGGATGGGGTGCGCGACATGCCGAGGAAGCCGCGGCCGCCCGGCTCACCTCCGCTGACGCGCAAACGAATGCTGCGACCGGTCATGGGGGCGCCGATCGAATCGAGCCGGCAGTCCGTCGCGGCGGCGCTGGGACAGCCGGAGCCGTAGGCGTCGCCCACGCCGAAGATTTGACCGCTGATCTCGCCGAAGGGGAAGGCGAAAGTGTGAATGTTTACATACATGCCGCCGGCCTGGAGGCGCTCGTAGTCGGCTTCGCTCATCGGCGGCGTGGTTCCGGACCAAAAAGTGGGGCCGGGTGTGAGCAGGAAGAGGATCGGTCCGGAGTGTCGCGGCTGACCGATGTGGATGTGCGCCGAGGTGGCGCTGAGTCCGGTGACCTGCATCTCGTAGCGAATGCTGTGATCAGGGTTCACGAGGAAGCTCCCGATCGCCGTGGCGGTTGAACCGGTCGGCATCTGCGGTTGCGAGCCGTCCAAGGAGGCGGCAAAGTTCGCAGGGGCGGGGCGGAGCTGTCCGCGGATCTCGCCGCTCGGATGCGCCGCGGATTCCACGTCGAAGTAGCTATTGCCCGCGCGAAGCGCGGCGATCTCAGCGGAGGAGAGCGGCGCCGTGACGCCGTACCAACGAGCAGGTCCGCCGCTGAGCGATGCAATGAGCGCACCCGTGGCACCGGCTGCGCCGAGATGGAGATGCGCCGCAGTGCCGGCGAGGTTCCAGCTTTCGAGCCGGTAGCTCAGCGTGGAGTCCGAATGGAGCGTCGCCGTCGCCCAGCCTCCCGCGCTCGTCGCCACCGGAGGCACGTTCTGCCCGCCGTCGAGCGAGGCGCGGAACTGATCTTGCGCCGCCGCGGAGTCTGCCGCGAGGGTGACTGCGACGAGCAGGACGGCAAAGCGGGTGCGCAACATGGAAGGAGGTGCCGGATGCGCGAGCCCAGGCTCTGCGCATCCGGCTTCACTTCAGACTACAGCACTTCGACGCGCACAGCCCAGCCGTTGCTGGTGTAGCTGAGTGCGCCGCCGCTGAATCCACCGAACTGGAGGTAGATGCTCTTGTCCGCGCCGATCATCGGCAGGTTGAGAGTCTTGCTGCCTGCTCCTGCGCCGTTGAGTGTCATCGGAATGGTCTTCACGGTCGGCAGGTCGATCAGCCGCTGGCAGCCGCCGAACAGGGCCGCCGCCGGATCGAAGGAGATTCCGATGAAGCCGCTGCCTCCCGGAGCTCCGGCACTCACTTGCAACTGCACCGCGCGGCCGCTCATCGGAACACCGGTCGAGGAGAGTTGACAATTGCTGACGCCGCCGCCCGCGCAGCCGAAGCCATAAGACTCACCCGCACTGTAGATTTGTCCGCGAATCTCACCGCCCGGGAAAGCCGCAGTGTGGATGTTGAGATACATTCCGCCGTTCTGGAAGCTTGCGTATTGCGATTCCGTCATCGGCGGGGTGGTGCCTGACCAGGACGTCGGACCGGGGGTCAAACCGAACAGCACTCCACCGGGAGCGCCGACGGCGCCGGTGTGGATGTGTGCGTCAATCGCCGTGAGGCCCGTGGAAGTCACGGCGTATGTGATCGAACGATCCGGGTTCACGAGGAAGGTGCCGCTCGCCGTGGCGGTGCTCGCATTGGCAGGCACTTCCTGCGCGCCGTTGGCGAAAGCGGCGAAGGAGGCTGGCGAGGGCAGAATCTGCCCGCGGATCTCGCCACCCGGGAATGCTGCGGAGTGAACGTTGAAGTACGTGCCCGCGGCGCGCAGGCTCGTGACTTGACCGGCAGTCAGCGGCGCGGAAGTTCCACTCCAAACGGTAGGACCCCCGCTGAGCGGAACGATCACTCCACCCGGAACGCCGAAGGCTCCGAGGTGGATGTGCGCCATGGTGCCGGTGATGTTCCAGGTCTCGACTCGGTAGGTCACGGACGAATCCGGATTGAGCAGCAGCGTGCCCCAGCCGCCCGCAGTCGTGGCGACCGGCGGAACTTCTTGAGCACCGTCGAGGGTTGCGCGAAAGGCGTTCTGCGCGGGAGCTTGCGCCGCGAGCGCGGCCGTGAGAATCAGGAGGAGGAGAGGTCGTTGCATGAGTTTCGTCCATGCTCAGGCGGGGGCAGACCGGGGCGTCCGTGGACAAGCGGTAAGGGAGGCCCAAGATACTCACCGAATTGGAGGAAATTCGTATCGTTCGAGGAATGTTGCTGGAAGTCCTCGTTTGGTCGCTTCAGGCCGTCGCCGTGCCGCAAGTCGCTCCTGCGCCAGTTCTGCTGCGAGAGGTGACCCTGATTGATTGCACCGGCAAACTTGCGACTGCACCTGTAGAGGCCGATCTCCTGATTCGCGACGGACGGATCGCGGTCATCGGCGAGGCAGGGGAGCTGGCGACGCCCGTAGGCGCGCGCGTGGTGGAAGCGCGCGGCAAGTTCCTGATCCCTGGTCTCTGGGACATGCACGTGCATCCAGACGACCCGGAAATATGGGAACGAAATCCGAGTGAGGAAGAGCGCGCCGCTTTTCTCGACCTCTTCCTGCTCAACGGCGTCACCGGCGTNNTTCGGTCCGCGCATTCTCTTCGGCGGTCCCTTGGTGGATGGTCCCGAACCGATGTGGCCGGGTTCGATCGCCTGCGCCACCGCGGAGGACGGTCGAGCGGCAGTCCGTCAACTCAAGGCGCAAGGAGTGGACTTCATCAAGGTTTATTCCTTGCTGACGCGCGAGGCTTATTTTGCGATCAGTGAAGAGTGCAAGGCGCAGGGCATGCGGTTCGAAGGTCACGTGCCGGATCGCGTCAGCAACCGTGAAGCCGTGGACGCCGGCCAGGCAAGTCTGGAGCATCTGTTGCGTCTGCATCGCGAGTTCGGGGACATGGATGCGGCGCGCGCGGCAGCGGGCAACATGGCTCCCGACACTCCCACCGAGGAGCGCAGCGAGGCGATGGTGAAGGCGATGCTCGCCAAGGTGGATTGGGAAGGGGCGCGCGCACTCTTCGCCCATGCCTCCGAGCGCGGCGTCGCGGTCACACCGACCTTGCTCGTGTGGGAGCGCAACGCCTTCTACGATCCAACGGCGCCGGAGATGGCTGCGCGGCTTCCCTATTTTCCGCCAACCTTCCGCGAGTGGTGGTCGCCGGAACACAACGTGCACTTGCGCGACCGCGCCGAAGCTGAAGTGCGCATGCGCCGCGCGCTGCTCGATTTCTACTACGACTGCGTGCGCGAACTGCGTGACGCCGGCGTGATGCTCATGACCGGCAGTGACTGCGGCGGCAACCCGCTGTGTTTTCCGGGCTGGGGCGTGCACGACGAACTCGTGCTGCTAGTGCGCGCTGGACTGACGCCGCAGGAGGCCCTGCTCACCGCCACGCGCAATCCGGCGCGCTTTCTCGGCCTCGGTGCGCGGCTCGGCACGGTGGAGGAAGGCAAGGAGGCCGATCTGCTCCTGCTCGACGCCGATCCGCTCGCAGATGTCGCCAACACGCGCCGCATCCGCGCTGTGATCGCGCGCGGCCGCTATTACGACCGCACGGAACTCGACGCGCGTCTCGCTGCGCTGCGCGAGCGCTTTCAAGTGCCGGAGCCGGCAGCGCGCTAGTAGTCCGGCGGCGGCGGCGGCAGCGAAGGCGTGATGAGGGGAATCTCGGCCATGGGCTCGAAGAGCCTGCGCAGCAGAACGAGTTGCGGATCGCCGTCCATCCAATCGAAGCCTTCCGCGGGCGGTGCGAGCCGTTCGGCGGAGAAGCTCGCGGTGGAAAACTCACTCGCTTCGAATCGGATCAGGATGCCGATCGTGCCCTGCACGGGCAGTTCGAAGAGCTCGGTCGGGAGCGTCGCGGCGATGCGTCCCGCGAGCGCCACGCCCGTGCTTGCGTCGAGCTCGAAACTCAGCTCGATCCGGTCGAGGAACTTGCGCATGGTCTTCGCAGTCTCCATGCCCACCGCGTCCTCAGTCTCCGCGGCGAGATCCTCGAGCGACTTGATCACCTCCGCGAGCGGTCCCTGCTCGGGGTCGAGCCGCGCCTCGATTTGGATGCGGTCCTCCTTGTGTGTGAACTTCCGCACTGAGATCAATTTCGCAGACTGGGAAAGATAATTGGCAGGGTGGAAATAGGCGCCGAATTCCTCAGGATAGTACTGCATCACGGTGTTCATCAGAGATGAGGTGGCAACCTCGCCGGAGACCTCCATCAGCTCGGGGAGCCTCGTGAGGATCGTTGCATAGATCTCCTCGACATCCTTCTGGGTCACGCGCACGCCGCCCTTGATCCGTTCGGCCTCGCTGCCAAAATTCAGGTCGCCCCAGGCATGGATCACGCTGCCGTCCGCGTTGAGGCCGGCCCTGGCCTCGACCTCCATCAGCACAGCATCGTCGTCGAAGTCGGGGAGTTTGCCGCGGAACTCGACGCCGATCTGGAATCGGTGGAGGTCGAGCATCGCAGTGTGCATGCGCATCGCGAACTTGGCACCGTCGAGCCACGCGAGATCCGGGAGCTCGTCGGTGCCGAATCCTTCCAGAGTGATGGAACAATCCATTTCCAGATCGAGCGTGATCGGCGTCGCCAGGCGGGTGCCGAGCGAAGCGCGCCATTCCTCCCAAGCCTCCTGCGCAGCGGTGGCTTGCGGGGCGGGAGCGGCAAAGAGAATCGCGGCGAGGAGCAGGTCCACGCCGCGATTCTAAACCGAAAGCCAGATCTAGAGCACGAGAGTGTTGGAGGTCGTGCACGGGCCGGCGCCCACTACGACGGCTTGCATGGTCTTGCCGCAGAAGCCACTGGCCGGGAAGGTGACGCTGGCGTTGCCGCTGCCGTTCGAGCTCAGGATCACGAGCTTCTTCGGGTTCGCGATCGCAACGGTAGTGCCTGCGCACACGCCGCTCGGCTTGGTCTTGGTGCCAGGATTGCCGTAGATGATCGCCACGTTGGAGCCACCGGGCGCACCGGAGGTGGAGAGCGTCATCGTGCCGGGACAAGTTCCCGACTTGCTGAGCGTGAAGCCGCCGGTGAGCTCGACGCCATCCACGTGCGTCCAGCCGTCCACCGAGCTCGCCTTCGCCGTGAGGGAAAGATGCGTCGCCGCGTTCGGGGCGACGAAGGTCGCCGTGAGTTGCGTGAAGGATCCGGTCGTCGGCGTCAGCGTTGCGACAACGCTGCCCTGCGTGCCTGCTGCAGTCGTGAGACCAAATTCCACCGGCAACTGACCGGGGGACCAGGACTCGATGTGTGCGTACAGGTGCACTTTGAGCGTGTAGCTGTTGCCAGCAGTCAGAGCGCCGGTGAGGCTCATCGTGAAGGCGTCGTTGATCGGGTCGCCGTTGCACGCGATCGCGACCTTGGTCGAGCCGACCGGACCAGCAGGACCGTAGCAGCCGCCACTATCCATGATGTCGATCTCGTCGCTCGGTCCGTAGGCCGTGCATCCCGTCATCTTCGAGTTGAAGGTGCCGTTGGCGTTGTTGTAGTCACAACCGCTCGAGGAATTGCTTTCGAAGTCGCCGTTGACGACAAGGTTCTGTGCTGAAAGAAGGAGGAGGGTGAGAAGCATGTGGGGTAGTCCCGTGCAGGACTGGGTGATTCAAGGCTATCCGAAGGAACTCGCTTCGGGGGGCCTAGAATCCCTGCTTCCGGTGAAGGACGCCTCCGCCCCCGACCGCGCCGCGGCACCGTCGCCGACGCCGACGCCGCCTGCCTCGACCGCAACACCCATGATGCGGCAGTTCGCGGCGGCGAAGCAGAAGCATCCCGGCGCGCTGATTTTCTTCCGCATGGGGGACTTCTACGAGCTCTTCCACGAGGACGCCAAGCTCGCCTCCAAGGTGCTCGGCCTGACTCTCACCAGTCGTGACAAGGAGCGCGAAGTGCCGATGGCCGGTGTGCCGGTGCGCGCGATGGAGTCCTATCTCGTGCGTTTGGTGCGCGCCGGGCACACCGTGGCGATCTGCGAGCAACTCAGCGATCCGAAGTTGTCCAAAGGCATCGTCGAGCGCGACGTGGTGCGCGTGGTCAGCCCCGGCACGCTGATCGAAGGCGGTGAACTCGACGGCACCCTACCGCTGTGGGTATTGGCGCTTGCACCGATCGAGGGGGGGGGATTCGGACTCGCGTGGGCGGACGTCAGCACGGGCGCCTTCCGCTGCGCCGAGGCGGCGGTGGCGCGGCTCGCCGATGAGATCGCACGCATCGCGCCCGCCGAAGCCTTGCTGCCGGATCTTCACGAGAGCGAACCGCTGCACGGCTTGATGAAGGCGGCCGCCGAAGCCCTCGCGCGCGAGGGCGTGCCGGTGTCCTTTCGCCCGGCCTGGAAGTTCGACGCACAGCGCGCCGAGCGCGATCTGTGCGAACACTTCGGTGCAGCCACGCTCGAAGCTTTCGGGGTGGACGGATTGGAGGCGGCGCTTGCTGCCTGTGGCGGACTCTTCGACTACTTGCGCGACACGCAGAAGCACGCGCTCGCACAGGTGCGCGACTTGCAGGTCCATCGTTCGGCTCGGCATCTGGTGCTCGACCGCGTCACGCGCCGCACCTTGGAAATCGTCGCGAACCAGCGCGACGGCGGCCGCGAAGGCACTCTGCTCGCCGCGGTAGACCGCTGCGAAACGCCGATGGGCTCGCGCTGCCTGCGCGATTGGCTGTTGGAGCCCTTGCTCGAGGAATCCGAGATTCGTCGTCGTCACGCGGCGGTCGCAGCCTTGCACGAGCGCGCCGACGCGCGGCGTGCGATCGCCACCGCCCTCGACGGCATGGGGGATCTAGAGCGGCTCGGAGCGCGCTTGGCCGGTGGGCGCGCCCATCCGCGCGAGTTGGTGGCCTTGGCGCGCGCGTTGAGCCGGATTCCCGCTCTGCACGCCGCGCTCGATGCCACCGATGGCACTCTCAGCACTCGCGCCGAGCTGCTCGAGACTCTGCGCGCGCAGCTCGACCCGTGCACGGACTTGCGTGAGCGCATCGAGCGCACTCTGGCAGAGGAGCCTCCGATTGCCTGGCAGGATGGCGGTTTGATCCGCGAAGGCTTCGATGCCGAGCTCGACGAACTGCGCGCGCTGGCGCGCGGCGGCAAGGAGTTCTTGACGGCACTGCAAACGCGCGAGCAGGAGCGCACGGGATTGCCGGTCAAGATCGGATTCAATTCGGTGTTCGGGTACTACCTCGAAGTCACGCGCACGCAAGCAGCGAGCGGTGCCGTTCCGGTGGAGTGGACGCGACGGCAGACGCTCAAGAACGCGGAGCGCTACATCACCGAGGAGCTCAAGATCTACGAAGACAAGGTGCTCGGCGCGGAAGACAAGTCACGCGTCCGCGAAGCCAAGCTGTTCGAGGAGTTGCGCGCCGCTGCCGCTTCGGAAGTCGGCCGCGTGCTCGTCAGTGCGCGGGCGGTCGCGACGCTCGACGTGTTGGGAGGTCAGGCGCGGCTCGCGGCGGAGCGCGGCTGGACGCGTCCCGAGGTCGTTGCCGGCGGCGATCCGGCGCTCTTCGAGGTGCGCGATGGGCGGCATCCGGTGGTCGAGCAGGCGCTCGGCGGCGAGCCTTTCGTTCCCAATGACGCCCGTTTCGATGCCGCACGCCGGCTCGCCCTGATCACCGGTCCCAACATGGCCGGCAAAAGCACCTATCTGCGCCAGACTGCGTTGATTCTGATCCTCGCGCAGGCCGGAGGCTTCGTACCGGCGAAGTTCGCGCGGCTGGCGCCGGCCGACCGCGTCTTCGCGCGCCTCGGCGGCGGTGACGACATCGCGCGCGGGCAGAGTACTTTCATGGTCGAAATGGTCGAGACCGCGACCATCCTGCGCCACGCCACGGAGCGCTCCTTGGTGCTGCTCGACGAAGTCGGGCGCGGCACCAGCACTTTCGACGGGCTCGCGATCGCCTGGGCGGTCGTCGAGCACGTGCACGACGTCACCAAGGCGCGCTGCCTGTTCGCGACGCACTATCACCAGCTCACCGATCTCGCGGCAAGCCTTCCGGCGGCCTGCAACCTCAACGTGGCAGTACGCGAACACGCTGGCAGGGTGGTATTCCTTCACCGTATCGAGGAAGGTGGAACCGATCGCTCCTACGGAGTGCACGTTGCGCAACTCGCGGGTCTTCCCGCGACGGTGCTGACGCGCGCGCGCGCGGTGTTGACGCGGTTGGAACGCGAGGAGGAGGATCTCTCGAAACGCATCCTGGAGGTCAAGGGCGCGACTGCGACGACCTCCGCCGCCGCACTCGCGCAGCCGAGCCTCTTCGATCTGATCGAGGAGCGCGCGCCCGATCTGCTCGCCGAACTCCGCGACCTCGACCTGGATTCCCTGCCACCGATCGAGGCTTGGCGCCTGCTCGGCCGGGTGCGCGACGGCCTGCGAGGAGCGTGACTTCGATGCGGGATAGGATGACGGCGAAGCCGCATGCCCGTGAAATCCTACCCCGACCGTCCATGCCTCGTCTGCCGGAAATCATTTCCTCATTCTCAGCTCGTCGCCGCCGCGACCGTGCGGGCATCGATCGCCGAGTTGATTCGCTCTGATCATCCGGATTGGAGTGTCACAGCCGTCATTTGCGGCGCCGATCTCAACGTTTATCGTTCCCGCTACGTTCACGAGCTGCTGAGTTCCGAGAAGGGCGAGTTGAGTAGCCTGGAGCGCGAGGTGCTCGACAGCATGCGCGATCACGAACTCCTCGCGCGCAATCCGGAGCACGAAGATGCCGCGCTTCGCACTCTGGGCGAGCGCATGGCCGACCGGCTCGCCAGTTTTGGCGGGAGTTGGACCTTCCTGATCGCGTTCGCGGGCTTCCTCTTCCTCTGGATCTTGATGAATTCCCTGGTGCTGCTCTGGCGCCCCGTGGATCCGTATCCCTACATCCTGCTCAACCTGATGCTCTCCTGTCTCGCCGCGATCCAGGCACCGGTGATCATGATGAGCCAAAACCGGCAGGACGCAAAGGATCGCATCCGCTCCGAACACGACTACCAAGTCAATCTCAAGGCGGAACTCGAGATCCGTCATTTGCACGAGAAAATGGATCACCTGCTCTCGCACCAATGGGAGCGGCTCACGCAGATTCAGGAGATTCAGCTCGAACTCCTCTCCGAACTCGGACGCAAGCCGTGACGAATCGCCGGCTCTCAAAGCGCGCCCTGCACTGGGAACGGCGGGGTGGCCTCGCGATCATCCTCGGCGGCGACGCGCGCGCAGCGGGCGAGGAGGACGTCGGCAAGTTCACGCTCACACTGCGACGCAGCGGCGACGGCCGTTGGCGGCTTCTCTCCGACATGGACAACGACAACTCGCGGCCCTGATGTCGCGTCATTCGAAGAGCTTCGGCAGCTTCACCACAAGCTTGGAGTCGCCCGCGCGGACGTCCGTGAGGATCACCTCGAAGCTCTGATCCACAGGCTTTCCCGGGTAGAACATCATCGGCGGGTACACGCGAAGCGTTCCACTTGCTCCATTCCGGAGCCAGAAGATGAAGCTCCCATCCCCGCGTGAATTCGCGACTCCTCGTCCCTGGCTTTCCCCATCCATGGTGAACATGAGTACGGCATCGGCCAGTGCTTCGTCCAGAGGCCCAAGGACCTTGCCGGACACCGGAACGGCGAGAGGCAAGCTGAGACGGAGATCCGAGGCTCCGGCTGCTACGCCACTCAGTTCGATCCGATCGAAGCGGATTCCGGTCCAGCCGGCAGCATTCGATTGGTGAAACCCTGCATCGGCCGAGAGCACGTAGGATCCGGCCGCCAAGCCGGCGAGTACGAAGGCACCCTGCGGATCGGCGATCGCGTAAGTGATGCGTTGTTGAGGATTCGTCTCCAGCGCGACCCCGATCGTCGCGCTCGATACTGGGCTGCCGTCGGGATCGGTCACGAAGCCGGAAATGGTGAATCCCAGATCGAGCACGAGCGCGAGATCCGTGACGGACTCGCCTTCGTAGAGGAGCTCCAGATCCAAGTCAGTCGCCGTCGCGATGCCCTTCTTCCCAGCCCACAAGTGGTAGGAGCCAGCAGCGAGCTTGGTGAAAGCGAAGCGTCCGCGGGAATCGGTCCTCGAGTAGATATCGCCGAAGCCGAGCCCGGCATTGCTCATGTAGCCTTCCTCGGAATTGGAGGAGGGTCCCAGCGCATCGCGTCGCCAGCATTCGCCGCTCAAGGACACCCAGATCTCCGGCAGCGGTATCCCTTGCGGATCCACGACGGTCCCCGCGATGACACTCTCCGGTTCCAGAACGAGATCACCAAGTTGCAATTCGAGGGCGGACCACTCCGACTCCGGGAAGTCGTAGATCATGTTGGCATGGCCATCGGCGGCAATCAGAAGAGTGTGCCGCAGGTCCACCCGCAGGTCATGCAAGGTGAACCTGCCATCGGCTTCGGATTTTGCGGTTTGCCGGTCCATCTGCCAGCTTCCGTAGGGCTGGGAGCTGGAATGTGCCTCCGCGACGATTGTGGCGTCCGCAACCGGGATTCCGTTTGGATCCACGACGCGTGCGTGCGCCGTTCTGCCGCGTAATAGCCCGATGTCCTGCTCCAAACCTTCAGGCGGTACGCGATTGATCGGGAAATCGAACTCTCCGTAGCCGGCAGCGCGGATGCGAAGCGAATCCCTGAATTCGTGCGGCACCCCAGCCAGCCGGTAGCGTCCCTCGGCATCGGTGTGAACCCGGTGCGCTGCGGCTCGCATGCCGATCTCGGCGCCTTCAATGACGGTGCCGGTCGCGCCGTCCGTCACACGGCCGTGGATCGTGGTGCCGCGCTCCATGCTCACGTCCTGCCTGATCTGTTCGCCCTCTCCAATTTGGACCTGGATTCCGTATCGCCGCACGTGAGCGGGCGCCTGAAAATCCAGCGCGCACTCTCCGGTGGGCAAGTCATCGAAACGGTACTGGCCATCGGCGTCGGTCTCTGCCGACAGGGAAGGACCTAGGACGAAACCTTGCTTGAGGCGGATGGACACTCCGGGAATCGGAGTGCCGTCCACGGCGTCAGCAACGATTCCGAAAATGGAGGAACTACGCGGAAGGACGATGCGGAGCTCCTCACCGGCGTAATGATTCCAATCGAGCGTTCTGGCATAGCCGGGCTTGCACGCCACGACATCGTAGATGAGGAAAAGTTCGAGACGGAGTCGGAATCGTCCATCCATCGCCGAGCGCGTCTCCGCCACCAGCTTCTCCCGATACTCCTTGAAATGCTGATCAGTGATGCCTGGATGCTGCCGGTTGAGCTGAAGCATGGCCCCAATCACCGCGGACGCGATCGGAGTGCCGTCCGTTGCAACCACGATGCCGATGAGCTCTCGTTGCGGGTCGGATGCGTCCGACTCCTCTTGCTCCGTGAGCATCGCGGTGCGCTCCACCGTCTCGGACCAAAGCGGATGCGAGCCCGCGTCTGTGGGAGTGGCCGCGGATTCTGCGCTCTGCACGCTGGGTTCGTGATCTGTGTGGTGCCTGCCCTCCCAGCGCAGGAGGAGCACGAAGAAGATCGCGAGCAAGAGGAGCGCGAGTGGCCGAATCACTTTCATGCCGAGTTCAGGAGTATAGATCGAAAGGCGTAGCGGGGTAACGCCTGCTATCCTGA
>CXWK01092231.1_pt2 | contig 67072 bp, 63 predicted proteins | sample 590851 | NCBI WGS metagenome assembly CXWK01 (sample SAMEA3498364, study PRJEB10139) | wastewater metagenome | biome: wastewater treatment plant; material: activated sludge | place: Denmark | collected 2014-08-01 | reverse complement strand
GGATAGCCAGCCGGAGAGGGGGATCACGATGATTTCGGCGATCAGGTAACTGGTCTGTACCCAGGCGGTTTCATCGGTGCCGGCGGAGAGCCCGCCGCCGATGTCACGCAGCGACGCCGAGACGATCTGGATATCCAGCAGCGCAATGAACATGCCGATGCACATGCTGGCGAAGGCGAAAACCTTGGTCGCCGTCGCCATGCTCGCGGCATTGAACGGTGGTGCCGGGGCGGCGAGGGCGCGGCTCATGGCGCGCTGGCCACGGCTGGCGTTTCAGGCTCCTTGCGTGTGTCCACTTCGGCGGTGACCGAGAGACCGGGGCGCAGGTGGCCGAGCACGCTGTCTGCCGGGTCGAGATGAATGCGCACCGGTACCCGCTGGACGATCTTGGTGAAGTTGCCAGTGGCGTTTTCCGGCGGCAGCACGCTGAATTGCGAACCGCTGGCCGGTGCCAGGCTGTCCAGATGGCCGTGGAATTCCTGGCCCGAGAGAACGTCGGCGTAAATGATGACTCGCTGCCCAGGCACCATGCGTGCCAGTTGATCCTCTTTGAAATTGGCATCGACCCACAAACCACTGGACGGTACCACTGACAGCAGCTGCGAACCGGCCTGGGCATAAGCGCCCACTCGTGCCCGGCGATTACCGATCACCCCATCTACCGGTGCGCGAAGTTCGGTGTAGCCGACGTTCAGCTGCGCCAGGTCGCGCTCGGCGAGAGCCTGAATCAGGGCGGCGCGGGCTTGTTGTTTTTGCGTGGCGATCACGTTCAACTGCCGTTGCGCCGCCAGCAACTCGGCCTGGGCGCGGTTGCTTTGGGCCTGCGCGGTCTTGAATGTGGCGTTCGCCCGTTGTGCGCTTTCCACTGAAACGGCATTGGTAGCGACGAGTTTTTTGTAGCGTGCATCGTCATCACGCGAACGAGCGGTTTCGGCACCGGCGGCATCGATACCGGCGCGGGCCTGGCCGATGACGGCCTGTTGCAGTTGTTCGGTGGCGTCGAGGTTGGCGAGCAGGGCTTCTTCAGCCGCCACCGCGCCTTCCGCCTTGGCCAGGTTGGCGCGATAGTCGCGTGAGTCGAGGCGGATAAGCACATCGCCGGCCTTGACCTGCTGGTTGTCGGTCACCAGCACTTCATCGATGTAACCCGCCACCTTCGGCCCGATCACCGTCACGTCAGCACCGATATAGGCGTCGTCGGTTTCCTCGATGAACCGGCCGGCGGTCCACCAGTGTGCGGCGTACATTCCAGCAAGTACCAATGCGGCGATGCCCAGTGTCGGCAGGAGCAGGCGTTTGAGCGGCGGCTTGGGAGTGTTCACCGGGACAGCAAGGTCTGGCTCTACGGTGGGCATGCTGGTCATGGAGGATTACCTGTGGAGGCCATTAAATTACGTGCGTAATATGACGTATGTCATATTTTGTCGCAAATGGTTTTTGCTGCCGGCTGTCAGGTAGTTGTGGGGGAGAAAATGAATGAGTGCCTGGTGGCAGGTGACCGATTGTGAAGGGCGCCAACAGGCGCCCGTCGTTGTCCTGTTGTCTTAAGCCGAAAGTTGCGCCTGCAATCGACGGCCAATCACATCCAACAAATCACAGCCATCGCGCAATGAGGTCACCAGTACCCGCGCTAAATCGCTGTGAACGCCTTCGCTGAGCGCAAAGCTTTCCAGCAGTTGAGTCGCGGTGCGGATGCGGTAGGCCGCAATTTCGTGCAGCACGTCCAGTGGTGCTTCGGTATCGATCAGCAACGATGGAACATTACAGTCGATACCGGTGACAGGCATATATCGATCCATGACAAAAAACCTCCTTTGGGTAATAGAGCGTGACCACTCAGCTAGTTGTTTGGCGGTACCTCGGGGAAACCACCCGGTGGGTCAAGGTTGTCCAGCGCCCGATTGACCAGTAGTTCGCCCAGCACGGCCAATTGCTGAATCGCCAGCATGACATTGCGGCGCGAGCCTTCCAGTTCACACGCAAGGTCGGTGGCCATGACATTCAGGGACGCGAGCGTTTCACAGGCGTGACAGAGCAAGGACTCAGTGTCGATGTTCGGCATGATGGTGAAGACGTGGCTGACAGGGTCGGGACGATTTGGATTGCGCAGGCGCGCGCTGACCAGGGGTTCGGTGATCTCGGAGAGTTTGGAGATATCGATAGGCTCGTAGATCGACCGGTCGGGCGATTGCGCGGAATTGGGGGTGGTCTTTTTCATGTCGAGGTCCTTGCAGAGTTGAAATGCCTACCCATGCCGTCAATCAGGATTGGTTAGCGGCACTGCATGAGTTGGCGGGCCGCTAAAGTTATTACCAGAAAATACCATTTAATTAATCAAAAAAATGAACATCTATGTAATTAAATGATTCATGTTTAGTTGCGGTGCTAATCGTTTTCGTTTTTCTGAAGGTTTATTCGCCAGAAGATTTCCGGTTCTGTAAGAAATATCCTCAATGTAAGTAGGGTAGGGCTGTAGGAATTGACGCTGAATGTGATGCTGTGAAACATTGTTTGACGGCTGTTAGGTGTGGTTGCAGTATTGTTTTTCGCTCGGAGGGCAGGGTGCAGGAAACCGGGGCTGATCAAAAAAACATCAGGGTAGATTAGATCTTTTGATGGATAATTTAAGTGGTAGATATTTAATGTATAAAAAAGAGAAGACAGAAAAACTGAAGAGCAATATTAAATATCTAATAAAAAGTCGCGGGGAAACTCGGCTGTCGTTGTGCAATTCAAGTGGTTTGACCAGAACAACAATCTATAACATTCTTGAAGGAAAAGTCGTCAACGTTCAGCAATCCACTATTCGTAAGATTTCTGACTTTTTCGGGGTGTCTTACAAGGAAATAGAGACGGTTGATTTTGAAGAGAAGGAGATTATAGAAAGTAGTGTTTCTCTGCAGGGGAACATGAATCCAGCTGCGGTACCTATCATCAAAGAAAGCTTGCTTTTTCAGAGCCTTGACAAGCGAATCGGCGAACTGGCTGCAACTCATCCTCTTACTTATTATTTTGGTACCGCTTGCAATCTCATCGCTGTGCTGCTGGAGAATGAAATTGTTGGCATGAACGAGCCTGGAGATCTATTGATAGTGAAAAAAGGATCATCGAGTGGTGAAAAAGAAAAGCTCATCTATGACAAAATAACGAAAAAACTGCTTGTGACGTGTGAGTCTGTTCTTGATTTGGATGCTGTTAGTGTTGTGGGGGAAATAATAGAGGAAAGATTCAATGGGTAGAAGTCAGGAAAACAGTAGCTACCGGCTGCTGGGGTTTGAAAAGAGCAATAGTCTTGCTTTGGTTATGGTTGTCTCCACAGGAAGAATTATCAAGATCAAACTTGCTGAGTTGATGAAAAGTGAGGTGATGGATAACTTTAATAAGGTTGAAATAAAAGACGTATACAGAAAGTTTTATTCTGGCGGCTCGGCCTTGACGGCTTATGAGATCGCTGATCGCCATGAAAGGTCGTGGATGACCTATGTCGCTCTAAATCTAATGCTGTTCGCTCTTTATATTTTTACGAATGTTGCAGCAGCTAAACTTGTATATTTAGAGTATTTCGATATTGTTGTTACTCCTGGCGTTTTCCTCTATCCATTGACCTTTTTAATAGTTGATCTTTTGAATGAGTCTTATGGGCTTAGGCTTGCAAGGAGAGCGATATTTTTTGCTTTCGCAAGCAATGCCTTTATTCTGGTGTTACTCACTGTCACTGGTTTTCTTCCTGGGCTGCCTACTTGGGAGCTTGACGGATCATACAATAAGGTTATTGGTCATGTCTCGTCTGCATTAGTAGCCTCATCGGTATCGTTTCTTTTTTCTGAGTACGTAAACTCATATTTGCTGTGTAAAATAAAGGAACTTACAAGTTCAAGGTTTCTTTTTTTGCGGGTTTTCTTTAGTACCTTTTTTGCAGTAATAATAGATAGTTTTATTTTTTGCTTTATTGCATTTTATGGCTCCATGGAAAATGACGAAATCCTGAATATAGTTTATGTTCAGATAGTCATCAAAATGTGCTTTGCTGTGTTCAACGTGTTGCCCGCCTATGGTGCGAGGTCGCTGTTCAAGAAATATGTGGCTGGAGCTCAGGCGGTATAAGTTGTGGAGGCTATAATTAACAATCTGGAATTCATACCGCCCGATAACGTGCTAGCTATTTTAGGCTTATTTTGCTCTTCAGGGTTTTCATGGTTTTCTCCTTGTCTTCCAGAAAGTCATTCAGCCCTTTCGCACGAAGATTGCAGGCGTCGCAATTGCCACAGCCGCTGCCTTTCATCCCGTTATAACAAGTCAAGGTATGGTCGCGGATCAAGTCCAGGCTATTATGGTGGTCAGCTAATGCCCACGTTTCCGCTTTGTTTAACCACATTAACGGAGTTTCAAGGTGTAATTTGTAATTCATTCCCAGCGCGATGGCGTTGTTCAGCACCTCGATGAATTCATGCCGGCAATCAGGATAGCCAGAGTAATCGGTTTCACAAACACCGGTGATGACGGTGTCCGCTTGCACTTGATAGGCGTAAATAGACGCCAAAGTTAAAAACAGAATATTTCTACCGGGTACGAAGGTGCTCGGTAGACTGTGTCCTGCGTTGCTTGTGCTTGGTACGGGAATGTTGTCGCGCGTCAAGCTGCTAATGGCCAGCTCATTAAGCAATGAAGTATCTAATACCTTATGCACTTTTATGCCAAGCTTTTTGGAAAGTTGTTGCGCGACTTCAATTTCCGCGCGATGGCGTTGTCCATAGTCGAAGGTAATACAGTGAATTTCATCAAACAGCGGTAGCGCGTGGATCAAGCAGGTGGTTGAGTCTTGTCCGCCACTGAAAACGATAACTGCCTTTTTAGTCATGCTTTTTTCTTCCTTGGAGGGAATCCAACGTGTGTTGGGGGCATTGACCGTACCGGGAAGATCAAACTGTGGCTGTGGGACGTTTCCGAGATGGCTGTCGGCGCTTTCCGAATCTGTCAGTTATTGGCAGATATCTGGAAATTCCGAAGGGTAGTGGTGCGACGGGAATGGTCGTCGGGTATGGGGCTCACTTGAAAAGACACAGCCCTGTAGGAGCTGCCGCAGGCTGCGATCTTTTGATCTTGATTGTTCAAATCAAAGATCGCAGCCTCGTTTCACTCGACAGCTCCTACAGGTTCTACAGGTCCTGCGGGACAGGGGTCAGGCGCGTTCGAAGATCGCCGCGATGCCCTGGCCACCGCCGATGCACATGGTCACCAGTGCGTAACGGCCGTTGATGCGGTGCAGTTCGTGGATGGCCTTGGTGGCGATGATTGCGCCGGTAGCGCCCACTGGGTGACCCAGGGCGATGCCCGAGCCGTTCGGGTTGACCTTGGCCGGGTCCAGGTCCAGCTCCTGGCTGACGGCACAGGCTTGTGCGGCGAACGCGATGTTGGCTTCGATCACGTCCATGTCGGCGACGGTCAGGCCGGCGCGCTTGAGCGCCAGGCGCGTGGCCGGGATCGGGCCCAGGCCCATCAGTTCCGGTTCGAGGCCGGCGTGGGCGTAGCTGACCAGGCGGGCCAGTGGGCGCAGGTTGTTGACCTGGACCGCAGCGCCGGTGGCCATGACCAGTGCGGCAGCACCGTCGTTGAGACCGGAGGCGTTGCCGGCGGTGACCGAGCCGTCCTTCTTGAACGCCGGCTTCATCGCCGCCAACTGTTCCAGGGACGTGGCGCGTGGATGCTCGTCGACGTTGAACAGCTTGGTGCCCTTGCGATCCGGGATTTCCACGGTCGCGATCTGATCAACGAAATAGCCGTTGGCAATCGCGTGGGCTGCGCGTTTCTGGTCTTCCAGGGCCAGGGCATCCTGCATTTCACGGGTGATGCCGTTGCGTGCGGCGACGTTCTCCGCGGTGATGCCCATGTGGATGTTCTGGAACGGGTCATGCAGGATGCCGAGCATGTAGTCGACGGCCTGAACGTTGCCCATGCGCGCGCCCCAACGAGCGGATGGCAGCAGGTACGGGCCACGGCTCATGGACTCGGCACCGGCGCCGATGGCGATGTCGGCGTCGCCCAGCAGCAGGGTCTGCGCCGCGCTGATGATCGCTTGCAGGCCCGAACCGCACAGGCGGTTGACGTTGTAGGCCGGGGTTTCCTTCGGGATGCCGGCGTTCATGGCGGCAACGCGGGAGATGTAGGCGTCGCGGGTTTCAGTCGGGATCACATGGCCCATCACCAGATGACCGACCAGCGCCGGGTCAACGGCGGCCTTTTGCAGGGCGGCTTTCACGGCGGTGGTCGCGAGATCGGCCGGTGGCACGTCCTTGAGTGAACCGCCGAAGGTGCCAATGGCGGTACGGGCGGCGCTGACGACGTAAATTTCCGGGGTGTTCATGGCTGTGTTCCTTTTGCTGGATTCTTATCTGTACTGCGATTGAGCAGGGCGTTCAAGGCCGTTTTTGCCTCAACGGTGTTGAGACGCTGGATGAACAGCAGGTTTTCTTCGCGCAGGGTGGCTTGCAGTTCGGCCATGCCGGCCTGGGTCATCAGCTGCCGGGATTGGCGCAAGGCTTGCTGGGGCATCGCCAGGAAGCGCTGGGCAATTTTTGCCGCCGCGGCCAGGCACTGCTCGCCGTCATCGAAGGCTTCGTTGGCCAGGCCCCAGGCCACCGCTTCGCTGCCATCAAGGCTGTCGCCCAACAACAGCAGGCGCGCCGCGCGTGCCTGGCCCAGTCGGCGTGGTAGCAGCAGGCTGGCACCGAACTCGGGGCACAGGCCCAGATTGACGAACGGCGTGCGCAGCTTGGCATTACGGGTCACCAGCACCTGGTCGCACTGCAGCAGCAGGGTGGTGCCGATGCCGATGGCGGCCCCGCAAACCGCCGCGATCAACGGCTTTCGCAGGTGGGTCACGGCGCGCATCAGGCGAAATGCCGGGCTGTCCAGGTGCGTTGGCGGCTCTTGCAGGAAATCCACCAGGTCGTTGCCACTGGTAAAACAGTTCGGGCCACCGGTCACGATGACCACCCCGATTTCATCGTTCTCGTCAGCTGCAAACAGCAGGTCGGCCAAGCGCGTGTACATGGCGTTGGTCAGGGCGTTGAGCTTGTCGGGACGATCAATGGTCAGTGTCAGCACGCCATCGCGATAGTCTTGTTTGATCAGGTCGGTCATTGCGGGCTCTTGCAGAGTCGGTTCGACGGCCACTTTAAGCGGCAGGGGAACCCCGCAGCTATGACAAAACGGGTCAACCGAGCTGATGCTTTTTGCCATATCGCGTCGGTAAAACCGCCCACACACCCATTCGGGGTATGGTGCCGCCTGGCGAATCCACCAATAGTAGGTTCATCCGCTCATCCAGAGCCGAACTCGCTTGATAAGGTGCATTTGCTATGGGCAAGACACTGCTTAAGGTGATTTCCAGTCTGTTTGTTGTACCGCTGACCCTGAGTGCCCACGCTGGCGAGCCGGACGGCGCCAATACGCTGCGGCTATATAATTGGGCGGACTACATCGGTGAGAAAACCCTGGCCGATTTTGAAAAGGCCACCGGTATCAAGGTGATCTACGACACCTTCGATGCCTATGAAACGGTGCAGGCCAAGCTGCTCACCGGCCACTCCGGTTACGACCTGATCGTGCTGAATGCATCCCTCGCGCCGCCGCTGATCCAGGCCAAGGTGTTCCAGCCACTGGACAAGAAACTACTGCCGGGCTGGAGCAACCTGGACCCGAAAGTCTTGCACGACCTGCAAGGGTTCGATCCGGGCCCCACCTACTCGGCACCTTATACCTGGGGCAGCAATGGCATCACCTACAACGTCGACAAGATCAAGGAGCGCATGCCGGATGCGCCGATCGGCTCGCTGGCAATGATTTTCGATCCGAAGATCGTCTCGCGCTTCGCCGACTGCGGTGTGACCCTGGTCGATGCGCCCACCGAAGTGATTCCCCTGGCGCTTAAGTACCTCGGTCGTGATCCCCGTAGCGCCAAGCCGGATGACCTGAAGGCGGCGCAGGAACTGCTGTTGTCCGTGCGGCCGTACATCCGCAAGTTCGACTCGGTCAATTACCTGACCAGCCTGCCCAACGGCGATGTGTGCATGGCCATGACCTGGTCCGGCGACTACGCGACGGCCATGGCCCGCGCGGAAGAAGCCAAGTTGAACATCAACCTGTCCTACTTCATTCCCAAGGAAGGCTCGCTGATCTGGTTCGACAACATGTACATCCCGGCGGACGCACCCCATGTCGCCAATGCGCACAAATTCCTTGAATACCTGATGCAACCGCAGGTGATGGCGGACGTCACTGACTACATCCATTACGCCAACAGCAACGCGGCGGCCACGCCTTTGTTGAATGCCGATGTGCGCAATAACCCGGCGATTTACCCCGATGACGCCACCCGCGAGCGCCTGTTCCCGCAGAAGACCCAGGACGCCAAGGACATGCGCGCCATGACCCGTGTCTGGAGCACGGTGAAAAGCGGCATCTGATTCGTTCGATCGTTAGTCAATCCGGTTAGAGGTTTATTTATGGCGACGCCAACACGCAGCGTTTTTTCCCCAGCGGACGAGTCCCGGCTGGTCAAGGCCGACAAGGCCCACCATATGCACGGTTATCACGTGTTCGACGAGCATGCCGAACAAGGCTCCTTGAACATCGTCGCCGGTGATGGCGCCTATATCTACGACACCCAGGGCAACCGCTTTCTCGATGCCGTGGGCGGCATGTGGTGCACCAATATCGGCCTGGGCCGTGAGGAAATGGCCCAGGCCATTGCCGATCAGGTGCGGCAACTGGCCTATTCCAACCCGTTTTCCGACATGGCCAATAACGTCGCCATCGAGTTGTGCGAAAAACTCGCCAGCCTGGCGCCCGGCGACCTCGATCACGTGTTCCTCACCACCGGCGGCTCAACTGCCGTGGACACAGCCTACCGGCTGATCCAGTACTACCAGAACTGCCGCGGCCTGCCGGAAAAAAAGCACGTCATCGCCCGTTTCAACGCGTACCACGGCTCCACCACCCTGACCATGTCGATCGGCAACAAGGCTGCCGACCGGGTGCCGGAGTTCGATTACGCCAACCCGCTGATTCACCACGTGTCGAACCCCAATCCCTACCGTGCGCCGGATGGCATGGACGAGGCGCAGTTTCTCGAGTTCCTGGTCAAGGAGTTTGAGGACAAGATCCTGTCGATTGGCGCAGACAAGGTCGCCGGTTTCTTTGCCGAGCCGGTGATGGGCTCAGGCGGGGTGATCATTCCACCCAAGGGTTATCTCAAGCGCATGTGGGAAATCTGCCAGCGCTACGACATCCTGTTCGTCGCCGACGAGGTGGTCACTTCGTTCGGTCGCCTGGGCAAGTTCTTCGCGTCAAAGGATGTGTTCGACGTGCAGCCTGACATCATCACCACCGCCAAGGGCCTGACTTCGGCTTACCTGCCGCTGGGCGCGTGCATCTTTTCCGAGCGCATCTGGAAGGTCATTGCCGAGCCGGGCCAGGGCCGTTGCTTTACCCATGGCTTCACCTACAGCGGCCATCCGGTGTGCTGCACGGCAGCGCTGAAGAACATTGAAATCATCGAGCGGGAAAACCTGCTGGCCCACGTCGACGATGTTGGCGGTTACCTGGAGCAGCGCCTGGCCACGTTGCGCGACCTGCCCCTGGTGGGTGATGTGCGTTGCCTGAAATTGATGGCGTGCGTGGAGTTCGTCGCCGACAAACGCACCAAGGCGTTGTTCGCCGACGCAATCAACATTGGTGAGAAAATCCATGTGCGGGCACAAGCGAGGGGGCTGCTGGTGCGGCCGATCATGCACCTTAACGTGATGTCGCCGCCGCTGATCCTGACTTATGCACAGGTCGATGAGATCGTCGACATCCTGCGCGAGTGCATCCTGGAAGTGGCGGCCGAGCTTGAGGCGAGCGGCCAGTATTTCGGCCAATGATTTCAACCCTCAGGTCGTTACCAAGGGACTGTTCACCCGCTAGACTGCGTGGCATGAGCAAGCCAAACGACGAAACACTGATCACGATGCCCTTCGGGGCACTGCATAAATGGCATGGGGGCATGCGCGAGGCGTTCGCCCATATCGATGAGCCCGACGCGCTGCAATACCTGGCGTCGGCGTTGGCGCAGCTGGTGTCCATCGAGTCGATGATGATCAGCCTGGAGCGCAAGGACCGCGCACCACAGTTGCTGTATCAGCGCGGGATTGCCCAAGAGTATCAGGTCTCGATTCTTGAGCGCTATTTTGCCGGGGGCTACTTGCTCGACCCGTTCTGCCTGGCGGTGGAGCAGGGACTGGCACAGGGGTTTTATCACCTGGAGGAAATTGCGCCGGACAACTTCTTCGACAGTGATTACTACAAGACCTATTACCTGAAGGCGAACTGTTCGGAAGACAGCTACTACATCGTCGATACCGGCAACGACACGAAAATCTCCGTCAGCCTCTTTCAAGGTTTCGGCGGTGAATGCCTGCGGGTGGAGCAGTTGAATCTGCTGCGCGCCGTCGAACCGCTGGTGCGCGAATTCATCAGCGAATTCAGTCGCCGTGGCCTGCAGCGCAGTGACGAGATCCAGGGCGATAACGATCAAGGCCTGCGCGATGATCTCAAGCATCGGGTGCAAACGGCGTTCGAACAGTTCGGTTGTGACTTGCTCACCGAACGCGAGCGCGAAGTGGCGCACATGGTGCTGCGGGGGCACTCGGTGAAATCCACTGCCAGCCAGATGAACATCTCACCGGAAACCGTGCGCATGCACCGCAAGAACCTGTATCTGAAGCTGGAGGTGGGTTCGCAGTCGGAGTTGTTTGCGCTGTTTATCGAGTGGTTGCGCGGGCATTGAGCGTTGATCGTTCCCACGCTCCGCGTGGGAATGCCTCAAGGGACGCTCCGCGTTCCAGCGCTGGAGGGGACGCAGAGCGTCCCGGGCTGCATTCCCACGCGGAGCGTGGGAATGATCAGGTGAGGCAGGTCAGTCTTCGCGTTTGACTACGAGGGTCAGAATGTCATAACTGGCCACCAGCTCGCCGAGCTGGTTGGTCACTTCCACATCCCACGCCACCACCCCTTGCGGAACGCCTTGCGGGCTCTTCTTGCCCTGGTCGATCTTGCGTTTGCAGGTCAGGCGCGCCTGGATGGTGTCGCCGATGCCGACCGGGTTGATGAAGCGCAGGGTGTCCAGGCCGTAGTTGGCCAGGACCGGGCCGACGCCAGGGGATACGAACAGGCCGGCTGCTGCCGACAGCACGAAGTAGCCGTGGGCGATGCGCTTGCCGAATTGCGATTCCTTGGCCGCGATGTCGTCGAAGTGCATGTAGAAGTGGTCGCCCGACAGGCAACCGAAGTTCACCAGGTCCGCCTCGGTGACGGTGCGACGGTGAGTCAGCAGCGACTCGCCGATCTGCAGGTCCTGGAAATAGCGACGGAATGGGTGCACTTCGGTTTCGATGACCTTGGCGCCGCGTACGTATTCACCGGTGACCGCTGCCAGCATGGTCGGCGAGCCTTGTACCGCCGCGCGTTGCAGGTAGTGTTTCACCGCACGCAGGCCGCCGAGTTCTTCACCGCCGCCGGCACGACCCGGGCCGCCGTGCTTGAGTTGTGGCAGTGGCGAACCGTGACCGGTGGATTCACCGGCGCAGTTGCGGTCAAGTACCAGCAGACGGCCGTGCAGGGCCGCGGCCACTGGAATCGCTTTGGCGGCGATGTGCGGATCCTTGGTCACCAGGCTTGCCACCAGGCTGCCTTTGCCGCGTGCGGCCAGGGCCAGTGCTTCGTCCAGATCGTCGTAAGCCATCAGGGTGCTGACTGGACCGAACGCTTCGATGTCGTGAGCGCCACCTTCGGCGTGCGGGTCGCGGGCCTGCAACAGGGTCGGGGCGAAGAACGCGCCCTTATCGACGTTCTCGCCGCGAGGTTCGAAACCGTCGCGGGCGCCGAACAGCAGGTCGCTGCTCTGCAACAGCATTTCCAGGCGTTCGGCCACGTCTTTCTGCTGATCGTGGGACGCCAACGCACCCATGCGCACGCCTTCTACCGACGGGTCGCCGACCACCACTTTGGCCAGGCGATCACGCAAGCGAGTGGCCACTGCATCGATGTGCTTGGCCGGGACGATGGCGCGACGGATGGCGGTGCATTTCTGCCCGGCCTTGGTGGTCATCTCCCTGGCGACTTCCTTGATGAACAGCTCGAACTCTTCGTCATCCGGGGTGACGTCCGGAGCGAGGATCGCGCAGTTCAGCGAGTCGGCTTCGGCAGTGAACGGCACCGAATTGCGAATCAGGTTCGGGTTGACCCGAAGCTTGGCCGCGGTGTCGGCGGAACCGGTGAAGGTCACCACGTCCTGGCCTTGCAGGCGATCGAGCAGGTCACCGGTGCCGCCGATAATCAGCTGCAGGCTGCCCGCCGGGAGCAGGCCGGAGTCGTCCATCAGGCGCACCACGGCTTCGGTCAGGTAGCTGGTGGCGCTGGCTGGCTTGACGATGCACGGCATGCCGGCGAGGAAGCTCGGCGCGAATTTTTCCAGCATGCCCCAGATTGGGAAGTTGAAGGCGTTGATGTGCACCGCGACACCGCCGCGTGGCACCAGGATGTGGGTGCCGGCGAAGGTGCCCATCTTGCTCAATTGCAGCGCCGGGCCTTCGTGGACGACGTTGCCCGATGGCAGTTCACGCGAGCCAAGGCTGGCATAGGTGAACAGCGTGCTGTTGCCGCCTTCGATGTCGATCCAGCTGTCGGCACGGGTCGCGCCGCTGTGGTGGGATATCGCGTAGAGCTGTTCCTTGCGTTCGGCCAGGTACAGGGCCAGGGCCTTGAGACGCTGGGCGCGTTGCTGGAAGTCCAGCGCCATCAGGCCGCTGACGCCTTGGCGGCGGCCGTGTTCGATGGCTTCGGCGAAGTCCGGACGCTCTTCATGGGTGCGTGCGATTTCATGGCCGTCGATGGCACTGCGCAGGATTTGTGCGCCTTGTTGGCCGATCCAGCGGCCGGCGATGAAACTTTGCAGGGTAGGGGCGTGGGACATTGCAAATGCTCCGGGTTTGGTCATCAAGTTAAGAATTAGTGTTGGCTGGCGCCCGAAGCGCCGATGCCGGTCATGGAACGAATGAACTGCGCCAGGTAACGGCCGCGCTCAAGGGCGGCACGTGGCGAACGGTCGGTGACGGAAAACAGCCAGGCGCTGAAAAAGGCCAGGCTCATGGAAAACAGTGCCGGGTTGGAATAGGGGAACAGTGCCTGGTCGTGATGCAGCACGTTGACCCACACCGCCGGGCTCAGCACCAGCAAGACGATTGCCGACACCAGCCCCATCAGGCTGCCGCTGACCGCGCCACGGGTGGTCAGGCCTTTCCAGTACATCGAGAGGAACAGCACCGGGAAATTCACCGAGGCCGCGATGGCCAGCACCAGCCCGGACAGGAAGGCAATGTTCTGCGATTCGAACAAAAGGCCAAGGATGATCGCCAGCACACCAATGCACAGGGTGGCGATTCGCGATACACGCATTTCCTGCTGCTCGCTGGCCTGGCCCTTGCGCATCACGCAGGCATACAGGTCGTGGGACACCGCCGAGGCGCCGGACAACGCCAGCCCGGCCACCACCGCCAGGATGGTGGCGAAGGCCACCGCCGAGATGAACCCGAGGAACAGGTTGCCGCCGACCGCCTGGGCCAAATGCACGGCGACCATGTTGCCGCCGCCGATGATCGCGCCGCTGGCATCGCGGTACGCCGGATTGGTGCCGACCATGACGATCGCACCGAAGCCGACGATGATCAGCAGCAAGTAGAAGTAGCCGATGAAACCAGTAGCGTAGAACACGCTTTTACGTGCTTCCCTGGCATCGCTGACGGTGAAGAAACGCATCAGGATATGCGGCAGGCCGGCGGTGCCGAAGATCATGCCCAGGCCCAGGGAAATGGCATCGACCGGATTGGACAGCAAGGCGCCGGGGGCCATGATCGCGCGGCCTTTGGCGTGCACGGCGGTAGCACCGGCGAACATCGCTTCGGTGCTGAAACCGAAATGCTTGAGCACCATGAACGCCATGAAACTGGTACCGAATAGCAGCATCACCGCCTTGATGATCTGCACCCAGGTGGTGGCGAGCATGCCGCCGAAGGTGACATAGAACACCATCAGCACGCCGACCAGCATCACCGCGTAGAGGTAATCGATACCGAACAGCAATTCGATCAGCTTGCCAGCGCCGACCATCTGCGCCACCAGGTACATCAGTGCCACGGTCAGGGTGCCGAAGGCCGACGTCAGGCGCACGGGCGTCTGTTCCAGGCGATAGGAGACCACGTCGGCGAAGGTGTATTTACCGAGGTTGCGCAGGCGTTCGGCGATCAGGAACAGGATGATCGGCCAGCCGGCCAGGACGCCCAATGCATAGAGCAAACCGTCGTAGCCGTTAAGGAACATCATCGCGGAAATGCCGAGGAAGGATGCTGCCGAGATCATGTCGCCGGCAATCGCCAGGCCGTTCTGGAAGCCGGTCATGCCGCCGCCAGCGGTGTAGAAGTCACTGGCCGAGCGGGTGCGCAATGCGGCCCAGCGCGTCACACCGAGGGTGAACAGGACGAACAGCATGAACATGCCGATGGCGTTCCAGTTCAGTGGACGGGACGCGCCCTCGGCGGCTACCGCAAGATCGGTGACCAGAGCCAGCGGCAACAGGAACAACGCAAGAAGACGGCTCATCGGGCGCACTCCTGCTTGAGTTTTTCATTCAGCGGGTCGATCACGTTGTTGGCGCGATAGACGTAGAAACCGGTCAAGGCAAAGGCCAGCACCACGATCACCACACCCACCAGCATGCCCACGGTGGTCACGCCGCCACTCAGGGACTGGCCGAGGGTGGAGGGGGAGAACGCCACCAGCAGGACAAAGCCGAAATAGATCACCAGCATGATCAGCGACAGGGACCAGTACAGCGCCTGCTTGCGGCGTACCAGCTGGATGAAGTGGGGGTGCTGGTGGATGAGTTCTATGTCTTGGGGGCTCATGGTGGTGTCCTTTGTTTTTTTTGTTGTGGGCGCTGCTATGGGATACAACACAGATCATTGTGGGAGCGGGCTTGCCCGCGAAGACGGAATATCAGGCGACATCAATGTTGAATCTGATGGCCTCTTCGCGGGCAAGTCGAATCGTCGCACCGCCGCTCCCACAGGGTTTTGTGTAAGTCCGGTAGATCGGATATCAGAGCTGATCGAAATCCAGCACCACCTTGTCGCTGATCGGGAAGGCCTGGCACGACAGCACATAGCCGGCGGCCACTTCGTAGTCTTCCAGGGCGTGGTTGCTGTCCATTTCCACTTCGCCTTCGATGACCTTGCATTTGCACGTCGAGCACACACCGGCCTTGCACGAGTAGGGCAGTTCGGCACCCTGGGCGTTGCCGGCATCGAGGATGCTCTGGCTGTTGCGCGGCAGGTCGAAGGCCAGGGCACGGCCATCGCTGATCACGGTGATCTGGCTGACCGCCGCATCGACCTGGCGGGCGGCTTCGCGGGCCTGGCGTTTCTGCTGGCTGCCAGCGGCGGCGAACAATTCGAAATGAATGCGCTCAGGCGCCATGCCCTTGGCCTTGAGGCTGTCGCGCACGGTCTCGGTCATTTCCTGCGGACCGCAGATGAAGGCGGCATCGAGGGCTTCGACATCGAGCCAGCGGCTGAACAGCTGCTCGCATTTCTCGGCGTTGATCCGGCCGTTATACAGGTCGACATCCTGCTGCTCGCGGCTGAACACGAAGATCAGGTTCAGGCGTTGCAGATAGCGGTTCTTCAAGTCTTCCAGCTGTTCGCGAAACAGTGCACCGGAGCTGGAGCGGTTGCCGTACAGCAGGGTGACGCGGCTGTGGGGCTCGGTTTCCAGGGTGGTCTTGATGATCGACAGGATCGGCGTGATGCCGCTGCCGGCGGCGACGGCCAGGTAGTTGCCGTGGCGGGCGGGATCGAGTTCAACGCTGAAATGCCCGGCGGGCGGCATCACTTCCAGGCTGTGCCCGGCCTTCAACTGCTCGTTGGCAAACGCGGAAAAGGGACCGCCTGCGACGCGCTTGATAGCAACCCGCAGTTCACCGTCGTTGACGCCGGTGCAGATCGAGTAGGAGCGGCGCACTTCCTCGCCGTCCAGCTGGGTGCGCATCACCAGGTGCTGGCCCTGGGTGTAATGAAAGCTGTCCTGCAGGTGCTGCGGAATCTCGAAGGCGATGGACACCGCGTCACGGGTCTCGGTGCGCACATCCTTGATGGTCAGGCTGTGAAATTTGCTCATTGTTGTTCTCCAGCTGGACGGCAGACGCCGCTCAGATGCACTTGAAATAGTCGAACGGTTCCCGGCAATCGACGCAGCGATACAGCGCCTTGCACGCGGTGGAGCCAAACTCGCTGAGCACTTCGGTGTGGACGCTGCCGCATTGCGGGCAGGCGATCACCGGGCTTTCGCCGAGCAGGCTGCGTTTGCTGGTGCTGCCTTCAGGTGGTGCGATGCCGTAGGCGCGCAGGCGTTCGCGGCCGCTGTCGGTGATCCAGTCGGTGGTCCAGGCCGGGGTCAGGCGGCGCTCCAGGTTCGGTGCCTGGAAGCCGGCCTGTTCCAGCGCCTGGCGGATATCACCCTCGATCACTTCGGTCGCCGGGCATCCGGAATAGGTCGGGGTGACCACCACATGCAAGTGCCCGGCTTGCCAGTCGAGATCGCGGACGATCCCCAGGTCCACCACGCTGACCACCGGGACTTCCGGGTCCATGACCTCGGCCAGGATCGCCCAGGCGGCGGTTAAGTCGCTCGGTTGTACCGGCCGGGCGCCCTGGTCGCTGGCGATCAACTCACCAGGTTGCATCGGGGTACGCTCGTGGCAGGAACTGCATTTCGGCCAGCAGGATGCCCAGGTGCTCGGTGTGCAGGCCCTTGCGCGCATTCAGGTAGAAATAGCTCGGTGCTGCCGGCACGGGCAGGGTGGCGCTGGCGAAAATGTCGTTGACCTTGGCTTGCCACTGCGCCCTCACGCTGGCGATGTCCGGGGTGATACCGGCTTCGCACAGGCGCTGTTCGCTGTCATCGGCGGCGATCAATTCAACGGTAAAACGCCAGACCTCGGGAATGGCCGCGAGCATGCGCTGGTGGCTTTCCTCGGTGCCGTCACCCAGACGCTCGACCCACTCGCCGGAGCGGCGCAGGTGATAGGTGACTTCCTTGACCGCTTTGGCGGCGATCCCGGCAATGCGCTCATCGCTGGACTGGCTCAGGCCCTGGAGGACCGGCAGGTGCCAGGCGTCATACAGGAACTGCTTGAGGAGGGTTACCGCGTAATCGCCGTTAGGTTGTTCCACCAACAGCAGGTTGCGATAGGCGCGCTCGTCGCGGCGGAACGCCAGGTCGTCGGCGTCGCGGCCGTCGTCCAGCAGCTCGGCGGCGTAGTCCAGCCAGTTGCGGGCCTGGCCCACCAAGTCGAGGCCGACGTTCATCAGCGCCAGCTCTTCTTCCAGCGCCGGGGCCTTGCCGCACCACTGGCACAGGCGCTGGCCCTGGATCAGGGCGCTGTCGCCCAGGCGCAGCAGGTATTCGATCAGATCGGTCTTGTTATTCATGGTCGACCTCACATGTGCCCGACTTCGGCCGGCAGCTCGTAGAAGCTGGCATGGCGGTAAACCTTGTCGTCCGACGGATCGAACAGCGGGTCTTTCTCATCCGGCGATGAGGCGGTGATCAGCTTTGAGGGCACGACCCACAGGCTCACGCCTTCGCTACGGCGGGTGTACAGCTCGCGGGCGTTCTCGATCGCCATGGTGGTGTCGGCGGCATGCACGCTGCCGACGTGCTTGTGGTTGAGGCCGTGCTTGCTGCGCACGAAGACTTCGAAGAGGGTCCATTCGGACATTTCAGTTACTCCACATCTGTTCGGTTTTTTGCTGACGGGGCTGAAGATCAAAAGATCGCAGCCTTCGGCAGCTCCTACATGGGATCACCGGCTCCTGTAGGAGCTGGCGCAGCCTGCGATCTTTTGGCGGCATGGAAGCCGCCGAAGATCAATCAAGCGGCGTTCTTGTTTTGTTTTTTGCGGGCGTGGGCGACGGCGGCTTCACGAACCCAGGCGCCGTCTTCAATCGCCTTGCGGCGGGTAGCGACGCGTTCGGTGTTGCACGGGCCGTTGCCCTTGAGCACTTCGTAGAATTCGTCCCACTGGATTTCGCCGAAGTCGTAGTGACCGCGCTCGGCGTTCCACTTCAAGTCCGGGTCGGGGCAGGTGCAGCCCAGCAGTTCCAGCTGCGGGATGGTCTGGTCGATGAAGCGCTGGCGCAGTTCGTCGTTGCTCTGGCGCTTGATTTTCCAGGCCATGGATTGCGCGCTGTTTGGCGAGTGTTCATCGCTTGGGCCGAACATCATCAGCGACGGCCACCACAGGCGGTTGATCGCATCCTGGACCATGTCTTTTTGCGCCTGAGTGCCGTGACGCATCATGGTCAGGAGGATTTCGTAGCCCTGGCGCTGATGGAAACTCTCTTCCTTGCAGATGCGGATCATCGCCCGGGAGTAGGGGCCGTAGGAGGTGCGCTGCAGCACCACCTGGTTGACGATCGCCGCGCCATCCACCAGCCAGCCCACTGCGCCCATGTCGGCCCAGTTCAGCGTCGGGTAATTGAAGATGCTCGAGTACTTGGCCTTGCCGCTGTGCAGCTTGGCGATCTCTTCATCTCGGTCGGCCCCCAGGGTTTCCATGGCGCTGTACAGGTACAGGCCGTGACCGGCTTCGTCCTGGATCTTGGCCATCAATTGCAATTTGCGTTTGAGCGTCGGCGCGCGGGTGACCCAGTTGCCTTCCGGGAGCATGCCGACGATTTCCGAGTGGGCGTGCTGGGAAATCTGCCGGATAAGGGTTTGCCGGTAGGCATCTGGCATCCAGTTCTTGGCTTCGATCTTGATTTCTGAATCGATTTTTTCCTGGAAGGCACGCTCCTCATCGGACATCTCCGAGAGGTCTTTGATGCGCTTTACGCCTGTTTCTACGAGCTGTGCGTACATGGGGGTCTCCCGCCGTGAATCTGTTCGAGGGCATGGAGAACTTTATAAGCGATACAGAAATTAATATCAAACAGAAAATGACGTGTCGTAATTGTTTTTGTATCGCTTTGGGATGAAAGGTTGGTTTTTTGGGGTGAGCCTCTGTGGCGAGGGGATTTATCCCCGTTGGTCGCGGAGCGGCCCAGGAGAATGGGACTGCTGCGTAGTCCAACGGGGATAAATCCCCTCGCCACAGAGGCTCGCTCCCACAGGTGCATGCAGGGCGGTGAAGGGGCAAAAAAAAGCCCCGCATCAGCGGGGCTTAAAGGGGTGCAGCAGTCATGCTTTAGGGCGTTTATCGACGACGTGGCAGGCTTTGCCCTCGGATCGCTTGATCGAATGGAAAGGCTGCAGGACGATTCGCGAACTGATCCCGATGTACGTCTTGATGTGTTTGCCGAGCTCCCCGCAAACAGCCTTCTGCTGTTCTTCGCTCAGGTGCTGGTGCTCGGCCTTCAACTCGACATGCACATCAACGCTGTCCAGGTTGCCATTGCGATACAGATGGATCTCGTAGCACTCGGAAAGCTGTTTGATTTTCAGTACTTGCTCCTCGATCTGCGTCGGGAACACGTTGACCCCGCGGATGATCAGCATGTCGTCGCTGCGCCCGGTGATCTTGTCGATCCGCCGCATCGGCCGCGCAGTGCCCGGCAGCAGGCGCGTCAGGTCGCGGGTGCGGTAGCGGATCATCGGCAGCGCTTCTTTGCTCAGGGACGTGAACACCAGTTCGCCCATTTGCCCGTCCGGTAGCACTTCGCCGGTGACCGGGTCGATGATTTCCGGGTAGAAGTGGTCTTCCCAGATGGTCGGACCGTCCTTGGTCTCGGCGCACTCCATGGCGACACCGGGCCCCATGATTTCCGAGAGACCGTAGATGTCGAGCGCGGTGATGCCCAGGCGCTGCTCGATGGCACTGCGCAGCTCGGCGGTCCATGGCTCGGCGCCGAAGATGCCCAGGCGCAGGGCCAGTTTGTGCGGGTCGATGCCCTGGCGCTCGATCTCGTCGGCGATATTGAGCATGTAGGACGGCGTGACCATGATGATGTCCGGCTGGAAATCCTTGATCAGCTGCACTTGTTTTTCGGTCTGGCCGCCGGACATCGGGATCACCGTGCAACCCAGGCGTTCGGCACCGTAGTGCGCACCGAGGCCGCCGGTAAACAGCCCGTAGCCGTAGGAAATGTGCACCTTGTCGCCACGCCGGCCACCCGCCGCGCGGATCGAACGCGCAACCACGTTGGCCCAGGTGTCGATGTCGTTCTGGGTGTAGCCGACCACGGTCGGTTTGCCGGTGGTGCCGCTGGATGCGTGCAGGCGCACGATGTCATGCATCGGCACGGCAAACATGCCGTAGGGGTAGTTGTCGCGCAGGTCGGACTTGGTGGTGAAGGGGAACTTCGCCAGGTCGTCGAGGGACTTGATGTCGTCCGGGTGCACGCCCAGGGCATCGAAACGCTGACGGTATAGCGGCACATTGTTGTAGGCGTGGTTCAGGCTCCAGCGCAGGCGCTCCAGCTGATGTTGGCGCAGCTCGTCGATGCTGGCGGTTTCCAGCGGGTCCAGCATGGGATCTAGCACGGCTTGGGCAATTGGCATGTTCATGTGTTCACTCGAATTGTTTTTGTGTTCCAGCCCCTGTATGCAGGGGCTTTGAGTGCATGCCCCAAGGATACCTCTCGGCACCCCGGGAATCGCGATTCTTTAGTGGGGTAGACGCTCGATGATCAGCGCGATCCCTTGACCAACGCCGATGCACATGGTGCACAGGGCATAACGGCCATTGCGCTCCTCCAGTTCATGCAGGGCGGTGGTGACCAGGCGTGCGCCGCTCATGCCCAACGGGTGGCCCAGGGCGATGGCGCCGCCGTTGGGGTTGACCCGTGGGTCGGTGTCGCTCAGGCCCAGTTCGCGCAGGACGGCCAGGCCCTGGGCGGCAAAGGCTTCGTTGAGCTCGATCACGTCCATGTCCGCCAGGCTCAGGTTTGTAACCTCCAGCACCTTGCGGGTGGCCGGGACCGGACCGATACCCATGATGCGCGGCTCGACGCCAGCGGTCGCCATCGCCACCACCCGGCCACGAGCGATCAGGCCGTGGCGTTTGGCAGCTTCGGGGCTTGCCAGCAACAGCGCGCAGGCACCGTCGTTGACGCCCGAGGCATTGCCGGCGGTAACGCTGCCGCCCTCGCGGAATGGCGTGCCCAGTTTGGCCAACTGCTCAAGGGTTGTGTCGCCGCGTGGGTGCTCGTCGTGCTCGACCACTTTGGCCGGGCCTTTGCGCTGGGGAATTTCCACCGCGACGATTTCTTTCGCCAGGCGTCCGTTGGCCTGGGCAGCGGCGGCGCGTTGCTGGCTGCGCAGGGCGAAGGCGTCCTGGTCGGCCCTGGAGATGTTGAACTGTTCGGCGACGTTCTCTGCCGTTTCCGGCATGGAGTCGATTCCGTACGTCTTTTTCATCAACGGATTGACGAAACGCCAGCCGATGGTGGTGTCGAACATCTCGGCCGCGCGGGAAAACGCCTGTTCGGCCTTGCCCATCACCAGTGGGGCGCGGGACATCGATTCAACGCCACCGACCAGCATCAACCCGGTTTCGCCACTGCGAATCGCCCGCGCTGCGGTGCCGACCGCATCCAGCCCGGAGCCGCACAGGCGATTGAGGGTGGTGCCGGGTACGCTGACCGGCAACCCGGCCAGCAGTGCCGACATGCGTGCGACGTTGCGGTTGTCTTCGCCGGCCTGGTTGGCGCAGCCGTAGATCACATCGTCCACCGTGTTCCAGTCCACTTGCGGGTGACGGCGCAGCAGTTCGCGCAGCGGCACCGCGCCGAGGTCGTCGGCGCGCACGCTGCTCAGCACTCCGGCGTAGCGGCCGATCGGGGTGCGAACGGCGTCGATGATCAGGGCGTCATTCATTGGGGGTCTCCTGCGCCAGCACCGAGCCGCGCACTTTGTAGGACTTGCCGTGGAACAGGGCGATCAACTGGCCCTGCTGGTTTTCAATGCGTACGTCGTAGTTGCCGGTGCGCCCGGAGCGGCTTTGCTCGATGCAGTCGGCATTGAGCGTGTCGCCCAGGCGCGCCGGGGCGATGTAGTCGATGCTGCAGCCGATGGCCACGGTGGCTTCGTTGTAGCTGTTGCAGGCAAAGGCAAATGCCGAGTCGGCGAGGGCGAACAGGTAGCCGCCGTGGCAGGTGCCGTGGCCCTGGACCATGTCTTCGCGCACGATCATGCCCACGCGAGCGGAGCCTGGGCCGGCGGACAGCAGGCGCATGCCCATGGCCTGGCTGGCGTTGTCGCGCTGGAACAACGCTTGCGCGCAGTCGCTGGCCAGGTTCATCGCTTCGTGGTTAGTCATGGAAGTTTCTCCCTTCGGCTACGCGGCGGCGCAGCAGCAACGATGGCCGGTAGCGTTCTTCGCCATAAGCGGCTTGCAGGTTGTCCAGCGTATTGAGGATGTGCGGCAGACCAACGGCATCGGCCCAGGCCAGCGGGCCTTGGGGATAATTGACCCCGGCGCGCATCGCCAGATCGATGTCGACGGCCGAGGCCACGCCTTGCAACAAGGCGTCGGCGGCCTCGTTGGCGAGCATCGCCACGGTGCGCAGGACGGCGAGGGCCGGGCTGTCGCTGAGCAGGCTGACCTTGAGCCCGGCCCGTTGCAGCAGTGCAACGCCTTGTTCGAGTGCCAGCGGATCAATGCCGGCTGCATGGCTGATAGCGATACGTTGGGCCTTGGCATAGTCGAACGCCAGATCCAGCAGAATCAGGTTACGCAACCCGTCTTCCCGGGCTCGCTGACAGGCCATGCGTCCGTCGCTCAGGGCCAGCACGGCATCACCCACGCGCAGCAAACCGCGGCCATCTCGCTGGAGGACTTCAACGCCTTGCGCTTGCAGACGCCCGAGCAGGCCTTGGGCGAACCCCAGGTCACCTTCGGCAACGCAACCATCGACGGTCGCCGCACTGCTGATTTCAGCCGCTTGCGGGCGCTCGGCGCCTTGGGCGTAAGCGTAGAAACCCTGTCCGCTCTTGCGCCCCAGTCGTCCACCGTCTACCAGCTCTTTCTGGATCAGCGACGGCTGGAAGCGCGTGTCCTGGTAGCAGGCATCGAACACCGAGCAAGTCACGGCGTAGTTAACGTCATGGCCGATCAGGTCGGTGAGCTCGAAGGCGCCCATGGCAAAGCCGCCGGCCTCGCGCATCAGCGCATCCAGGGTTGGGCAATCGGCGGCACCTTCCTGTAGCAGGCGCAGGCTTTCGGCGTAGAACGGCCGGGCCACGCGGTTGACGATGAAGCCCGGCGTGGAGCGGGTGTGCACCGGTTTTTTGCCCCAGGCCTTGGCGGTGTCGTACAGCCACTCGGCCAAAGCCGGATCGCTGGCCAGGCCCGAGACGATTTCCACCAGCGCCATGACGGGCGCCGGGTTGAAGAAGTGCAGGCCGAGCAGGCGTTGCGGGTGTTGCAGCTGCGCTGCAATGCTGGTGATCGACAGCGACGAAGTGTTGCTCGCCAGGATGCACTGCGCGCTGCAGATGCCTTCCAGCTGGCGGAACAGTGCGCGCTTGACCTCGAGGTTCTCGACGATGGCCTCGATGATCAAATCGCAATCGGCCAGGGCTTCGATGGCTTCCACGGCCTGCAGGCGGGCGATGGTTGCGCTGCGCGACTCGGCGGGCAGCTTGCCGTTCTCGACCCGTTTGCCCAGTTGCCGATCGATGCCTTCAATGGCCTGGGCCGCAGCGCCGGGGCGATTGTCCAGCAGCAACACCGGATGCCCGGCCTGCGCCGCGACCTGGGCAATGCCGGCACCCATGGCGCCGGCGCCGATCACGGCGATGCGTGCAGAAGTGTTCAATGCGCTCATGACTCAACGTCCCTTGAAGCTTGGGGTGCGTTTTTCCATGAAGGCGCCGACGCCTTCGCGGTAGTCCTCGCTGCGCCCGGCCAGGCGTTGCAGGTCACGCTCCAGTTCCAGCTGTTCATCAAAGCTGTTGCTCATGCTGGCGTTCAGGCTGCGTTTGATCAGCGCCAGGCCGTATGTCGGTTGGGTGGCCAGGTGTTGCGCCAGTTTCAACGCTTCGTCGCGCAGTTCGGCGTCTTCCACGCAGCGGTAGATCAGCCCCCATTGCTCGGCCTGTTCGGCGCTCAGGCGATTGCCGAGCAGGGCCAGTGCCTTGGCTCGGGCCATGCCGACCAGGCGCGGCAGGGTCCAGGTACCCCCGGAATCAGGGATCAGGCCGATCTTGCAAAAGGCCTGGATGAAGCTGGCCGAGCGCGCTGCCAGCACCAGGTCGCAAGCGAGTGGGATGTTGGCGCCAGCGCCAGCGGCCACGCCGTTGACCGCGCAAATCACCGGCATCGGCAAGTCACGCAGTTGGCGGATCAGCGGGTTGTAGAACTTCTCGATGGACTCGCCCAGGTCCGGTACGGCACTGCCTGGTGCGACATTGCGGTCGCTCAGGTCTTGTCCTGCGCAGAAGCCACGGCCTTCGCCGGTCAGCAGCAGCACGCGCACGTCGGGGTTCTGCCGCACCTGCTTGAGCGCCTCCTTCACTTCGCCATGCATCTGGGTGTTGAAGCTGTTGAGCTGATCCGGGCGATTGAGGCTGAGCAGGGCGACGCCGGCCTCGATGGAAAACAGGATGTGTTCGAAGTTCATGGTCTTGGCGCTCTCTAAGAGGTCGTACGAATTCATGGATTACTGGCCGGTGAAAGTCGGCGTGCGTTTTTCCTGGAAGGCGGCAATGCCTTCGTCGCGGTCGCGGGTGCCGGCCAGCACGGTGAAGGCATGACGCTCGAAGCGCAGGCCGCTGGCGAGGTCGGTGTCCATGGCCTTGAGCAGCGCTTCCTTGGCCAGGCGTACCGCCAGCGGTGCCTTGGCGGCGATCTGGCGGGCAACCTGCAGCGCGCGATCGACAGTGAATTCAGGCTGGGTGACTTCGCTGACCAGGCCGGCGCGCTGGGCCTGGCGAGCGTCAATCGGCTCGCCGGTCAAGACCATCTGCATGGCCATGGATTTGCCGACGGCGCGCAGCAGGCGTTGGGTGCCACCCGCGCCGGGCATGATTCCAAGGTTGATTTCCGGCTGGCCGAAGCGCGCATCTTCGCCGGCTATGATGATGTCGGCGTGCATGGCCAGTTCGCAGCCGCCGCCGAGGGCGAAGCCGTTGACGGCGGCGATCAGCGGTTTGTTGAAGCGGGTGATGGCTTGCCATGAGGCCTGGCGCGGGTCGTCGAGGATGCCGACCAGATTGCGCTCGGCCATTTCCTTGATGTCGGCACCGGCGGCGAAGGCCTTGCGGCTGCCGGTCATGACCACGGCACGGGTCTTGGGGTCGGCTTGGGCGATGCTCAACTCATCAGCCAGCTCACCCAGCAGCTGGGTGTTCAGGGCGTTCAGCGCTTGTGGGCGCTGCAGGGTAATCAGGCGTACGCCAGGCTCGATGAATTCGACGGCAAGGGTTTGAGGCATGGCGGATGCCCTCACGGTGAACGCTCGGCGCTGAGGCCGGCTTGTTATTGGATCGACCGCAGGGGCCGGTTTTGCCGGAGTATACCTATAACGTGATACGTAAAATCAACATAAAAAACGATTTAATGTGTCCTATTGTCGGATTTGTGATTTCCAAAGGCGGTCTGCATGAAGCAGGCTGTTACGCCATGAGCATTGATTTTATTGGTGTTGTCGATGGTTTTGGCGGTTGAAATGCGCCCCGTTAGAACACTGCTATCAAGTGATACGCTTTTTAGTCTTTGTACTTGAAAAAGCGATGTGATACAAAATAAGTAAATATTTGCATCGCTTTTCCAAGGAACCTGCCATGACCTGCTACAGCCTTGATGGCCTGACCCCGGTGGTTGATCCGAGCGCCTATGTGCATCCGTCCGCCGTGTTGATCGGTGACGTGATCATCGGCCCCCACTGTTACGTAGGGCCGCTGGCCAGCCTGCGCGGTGATTTCGGGCGGATCGTGCTGGAGGAGGGCGCCAATATTCAGGACACCTGCGTGATGCACGGCTTCCCCGACAGCGACACCGTGGTCGAGCGCAATGGCCACATCGGCCACGGTGCCGTGCTGCACGGTTGCCGGATCGGCGCCGACGCGCTAGTGGGGATGAATGCGGTGGTGATGGACAACGCACGTATCGGCCCGCGGTCTTTCGTGTCGGCGGCGGCGTTCGTCAAGGCCGGGTTCGAATGCCCCGAGCAATCATTGGTCATGGGCGCGCCGGCGAGTGTCAAACGCATGCTTAGCGATCAGGAAGTGGCGTGGAAGCAGGCGGGTACTCGTGAGTATCAGGAGCTGGCCAAGCGTTGCCTCACGCAAATGCAGGTGTGCGAGCCGTTGGCGGAGCCAGAGCCGGAGCGGCCGCGAATCAGTGACAGAGGCCTTCGACCGAAAGGCAATACCTTGTGAACACAATCCCCCTGTGGGAGCGAGCCTGCTCGCGAATGCGGTCTGACATTCAATATTGATGGTGACTGGTACACCGCTTTTACGAGCAGGCTCGCTCCCACAAGGGGATTTGCGATTAACAGGCAGGTTTTCGGTATATTCCTTTTCTTTTTTCAGCCCGGTACGCCCATGTCGTCCCTGATACCCTTGAACCATCTGATTACACGCTTTCAAGAGCAGACACCGATCCGTGCCAGTTCCTTGATCATCACCCTGTACGGTGATGCCATCGAACCCCACGGCGGGACCGTCTGGCTGGGCAGCCTGATCCAGTTGCTCGAACCGATCGGCATCAACGAGCGACTGATCCGCACGTCGATTTTTCGCCTGACCAAGGAAGGCTGGCTGACCGCCGAGAAGGTGGGTCGTCGTAGTTACTACAGCCTGACCGGCACCGGTCGCCGGCGTTTCGACAAGGCGTTCAAACGGGTCTACAGCACCAGCATGCCGGCCTGGGATGGTTCCTGGTGCCTGGTGATGCTGTCGCAACTGACCCAGGACAAGCGCAAACAAGTGCGCGAAGAGCTGGAATGGCAAGGTTTTGGTGCGATTTCGCCGGTGGTGCTGGCCTGTCCGCGCAGCGATCGCACGGATGTCAACGCGACGCTGCTGGACCTCGGCGCCCAGGAAGAAACCATCGTCTTCGAAACCACCGCTCAAGACGTACTCGCCTCCAAGGCCCTGCGCCTGCAAGTGCGCGAGAGCTGGAACATCGAGGAGCTGGCAACCCACTACAGCGAATTCATCCAGCTGTTCCGACCGCTATGGCAAGCCCTGCGCGAACAGGAAAACCTGCAGCCAGCCGACTGCTTCCTGGCGCGGATCCTGCTTATTCACGAATACCGCAAACTGCTGCTGCGCGACCCGCAACTGCCGGACGAGTTGTTGCCCGGCGACTGGGAAGGGCGAGCAGCCCGGCAGTTGTGCCGCAACATTTACCGTTTGATCTACGCCAAGGCCGAAGAATGGCTGAACAGCGCACTGGAAACCGCCGACGGACCGCTACCGGATGTGGGCGAGAGTTTTTATCGACGGTTTGGCGGGTTGAAATAACCCGTCGACGGTCAGGGAGAGTCGCTGTTCAGGAGAACCTGTTGATTGACGTAGACAATAAAAATAAGCCTGCGTGAGGCCTGACATGATTTCTACAACCGCACAGCGCCAGGATGGGTTCGATCAGTGGATCCACCAGATCAACCAGATCTGTGGCGCCTTCAACGCCCAACCCCTGGGAACCGGCTTTGCCGGGCAGATTCGCGAACACCGCAGCGATGCGCTCAAGCTCAGCTTCGTCGATGCCTGCCAGGCGCGGCTGTACCGCACGCCGCAGGAAGTCGCGGCGGGCGAGGACGGTAAGTACTTTGCGGTGTTCCAGCTCGATGGCACCGCGGGCATGGCCCAGGGCGACGACAGGGTCCTGCTGTCCGCCGGGGACATCACATTGATCGATGCTGCGCGGCCCAGCGACTTCACCTACAGCGAAAACTCCCGACAATTGTCGCTTATCCTGCCGTACCAACTGGTGGAGCAGAAGCTGCGCTTCAATCAGGTCAAGTGCGGCCATCGGATTGCCGCGACATCGCCAATCGCCATGCTTTCGCACCGCTTGATCCTCGATGCCACGCGCCAGCAGAACCTCAGTCGCCAGGAAAGCGAGGCGACCCTGGAGGCGATTGTCAGCCTGCTGCGCCCGGCCATCAGCCAGAGCGACGATTACACGGATCCGCACGAGCGCACCTTCCGCAAGACCCTGAGCGTCATCGACCAGCACATCCGTTGCGAAGAGCTGTGCCCGGAATGGCTGGCGCGGGAAGTTGGCATGTCGACCCGTGGGTTGTACCGGATGTTCGCCAAGAAAGGCCTGGTGGTGGCGCGCTACATCAAGAACCGTCGGTTGGACCTGTGTGCCGAAACCCTGCGTCAATCGGGCAAGGAGCAGAAGTTGTCGGTGCTGGGGTATTCCTGGGGTTTTTCCGATTCGAGCTATTTTTCCACGGCATTCAAATCGCGCTTCGGCATTGCGCCGGGGGAATATCGCAAGCGGCATGCCTGAAGATCGCATAACCCTGTAGGAGCAGCCGGTCGACGCTCCTACAGGGGATGCGTCCTGCATTTTATTTCGGCGAGTTGAGATTCAGCGTCGGCGTTTCATCGAAGAAATTCCACGGCTTCAGCAGGACATACACCCACTCGGTCGGCATGATCGGCCATTCTTCGGCCCGGGCGATGTGGGTGGTGCCGGTGGTCAGCCAGACCACGTCGTCGGTGTTCTCGATGGAATGGTTATCCTGGGTGAATTGCCCCAGTCCCGAGTCCTTGTCCGAGCGGTTCGGGTATTTGCCTTCCGGGTACTTTTCCTCAGGGTTGTATTGCGTCACCCACAGCTGCTTGTCCATGAAGCTCAGGCGGTGGTACAGCCATTCGTCCGTGCCGAAGTTGGCGCCCTTGGCCACCGGGTGCGTGCCGCCGGCATAGGGAATCAGCTGGTACGACACCGGGTTGCCGACCTTGTTTTCCTTGCTCAAGTTGCTCAGCAGGCGCACGGTCGAGGGGTCGAATTTCTGCGCCGCCTGCTGCTCGGTGCTGACCACGCGGGTTTCGGTTTGCATGGTGCTGGTGCGCGGCCCGCCACGGTCGTTGGGCAGTACGACGGGGTTCACTTCCACCAGCGAGTTGCTTTCGCCGTCCACGTCCATGTCCAGGCGGAAGTTGTAGATGTGCTGGTGCGTGGTGCCGACGATGTTGTGATCGAGCAGGGTGCCGTAGCGCGTGTCTTCCTTGGCGGTTTCTTCGTGCATGGTTTTGGATTTCACACCCTTGACCGCTTCGATGCCGGTGGCGCCGGCGTCGATGCCGATGGTGCCGTTCTGCTGGAAGACCCAGTCGAAAATGTAGTCATAGTTGCCGACGGTACTGATCCAGCGCACCACCAGCTCACGCCGTTCGGTGCTGAGGTTGGGCTGGCCCATTTCCTGGTGTTTGTATTCCGGGCCGGCATAGCGCTCGAACACCGCCATGGCGCGCGGAATCGACGTCGGTGCGCCGGTGTAGTCGGCGATGGTGGCGTCCAGCAGCACGGCGTTTTCCGGGGCGTCTTTGCCACGGGCGATAGGCGAGGTCAGGGTGCCCATGCCGTAGTCGCCGGAATCCAGGTATGCCTTGAAGTACCAGCCGACATCCGGGTCGCCGTAAGGCACGATCATCCCGCCCAGGGAGCCTTCGTACATGATCTTGCGCTTCTTGCCCTTGTCATCGTAGGTGACCGTGGAAAGGATCGGGCCGACCCGCGAATCGAGGCGAACGTGAAAGTCCCAGTTCTGCCAGTGAATGCTATTGCCGGTGATGGTGTAGTTCTTGCCTTCGGGTTCGATGATTTCCAGCGGCTTGACCGCCACGCCCTTGCGCCCGCGTCCGTCGTAGGGCGTCGGTTTCATCGGGACCGGAACCAGCGCTTCGTCTTCGATCTTGATCAGTTTTTTCTGCTCCAGATCGACAATCGCCACCAGGCCCTCGATCGGATGCGCCCAGTAGTTGCCGTCATCGACATTGAGGTAGCTGACGATCTTCAGCAGGCGCTTGTCCTGGGCCAGCCCGTCCTTGCCGTCGAAGTAACCGACGGTCAGCGGCGTGGCGACGACTTTCTTCACATCGTTGATGCCGCGCTTGGCCAAGGCTTGCGCGTATTCGGGGCTGGTTTCGACAGCGGTTTGCACTGTGGCGAAATCATCCAGCAGCACCATGCCATGGGCGCCTTCGATGGGCTTCCAGGATTGCAACGCCTTGCTGTCGAGATCCACCGGCGCTTCGATCACGTGCTTGCCGTCCAGCACGACGATATTGGCCTGGCGCGGCTGGGTCACGTTTTGCCCGGTGTAGACGAAGTTCCACACCTGATCCTTCGGCGGCGCCTTGACCGAGACTTCGGTGAAGCGAAAGCCCGGCTTGTAGTGTTCCGATTGCTTGACGATGTCCACCGCCGCGGTGATTTCGTCCGCACTCAGGGGGTTGAGCGGGTTAGGACGGGTCTCTACCACAAAGGTCGTGTCCAGGCCGGACTGGAACACCTGGTTGATGAAGTCCTTGGACATGAAGGCGGTCTTGCCCTTGAACACCACGGGCACCGTCAGCTCCATGCGCTTGCCGTTGAGCATGGCCACTTTGCTGTCCGGCTTGACCTTGAGGTAGACACCGTCCTTGGCAATGGTGAACAGGTTCGAGTAGTCGTCCCATTTGACCGTGGCGCCAAATTCCTCGAGGCCTGCCTGCAGCGGCACCATTTCGGCTTGGCCGCCGTGGGCCTGGGCATTGTCCATGCACATGGGCAGGCCGAGCACGCTCAGGGAGATGGCCAGGGCGAGCCGGGCAAGCGGTGATCTTTTTGGCAGTGCTTTGGCGCTGGACATGGGTGCATTCCTGGGGAAAAGCCGGTGACTGGCATGCTTGCACTTTGCAACAGCCAGTCGAAACCTGCATTTGGATTCCTGCCAGATTGCTTTGACTGCCTGCCTGAATCAATTTTCCCCATTGGATCCCGATTGGCAAGCAGCCTTCTATTTATGCATCGCCAGGTACGACTTGCGCAGGTCGCTGGCCCAGCCGTCGAGCACGCCCTTGATGTTTGCCGTGGTGATGACCTGCTTGTCGTTCTCCAGCGGTATCCCCGTGCCCACGCGCACCACTTTGGCGACAAGGGTCCTGGTCTCGCCATCGAGAAAGGCGACCTCGGTGGCAATTTCACTGTCCTGGTCGCGGATCCCGGTGGCGGTGCTGACGCCTGCTGCAACCAGGGTGATCGGTAGCCATTCGTAATAGCGCAGGCCCTGGGTGCTGGCGCTCACTCGGGTGATTGCCGGTCGCACGATCAGGGTCTTGGGCCCCGGGGTGGTGACCACGGTCAAGACCTTGCCCAGCTCAAACTTGAGCACCGCATCGTAGTACCAGGTCGTGTCGCCGAGCGTGGTCTGTGGCAGGCGCTCGCTGGGTTTGGGCTGCGGGTAGTATTGGCTCGGTTCGATATAAACCTGGGTGTAGCGGTCGAGCTCAAGTTTGGGGTTTACCCAGCTCAGTACCGGTTGGCCTGAAGGTGACTGGTGCTCGGTCAGGGCGCTGTAGTCGTTCAGAAAGCCTGAATAGCTGTCGGGGGATGCGACTTTTTTGTTGCTGCACGCCGAGAGGACGAGGGTTACAGCGGCCAATAGCGGCAGCGAGAAGCGCTTTCTCATCAAGGGGTTCCTGATTGGAGGGTGGAGCCTGGCAGGTCTTCCGAGCATTCGATACGCAGATCGCCGTTGGCCATGATCCACTGGGTAAACTCGGCAATCGGCACGTGGTGGATGTATTCCACCCAGTTGCTGGTGGTCGGGCTGTACCGCTCGAAATAGCGGCGCAGCACGACCTGGGTCCGATCGTCGGTCAGTCCCAGGCACGATTGCTGGAATAGAATCGGCTCGTCTTGCCCTGGCGCACTGGTGCGCTGGTTGAGGATCACTGTGTGAGCGCTGTTGGTTGTCTCGGTTGCGTAGGTGCTGTTCGAACCCTGCATGGAAGACCTCATGAGTTGGAATTCGCGCAGGGTGCCGCAAGTGGGTTGCGACCGTATGTCCGATTGATGTCATGCAAGTAGAAATGTTGCTGGATTGAAATATATGACCCTGGCACCGGAATGGTTTTAGATACGCTCTTTTTTGGCCGTGGATCCCCGAACGTGAGCAGACTGCTGATCGTCGACGACGATGTGGAAATCCTGTCCCTGCTGAAACAGTTTTTTGTTCAGCATGCCTATGAGGTGGACTTGGCCACCCATGGTGAGGCCATGTGGGCGATGATCGAAAAGAACCGCCCGGACATCATCATCCTTGACCTGATGCTACCCGGCGAAGGTGGCCTGAGCCTCTGCCAGAAACTGCGGGCGCGGACGGATATTGCGATCGTCATGTTGACCGCGATGGGTGAACTGAGCGACCGCATTGTCGGCCTGGAACTGGGCGCCGACGATTACCTGACCAAGCCTTTCGACCCTCGGGAGCTGCTTGCCAGGCTGCGTGCCGTGCAGCGTCGCGCCGGCGAGAAAAGCCCGGGGCTCGAGCCCTCGCGTCCGATCATCACATTCGCCGATTGGCACCTGGACATCACTTGTCGTGAACTGCGTTCGCCCGAGGGCGTGATGATTCCGTTGTCCGCGGGCGAGTTCGATTTGCTGCGGGTTTTTCTCGAGCATCCGCAGCGCATTCTCACCCGCGAACAGTTGATCGACCTGGCGCGTGGCCAGGGGCACGATGCCTATGACCGCAGCATCGATGTGCAAGTCAGTCGACTGCGTCGCAAGATCGAGCCGGACAGCAAGCGCCCGGATCTCATTCGCACCGTGCGTAACGGCGGGTATATGTTCTGCGCCAAGGTGACCCGCTCATGATCCGCCGCCTGGTCGCTCGAATGGTTCCGCGATTAGTCCCGCGAATAGTCCCTCGCGATACACTCAGGTCGCGCATTGCGCTGACAATCGTCGCGGCGATGCTCGCGTCCCTGGCCCTCAATGGCCTGTTCGTACAGCTCGCCGGAACCTGGGGCCGTCCGCCCATTGAGCGCACCGGCCTGCTCGAGCAAATGGCCGCGAATGTGCGGGTGATCGAGGCAGCGCCTGTGCCGTTGCGCTCGTCGTTGGCCTCTGCCGCCAGCCATCCGATGCTTGAGGTGGTTTGGCACGAACGGCGGGCCGACTTCCATCTGCCCCCGGGCGGTTTGCAGGTAGGGCACGAGCATTCGCCGCTGCAGCAATTGCTGGGTGATGTTCCCCGTGACATTCGAGTCTTCAACCCCGGCGACTGGCCGGACGAAAGCCCCCAGGCGCACTACGTGGCACTGGTTGAGCTACGCGATGGCAGCTGGCTGTCGTTCACCCCGCCGGAACGCAGCTGGGGGCTCGACTCCAGCGTACGAATTGCGATCATCATCGCCCTGGGGCTGGTGGCTACCCTGCTGGTCGCCTGGATTGCCACGCGACAACTGGCCAGTCCGCTGCAACGTTTTGCCAGCGCTGCACGGCGCTTTGGCGATGACCTGCGCGCGCCGCCGATCAAGATCGAAGGCCCCCATGAAATACGCCAGGCCACCATTGCCTTCAACACCATGCAGGCGCAGATCCGGCACTTTCTCAGCGAGCGTACGCAGATGCTCGCGGCCATCTCCCACGACTTGCGCGCGCCCCTGACCCGGATGCGTCTGCGCAGCGAATTCATGGACGACCTGGAACAGCAGCGCAAAATGGTGCGCGACATCGAAGAGATGCAAACGATGATCAACGCGGCGCTGGGTTTTTTCCGTGATGAAAGCCACGGGGAGCACGCCACGGCATTCGACCTTTCGGAATTGCTGCAAACGATCGTCGATGATTTTCGCGACCAGGACATCGTCGTCCACTTCACGGGTCCCGCCCACCTGGTGTACGACGGCCGCCCGCTCGGGATCAAGCGCGTGATCGTCAACCTGCTGGAAAACGCCGTGAAATATGCACATGAGCCGGCAATCGAGCTAAGGCGTGAAGGGCACATGGTCTGCATCGAAGTCAGTGACGAGGGCCCCGGCATACCCGAGTCCGCCCTCGAACAGGTGTTCGATCCCTTCTACCGTCTGGAGACCTCACGCAACAGGGATACCGGTGGCGTGGGGCTGGGATTGTCTGCTGCGCGGGCGATCGTTCGAGAGCAGGGTGGGGAGCTGACACTGCGCAATCGCACCGGCGCAGGGCTGGTGGCGCGTGTGGAACTGCCGGGTACTCGCGGCGCGAAGGCTAATAAGCGTTAGCCTTCGCGCCGCTCAGCCGCAAACCGTTGCCTTAGGTTAATAGGAAGCATTACTATTCACGTCCTCGTCTCCACAGCACACCGCAATGACCCCCAAGCTGCCCCGCAGACACGGCTTTTTCGAGCATTACGAAGAGTTGATTGGCACCTGGACCCGTCGCCTGAGAAACCGTCAGCAGGCCGAGGACCTGGCCCACGATACCTTCGTGCGCGTGCTCGAGTCGGATTCGGCGGCGGTGCAGCAACCCCGGGCCTATCTGCACCAGACTGCGCGCAACATCGCGGTGGACGGTTATCGACGTGAGGATCGACGGAGTGCCATGGAGTCAGGGGCAATTGATCTCAGTGTGTCGTCGTCCGGCGACCCGGAGCATTACATGCAGGCGATCCAGTTGGCCGATTCCATCGAGCGGGCGCTCACCGAGCTGCCGGTCAACTGCCGCAAGGTGTTTGTCTGGCAGAAGATCGAGGGCTTGACCCAGGCTGAAATCGCCGAACGCCTGGGGCTGTCCAGGAACATGGTGGAAAAGTATATGATCCGCACCCTGCGGCATCTGCGCGACCGCCTGGACGGGTTGCAGTCATGATGCGGTGTGGTTATTCATCCCCGGCTCAACAGGAACTTCCATGATGGATACTCGTGATTGTGCGTGCGGGCAAACAACGGTTCGCGATGAAGCGGCGCGCTGGTTTGTGCGTTTGCAGGAGCCCGTCGTCGATGTCGATGCTCATCGCCAATTCGAACGCTGGCTGAATGAACACCCTCAACACCGGGACGAATTCGCGTTGCTCCAGGGCCTGTGGACAGCCGTCGACCTGGTGCCTGCGGCGCGTCTACAGGCGTTGTGCGAAGAAACACCGTCACGCAGCAAACGTCGACCGATATTGCGCTATGCCGTGGCCGCCAGTGTGTTGGCGGTGGCAGTTGGCTTGGGCCTGTCCAACGGGTTGAAGCAACCGTCGCCTTACACGGCCGAGTTTTCCACAGCCCTGGGCGAGCGTCGCCAGGTAGCCTTGCCCGATGGTTCGATGGTCGACCTGGACAGCCGCAGCCGGATTCAGGTGCGCTTCGAAAAGCATCGCCGCGCCATTGAGCTGAGCGAAGGCGAGGCGATGTTCAGCGTCCAGCATGACAGCAGTCGGCCCTTTGTCGTTGAGGCGGGAAGTGGCAGGGTCACGGTCACCGGAACCCGCTTCGATGTACGCCGGGGCAGCGCCGAAACCCGGGTCGTGGTGGAGCAGGGCACGGTCAAGGTGCAGGGGCGCGATGCCGCCGCCGATGATTTCATCAGCTTGACCGCGGGTCTCGGTACCCATGTCGATGCCGGGGGCAAGGTCGCTGTGGCCTATCCGGTCAACCCGGCTGAACTGACGGCCTGGCGCAACGGCAAGCTGGTGTTCAACAACGCCAGCCTGGCCGATGTCGCCGAACAGGTCTCGCGTTATCGCGAGAAGCCGCTCAAGGTCGGCAATGCCGTAGTGGGCAATCTGCGCCTGACCAGCGTGTTCAAGTCTGACAACACCGACGCGTTGCTCAAGGCCTTGCCGAGCATCCTTCCGGTGGCCGTGCGCACGCTCGATGACGGCAGTCAGGAAATAATTTCAAAATAAAATTCAGGTTTTTTTCGAGTTCAGCGTCTTCCTGTTCAACTGCAACTGGTTTGCATTAACAAGCGCACACTTTTGCGATCTTCAGGACTATGTTCGACGTGAAAAAAACCATCGCTAAAAACAACAATTCCCCTTGGTTGCCGCTGGCCCTTGCACTGGCGGTCAACCTGGCGCTGCCCCAGGCATTCGCTGGAGAGGCTATCCGCATCCCGGCGCAACCTTTGGGGCAGGCCCTGAGCCAGTTGGGCCAGCAGACGTCGCTGCAGGTTTTTTTCAGTCCTGAACTGGTGGCCGGCAAACAGGCCCCGGCAGTGGATGGCAATATCGCGCCGGAAGAAGCGCTGCGCCAGTTGCTGCAAGGCAGCGGCCTGCAATACCAGATCAACGAAGGCTCGGTGACGCTGCTACCGGCCCCTGCGGCAGATGGCCCGCTGGAGCTGGGCATGACCGACATCAAGGTGGTGGGCGACTGGCTCGGTGATGCCGATGCCGCGGTGGTGCAGAACCACCCCGGCGCCCGTACCGTGATTCGCCGCGAGGCCATGGTCGAGCAAGGCGCGATGAATGTCGGCGACGTATTGAAGCGCGTGCCGGGTGTGCAAGTGCAGGAGGCCAACGGTACCGGTGGCAGTGATATTTCTCTGAACGTCGGTGTTCGCGGGCTGACCTCGCGCCTGTCGCCACGCTCGACCGTGTTGATCGATGGCGTGCCGGCGGCCTTCGCCCCCTATGGCCAGCCGCAGTTGTCCATGGCGCCGATTTCCTCTGGTAACCTCGACAGCATCGACGTGGTGCGCGGCGCCGGCTCCGTGCGTTATGGGCCGCAGAACGTGGGTGGGGTGATCAACTTCGTGACCCGTGCGATCCCGGAACAAGCCTCGGCTGAAATCGGCAGCACCCTGGAAACCTCCCAACACGGTGGCTGGAAGCACATCGATACGCTGTTCGCCGGCGGCACCGCCGACAACGGCATGGGCATGGCGCTGTTGTATTCCGGGGTGAACGGCAACGGTTATCGCAAAGGCAACAATGGCAATGACATCGATGACGTGATTCTCAAGACGCACTGGGCGCCGACCGATGTGGATGACTTCAGCCTCAACTTCCACTATTACGATGCCAAGGCCGACATGCCCGGCGGCCTGACCCAGGCCCAGTATGACGCCGACCCGTTCCAGTCCGACCGCGACCACGACAACTTCAGCGGCCGCCGCAAGGACGTGTCGTTCAAGTGGATTCGTCAACTCGACGACCGCACCCAGGCCGAAGTGCTGACCTACTACTCCGACAGTTTTCGTGGCAGCAACATCGCCGCTCGCGACCAGAAGACCCTGGGTTCGTTTCCGCGCACCTATTACACCTATGGCATCGAACCGCGTGTGTCCCACGTGTTCGACGTCGGCCAGACGACCCAGGAAGTCAGCGTCGGTTATCGCTACCTGAAAGAAGGCATGCACGAAGAAGCCAGCCGCCTGGCGCTGGTCAACAACGAGCCGGTCGCGCGTCCGGGGTCGGACGGCCATGTGTACCAGGACCGTACCGGGGGTACTGAAGCCCACGCGGTGTATGTCGACAACAAAATCGATGTCGGCAACTGGACCATCACTCCGGGTGTACGTTTCGAACATATCCAGACCGAGTGGCATGACCGCCCGGTGCTCGACACTGCAGGCAAGCCAGTGCAGGAAAAACGCCGCAGCATCGAGAGTAACGAGCCGCTGCCGGCGCTGAGCGTGATGTATCACATGTCTGATGCCTGGAAACTGTTCGCCAACTACGAAACCTCGTTCGGTTCCCTGCAGTATTTTCAGCTCGGCCAGGGTGGCGCAGGTGACGAAACGGCCAATGGCCTGGAACCGGAAAAGGCCAAGACCTACGAGCTCGGTACGCGTTACAACGATGAGGTGTGGGGCGGTGAAGTGACGCTGTTCTACATCGACTTCGATAAAGAGCTGCAATACATCAGCAACGATGCGGGCTGGACCAACCTCGGCGCTACCACGCACCGGGGCATCGAGGCATCGGTGCACTACGACATGGCGGCGCTGGACCCACGGCTGGCCGGTCTTACCGCCAATGCCGGCTACACCTACACCCGCGCCGTCTATGAAGGAGAGATTCCGGACTTCAAGGGGCGTGACCTGCCGTTCTACTCGCGCCAGGTAGCAACCGCTGGCCTGCGCTACGACATCAATCGCTGGACCTACAACCTGGATGCCTTCGCCCAGTCCAAGCAACGCTCCCCCGGCGTGGCGGTGAATGCTGACGGCAGCTTCAGCAACAACTACATCACCGAAGGCACGGCGGATGGGCAGTACGGCGACATTCCGGGCTACGTCACCTGGAACGTGCGCGCCGGCTATGATTTCGGTCCGCAGGTGTCGAACCTGAAGCTGGGGGCCGGGGTGAAAAACATCTTCGACAAGCAGTACTTCACCCGCTCCAGCGACAACAACGCGGGCATGTACGTCGGCACGCCGCGCACGTTCTTCGTCCAGGCTAGTGTCGGTTTTTAAAAGCTGAAGATCAAAAGATCGCAGCCTGCGGCAGCTCCTACAAGCTGCGATCTTTTCGCTTCAAACCTTCAACACTCTCCCGCCAATCGCCACCGCCAGCAGCAACAGCGCCATCAAGCCGAAGGCAAAACTCAAGCTGGCGGCATGGGCGACAAATCCGATCACCGCAGGCCCTGCGAGTATCCCCGCGTAACCCAGGGTGGTAATGGCCGGCACGGCGATGCTTTGCGGCATCACGGTCTGCTTGCCCACCGCGGTATACAGCACTGGGACGATGTTCGAGCATCCGGCTCCCAGCAGCGCATAGCCCGCCAGCGCCGCTTCCCAGCTGGGGGCGAACGTGGCCAGCAGCAGACCGGCCGCCGCCGCCGCCCCACCGAAGACAATGACCCGCGTTGCGCCCAGGCGATGCACGATGGCGTCACCGGTCAACCGGCCCACCGTCATGGTCAGTGCGAAAGCCGCGTAACCCAGGCCGGCGTAGGCCTTGTCGATGCCGCGTTCCTGCACCAGGAACACCGCGCTCCAGTCCAGGGCGGCACCTTCGGCGAGGAACACGATGAAACACATCCCGCCGATAAACAGCACGATACCGTGGGGAACAGCGAAGGCCGGCCCCGAACTTTCGCTGCCATAGGGCAGCATGTGCGGGGCAGCCTTGAGCAGTGCGACCAGCAGCAACACGATGACCACCAGCATCGCCCCCAGTGGCGCAAGCCCCAGGCCGAGCAGCGCACTGACGCCCGCAGCGCCGACGATTCCGCCCAGGCTGAACAACCCGTGAAACCCCGACATCATGTTTTTGCCACTGGCGCGCTCGACGATCACCGCCTGCAGGTTCACCGTCGAATCGACGGTGCCCAGGCCCGCGCCGAACATGAACAATGCGCCAATCAAGGCCGGAATCGACGATACCGTGGCCAGCAAAGGCAACGCGGCACAGATCAGCAAGGTGCCACCGGTCGCCACTTTGCGGCACCCGAAGCGCGTGGCCAGGATTCCAGCTATAGGCATCGCCAGTATCGAGCCCACACCGAGGCACAGCAGCAACAAACCCAGGGTGCCTTCGTCCAGCCCGGCCCGCGCCTTGGCATAGGGCACCAGCGGCGCCCACGCGGCGATGCCGAACCCGGCGATGAAAAAGGCGACGCGCGTGGACATCTGTTCCAGGCGCCCTGGCACGAATGAGGTCTGGGTGTTGAGGTTGGTCATATCAATCCTTGGAAAAATCGTCGCGTCTGCAACTGACAGTGATCAGGCCCCGAGGGTTCGCTCAGCGTCCGTGATCTGGCACGCCCACAGGCTGACATCCTTGCACAGCCAGACGGTGTTTCGCGATATGTTGTGCCAGAACCAGATGTCCAACAGGGAGGGCGCCATGGCGCGGATGTACGATGCACGGGGCAATATTTACAACGTGGTGGCGCCCGAGGCGCTGCGCCAACAGGGCATCGACGTGCCCGATCGGGCCGACCGCGCCGCGCAAACTCGCGAGGACTGGGCGCTGGCGGCCATCGAAGCGTGCTGTGCCTGGGCGCCCGGCACGCAACCGCCGGGCAGCAAGGATCATTGCAGCGACGGTTTGCTGGTCGGGCCGTTTCAGTCATCGCCGCCCTTTGACCTGTTGATCGTCAACACCGACGGCACACTGGCCGAGCGCAGCGGCAACGGGCTGACGATTTTTTCCCAGGCGTTGAGCGATCAGGGACTGTTTCCGAGCGATGAAGCCTGCGTACTCAGGGTACATCACGACAAATCCGACACACCCTCGCCGGGGCAAACATCGGTGAAAGCCGCGCAAGTCGAGGGTGCGCAGGGTTTCTGGCTAGACCTGGGCCAGCCTGGCTTCGGGCCATCGGCGGTCAGTGCCGTTGACGTTGAAGCTGTGCAGTTGAACGGCCGTGAGCTCAGCCACGTGCGTCAGTTGTCAGCACTTAATGGCGCCTGGTCGCGCAGTCAGTTTGCCAGGGTCGGCAATCCGCATTGCGTGACGCTGGTGGACAGTGCCGAGGCCTTGCCGGGCAATGAGCAGATGAGGCAATCGCCATTGGCCGAGGGACTGATGCGGATCGCCTATGCGATGCCTGCAGGTGCAGGTAAACCCTGTCCGGCAGGGATTAATCTGCAATGGGCGATGCGTGAGTCCGAAGGTCATGTTGTCGCGCGGGTGTTCGAGCGCGGGGAAGGGCCGACGGCGTCCTCGGGGACGAGTGCGTCGGCGGTGGCGTGTGCGGCGTGGCGGGTAGGTTGGGTGAGTGCCGGCGAGGTGAAAGTGGTAATGCCGGGTGGTACGGCGCCGATTTTGCTGGAAGAGGAGCAGGGGGAGCTGAGTCGGGTCAGCCTGTTTGGTACAGCTCGATTAGTGAGGTGAATTTGAGATCGCCTTCGCAAGCAGGCTCGCTCCCACAGTAGTTTTTTGTCGTTCACAAAANNGAGCCTGCTCGCGAAGGGGTCAGTCCAATCACAGCAACCTTCAGATCTGCTCGCTGGAGAACTCCACCACCGGCATCGTGCGCTTCATCAATACCTTGCCGCCGCGTACCGAATACAGCGGCAAGCCCTGGCTGCGGATCACCTCGTAATCGCTTTCCGCCGAGAGGATCAGCAGATTCGCCGGCCGTCCGGGTTCGAGCCCGTAGCGCTCGCCCAGGGCCATGGCCTTGGCGCTGTTGACGGTGACCAGGTCCAGGGCGTTTTGCAGGTTGCGATACCCGAGCATGTGGCAGATATGCAGGCCGGCTTCGAGCACCCGCAGGATGTTGCCGTTGCCCAGCGGGTACCAGGGGTCGACGATCGAGTCCTGGCCGAAACATACGTTCATGCCGGCTTCCAGCAGTTCGTTGACCCGGGTCACGCCCCGGCGTTTCGGGAAATTGTCGAAACGTCCTTGCAGGTGAATGCTTTCGGTAGGGCAGGAGACAAAGCTGATCCCTGCGTGCCCAAGCAGGCGAAACAGCTTGGCGCAGTAGGCGTTGTCGTACGAGCCCATGGCCGTGGTATGGCTGGCGGTGACCCGCGAGCCCATGTCGCGGCTGCGGGCTTCTTCGGCCAGCACTTCAAGGAAGCGTGACTGCGGGTCGTCGGTTTCATCGCAATGCACGTCCACCAGGCAGCCCGTGCGCTCGGCCAGGTCCATGAGGAACTTCACCGAGCTGACGCCCTGGTCGCGGGTGTACTCGAAGTGCGGAATGCCGCCTACCACATCGGCACCCATGCGGATGGCTTCCTCCATCAGCTCGCGGCCATTGCGGTATGACTCGATACCTTCCTGGGGGAATGCGACGATCTGCATGTCGACCAGATGCCGGCTTTCTTCGCGCACCTCGAGCATGGCCTTGAGCGCCGTGAGCTGCGGGTCGGTGACGTCGACGTGGGTGCGCACGTGCTGGATACCATGGGCGGCAAGAGCCTGGAGGGTTTTCCTGGCGCGAACCCTGGTGTCTTCTTCGGTGATGGTGACCTTGCGCTCACCCCAGCACTCAATGCCTTCGAACAGCGTGCCGCTCATGTTCCAGCGCGGCTCGCCAGCGGTCAGGGTGGCGTCGAGGTGGATGTGCGGCTCGACGAAGGGCGGCACCACCAGGTTGCCACCGGCGTCCAGATCGTCGGGGCCCAGGGTCGGCGCTTCGGTCTGCCGGGCGATGTTGCTGATCAGGCCGTTTTCCAGGTGCAGCTCATGCAGGCCTTCCTGGTTGCGCAGCCGGGCGTTGATGATGTGCATCGGGCAGATCCTTTCAGAGAACCGTTTGGACAATAGCTCTACGTTAGCTCGACAGCGGCGAATGCCGCCAGTGGTCTTTTCGCGGATGTACACTCTCTACTGTCAGGCCGTCATATCCAGCGGCAAAAAACGCATCAGCGCAGCGACAACGGCTTCAGGCGCATCCTCCTGCACCAGATGCCCGGCGTTGGCCACCGCATGAAACTGCGCTCCAGGTATCATCTGCTGCAAGGCACGCCCGCGATCGATGGGAATCCATTGGTCGTCCTTTCCCCAGAGAATCTGCACTGGGCAGCGAATCGTCGGGTACAGCCCCTCGGCCTCGCGGGTGTAGCGTTCGTCCATTTGCGCGATCTGCCGATAGAATCCCGCTTGCCCAGGATCACCCAACCACGGTTGCACGTAGGGTGCGAGTTCGTCATCCGGGATGTCTCGCTTGATTGCCCCGCGAATATAAGCCGCCACGATGGCTCGCTGGATATAGTCCGGCACACCACTGAAAGCGGCTTCGTACTGACGGACATGCTGCACGAACGGCGACCCCCAGGGCGTTAGCGCCACCGGATCGATCAATGTCAGGCTGCGGTAATCCTTGCCGTTGAGCAAATGGCTGCGCAGGGCGGTTGCCCCGCCAAAGTCGTGGGCCACCACATCCGGGCGGTCCAGGCCCCAGTGTTCCAGCAATTGGGCCAACAGTTGGTTTTGTACTCCCAGGGAAACATCGCCATCGACCTTTTCCGATTGCCCGTAGCCCAGCAAGTCGAAGTAGTACACCCGGTGGGTGGCGATGAAGTGCGGCGCAATCCGGTGCCAGACAAACGAAGAGAAGGGCGTGCCGTGCACGAACACCAGCGGCGGTCCATCGCCGCGCACGGCGTAGCGAACGTTATGCCCATTGAAGCGATAGCTTTGAGCCAGCGGCCAGTCAGTCATTTGCGTGTCCTCTTGGCGGATGCAAGGGCAAAGCATAGGCATAAAAAAACCACCGGTCTCGGTGGTTTTTTTGATCGAATGGCTCACTCGCCGCGATAGATGCACCCGCTGGTGCAGGTCTCGTGAATCCGGATGGCGCTCAATTCCGGCAGCAGCGGCTTGAGTTCAGCCCAGATGAATTTGGCCAGCACTTCACTGGTCGGATTCTCCAGGCCAGGAATATCGTTCAGGTAGTTGTGGTCCAGACGCTCGTACAACGGCTTGAAGATCGCCTTGATTTCCGAGAAATCACGAATCCAGCCAGTATGCGGGTCGAGGTCGCCACTGAGGTGAATCGCCACTTTGAACGAGTGACCGTGCAGGCGGCCGCACTTGTGACCGTCCGGGACGTGAGGCAGGCGGTGGGCGGATTCGAAGGTAAATTCTTTGAAGATTTCCACAGTGGTTTCAGCTCTGTTCAGGTGGCGATCGCCGCGGCGATGTGGGCAGATGGCGAGTTTAACAGCTTGTCCTGACTAAAGGGTCAGCAAGCGTTCGGCGAGATGACCGTTGGCCGTCAGTTCGAGAAACTCGTCGCCCAGGCGGCGGCTTTCCTCCATCGTCGTGCGCCAGTATTTCTGGCGGCTCGGGGCGTCGCCCATGAAGCGCTTGAAGTCATTACGATCCGGCAATTTGCCATAAGGCAGGCGCGCCAGGTATTCCTTCGATGGTGCCAGCAACACCACATCCTGCAAGCGCGCAGGGCAGGCGCGGCGCCACGGCAAGGTCTTGTCGAACCAACCGGGAATCACCCGGTCGGTGAAGTGCGGATACAGCACGATGTCATTGCCGCTGTAGGGCAGGTCCAGGTGATAGTCCAGCAGGCCGCCATCGCGGAACGTGCCCGCACCAGCGCCTGGCAGGTGGCGAACGCCTTCCATCACCATCGGGATCGAACCCGAGGCCAGCAGGGCCTGGCGTAGATTGGAGGTGTCCAGTGCGACGAAGCGCGACGGGAAGTCGTTCAGCGCGTTAACCGGTGGTGCCAGGCGCGGGTCGTGGATGATCAGCCGTTCGAAGTGCCGGGCCAGCCGCGCACGACCGCGCAGGTTATCGGCGATCACCGACGACAAGCCCAATCCCAGGCGGCCACGGTGGTCGTCCGCGAGCAAGCCGTGACTTTTGACTACCATGATGTTCAAGCGATAGTAGGGGTTGTCGAGCAGGGTCGCGTCACGACCATCGAGCAGATCATCGAGCATGCGCCGCGAGCTTTGGCTGATCTGCGCCATGGTTACGCCTTTGGCGAAGTTTTGTTCGGTATAGAGGTGGCCAAGGCGCCGCAAGCCTTCGGCAGCATCCGGCAGGCAGGCGCTGGCAAAGCGCCACGAGCCCACCGATGCGCCGATCAACGAGCGCTCGCGCGGTGCCGCCGGCAGCCATTCGCCGAACAATGCCAGGTCCAGCCCCTGAATCCCCAGGGCTTTGGGCCCGCCAGCCGCGCCGGGTAGCGTGCCAACATCCGCAGCGCTCAAGCCACGCTCGCGAATGCGCGCCAGCGCCCTGGCGCCGGCCTTGAGGGTCAGGGAGGGGAACTTGATATGGATAGCGGTCATACCGGTCTCGAATGCGGGCGAACGAGCGGATTATAAGCGTGTAGGTGACGCAATTTCCGTGATGCAATGTCCGCCTTTAGTAGATACCCGCTTCAGCAGTCGGTTTACTGGCGTGACGTGACCTTGTCCGACGAGGCCACCGTGCCGCTGCCGCAATTGATGTAAGAAGAGGATTTCAGCCAGCGCTGGTCCGGGTAGTAGGAAAACAACAGCTGCCCATCTTTCATCGAGTCGATCAGGCGGTGAGCGATGGCCGGCCTGACCGCCGGGCAGCCGAGGCTCCTGCCGATCCGGCCGTTGGCGCGGGCCAGCACCGGGCTGACATAGGGCGCGCCGTGAATGACGATTGCCCGGTCGAAGGCGTTATCGTTGAAGCCAGGCTCCAGGCCTTCCATGCGCAACGAATAACCGTTCTGGCCGACATAACTCTGTTGGGTACGGTACAGGCCCAGGCTGGTGGCGAAACTTTCGTTCTGGTTGGAGAACTGGGTCGCCATGTTTTCGCCGCTGTTACGGCCATGGGCAACCAGTTCGTGGAACAGCAGCTTGCGTTTTTTCAGGTCGAACACCCATAGCCGCTGTTCGGTAGAAGGCAGGGAATAATCGATCACTGCTAGTCTCTGTGCCGGTGCTGCACCTTGGGCACGGGTACACTGTGTTGCGCGAACCGCCAGGGCAATGACCTTGGCATTGGCGTTTGGAGCAGCTTTGGCCAGCGCGACTTCGAGCGAATCGGCGTAGGCTGATGGAAGGATAGCCGACGTCAGCAACAGGGCTGTCAGGAAGCCAAAGCGATGTAGCGCCATAAAAATGTCTCATCAGGAATATGTCGAGTCTAGCAGCGAGTTGAACGCTAGCCCTTTGATTACAGGCGATTAAGGATTATCCATGGGTCAATTAACAAGGTTATTCGTCATAAGCCGCGTATTTTTTATGGTCTTTCTGATCAGCGGCACTGCTATGGGCGAAACTTCGCCGATCGTGCCGGTATCTCCGGCGTCAGTGAGTGTGCTCGGTGCGGCACCCGATGACGAAATCGGCCAGGCGATCCAGGCGCAGCTCGAACCCTTGCAATCGGCATTTCCTCCGCTACTGACCTCACGCAAACATCAACGGGTGGATGTGGCCCGGGTGGTGCTGGATTTTTATTCGCACCGCAATTTCCGCGCCGCGTGGATGAACGGGCGAGATGTCAGCCAGTTGCTCAAGGGCCTGGATGATACCCAGGCCGATGGCTTGGTTCCTGCCGATTATCGGGCCGGCGAGCTGGCCCAGGCGCAACTGGCGTTGCAGGCCACGGCGCCAACCCCGGCGCAATGGGCGGCTTTCGATATTGCGGCGACCCGCACGTACGTCACGGCGTTGCTGCAGTTGCGCCGGGGCAAGGTTGACCCGGCACGCCTGGATTTTCATTGGAACTTCGAACCCGAGGGCATCGATCCTCGCGAAGACATGAACACCTTCTTCACCGCCCTGGATGATCACGACGTGGCTCGTGCGTTCGCCCAAGCGCCGCCCCAGGAAGCCGTTTATCGCCGCCTGCGCGAGAGCCTTGCGCAATTGCGCAAGGTCCGGGATGCCGGTGGTTGGCCTAAAGTCGCCGAAGGGCAGTCGCTCAAGCCCGGCATGGACAATGCTGCTGTCAAGCAGTTGCGCGCGCGCCTGGAGGCCGCCGGGTACCTGGACCCGCACAAGTCCAAGCGTACCGATTACGACGACAGTGTCATTGCCGCGGTGAAGAAATATCAGCTGGAACAATACCTCGGCGCAGATGGCGTGGCGGGCGCGGGAACCCTGGCGGCGCTGAATGTACCGGTCGAGGCGCGAATCGACCAGGTGCGGGTGAACATGGAGCGGGCGCGCTGGTTGCTCTATAAGCTGCAAGGCACTTTTGTCATCGTCGATATCGCTGGCTACAAGGTCGCCCTGTACCGAGACGGTAAGCCGATCTGGCGTTCCCGGGTGCAGGTCGGCAAACCGTTTCGCAGCACGCCGGTGTTCCAGTCCGAAATCACCTACGTCACCTTCAACCCCACCTGGACCGTTCCGCCAACGATTCTCGTCAAGGATATGTTGCCCAAGATCCAGCAGAATCCGGGTTACCTGGCGGCCAACCGGATTCGCGCCCTGGATCGGCAAGGCAATACGCTCGACCCGTCGACCGTCGACTGGTCCAATGCGCGCGGCATCACCCTGCGCCAGGACGCCGGCCCGGATAACTCGCTCGGGCAGGTGGTGATCCGGTTCCCCAACGACTATGCGATCTACCTCCACGATACCCCGCACCGCGAGCTGTTCTCCAAATCCATGCGTGCCACCAGCTCCGGTTGCATCCGGGTGGAGAATCCATTGCAGCTGGTTGAACTGCTGTTCAACGACCCTGTGCGCTGGAACGCGGCGGGTATTCAAAGGCAACTGGCCAACGGCAAGACTCAAAACATCAAGCTTCCCGTCAAGGTGCCCGTGCTGCTGGCCTATTGGACAGTGGATCTGAATAGCGACGGACGGGTGACGTTCAAACCGGACGTTTACGGTTACGATTCGCCAGTGCTTCGACTCTTGAACCAGCCTTCCAAGTTGCCTGCCCTGGAGTTGCAACGAGCAGAGCCGTCACTGGTCGTTACGGGTCAAGACACGCTGTAGCCCTGGCGCCTTGTCGAGAAGCCAGGCCGGGGGGACCCATTGAGAACCATGGACATGAAAATGGGTCACAGTTGATCAGTAAACAGGGATAGGGATAGGGATATTGACGATGGATGTTGCCGACAAAAAAACGACACTCATTTCCCGGGCGCTTCGGGTGCACGACCTGGATGAGTGTCGCAACATTCAAAAGGGGCCCGTGTTCATCGTGGCGTCGGGTAAATCGGCCAAGGATTTCCCGTTGCACAAGTATGCTGGCGTTCCAATGATCAGCATGAACGGTGCCATTTCGAAATTCACGGGTACAGGTATCAAGCCGTACTTTTATGTGTGTACCGACCAGGGTTTTTCCGAGCAGCAGCCGGAATTGTTCACCGAGGCCATGCGCATCAGCGAGCGGGTTGCGCTGTGGGAAAAACATGTCTGGCACACCTCGCTTAAGCCCCAAGGCAAGCTGTACTTGCTGAGCCGGGCACCCAGATTGGTGTGGAGTGATTTTTTCAGGGCTGACAAAGACCTCGTCAGGGTCCGCAAGCTAGGCAGGGGGCGGAGTAAAACCCTGGGTTTCAGCAAGAACCTCAAGCGCGGTTTTTTTGACGCGCGTACCGTCGCCTACCTGGCGCTGCAGCTTGCCTATCACCTGGGATTCAACCGGGTGTTCCTGGTGGGAGTCGACCTGGACCCGACAGCGGGGCGCTTCTATGAAGTCCCAGGCAAATTCGTTTCTCCCTGCGTGCTCGACGACCATTTTCAGACGAGAATCCTGCCGTCGTTCGAGATCTTGTCGAAGCAAGTCATCAACGAGGATTTTCAGGTCTACAACTTGTCCGACGTCTCGAAAATTCCATCGCGATTGATTCCTCGGATGACCCTGGAAGAGCTCGACAGGTTGCTCTGACGGATTGTTCGTCTGCACGACATCAAGCATTTCGAATGACTCTCGTGGTGGAACGCGTTCGTGGCTGTGCCAAAGTATCGGCTTTTGACCGGCCCAATGTCGGTCGGTGTTATTTGCACTGAAGTCACCCCGAAGGAACGTGCCGATGAAAAGACTTTACGCCGCGGTCGCGCTGATCGTGTTGACGTTCGCCAGCGTGGGCCCGAGCAGCGCCCGGGATTCAGGGGGCGCCAGGCCGCAATCCGTGGCGGGGGTGTTCGACTACTATCTGTTGGTGCTGTCCTGGTCACCTACCTACTGCCTGACCCATCGTGACGACGCGCAATGTTCCGGCAAAGGCTATGGCTTTGTACTTCACGGCCTCTGGCCGCAATACGCCCGGGGTGGTTGGCCGAAGTCCTGCGCGCCGAGGGTGAAGCTCTCGCCAGAGGAGCGGGCGAAGGGCTTGATGCTGTTCCCGACCAACAAGCTGCTCGAGCACGAATGGGCCAAGCACGGCACGTGCAGCGGCCTCGGTGCCATCGGTTACCTGGAGGCCTCCGACAAGGCCTTAGGCGCGGTCAGGATTCCCGAGCAACTGCAACCCTTGAATAACACGCTTTATTTTTCAGCCCGGGACATTGAGCAGATGTTTCGCCAGAGCAATCCGGGGTTGCCGGGGGATGGCATTGCGGTGATCTGCAACGGGCCGCAGTTGTCGGAGGTTCGGGTCTGCATGGACAAGGACCTGGCGTTTGCGTCTTGTGGCACAGGAGTGAAGACACGCTGCCGCGCCGGGGATATCCGGGTTCCACCTTTGCGGTGATGGTGCTTCACCCGAGCTCCAGTCCTGCCTGGACCACCGACAGCAGATTGTTTTCGGTCAGCGCGACCGCATCCGGTTGCGCTACGGCGTGTTCGATTACTTGTAGCCACCAATGTGTTGCGCCGTGTTCGTCCACGGTGCGCAACAGGGCCAGTTCGTTGCCTTTGCAGTGGATTTCGACCCGCCCCTCTCCATCCGCCGTGAAGCGTGCAACGGGATCGAGCGTGATGCTGTGGTGATTGCCGGTGATCACCAACTGGTCGATGGCATAGTCGAAGGTGTCGCCCTGCGGGTGGCTCTCGAACACGTGAGTGGGGTTGCGCCGCAAGACCAGGCCGGCCTCGGTCAATGGCTGTAACCAGGCCTCGATCCGGTGATACAGCTCGTAGACCTGGCCCGGCCAACTATCGATCGCCTGATCGATGCCGGAGGGCCGGGTCTGTTTCAGTTTTATGGCCAGCTCGTCTGCCTTGCTCATTTCATTTCCCTGTCGTGGTGTAACACTCATCGTAGCTCCTTGATGGTGATGTGGCAGTTGTCCTGCGTCATGTCGCTGACGGTTTCCAGGGGGTGGTTAAACATTTGGTATCTGCTGCGCTTTTCTCGCGGGTAACATCGTAGACTTGGCGCCCAAAACCAGAGGCATGGGGGTGTCGCTCGTGCCTTGTCCTTTCAGGGAGCGCTTTTTGCCAACACGCCTTGATGAGTTGTGTCACGCCCAAGGCATCGCCTTGAAACGCATACCGCTGCGCAACGCCGCAGTGTTGTTTATCGGCGCGGTGTGCCTGTGCCTGTGCGCCTTGCTTTATTTGCAACTGGAGCAGTCCCGGCGCCATGACCTGAGCCAGGCCCAAGTCGCTTCGTCCAACCTGACGCGGGCCATGGCGCAGCAGGCCGAAGACACCTTCATGCAAGCCGATCTGGTGCTGACCAGCCTGGTGGACTGGATTCAGGCCGACGGATTCGGTCCAGCCCAACGTCCACGTTTGCAGAAGACCTTCGTCCGGCGGGTGCAGGCGCTGGATCAATTGCACGGCATCCTGTTGTTCGACCAAAAGGGCCAGTGGGTCGTGACCTCGTTTGAAGCACTGCCTCGCGGCAACGGCGTGGCAGATCGCGAATACTTCAGGTTCCACCAGCAGAACATTTCTTCCGTGGCGCACATCGGCCCGGCCATCCGTAGTCGGGAAAATGGCGAATGGATCATTCCGATCTCCAAGCGGGTCAATGACAGGAAGGGTCAGTTCCAGGGGGTGCTGCTGGCCGGGATCAAGATGTCGTACTTCGAGCAGTTCTTCAAAGGCTTCAGTATCGACGACAACGGCGCGATGTTCCTGGCATTGACCGATGGCACGTTGCTCGCCCGTCGGCCCTATGTGCAAGCGCAGATCGGTACGTCATTGGCCAAGGGTGAAATCTTTCAGAACCTGCTGCCCCGCGCGACTTCCGGCAACGCGATGTTCGCCTCAGAGATGGATTCGATTGTCCGCCTGCATGGTTATCGGCAGCTGGAGGCCTACCCGCTGGTGGTCTCGGCGGCATCGTCGCGGGACTCGATTCTCGCGGACTGGTACGACACGGCATTTCGCTCCAGCGCCATCGTCGTGTTGGTCATTCTGGGCATCGGACTGATCGGCTGGGTGTTCATACGCCAGGTGCGTGTGGGTGAGCAGGTCGAGGCGGACTTACGACAAGCTCAGCAAGCACTTGAGCTGATTGCCACCCACGACAGCCTGACCGGCCTGGCCAATCGCCGGTTGTTCGAGCGGGCCCTCGATATCGAATTCGGGCGCGGTGCCCGCCAACAAAGCCCGCTGAGCCTGATCATGCTCGATATCGATTTTTTCAAGCGGTACAACGATACCTACGGTCATGTGGTGGGCGATCACTGTCTGGCCGAAGTGGCACGTGCCGTGAAAAGTTGCTGCCATCGCAAAGCCGATCTGGCGGTGCGATACGGTGGCGAAGAGTTTGCGGTGTTGCTGCCTGACACCGATATCCAGGGCGCCATGAACCTTGCCGAACAGATTCGCCGCGGCGTAATGGACAAGAACATCAGTCATTCGGGATCGCCCTGCGGATACGTGACCGTCAGCCTCGGTTGCTATTCGTTCGTGCCAACGGGGCGCGATAGCGTGGAAGTGTTCATCCAGCGCGCCGACGCGGCGCTGTATCAGGCCAAGCATTCGGGCAGGAACCGTTCGGCGACGTTGTCGGTGGAGGGCGGGGCGCAGGCACTCGTGCGATCAGACCGCTGACGTGGCTGCGCGACTACCGGTAGCCGATTGTCTGCCTGTCAGAACTTGTTCAATTGATCGTCTAGAGTTCCGATAGCTCTGCCACTCCCGGCAGATCTCCCCATCGCAAGGACGATCGCCACTATGTCGATAACCCAAGCTTTGTCCTCCATAGCCCTTATTGTTGCGTCCAGCGCGGTCTTTCCGCTGGTCAGTCAGGCGCAATCGAAAATCACCGCCGAAGAAGCGCATGCCATTGGCGTGGATGCCTACGTTTACTTTTATCCGCTGTTGACCATGGACATCACCCGCAAGCAATTCACCAACATCGAACCGGGCAAGGAGTTCGGCAAAGGTCCGATGAACATGTTTGTGAGTGTGCCAGAGTACCCGCCTGCGAATTTCAAAGGGGTGGTGCGTCCCAATTTCGACACGTTGTATTCCATTGCCTGGCTCGACCTGACCAAGGAACCGCTGGTCATCGCTGCGCCAGACACAGCCGGACGCTTCTATTTGCTGCCGATGCTCGACATGTGGAGTGACGTATTCGCTTCGCCAGGCTGGCGCACCACCGGAACCGACGCTGCGCAGTTCCTGGTGACGCCACCGGGATGGACCGGCACAGTGCCTGCGGGACTGAACCATCTGCCGGCGCCGACGCCTTTTGTCTGGGTGATCGGGCGAACCAAGACCGATGGCGCGGGGGACTACGCGGCGGTGCACAAGATCCAGGCCGGCTACACCGTGACGCCGTTGTCTCGGCTGGGCAAAGGTGCTGAACCGGTCAGCGTCAAGATCGACCCGGCCGTGGACATGAAGACCCCGCCGAAAATCCAGGTCGACACAATGTCGGCGGCCGACTACTTCGCCTACGCCGCCGAACTGCTCAAGGTGCATCCGGCCCACGGCACCGATCAGCCGCTACTGGCGCAAATCAAGCGCATCGGCATCGAACCTGGCAAGTCGTTCAGCATGGATGCCCTGGACCCTGAGATAAAAGCTGCCTTGGAGACTGCGCCCAAGGACGCGCAAGCACTGATGGCGTGGAAGGTGCCTACCCTCGCACGGGTGGTCAACGGCTGGTCGATGAACACCGACACCATGGGTGTCTACGGCAACTACTACCTCAAGCGCGCGATCGTGGCGCAGGTGGGGCTCGGCGCGAATCTGCCGGAAGACGCGATCTATCCGTTGAATATCGGTGATACAAATGGCAATGCCCTCGACGGCGCGCACAAATACGTGCTGCATTTCGCCAAGGATGAAGTGCCTCCAGTGAATGCCTTCTGGTCGATCACGCTGTACGACCCTGAAGGTTTCCAGGTAGGGAACGAGCTCAACCGATTCGCGGTCAGCAGCTGGATGCCGTTCAAGAACAACGCTGACGGCTCGCTCGATATCTATTTCCAGAATGAAAACCCTGGCAAGGACCTGGAAGCCAATTGGCTGCCGGCGCCCAAGGGGCCGTTCAACCTGACCATGCGCTTGTACGGTCCGAAGTCCGAGGCCTTGAACGGCAAGTGGAATCCGCCAGCGGTCAAGCAGATGTAGTGCGGGCAATCGAGGCAGCCGACGATGATCCGTCATCGGCTGCCTTTACGCGTTCACCTGCCCGTCCCGCCGCCAGCCCCGCCGGTCCCTCCGCCAGCCGCCCCGGTGCCCCCTCCGGCACCCGAACCGCTGTTGCTGCCCGCGCTTCCACTTGATGAGCCGGTTGCACCGCCGTCACCGGCGTTGCCGCCCGAGGGCGAGCTCGGCGTGTTGTCCGGTGGCATGACCGGCCCGCTGGTTGCGCCGGATTTAGTGCCCGCCGCCTCAGCACCATCGCCGGCTGCGAAGGTGGCCAGGGAGGCCGCGCAAAGCAATCCAGCGAGAAACAGCGAAGTGATTCTGGTGTTTTTCATGGTCCGTCTCCAAAAGATGGGTCGTTACCTGAAGTTGGTGTGAAGGGCAGGGCGGTTGGTGCCGGTTGCATGACGAGTGGCAGGCTATGGTGGACAGAACACCTGGCAGGCCGTGCGGTCACACCCATGAGACCCAGCCAAACGGGACGGTGGTCATGAAAAAGCTGCGAATTGCGACATTCAACGTCAACGGCATGCGCGCTCGCCTGCCAAATCTGTTGGCCTGCCTTGAGCGCGAACAACCGGATATCGCCTGCCTCCAGGAACTCAAGTCGGCCGACAGTGCGTTTCCCGCCGCGCAGCTAGAGGCCATCGGCTACGGAGCGATCTGGCAGGGGCAGGCGTCGTGGAACGGGGTGGCGATTCTGGCACGCGATGCGCAGCCACTGGAAAGCCGTCGAGGTCTGCCGGGCGATGACGAGGATAATCACAGTCGATACCTGGAAGCTGCCGTACACGGGATTGTGGTGGGTTGTCTGTACTTGCCCAACGGCAACCCGCAACCAGGGCCGAAGTTCGATTACAAACTGGCCTGGTTCGAGCGCCTGATACGTTACGCAAAGGCGCTGCAGGGCAGTGAGCATCCGGTGGTACTGGCGGGTGACTACAATGTGGTTCCCACCGACCTCGACATCTATAACCCACGTTCCTGGCTCAAGGATGCCTTGCTGCAACCCGAGAGCCGCGAGTGTTATCAGCGTCTGCTGGACCAGGGTTGGACCGATGCTCTGCGACACCTGTATCCGAACGAGCGGGTCTACACCTTCTGGGATTATTTTCGCCAGCACTGGCAGAAGAACTCAGGGTTACGCATCGATCACCTGTTGCTCAACCCGGCCTTGAGTCCATACCTGGAGGACGCGGGTGTCGATGCCTGGGTGCGCAACGAACCCCATGCCAGCGACCATGCGCCCACCTGGATTCAGTTGAGCTCGCGTAAGCGCCGTTGAGTGTTCTTGCCGGCCGATTGGCTAAATCAATTGTCGGCCGTACCCCTTCATCCCTTATACATAGCGTCCACAGCTTGCGTGCATAAGGATCAAGCGATGAGCGAGCCAAGTCTGGCAAACACTGTTTCCTATCTAAAGCGCCTGGGATTCGACGCTCCCCCGGCACCTACGCTTGAAACCCTGCGCCTGCTTCAATTGCGTCACACCGGCGCCTTCGCGTTTGAAAACCTCACCACGCTGGCGGGCGAGCCGGTGCGCATCGACTTGGCGTCGATCGAGCATAAGGTCCTGCAGGATGGGCGCGGCGGTTACTGCTACGAACTCAACTATCTGTTTCTGGTCTTGCTCCAGGCGCTCGGCTTCGACGCGCGGGGTATCAGCGGGCGCGTGGTCATGGGCCAGCCGGAGGGCGCCTGGACCGCGCGTACGCACCGCTTGAGCCTGGTGACGCTCGATGGCGTGCGCTACATCACTGACGTCGGCTTCGGCGGCATGGTGCCCACGGCACCGCTGTTGCTCGACAGCCGCGGTGAACAATGGACTCCCCACGAGCCGTATCGCATTGAGCAGCACGTTGACGGCTACACCCTTCGCGCCAAGGTCGCGAATGAATGGCGGCCCATGTACATCTTCGACCTGCAGCGCCAGGAGGACATCGATTACGCCGTTGGCAACTGGTATGTCTCGACCCACCCCGAATCATCGTTCACCAGGCAACTGATGGTGGCTCGAACCGGGGAAGGGTGTCGACGGACCCTCAATAACGGCAGCTTTGCAATCCATCGTACAGGGCAGGACAGTGAACGCCGGGAAGTGACCAACCTACAGGAGTTGATTGGCGTGCTGGAAAGAGAGTTCGAGATTCGGGTGCCCACGCATGCGTCGTTGATGCGCACACTTGAGCGATTGATAGCGCCGCAATAGTCGACGCATCGTGCACACAAAAAAAGTGCGGATTGGATCAATTTGCACCTTTTCCGTGCTTTTCTAAGGCCGGGCATCAGGCTCCATCACCCGCTGAATTTCGCTGAGGGCTTGCGCGAGCTTTTTTTCCAGGTTTTTCAACTCAGAGGCGGTGATCCCCTTTTTCAGGTGCCTGCCAGTGCTGCCTTCTGTTTTGTCATGCCCGGTCAGCAACGCCCTGCGCAGCGTGTTGTTGATCGCGGTCTGGTAGCCATAACCCTCGCTCTCCGCGAGCGCGCGTGCCGCTTCGATGACGACGTCATCGAGCATGATGGTGATACGGGTCTTGCCTTTGCTGGAGGCAACTGCCCCACGCCTGGCATGGCTGAAGTCGTACTCGTCTTTCATGGGTCAAGCCTCCAGATACTGGCGGCGCTCGTTTTTGCTGGCGAGGCGCGCGGAAATGATTCGAACGAAATTCGGGTCACGATGGGTGTACGCCACGACCAGCAAACGACCTTTGCCGTCCAGCCCCATGATGATCCAGCGCTGTTCATCATGATGATTGTCCTCAAGGGTCAGCGCCCGTTCATCATGGAACACTGGCTCCGTCTCTGCGAGGCTGATACCCAGGTGCTTGAGTTTATTGGCTGCGTTCTTCGCCCTGTGATACTGAATTTCGAATGACTTCATTATGCATACTTTATATGTATATGAAAGAGGGCGATCACTACCGATGGTCACCAGGAATTCAAAAGACTAGTGGGCGCGGGAGAATGGGGCGCGCGGATGTATTTCAAGGTTTTTTACGATGTGATGCGCGATGGCACACAGCCTGCATGAACGACCGTTCATAATTTGACTGGCAAGTTGTATACAACTCTATAGACATTTGTCCTGGATCTTGAATACAGTGTGCGCATAACAAAAACCAGGGAACCCCCTAACATGAAAACGCCCCATGTTTCACACCAACGGCCTGAAGATGAAAATCTCGGGATCGGCGCGAATATGGCTTACGGCCTGCAACATGTTCTGACCATGTACGGTGGCATCGTCGCGGTGCCCTTGATCATTGGGCAGGCGGCCGGGCTGTCGCCGGCGGACATCGGTTTGTTGATTGCTGCTTCATTGTTTGCGGGGGGGCTGGCCACGTTGCTGCAAACCCTGGGTCTACCGTTTTTCGGTTGTCAGTTGCCGCTGGTGCAGGGCGTGTCGTTTTCCGGCGTCGCGACCATGGTGGCGATTGTCAGCAGTGGCGGCGAGGGCGGGTTTCAGTCGATCCTGGGGGCGGTCATAGCCGCTTCCCTGATCGGATTGCTGATCACGCCGGTGTTCTCGCGAATTACCAAGTTCTTCCCGCCGCTGGTCACGGGCATCGTGATCACCACCATCGGTCTAACGCTGATGCCGGTGGCGGCACGCTGGGCCATGGGTGGCAACAGTCACGCCCCTGACTTTGGCAGCATGGCCAACATCGGGTTGGCAGCGGTGACGCTGGTGCTGGTGCTGTTGCTGAGCAAGATCGGCAGCGCCACCATCTCAAGGTTATCGATCCTGCTGGCGATGGTCATCGGTACGGTCATCGCGGTGTTCCTTGGCATGGCGGATTTCTCGTCCGTCGGCCAGCGGCCAATGTTCGGTTTCCCGACACCTTTTCACTTTGGTATGCCGACCTTCCACTTCGCGGCAATCCTGTCGATGTGCATCGTGGTCATGGTGACCCTGGTGGAGACCTCGGCGGATATCCTGGCCGTGGGTGAAATCATCGACACCAAGGTCGATTCCAAGCGCCTGGGCAACGGTTTGCGCGCGGACATGCTGTCGAGCATGATCGCCCCGATCTTCGGCTCCTTCACCCAAAGCGCCTTCGCCCAGAACGTCGGGCTGGTGGCGGTGACCGGCATCAAGAGCCGTTATGTGGTGGCCACCGGCGGCCTGTTCCTGGTGATCCTCGGCCTGCTACCGTTCATGGGGCGTGTGATTGCCGCCGTGCCGACCTCCGTCCTCGGCGGTGCCGGTATCGTGCTGTTCGGCACCGTTGCGGCCAGCGGCATTCGCACGCTGTCCAAGGTCGACTACCGCAATAACGTCAACCTGATCATCGTCGCGACCTCCATCGGTTTCGGCATGATCCCGATCGCCGCGCCGAACTTCTACGATCACTTCCCAAGCTGGTTCGCCACGATCTTCCATTCGGGCATCAGCTCTTCGGCAATCATGGCCATCGTGCTCAACCTGGCCTTCAACCACCTGACCGCCGGTAACTCCGACCAGCAGTCGGTGTTTGCGGCGGGCACCGAGCGGGTGTTGCGCTACCAGGACCTGGCGGCGTTGCGCGAAGGGGATTACTTCAGCGACGGCAAGTTGCACGACTGCGATGGCAAGGAGATTCCAGTGGTGGAATCGGCACATGGGGCGGTGGACCCGCGACCGGTGCTGGCCAAGAGCAGTGAGCATGTCTGACGCAAGGCGTCACTGAAAAGGGCCGATCTGTTGAATAGACAGGTCGGCTTTTTTCTTTTGAAATAAAAAACAACGACCACAAAAAAGCCCCTGAATCTTTCGATTCAGGGGCTTTTCGATATTGCTGTCTGGCTCCACGACCTGGACTCGAACCAGGGACCCAGTGATTAACAGTCACTTGCTCTACCAACTGAGCTATCGCGGAATGGCGCCTATGTTACTGATTCAAAAAGAGAAGTCAAGCACCTGATAGTAAAATCAGGGTTTCATCGGGACGGACGGTGATTTATCGCTGATTGGCGGTTACCGGAATCGCTGGCGAGGGCTACCATGGCAACCCGGAAGTGGTTCCACGCGCTGCCGGCCATTCGCCGATAAGGTACGTGCCATGACTTGCTTGACCGTCACAAAGCTTCGACACAATGGGGTATTCCCATGAGCATCGCGCAAATCAGCCTGCCCAAGGGGGTCGGCCCGCACGCCGAAAAACTATTCGATGCAATCACCCAGGCCAGCAGCGCCGATGAGTTGAACCGTGCAGGGGGCAAGGCCGAGGGTTTTGTCCTGGGCCTGGAAAGCACCAAGGCGATCAAGAGCCAGGTCGCGGAATCGCTATATGTCGCCTATGACGATGCCGCCAGCCAGCGCGCGACCGAACTGGCCTAGCCGCCGAAGGTAATGGTGCCAAGCATCAGTTTGGCGTAGAGCGCCGTTGCACCCAGTTGCACCAGCCACAGGGCCAGGCCGCCGAGAAACACGCCGGCAGCGACTTGCATCACCAGGTTGTTGCCGCGTTGTCTGGCCGGGGTGCGGGGGATGATGTCGTCCAGGTCATCGCGATCAGCGCGTAGGTCATCGTTTTTCATATCGGCTCTCGTAAGAAATCTCGGGTGTACACCACACCTTGTAGGAGCGAGCATGCTCGCGAGGAACCTGAGGGCACCGCGGGGCGTCAGGTTTCCCGAGTCATCGCTAACGACCATCGCGAGCATGCTCGCTCCTGCAGTGGATGGATGTGTGCAGTTTAGAGGGCTCGCTCTGGTTGCTGAAAATTATCTGCGCCAAACAAAAAACGGGAAGCCAGTGGCTTCCCGTTTTTCGTATCAGCAGACCAATCAGATCACCTGAACGATCGCATCCGTCACAACCTTGATGTTGCTCTGGTTCAGGGCAGCCACGCAGATACGGCCGGTGTCCAGGGCGTAGATGCCGAACTCATTGCGCAGGCGATGCACTTGTTCAACGCTCAGGCCAGAGTACGAGAACATGCCGCGCTGGCGACCGACGAAGCTGAAGTCACGCTGCGGCGCGTTTTTCGCCAGGGTCTCGACCATTTGCGTGCGCATGCCACGAATGCGCAGGCGCATCTCGGCAAGCTCCGCTTCCCACTGGGCGCGCAGCTCCGGGCTGTTGAGTACGGCGGCGACGATGCTTGCACCGTGGGTTGGCGGGTTGGAGTAGTTGGTGCGGATCACGCGCTTGACTTGCGACAGTACGCGCGCGCTTTCTTCTTTCGATTCGCTGACGATCGACAGGGCGCCAACGCGCTCGCCGTACAGCGAGAACGATTTGGAGAACGAGCTGGAAACAAAGAAGGTCAGGCCCGATTCGGCGAACAGGCGCACGGCAGCGGCGTCTTCATCGATGCCGTCGCCGAAACCTTGATATGCCATGTCGAGGAACGGCACGTGACCCTTGGCTTTTACCACTTCCAGGACGTTGTTCCAGTCCGCTGGGCTCAGGTCCACACCGGTCGGGTTGTGGCAGCAAGCGTGCAACACAATGATCGAGCCGGACGGCAGGGCGTTCAGGTCTTCCAGCAAACCAGCACGGTTCACGTCATGGGTGGCGGCATCGTAGTAGCGATAGTTCTGCACCGGGAAGCCGGCGGTTTCAAACAGCGCGCGGTGGTTTTCCCAGCTTGGGTCGCTGATCGCCACGACGGCGTTCGGCAGCAGTTGCTTGAGGAAGTCGGCACCGATTTTCAGTGCGCCAGTACCGCCAACGGCCTGGGTGGTGATGACTCGGCCAGCGGCGATCAGTGGCGAATCATTGCCAAACAGCAATTTTTGCACGGCCTGGTCGTAGGCGGCGATGCCGTCGATTGGCAGGTAGCCACGGGAAGCGTGTTGAGCGACGCGAATGGTTTCGGCTTCGACAACGGCGCGCAGGAGTGGGATTTTCCCCTCCTCGTTGCAATAAACACCGACTCCCAGGTTGACCTTGTTGGTACGGGTGTCGGCGTTGAATGCTTCGTTGAGGCCCAGGATTGGATCGCGTGGTGCCATTTCGACAGCGGAGAACAGGCTCATTTTTGCGGCGGCTCTGAATGGAGAATGGAGGGACGTGTCGCGCTCCAGCCGAATGCACTAGAGCGGTGCACAAACGGGGAGCTAGTATAGAGGCCATCCGCGAGAGATGGCGACAGACGAATCGGCTTTTAAGGTAAGTTTTTTCTATTATTTTTCGACCATTAGTCGATTAGCGCCGTCAAAGGCTTTACGCGTTGTAGGACGTTTACCTTGAAAGCGCCGGCAATCGGCTCCACATTGAGCGCAATCCAGTTTTTTCCTCGGGCGACATCGGTCGTTTGCGGTCTTTCTCGTTCGTGCCGGTTTTACTGGCAAGAGTGATCCCAGAGGTTTTACATGTCTGAATTCCAGCTAGTCACCCGCTTCGAGCCTGCCGGCGATCAACCAGAGGCCATCCGCCTGATGGTCGAGGGCATTGAGGCCGGGCTGGCGCACCAGACTTTGCTCGGTGTGACAGGTTCCGGCAAGACCTTCAGCATCGCCAACGTGATCGCCCAGGTACAGCGCCCGACCCTGGTACTGGCGCCGAACAAGACCCTGGCGGCGCAGTTGTACGGTGAATTCAAGGCGTTCTTCCCGAACAATGCCGTCGAATACTTCGTTTCCTACTACGACTACTACCAGCCTGAAGCGTACGTGCCGTCTTCGGACACCTTCATCGAGAAAGACGCTTCGATCAATGACCATATCGAGCAGATGCGGCTGTCCGCGACCAAGGCTTTGCTGGAGCGCAAGGACGCGATCATCGTCACCACGGTGTCGTGCATCTACGGTCTGGGCAGCCCGGAAACCTATCTGAAGATGGTTTTGCACGTGGATCGTGGCGACAAGCTTGACCAGCGTGAATTGCTGCGCCGCCTGGCTGACCTGCAATACACCCGCAACGACATGGAATTTGCCCGTGCGACGTTCCGGGTGCGCGGCGATGTGATCGATATCCACCCGGCGGAATCAGATTTCGAAGCGATCCGCATCGAGCTCTTCGATGACGAAGTGGAGAGCCTGTCGGCCTTCGATCCGTTGACCGGTGAAGTCATTCGCAAGCTGCCGCGCTTCACCTTCTACCCGAAAAGCCACTACGTGACACCTCGGGAAACCTTGCTGGATGCCGTCGAAGGGATCAAGGTCGAGTTGCAGGAACGCCTGGACTACCTGCGTTCCAACAACAAGCTGGTGGAGGCGCAGCGCCTGGAGCAGCGCACCCGGTTTGACCTGGAGATGATTCTTGAGCTGGGTTATTGCAATGGCATCGAGAACTACTCGCGCTACCTGTCCGGTCGCGAAGCCGGGGCCCCACCGCCGACCCTGTACGATTACCTGCCGGCCGACGCTTTGCTGGTGATCGACGAATCCCACGTCAGCGTGCCGCAAGTAGGCGCCATGTACAAAGGCGACCGCTCGCGTAAAGAGACGCTGGTGGAATATGGCTTCCGCCTGCCATCGGCGCTGGACAATCGGCCGATGCGGTTCGATGAGTGGGAAAGCATCAGCCCGCAGACGATTTTTGTCTCGGCGACGCCAGGCAATTATGAGGCCGAACACGCTGGGCGCGTCATTGACATGGTGGTGCGTCCGACCGGTCTGGTGGACCCGCAGATCGAGATCCGCCCGGCACTGACCCAGGTCGACGATTTGCTGTCGGAAATCACCAAGCGCGTCGCCCTGGAAGAGCGAGTGCTGGTCACGACGCTGACCAAGCGCATGGCCGAGGACTTGACTGACTACCTGGCCGATCACGGCGTGCGCGTACGCTATCTGCACTCGGACATCGACACCGTGGAGCGGGTGGAGATCATCCGCGACNNGATCATCCGCGACTTGCGCCTTGGCACCTTCGATGTGCTGGTGGGGATCAACCTGCTGCGCGAGGGCCTGGACATGCCGGAAGTGTCGCTGGTGGCGATCCTCGATGCCGACAAGGAAGGCTTCCTGCGTTCCGAGCGTTCGCTGATCCAGACCATCGGTCGGGCGGCGCGTAACCTCAATGGCCGGGCGATTCTGTATGCCGACCGGATCACTGGCTCCATGGAGCGGGCGATCGGCGAAACCGAGCGTCGCCGCGACAAGCAGATCGCCTTCAACCTGGCCAACGGCATCACGCCCAAGGGCGTGTTCAAGGACGTTGCCGATATCATGGAAGGCGCCACCGTGCCGGGTTCGCGCAGCAAGAAGCGCAAGGGCATGGCCAAGGCCGCCGAGGAAAACGCCCGGTACGAAGCCGAGTTGCGCTCGCCGGGTGAGATCGCCAAGCGTATCAAGGCGTTGGAAGAGAAGATGTACCAGTTGGCGCGTGACCTGGAATTCGAAGCGGCGGCGCAGATGCGTGACGAGATTGCCAAGTTGCGCGAGCGCTTGATTACAGTCTGAGATTTGCGTTGCGTGCGGGGGCCTCTTCGCGAGCAGGCTCGCTCCCACAAGGTTTAGCGTAATTCCAGTGGGAGCGAGCCTGCTCGCGAAGGCCGCGACTCGGTCTCAATGTGCTTCCCCAGCCTTCAACCCTGCCGGCAATGTCCTCGTCAGCAACACCGCCAACATGCTGATCCCCAGCGCAATCCCGACAAAATGAAACGCATCGTTGTAGGCCATGATCGACGCCTGCTGATGGGCGATCTCACTGAGTTTGCCCAAAGCCGCTGTTTCGTTGCCCAGCGTGTTGGTCAATGAAGCCAGGCGTTCGGCCACCTGTGGATTGCTTGGCACGATGGACTCGCGCAAATAATCAAAATAGGTCTTGGTCCGCGCATCCAGCAGGGTGGCGAGGAGGGCGATGCCAATGGCGCCGCCGAGGTTACGCAGGATGTTGAACAGGCTCGAAGCCGACCCCGCATCCTGGGGCAGGATGTACGCTGTGGCGATCAGCGAAATGGTGACCATGATCAGCGGCTGGCCCAATGCGCGAATGATCTGGATCTGGTTGAACTGCGGCCCGGCGAAATCCGGATTGAGCACACCGGAGGAAAAACTCGCCAGGCCGAACAGGCCGAAGCCAATCGTGCACAGCCATTTCGGCGAGACAACCTTCATCAGCTTGGGCACCAGCGGGATCAGGAACAGCTGCGGCACGCCCATCCACATGATCACTTCGCCGATCTGCAGGGCGTTGTAGTTCTGGATCTGCGCCAGATACAGCGGCAACAGGTAGATCGACCCGTACAGGCCAACCCCCATCCCGATGCTGGAAATGCTCGATAGACCGAAGTTGCGGTTGCCCAGGATGCCGAGGTTGATCAGCGGATTGGGTTTGGAAAACTGCACGATCACGAAGGTAATCAGGCTGATCAACGCGATGCTGCCCAGTGCCACGATCAGATCGGATTCGAGCCAGTCCTTGCGATGCCCTTCCTCCAGGAATACCTGCAAACAGCCAAGGCCGACGCCCAGGGTAACGATGCCGGCGTAGTCGGTGCTTTTAAGCAATTCCCAGTGGGCCGCTTTCTTTTCCAGGCCGTACATCAGCCCGGCGATCATGAGCAGGCCAGGCGGTATGTTGATGTAGAAAATGTATTCCCAGCCCCAGTTTTCCGTCAGCCAGCCACCGAGCGTCGGGCCGATCGATGGCGCGAAGGTTGCCGTCATCGCAAACATGGCCATGCCTTTGGCGCGGTGATGTTCGGGAAGTTTGATCAGGGTCAGGGTGAAGGCCAGCGGAATCAGCGCGCCGCCCGTGAAGCCCTGCAGTGCACGAAAGACGATCATGCTCTCCAGGCTCCAGGCCATGGAGCACAGCAGCGAGGCAACGAGAAAACCCAGGGAAACCCACACCGCGAGGCGTCGCGCTGATAACAGCTGAACCAGCCATGCGGTCAACGGGATCATGATGATTTCCGCCACCAGGTACGAGGTGGAAATCCACGAGCCTTCTTCCAGGGTGGCCGACAGCGCCCCCTGAATATCCTTGAGCGATGAATTGGTGATCTGAATGTCGAGCACCGCCATGAAGGCGCCGAGCATCACGCTCATCACCGCGATCCAGTCCCGCCGGGTCGGTTCCCCGACCGGGCGAATCAGTTGATCACCGGCCATCGTCAAGTGTGTCTTTGCTGCTCACTTTGGTGGTGAGATCTTCCGGGGCGTCCTTGATATTCACCTTGGCGGTCACCGACATGCCCGGGCGGATCTTGCCGCGCAACGGGTTATCGGCGGCGAAGGTCAGCTTCACGGGGATCCGTTGCACGACTTTGGTGAAGTTGCCCGTGGCATTGTCCGGCGGCAACAGGCTGAACTGCGCGCCCGAGGCGGCGAACAGGCTGTCGACCCGGGCTTCGATCGGCGTGTCGCCGTAGGCGTCGAAGGTCAGCTCGGCTATCTGTCCGGGCTGCATGTGGCCAATCTGGGTTTCCTTGAAGTTGGCCTGAATCCAGATGTCTTCATCGGGCACCACCGACAGCAGATAGGCGCCGGCCTGCACGTATTGGCCATTGCGCGCGGCACGCTGGCCGATCAGGCCGCTGATCGGTGCATGGATTTCACTGCGGGAGAGGTTCAGCTCGGCCTGGGCCAGGTCGGCCCTGGCATTGGCGATCTGCGCGTCGAGGCGTTTGATTTCGGCACTCAACGCGTTGATTTGCTGGCGCTGGCCCTGGGCGTCCGCCTGGGCCTTGAGCAGCTGTGAGCGGGCAATGTGGTTGTCGGCCGAAAGCGTGGTCACGCGTTCTTCCGAGACATAACCGGGCTTGCGCAAGGTTTCGGCGCGGGTCAGGTCTATCTGTGAACGGCCCAGGCTCGCCTGGCTGGACGCGACTTGCGCGTCGCTGGCGGCAATCAGGCTGGCCTGCTGGGTCAGTTTGCTCTGGGCTTGCAGGCGTTCGGCCTGGCGGGTGGCGAGCGTCGCATTGGCGCGGTCGACGGCGAGGCGGAAATCATCGCCTTCGAGCCTTATCAGCAACTGGCCTTTCTCGACGTGCTGGTTGTCCTGCACCAACACCTCATCGATGCGCGCCCCCAACTGGCTCGACACGCGGGTGATTTCGCCCTGGACATAGGCGTTATCGGTGCTTTCATAAAACCGCCCGTTGAAAAACCAATGGGCGAAAAAGCCCCCGGCGATCAGCAGGACAAGCAACAGGAAGAGGGACAGGCGACGCTTGAGTTGGGCAGGCATGGGGCAAACTGTAGTCGAGAATATGTAAGGAAAGTTATCAGCTGGTGAATCTGGCACACAGCCGATAAACGGTAAATGCCATCGGCTGATATTCGGCCATTCACCACGGCATACAGGCGTTGTAGACGCAAACTTGGCTTAAATGCCCTGTTCACTGGAGCGGGGCGGGTGTCGCCTGTTACCATTCGCCCTTTGTTTGATCTTCTTTTCGAGACTTGCCATGACCACCGTCCGCACGCGCATCGCGCCATCGCCTACCGGGGACCCCCACGTAGGTACCGCTTACATCGCATTGTTCAACTACTGCTTTGCCAAGCAGCACGGCGGTGAGTTCATCCTGCGGATCGAAGACACCGACCAGCTGCGTTCGACCCGCGAGTCCGAGCAGCAGATTTTCGACGCCCTGCGCTGGTTGGGTATCGACTGGAGCGAAGGCCCGGACGTCGGCGGCCCCCACGGTCCATATCGTCAAAGCGAGCGCGGCGAGATCTATCAGAAGTACTGCCAGCAGCTCGTTGACATGGGCCATGCCTTCCCGTGCTTCTGCACCGCCGAAGAGCTGGACCAGATGCGTGCCGAACAAATGGCCCGTGGCGAAACCCCACGATACGACGGCCGAGCGCTGTTGCTGTCCAAGGAAGAAGTGGCGCGCCGCCTGGCCGCTGGTGAACCGCACGTGATCCGCATGAAGGTCCCGAGCGCAGGCGTGTGCGTAGTGCCGGACATGCTGCGTGGCGACGTTGAAATCCCGTGGGACCGCATGGACATGCAAGTTCTGATGAAGACCGACGGCCTGCCGACGTACTTCCTGGCCAACGTGGTCGATGACCATCTGATGGGCATCACCCACGTATTGCGCGGCGAAGAGTGGCTGCCGTCAGCGCCGAAACTGATCCTCTTGTACGAATACTTCGGCTGGGAACAACCGGAGCTGTGCTATATGCCGCTGCTGCGTAACCCGGACAAGAGCAAGCTGTCCAAGCGCAAGAACCCGACTTCGGTGACGTTCTACGAGCGCATGGGCTTTATGCCCGAAGCAATGCTCAACTACCTGGGCCGGATGGGCTGGTCGATGCCGGACGAGCGCGAGAAGTTCTCGCTGCAGGAAATGGTCGATAACTTCGACCTCAAGCGCGTCTCCCTTGGCGGGCCGATTTTCGACATCGAGAAACTGTCCTGGCTCAACGGCCAGTGGCTGCGTGACCTGCCGGTGGAAGAGTTCGCTGCGCGCGTGCAGAAGTGGGCATTCAATGCCGAATACATGATGAAGATCGCGCCGCACGTGCAGGGCCGCGTCGAGACATTCAGCCAGGTTGCACCGCTGGCCGGATTCTTCTTTGCCGGTGGCGTGAATCCGGACGCCAGGCTGTTCGAATCGAAGAAGCTCTCGGGCGATCAGGTTCGCCAGTTGATGCAGTTGATCCTGTGGAAGCTCGAAAGCCTGCGCCAGTGGGAGAAGGACAGCATCACCGCGACCATTCAGGCAGTGGTCGAATCCCTGGAGTTGAAGCTGCGTGATGCCATGCCGCTGATGTTCGCCGCGATCACCGGCCAGGCCAGCTCGGTGTCGGTGCTCGATGCGATGGAAATCCTCGGGCCGGACCTGACCCGATTCCGCCTGCGCCAGGCGATCGATCTGCTGGGTGGCGTGTCGAAGAAAGAAAACAAGGAGTGGGAAAAGCTGTTGGGCGCTATCGCCTGATTCCCACTGTAGGAGCTGCCGCAGGCTGCGATCTTTTGATCTTGCTTCTAAAAGCCAACGTCAAAAGATCGCAGCCTTCGGCAGCTCCTACGGGTCTGCGTTCCTCGCAAACAGCCCGTTGTTTCGGGGGGAGGGCGGTAAGTGATTGTTATGTCGGCAAAAAATTTTATTTTTTTTGCAAAATAAGTTTGACAGGCTTTCGATACGCCCTTAAGATTCGCCCCGTCCTCAGCGATGAAGCCAACGGCAACATCAACGATGAGGGGCTATAGCTCAGCTGGGAGAGCGCTTGCATGGCATGCAAGAGGTCGACGGTTCGATCCCGTCTAGCTCCACCAATTTACACTTCGAGGTCTGGCCACACCGGCCTCGAAGCGATCAACACTCAGCGTTGATCAGTTGTATAGAAGGGTTTGCGTCCCCTTCGTCTAGTGGCCTAGGACACCGCCCTTTCACGGCGGT